>Ga0070679_100004041_pt1 | contig 13518 bp, 10 predicted proteins | sample KBSC63BmetaG_FD_65652 | JGI IMG/M metagenome (GOLD analysis project Ga0070679, IMG submission 65652) | Corn rhizosphere microbial communities from Kellogg Biological Station, Michigan, USA - KBS C6-3B metaG | ecosystem: Host-associated > Plants > Roots > Rhizosphere | place: USA: Michigan... | reverse complement strand
GGAACGGGCAGTAGAACGCCCACCGCAGCAGCCCTTCGACCTGCACTGGCCGATCGTAGACGGCGATGATGAGAAAGATGTCACACGCCAGAGCGACTGCCGTACCCATCACCACATCGCCGAGCTGCGTCCAGAACGGCACGCGCGAGGTGTAGTGGCCGCGGCCGCCGAAATAGCCCAACAGGCTCACGAGAACGAGAAGCGATCCCCAGCCATGCCAGGCGGTTCCCAGCTGGGCCAGATTGTCGATCGCCCGATTGAGCGGTGATGGTTGTGTCGCGATGTGCAGGGCGAAGGCGACAAAGACCGCGGGAATGAATGCCACCGCGTCGGAAGCGATCAGCATCAGCGGGCATATCCGGTCCGCCAGCGAGGATCGCGCACGCGCGCCCGCAGCCGACATCATTTGCTGCCGGGCGTCCGGGATCAGAAATTCAGGGCGTTCGATTCGCCTCAATGGATACATGACAGTTCTTCGCAGCTCTGATGATGATTTTGGCAACGTCGATGGAACCAAAGGAGCAAACGCCATGCCAAGACCGGATTGGCATGGCACCCCAATGAAACGGGCATGTCTGCCATTCTGACACCTGACGTATCACCGCGAACTCGTGCCCTTAACGTAGCGGCGGTGTTAATGGGTTAATTTCGCGAAAACGCGAATCCAACGATCACGGATCGGTGTGCCCGGGCCAACAGGCTTTACGCACGGATGGGTGAAGTGGACTCCCATCGTCGCGTGACGCGGCGGACGCTCCGTTGCACGACCAGGGACCAGATCGAAGGATGCCGCAGGATGCTTGTCGCCAACTGGGTTGACGTGCCGCCATTCGCCCGCATGCGGCTGACTTCCTGGAGCTGGTGCAGGCGGTAGAACGCGCGCATCCGCCGGCGCAACAACCTGGCCAGCATGTCTTCCCCACGCTCGCGCATGGACAGCAGCACCTCGGCATTCGCCCGCGCGCCTGACAGGAAATCGTAGCGCCATTCGCCACCCGCAGTGCCGGTCCAGCGACGCGAAATGCTGCCGAATGCCTGCCGCCAGTAATACATCGGCTGCGCAGTCACAAACCCGGTGGCGCCAGCGGCCAAAAGCTCCAGGAGATAGAGAAAATCCTCGGATAATCTCGCATTTTCGCGATAGGTGACCTGTGCCTGCCGGATGAAATCCGTGCGCACGATCGGCTTCAGCATGCCCATGTCGAAATCGGCATACGGATCGCATCCAGCGGCAAACGAGAGCTTGTCGAGCTGCCGGTCGCCCACGCTGACGGGAAACGCCGTGCAGACGACCTGATCCGCCGATTCGTCGTAAAGATATTGATTGTCCGCGACGATCTGCGCCTGGTTCCGCTCACCGATCGCCAGCAGAGCGGACAGACGGTTCTCGGCATACCAGTCATCAGCATCGAGCACCGCAACCCAACGCCCCGTCGCCTCGGCAATCGCCATGTTCATCGCATGCGGCTTGCCGCGATTATGCGGCAACGAGCGCACACGAATGCGTTTGTCTGTCGCGAATTCCCGCGCCACGCGGCCGGTCGGATCCGTCGAGCCGTCATCGATGATGATCACTTCGTAGTCCTGCAGGCCCTGTTGCTGGATCGAGTGAACCGCGCGCGGCAGCGTGGTTGCGCTGTTGAACGCCGGGATCACCACGGAAACACTGCAGGACATCGTCATCAGACCGCGAACCTTTGCAGACGCTTTCTCATTGCCTGGCACGAGCCGCGGCGGGCGCCGCCCAGCCGCGTTGCAGGGTCGGTGCCAACCACGCAGGTCGCCCTGCCAAACCATTCGTCAACCAGGCCTCGCGCTTCCGTGTGGGGGCGACTCCCACTTGCAATTTCAGTGGCTTGACAGGCGGCCACAACTCACCGCACCGCGAGGACGACCCTGAGCGTTACGGGGAGCAGTCGATTGGCTGACGGGATGGCGAAAGACGGCAGATGTTCACGACATTCTTCCGATATCGTCTCAATAGCGACAGTATTATGGCGAACTTGCTTCACAAGAACGATTGTATTGTAAATACGTAATAAACACGTGAGGCGGAATGAAGCCGGTTCTTAAGTAAGAATTCTCCGGTTTGCCGGGGTTTCAAGGTGATTACAGTGCAAAACTGTAATTTCTAACGTAATTTTAACTTCAATTTTCTTTGATCGCATCACGCGTTTGTGAGACAACGCTCTCGGTTTCGTGATTGAGCCGCCTCCCAGCAATCCATCCCGAGGAGACACCCCCCACCATGGCATCGACCCCCCTGACGGCCGTTACGGCCGCCAGCACCAGCAGTCTTGTGTCTCGGCTGGGCATCAACACGCACATCGATTTCGCCGCCTACGGTTATGAAAACCTGACAGTCGTCGCAAACGACATCAATTACCTTGGCGTAAAGATCATCCGCGACAGCGCCCAGTCCACCAACGCCGCACAGACCTGGCTTCAGCTGGCGCAGGCCACCGGAGCGAAATTCGACGACTACATCGGCGAAGTCTCCCCCGCCGCCATGCAGACCAACCTCGACTACATGCGCGTGCTGGCACAGGAAGGCATTCTCGCAGCGATCGAAGGCGGCAATGAAGAGGACGCCGCCTACGCGATACAGCAGGGCAATTCGCTGGCGCTCGCCGCACAGTTTCAGCCGCAGGTCTACGCGCTCGGCCAGCAACTCGGCCTGCCGGTCATCAACATGAGCTTCGGCGCCGGCTGGACCGCGGCAAACAATTGGCAAGGCAACTACGACAAGGTCGGCGATCTCTCGGCCTACACCACCTATGCCAATGCACACACCTATCCGATCCCCGGCCAGCTGCCGGATGACACGATCAAGCGCCTGGACGGCCTCGCCAACATAGCCGCTTCGAACCGACCGGTGGTGACCACCGAAATCGGCTGGGACACCTCGGTGTTCGACCAGCAGACGATTGCGAAATATGCCCTCGATGCCGTCATGGACGCCGCCAAGGATGGCAGCGCGGGCATGTATTTCTACGCGATGTTCGACGACATGTCCGGCAACTGGGGCATGTTCAATGCCGATGGCACGCCGCGCCCGTCGGCAATCGCCGTGCACAACCTGACCACGCTGCTCGCCGATACCGGCAGCAACGCGGCAACCTTCCAGCCCGGTTCGCTCACCTATTCGCTCAGCGGGATCCAGACTGGCGACAACTCGTACCTGTTCGAGAAATCCGACGGCAGCTACTGGCTGTCCCTGTGGAACGAAACAGAGGCCAGCAACAGCCCGCATACCGTCACGGTCAGCCTCGGTGGCCAGGCCACGTCGGTCATCGAATACGATCCGCTCACCGGTACCAGTTCGATCCAGAGCTGGAACAACGTGTCATCGGTCCAGCTATCGCTGCCGGACCATCCGGTCCTGCTGAAGATCGTCACCTCCGCCAGTGGTGGCAGCACAGGAACGCCAGCCCCCACGCCGACGCCGGATCCGACACCGGTGCCACCGCCACCGCCGCCTCCGACCCTGACAGGTCCGCTGCTCACCGTCCCCGCCAGCGCCAGCGTGACAGCCGGCACCACCGCGACAATCGGCGGCGTGTCGATCACCGACAGCTTTGCGGCCAGCGCACCGGGGACGATGGCGCTCAACCTGAGCGCCGGCAGTGGCCTGCTGACCCTCACCGATGCCAACGGCAACAAGGCCGCCGGCTCCGGCACGCATGCCATAACATTCAACGGGACGCTGGCACAGCTGACGACGGAGCTGGCGCATCTGTCCTACACAGCAGGCAACAGCACCGGCAGCGACAGCATCACTGTGGATGTGTGGGATCAGGCCGGGCTCGAAGCCACCAAATCCATCGCCGTCAACGTTGCCGCGGCGGCGGCGCCACCACCGCCACCGCCACCACCAACTGCATCCGGACCGGTCATCACCGCGCCGGCGACGGTCGCGCTCACATCCGGCACGACCGCGAGCATCAGCGGCGTTTCGGTCACCGATGCGTTCGCCGCCAGCAACCCCGGCAGCATGATCCTGAACGTGACGGCCAGCAGCGGCAATCTGGTGATGGTCAACAGCAGTGGCAGCCAGGTGAGCGGTTCCGGCACGCATGCCATTTCGTTCACTGGCTCACTGGCGCAGATCAGCTACGACCTCGCGCATCTGTCGTATACCGCCGGTACCGCGACCGGCAGCGACGCCATCAGCATCGACGTCTGGGACCAGGCGGGTCTCGAGGCGATCAAGTCGATCGCCGTCTCGGTCACTGCCCCGCCCACCACGACAACGCCGCCGCCCACCAGCTCCACCATCAAGATCGCGGCCGGCGATGCGCAGCCGGTCATCAACGCCAGCCACGTCACAATCAGTGCAACGGCCGGCGACCACATGATCTTCATTGGTGGCTCGTTCGATGTACTGACGGCGACCGGGGGCACCGAAACCGTGCAGGCGTTCCAGGGCAACAACACGATCACCACCGGCAAGGGCAACGACCATATCCTGATCGCCAACTCGGGCAATGTCATCAATGCCGGCACCGGCACCAACCAGATCGATGACAGCGGCAGAGGCAACACGATCATCCTGCCACGCGGCGGTCAGGGTCTCGACAGCATCTTCGGCCCCGCCCTGCAAACCCAGGACATCTATGACCTGCGCAGCATGCTGGCCGGCACCACCTGGAATCACAGCGCCGCGACATTGCGCAATTACGTCTCGGTGAGCAGCGTGAACGGCGCCGATGCAGTGATCTCGGTGAGGCCAGGCGGAACCGCCAGCAGCACGCACTACAATGTCGCGATCCTGCACGGCACCGGACCGGTCAGCCTGGATACGCTGCTCGCCCATTCGCTGACCTGATCTCAGCGCAAAGGGATGCCTTCGCTGTAGCGATAATCGGCTGCCGCGCCAGAGCCAAACCCGCGACCGGGCTGCATCAGCCTGCCGGCCGGCGACGGGTCGGTCGCGGTGACCGGCTGAAGCGCGCCGGCCTGGCCGCCCCGGGACTGGGCCATCCCGGACTGGGTCATGGCGAGATCGATGTAATGCACGGCGCGGCGGACATCCCCCGCGCCGAGCATGCTGAGCGCCTCCGCCAGCTGGCCCGCCGCGACGCTGGTGCTGGGTTGATTCCCCTCCGGTCCAACCGGTCGGAGCACGAGCTGCACCTGCGCCTGCTCGAGCAGGCGACGCCCCTCCTCGACCCGGCCTGCGGCCAGGGCCGTGCGCGCCTCCATCAGCCGATCGGGCGCAGTTGGGGCTGCCCTTTGCGGTGATCCGCCCACTCCGCCTGCCGGACGCATTTCCTGGTCATTCTGGCCTCGCTGCGCCGGGCCGTGGCGCAGCCTGTCGAGCACCGGCGCCAGGGAATCCGGCTCTGTCCTGGCTGGCGGCGGCTTGGGCGGGGGCGGCACATTGGCCGCGAGCTTGAGCGTGGGCGGCGGCTCGGCGCGCGGCGCAACCTGGGGCTTCGGATCCGGCGGCTTCGGTGGTTCGACCCGTGCGGCCAGTGCGGGCTTTGCCTCCGGCGCGACCTTCACCGGCGCCGGCGCCGGCGGGGGTGGCGGAGGCGGCACCGGCAGAGGCTCCGCGACGGCGGTTGCGACCGGCGCCGGCGCAGCAGGCTTCGGCGAGTCCGCTGGCGGCGAAGCTGGCGCCGCCGGCGTCATTGCCGTGCGCTGGTCGCCGGCGGCCGGCTTCTCCGGGCCAACAGGCTGCGGCGGCGCAGCCGGCGCATCGGCATGTGCGGGCGTGTCAGGCTTTGCCTGCTTCGGCGGCGCAATCTCTTTGGCCGGCGCAACCTCCGGTTCGGCGCGGGCGGCCTGCGTGGCGGTCACATCTTTGGGATGCTCGGCCCGCGTCTTCGCCCGCTCCGCTTCCGTCGTCAGTTGCGCAACCAGTTGCTGCTGTGCAGCAAGCTGCCTTTCAGCCTCTGCGGCGCGGCGTTGACTGGCTTCGACATCGCGTTGCGTGCCCTGCCTGGCCTGCTCCGACGTCGCCTGATCATCCGACTGGTGCTGTCGCACCGTATCAAGTTCCTGCCGCGTCTTGTCGGCGTCACCCCGCAGGCGCGTCATGTCCTGCGTCGCCTGCGCCATCCGGGTCTGCAGGCTGCGCACCTCGTTCTGCAGATCATCGCGCTGTCGTCGCAGCGCGGCCGCATCGGCGGATGCCACCGCCGGCGACTGCGGCTGCGGCTGGGCATTGTCGGCCGGCGGCTGCGGGGAACCGGAATTGGCCGGCGCGCTCGCCGGGACGACGGGCAACAAGGTGCGCAGGTCGCGCAGCGTCGCCGTGGGTTCGCCAAACGATGCGACGAACAGCGTCACCACTCCGGCGACGGTCATCAACCCCGCAAGCAGGAATCGCCACATGTCGGCTCCCTTTCAGGGCAGGCAGCGTGCCCCCTTGCTGCATGCGCCGTTGTTGTTCGCATGCGCGGCAGATCGCGCGAATTGGCACGCCATGTCGCTGACGGCCACCCTCGCCGTGACAGGTAAGGTGTCGCAGCCTGCGGTCAATCGCCATTCCCTGGACGCAGAGACACTGCGCAGTTACCTGCAAGTATTCCCAAATAGTGAACGACGGTCTCGCAATAGTTTCGGTTGCCGCTTCATCTTTTCGCGACATCACGCAGTTCGGCAGAATTTCGATTATTCATCAAGCTCCTGTCATTCGTCTTGCATGCATCCTTGCCGCGCCTCAGGTGCGATTGCAGACAATAACTTTAAGCGTGGGAGCTCAGTTCATGGCACAGGAATTTCATGACCAGCTCATTGCTTTTCTGCCGAAAATGCGTGTTTGGGCACTGGCTCTCACACGAAACCGCGCCGCTGCGGACGATCTTGCGCAGGATGTCGCGACAAAGGCGTTGATTGCGCAGGACTGCTTCATTCCGGGAACCAATTTCTCCGCCTGGATCCATCGTATCATGATCAACCATTTCATCAGCAGCGTGCGCAACCGGCGGGAATTCACCGATATGGACACCGTCCCCGAGGTGCCGATCCCGGCGGCGCACGAGGATAGAACCGCACTGCGTGAACTCGGCTGGGCGCTGGACCGGCTGCCACCCGATCAGCGTGAGGCTCTGTTCATGATCGCGTTGCAGGAGAAATCCTATGAGGCGGCAGCCGAAGTGACCGGCTGTGCGATCGGCACATTGAAGAGCCGGGTTCACCGGGCCCGCATCCAGCTTCGGGCCTTCATGACCGGTGAGGAAACCTCACCCGCCGCCTGATTGGAATCACGGACCGCGACGCGGTTCCAGCAGGTGCAGCGAAAACAACTGCTGCGGATCGGTCCAAAGCTCCGCCGTGTGCCACCCTGACTCCGTCGCCAGCGCGGCGAAGTGTTCGGGTGCATATTTGTAGCTGTTCTCGGTGTGGATCGTCTCGCCGCGGGCGAACCGCACTGTGTGGCCATCCAGCTGCACGACCTGGTCGCCCTTGCTGACCAGGTGCATTTCGATCCGGCTGTCGGCGTCGTTCCAGACCGCGTGATGAACGAAGCAAGCCGGATCGAAATTGGCCCCGGCCTCGCGGTTGAGCCGCACCAGCAGATTAAGATTGAATGCGGCGGTGACGCCCGCCGAATCATTGTACGCCGGCAACAGCAGGGCTGGATCCTTGCGCAGATCGACGCCTATCAGGAACCCGGCTTCCCCGCCCAATGTCTGGCGCGCCTGCTGCAGGAATTGCGTGACCGCCGGTGGATCGAGATTGCCGATTGTCGAGCCGGGAAAGAATCCGAGCCGCCGCAGGTCGGGCACCTGTTCAGGCAAGGTCATCGCCTCCATGAAATCGGCGGCAACCGGGAACACCAGAAGATCCGGTCGCTCGCGCCGCAGCCTGGCGCGCATCTGTTGCAGCGCCGGCGCGGCCACGTCGATCGGGACATAGGCACGGATCGCCGGTGCACCCGCACGGTCGCGCCCGCGCAGCAGAAACCCGGCCTTGGTCTCATCGCTGGCGCCATACTCGACCAGCACCGCCGGCCCCGGCAACGCCGCGGTCACCTGCGGCGCAACAAGTTCCAGCAACGCATGCTCGGTGCGCGTCAGATAATACTCCGGCAATTCGGTGATCTGCGCGAACAACCGACAACCGGCTTCGTCATAGAACAGCTTTGCCGGCAATGTCTTCTGCGGGCGCAGCAGGCCCGCAAGCGCTGCACCGGTCACATCCCGGCTCGCCGCTGATACCAGGGCGGTGTCAGTGGGCATGAATTGCTTTTCCTTCTCAGACGTCGCGAGCCAGGCGCACGCCGCTGAACTGCCAGCGCTTGTCGGGATGAAAGAAGTTACGGTAGCTGGGCCGCGTGTGGCCCGATGGCGTTGCCAGAGACCCACCACGCAGCACCATCTGATTGATCATGAATTTGCCGTTGTATTCGCCCACTGCGCCAACCGCAGGCCGATACCCGGGATAGGGCCGATAGGCGCTGGCTGTCCATTGCCAGACATGGCCGGACAGTTCGGCGATCTCGTGCCGATTGACAGCCGCCTCCCATTCCACCTCGGTCGGCAGTCTGGCGTTCGCCCAGCGCGCGAACGCATCCGCCTCATACCAGCTCACATGCCTGACCGGCGCATCCGGATCGAGCGGCACCACGCCACTCAATCCCATTTGCCACCACGCCCCATCGATCTCCAGCCAGTACAGTGGCGCCGACCAGCCATCGGCCTGCACCCGCGCCCAGCCATCCGACATCCACAGCGTCGGGGTGCGATAGCCATGATCGGCGATGAATGCCAACCAATCGCGATTGCGCACCAGATGCGATGCCATCGCGTAGGGCGCGAGAAATTCGGCATGCACCGGCGTCTCGTTGTCGAAGCAGAACCCGCCGCCGGCATGGCCGATCTGCACCAGGCCGCCACCGCATTCGACAAACCTTGCCTCGCCCGGCGCGGTCGGCGGCTCTCGCCATGCCGGCAGCACGGCCGGCATCAGGGGATTCTGCGCGAAAGCATGCAGCATATCGGTCAGCAGCAGTTCCTGATGTTGCTGCTCATGCTGCAGGCCGAGCTCGATCAACGGCGCGGCCGGCGGCGGAATGGCCGTCAGCAACTGCATCATCGCCGTGTCGACATGCACACGGTACGCACTGACCTGATCGGTTGACGGCCGGGTCAGCAGTCCTCGGCTCGGCCGCGGATGGCGTGGCCCCACGGCCTCGTAATAGGAGTTGAACAGATAGCAGAAATCCGCATCGAACACCCGGTAGTCGGGATGAAAACCGCCCAATACGAATTGCTCGAAAAACCACGTCGTATGCGCCCGATGCCACTTTGCCGGGCTCGCGTCGGGCATCGATTGCACACATTGATCTTCGGCGCTGAGCGATGCCGCGAGCTGCTCGGTATGGGCGCGGACAGCGGCGTACTCGTCCGGCGCGACGACATCGTCGACCGGCCGCGCCACCGTGCCCAGGTCATTCCCCAGGTCATTCCCCAGGTCATTCATCGGGTGTCCTCCCGCCGTTGCATGGCGACGCGTCTGGGGCAGTTCGGCTGCCGCCTGTCATGAACGATGCCGGCATGGCGCGCACCACTGGACGTGAGAGCGCGGAGCGTCGCAGTCTGCGAAGCTCACGCGCCAGTATGGCAGCGATCATGCCAGGTTCAAGGCTGTGTGGAACGAACCGCGGCCGGCACCGGGAGTTGCTGCTGCGGATCACGTTGGAGGACCAGTTCATGGCATCTGCCGGGGCATCATTGGACGAGCGCATTCGCAGCCGCGCCTATCATTTGTGGGAAGCAGACGGGCGACCGCACGGCCGCGATGCCGAATTCTGGGAGCGGGCACGCGAGCTTATTGCCATCGAGGACAATCCGACTGCAGGCCGCCTGCCCAATCCCATGCAGGCGCATCCGCGCCCGGGTCCCGAGCAACCGGTGGAACCGATCGAAGCTGTGGAGAACCAAGGGGAATTTCCTGGCCGTCTTACCGATCAGGGGGAACGCCAGGCAGCCCCGAAACGACGCCGGAAGAAAACCTGACCGGGTCGCAAAGCGCAGGTGGGCGGCTCATCGCCGCCCACCCATGCCTTGCCGTGATAGTGCCTGGATCACGCGAGCGCGATCCAATCAGAATCACGCGCTCGTGTAGCGATATTCCGGCATGCCCTCGAGCGATGCCTTGGTCGCGCCGGGCATGACAATCTTGTCGTTGCCAACCTTCAGCTGGTCGAACGGGACGGATACCAGCTTGGCACCCATGCCGAGGAACCCACCGACCGAGATCACCGCGGTGGCGGCCTTATGATCGGAGTCGCTCATCAGAACGTCATCGATCGAGCCGATCGACTGGTTCTGATCATTGTAGACGCTGGCGCCGACGATCTTGCTCGAGCGGAGCTGATGGTCCGCCGTGAAGTATTTGGGCACGCTCGACGTCGCAGCAGCTGACGGAGCCGGGGCCATGCCGGGGCTCGCGGGACGCGTCGTCGTTGTCGTGGTCGTGGAGCTGGTGGTCGGCGGTGCCGACGTGGTGGTCTGAGCCAGGACGGGCAAGGAAATCAGCGCCGTCGCGGCGATCATCGTTCCAATCGAAGCGTGTCTGGCCATGGTCGCTTGTCTCCTTCTAGCGGGCAGGCACCCCAACGTCCTGGCCGCTGGCCGGTTGCGGCGAGCGGTACAAAAGAACGTGCAACGATCCGGCTTCGTGGCGGCTGGCGGCCGGGCGCAAGCGGCCCCACGTTGACGGTGGGTGGCCACAATGTGGGTCCAGCGGAGGCAGGAATGGCGGAACGACCGATCTGGCGTGGGCATCTTCGACTGGCCCTGGTGACCTGCCCGGTCGCCCTGCACAGCGTGCTGCGGCCGAGCGGCAATCTGCGATTCCACTTCATCAATCCGAAAACCGGACATCGCGTGCGCATGGTCACGCTGGATGCCGAAACCGAGAAGGAAGTGCCGCGTCGCGAATTGGTGAAAGGCTATGAGTTCGAAAAAGACCGCTACGTGCTGCTCGACGATCAGGACTTCGAGAGCGCAAAAATCGAGACATCGTCCACCATGACAGTGGACAAGTTTGTCGAACGGCCTGCGATCAATCCCATCTATTTCGACACCAGCTACTACATGGTGCCCGACGGCGAGGCCGGCCAGGATGTCTATGTCGTGCTGCGCGAGGCGCTGGAGCGATCCGGTCGCATGGCCCTGTCGCGGGTGGTGATCTCGCGACGTGAACGGGCGGTGGCCATATTGCCCATGGACAAGGGCATGGTCCTGCACACGCTGAACGAGGCCCGTGACCTGTATGATTATCACAAGCTGTTCGACCGTATCGACGATGGCAAACCCGACGCCGAGATGGTGAAGCTGGCGACGCAGTTGATCGAGCGCCAGGAAGGCAGGTTCCAGCCCGATGACATCAAGGACCGCTACGAGGCGCGGCTGCGCGACGTCATCGACGCAAAGCTGAAGGGCGAGGGCATCACGCCGGAAGAGCCATCCGAGCCGCGTGGCGACAATGTCATCGATCTGATGGCGGCGTTGAAGCGCAGCCTGAACCCGGACAAGAAGGCGCCGTCGAAATCGAAACCCGCTGCCGCGGCGACCCGTCGCAAGGCGGCGCCACCCCGCGCGGCCCGTCCGAAGGCCAAGCGCGCCGCCGGGCGCAAGCGCGCCTAAGCCCGCATTCCTCAAACGCCGCGGCCGGTGTTAGCGTGTGCGCAACGGCCGCAACGAGGGGAAAATGGGCAAGACGGTTGCAATCACCGGTGCCGCGTCAGGCATCGGCCAGGCGGCGACGAAGCGCCTGCTCGGCGAGGGCTGGACGGTGTTCGGCCTCGATATTTCCGCCGAACGGCTGCGCGCCGCCAGCAATGACCCCAACTTCAAACCCGTCGTCTGCGATGTCGCCGATCCCAACCGGGTGGTGGCGGCGTTCGCCGACATCGGCTTCGCCTCCGCCACGCTCGACGCCCTGATCTGTTGCGCCGGCATCCTGCGGATCGGCCCGCTCGACAGCATGTCGGTGGAGGATTTCGATCAGGTGTTCGCCGTCAACACGCGCGGCACCTGGCTGTGCGCGCGTGAGGCTCTGCCGCTGCTGCGCAAGGCGGCGAAACCGGACCATCCGTCGCGCATCGTGCTGTTATCATCGGTGGCGGCGCTGCGTCCGAAAGTGCAGGGCGGCGCCTATGCCGCGTCCAAGGCGGCGGTTTCCCAGCTCTGTCGGGTGCTGGCGGCCGAGGTGGCGGGAAGCGGCGTGCTGGTCAACGCACTGGCGCCGGGCACCGTGGATACGCCGATGATCCACGCAGTGAGCAATCCGGCACAGACCGGCCGCTACCGTCCCTCCGGCGTGTCGCCCGTCGGACGCATCGCAACGGCGGAGGACGTGGTCGATGTGATCGGCTTCCTGCTGAGCGACGCGGCGCGCTATGTCACCGGCACGACCATCCCCGTCGACGGCGGCACACAGGCCGCCTTCGTCCCACCGACCGGAGCCTGACGATGCAGCTGCGGGGAAAACTCCGGGATTTGGTCACGCTGTCCGGCTGGGTCCCTGCCTGTGCCGGACTGACGCTGCTGGCGCTTTCGGCGGTATCGTCCGTCGCCCCGTCGGCGCGCGCGGAAGACCGCGTGCTGAACATCTACAACTGGACCGACTACATCGACCCGGCCGTGCTGGAGCGCTTCCAGAAGGAGACCGGCATCACCGTCCGTTACGACGTGTTCGACAGCCTGGAGACACTCGAAGCCAAGCTGCTCGCCGGGCATTCCGGCTACGACATCGTGGTGCCATCCAACGAGCCGACATTCTCACGCCTGATCAAGGTCGGGGCGCTGGCGCGTATCGATCGTGCCCGCGTGCCAAACTGGAGCAACCTCGATGCCGCGCTGATGCATCGGGTGGAAAACTCCGATCCCGGCAATCAGTACGGCGCGATCTATCTCTGGGGCACCACCGGCATCGGCCTGATCCCGGATCGCGTGAAAAAGCTCGCGCCCAATGCGCCAATGGACAGCTGGGATGTGCTGTTCAAGCCGGAATTCGCCAAGGCGATCGCGCCCTGTGGCATCACCATGATGGATTCGGCAATCGACGTCATTCCCGGCGTGCTGAAATACCTCGGCAAGAGCCCCGACAGCACCGACCCCGCCGATCTGGCTGACGTCGAACGCACGTTGATGGGAATCCGCCGCTACATCCGCAACTTCGCCTCCGGCGGCGCGCTGGAGGCGCTGGCCACCGGGCGCAGCTGCCTCGCACTCGATTACTCGGGTGACGTGGTTCAGGCGCAGGCGCGCGCCAACGAAGCGAAACGTGGCGTCGCGGTGCGCTACGTCGCGCCAAGGGAAGGCGCGCAGCTTGGCTTCGACATGCTGGCCATTCCGGCTGATGCCGAGCACAAGGATGCCGCACTCGCCTTCATCAATTTCGTGCTGCAGCCCGAGGTGATGGCCGCGATCACCAACAAGGTGCGCTACGCCAATGCGATGCCGGCCAGCCGGCCAATGATCCTGCCGGAGCTGTTGGCAGACACAAACGTGTTTCCGACACCGGCACAGATGGCGGATCTGTTCACCATCGGCC
>Ga0070679_100004038_pt1 | contig 13525 bp, 10 predicted proteins | sample KBSC63BmetaG_FD_65652 | JGI IMG/M metagenome (GOLD analysis project Ga0070679, IMG submission 65652) | Corn rhizosphere microbial communities from Kellogg Biological Station, Michigan, USA - KBS C6-3B metaG | ecosystem: Host-associated > Plants > Roots > Rhizosphere | place: USA: Michigan... | reverse complement strand
AAAACACTTAAACCTACATACCGGTCTTTTTTTCCCTTTGATTTTTCTATAAATAATTGCATCCTTCCGCTATCCACATCTTTTATTTTCAAATTAATTACTTCGCTAACCCTAAGTCCGGCACTATAGGCCGCAAATAAAATTGCCTTATGTTTTATATTAATAATAGCATTAAACATTCTGCCTATTTCGCTTTCTGATAATACTTTTGGTAGCTGATCTGCCTTCTTCGGCCTTGGTATTTCCCAAAAAAATTTCTCTCTTCTCAGAACGCTTTCATAGTAAAATTTCAAAGCATTAATCCGGCTGTGCAAAGTGTTCTCACTAAGATGTAATTTCTCAAAGCAATACTGCAAATAATCTTTTATGCGCTGAACAGTAAATTCATTTGCAGGTTTATCTTTTATAACCTGTAAAAATTGCATAAATTCATTAGTATATGTTTTAATAGTGGATGGGCTGTAACTCTTTAGTACCAGTTGCTGCTTAAAATGTTGAAGCGCTTCAACATTTTCTTTGCACATTCTTACCGGGGTTACCGTTTTCAAAGGAAGGCTTTTTGTTTGCGTTCTTTCAACGACCATAACGGGAAGGGCTACCTGTAGCTTTCTGCTATTGCCGTTCTTATTCTTTTCTAAAAGATAGCTCTTTAATTCTTTCACGTCAAGTACAACTTTACCCATTAGTACTTTTGCCAATTGTTCGTAATTTTTTTCGGTGCAGGGTATATACCAGCATTTACATGTTCTGCTCCACCTGGCCCCTGCTTTTTTTGGTAATAATGGTTGAAGGTAGCATTGGGAGGCGAGTATATGCCTATGCATTCTACACCGCGATGCTGTAGAGGCTTGAGTGTTACGATTTCCATTTTTAAATATAATGCCTGGCTTTACAAATTGCAAATAATAGGTCTATAATTGGTCGCGGAGGAACCTCAACGTTTGTCGCCACAAAGAACGGCAAACACATCTTTGCTTTAAGCTTTCAATTTGTTAGCAGGCAAAGCGCATTAAGTACGGATACTTTTAATATCAATTACGACCTCTGTTTTTTCAATATGTCACCTCTTGAAGGATCTCCCTTTAAATTTTCCATTTCTGTATCTACAATATCATCAATCTCCCGCTTTATTTGTAAATAATTCTTCTGGATGATTGAAGAAGTAATCTCTCGAACTACCGGAATAGGTTTATATCCTTGCTGTTCCTTTTTCAGGCCTTCATGATCATTTAAAATAGAGCAATGAAATGTTTTTAAATCAATCTTAGTTTCGGGATCATCAGCAACCATACCTACAAATTCACCTGAACTAAGCGATGAAATTTTAGAAGGTGGTATTGCTGCATCGAGTTGTTTAGAACGATTAACGGAAGTATCCGTACGGTTAATAGAAACACTTGACCTGTCCTGCATAATCCTTCCGAATCGTTCTGATAGTTGTTTGGCGGTTTCACCGCTAACCTGGCCGCTAATGATATTACCAGTAATATTCATGATCACATCAGCCTGGTCTTTTCCATAATCTTTTTTAAGCTGGCTAAAATCCTGGACTCCTAAAGTTGTAGCCACTTTATTACTTCTAGCCGTGGCAATCAGGCTATCCATATTGTTCAGATAAATAGTTGGAAATTCATCAAAGATCAAACTGCTTTTGAGGTTCCCTTTTTTATTCACCATTTTTATCAGCCTGGAGATATATAAAGACAGCACAGCACCATAAACCTGTATTTTTTGAGGGTTGTTGCCCATACAAACAATTTTAGGTGCCTTAGGATTATTTATATCTAAAGTAAAATCATTGCCGGATAATACATAGTAAAGTTGCGGTGAAGATAACCTTGCCATCGCCACTTTAGCTGCTGCAATCTGCCCTTCGAGTTGTTCCATCACATCGTTCATGTAAGCCGATATGAAAGGATTGATTAGCGCTTCAATTTCTTTTTCAGTTTTGAGGATCGTAAAGAGTTTATCATAATTGATCTGCATCAATTCAATGACATGAGGAAGGGTGCAAAATTCACCATCCCGGTAACGGCGAAGGAACCAGATAATAGCAGTTAAAAAGTTGATGGGGGATTCCACAAAAAAATCACCCTGCCGCTTTATCCATTCCCTGTTCAATCCCATAAGTATAGTCCTTGCTGATTCAGAGGCATCGGTAATATCCAGCATATTTTCCTTATCAAGCGGATTGCAGCGATGTGTTCTGGACAAATCCTCAAAATTAATCACATAAAATTCAGGGGCTACTTTGTATTGGTTGCGACATTTTAGAAAATGATTATAGGCGATGACCGACAGGTCATCAAATTTAAAGTCATAGACGAACATGGAAAAGCCTTTGCTGATGTGTTGCGTTATCACATGTCTTATCACAAAATAAGATTTGCCGGAACCTGGCGAACCCATTACGAGCAATGACCGAAAAGCATTAATAATATTGATCCAGCTTCTGCGAATTTTGCCTTTGAGATTGTACTGTGCTGGTAGGTTAATGGAAAACTCATTTTGTAATAATCGCTCCTCCTGCGGGAACGTTTCATTTTCGGAGTTGAAAATATCCTCGTTGTTTAGCTTTAATTCAATAACACGCGATAATAAAGTGCCGCCGGTTAATATAAGAAGATAGCCCAATGAAGTAGTGGCAATATAAAGACCGGTAACTGTCGGATACGGTAGTGAAAGCCGCAGCCAAAACCAGCTCGAAAAGTAAAGCAATAAACCGCTAATAACATATATAAAACCAGTCTTTAACTTCAGCGTTTCTTCTTTTTTGCCTCTTACACCAAGAAGGGAGATAAAAAGAAAACCAAGGGCAATATATTTTGAGGTATTGAAGTGGCTGAACAGTCCGGTCTTTTGTATGTTGCCAAGCAGACGGTCTGATAGTGCAGCGGTTAATTGCCACTCATCAAATGCCTTGTAACAATAATAATAAAAATGTAAAACAAGCATGACTATACTGATCAGCCTGGTCATATCCAGTACCTTTTGTAATCCCTGTTCATTCTCTCCGGTATTCATAATAATATTTTAAATACTCAATCTTTTTTTCTTTCTTTTTCGCTTCACTTTTTTGAGCTCATAGGGCGTATAGTTGGTTACAATTTCAGGCTTCATTAAAACATCTATGAGATCAGTTGCAGAGTGTTGAGAATCGGACACTGTTGGAACCACGGCAATAGCTTCTGAGCCGTGAATATTTTTCTTTTCATCAGCCAAAGAAGCGTAAGAGATGTTCTGTTTGGTATTACATCTTTCCAGCATCATCTTTGCACTGTAAGTCTTTCCAAGGTCACTTCCATTAAAGACGCATTTGGATTTGTGATCAACGTAAGTAATCCCATATATAATCCCGTGTTTGTTTTGGCGGACAACGGCACTGATTCTTTCCCTGTTAAGACTGGCTATTAAATCCGGTAGGCTCATTCCAGGCCGCTTTATAAATGCATACTCAATGGCTGCTCTTAATCGTTTAGCATGAGGTGCTTTCAAGCTTTCATTCTCAGAGAATTTCTGTTCTAAATTTTTGAGAGTTGGCTTCATATAAAAGGAACTTGCTTTTATGGGAGGGCTGATTTTATTTCCTTTTTCATCCAATACACGGTACACAAGTCCGTTTGTATCATACATGACCGAACCTTTCTCACCTCTGTCAGCTGACACATTGTATAATTGCAAGACAGCGTTCAATTCAGGTAAAGAAGAATATTTATATTGATTGATGACCAGACCTAATACATTGCTGACAGCTCTTTTTACGGAAGACTTTCCGAGCGCTACTTTTTGTGCAGAAACAGGAATCAATTTGAAACTAACATCTTGTTTCTTTTCCTCAGCTTTCACCAAGGCAAAATCATTTTCGATTTCCTTTCTTGCTTTTTCTGATTGATTGCGGCCAATATTGTGCATGGAAATGCGGCTACCATCGCGGAGGATATTCATGCTTACAATATGAACATGCGGATGTCCTGCATCATAATGACGATAGATGAGATAAGGCTGCTCGCCAAAACCGATTTTCTCCATATAGATCTTCGCTATGTCAACCAGTTTATCATTATCTAACTTTTCAGATGAATCAAAATTGAGTGAAACATGCAGTGTGTTGGTCATCGCTCTTTCATTGAGCGAAGTAAACTTTTCAAACCACCGAATCTTGTCCGAAAAACTCAAATTCTTTGCATCTTTTAAAAAGTTTTCCGCCCACAAAATTTCGGCTTCCTGTTGGCTCACTTTGTGTTCATTGTAATTAAGCACTTTGGATATATTTTTACCAGTGTTTATTCTTGCCACCATTGTTGATTAAATTGAGAAATTTTCTGATTGATTTCTTCCATTTTTTCCATGAACAATTGCCGGTTTTTTTCATTCCATTCTGCCCAGCATTTTATCTCCGGAATTTTATCCATTGTATGGAGTCTTTTAACCGCCTGATTGAAGTTATTTCCGATGGCAGATATCCCGCTTTTTAAAAGGCTTAAAGTGACGGCAATTTCATCCAGAGATTTGTTCCTTGTATACACCGTCACCGGCTTATCAAGCAGCACGTAACGAACGTACTCGCTTAGCTTGCGTTTGGTGGTATTTTTGAATGAAAGTTGCACCTTGTTATACTCAGCTTCAGTAAGCCTTACGGTCAGTTTTCGGCTACGGTTTATTTTTTCTTTCTTCTGCATATCATCTCACTTTTAAACTCTCACCCAAAGCGACTCCGGAGCGAAAGGGAAACCCGTTTGTCGGACAAACGTACATCTTTGCCATTCCCTCAGATGGGAATTAAAATGGCCTTTAAAAAGTGGCTTCTACTTTGTTCATGACACTATTCTTTAAATACTGGTTAAATACTTGTCAAACACTTCTATATTAATTAAGACCTATTATTTCAATGATTGCCTAAGACCTTTCTTCTGTGATTTACCAATGTGCTGCATCCATTCATTCAGGTCTTTATATCCTTTATACAAGCTGCTTTCATCGTTATGTTTATGAGAAGATTCCATTGCTTTTTGAGTGCAATTTTGTCCGGTATTGTCCCGGTCGAGATACAAGCGAATACTATCATATTGCTCCATAAACGAACGTGATTTTTCAAAAAAAGATGTCGAATTAAGGATCAAAAAATCGGGTGAAAAAGAAGCCTGATTTTGATGGATGGTTTGATAAGATAAAAAGTCAAAAAAACCTTCGAAAACTGATACCTCTTTTGCATCATTGCAGAGGCTTGTAAAACTCTTCGGAAAACTGCTTCCCTTGAACCATGGATTTCGCAGTTCAAAGCCTCCTTCATTGTTCCGAAAACCTATGGCCGAATAGGCTTTATTATTGAGCTCGAAAATCACCTCACGGCAGTGATCTCGAGCCACATTTTCTGCGATCCTTCTATGCTTTAAATATCGCAGCAATGAAAGAGAAAATAAATTCTTTTTTGATACAATTTTAATTTGTGGCTCCGGGTGTTTTTCGTGAGCAGCAATAATCTTTAAAGATTGCTGATGAAAGGAAAGATCATTTAGTTTTTCCAGGAAGTCTGAAACAGAACAATTATGATAAAGAATTCCAAAGTCTACCAGGTTACCACCCTTCCCCAGCCCGTGATCATACCAGACATTTAGTTTTCTGTTGACTTTGAAGGAAGCGGTTTTTTCACTGCGCAAAGGAGACAAATACCAGTGATCTGCATTTCTTATTTTGACGGGGTTAAATCCTAAAGAAAAAAGGTATTCAACGATGTCCATTTGCTTTGCCTGCTCGCACGTAATTCTGTTTTTCCTGATATCCATATTTTCACATTTTCAAAACTCACTAACCAGATAAAAAGTAAAATTAATAACAACGATATGGTAAATAATATCCACTCCAAATTTGAAAGGGGATAAATCCAGCTACCGTGAATAATTTTGAAGTGTGAAAAGGATTTGTTGATTTAAAAAAAATAATATGCTTCAGAAAAGTGATGTGACCCGGATATATGATACTGTACTTTGTATTCCGGGCATGAATGAAAATGTAAAGATCAACTTGCAAACAGCAAGAAAGAATTTACTGCTGTTACATAAGGTGATTGAAAGAGGGCTGTATGGAAAGGAAACAGAAGATAAGTCCGTTAATATCTTAGATATTATTCAACCGGAAGTTTTACAGGAATTCGGTGCCATAGCCATTGAATTATTAGATAAATCCGGCCTTTCAGAGATGAATGAAAAATTAAAATCTTTCTGACCTAAATTAGCGGCACCAAAATTAATTAACGGATGAAGTATAAAATAGGGCAAACCGTTGTTTTACTGGACACTCAATTCAAGCCAGCAGGTTCTGCAATTATAACAGATATAAACCACGGTTGGTGATTTTATAGTTACTTATACTTTTCCTATTATAGTTCAAATCTGGGTGCAGGCGGCGCTTTTTCTATCTACGCCGTTTTATGTATTATAGCATTTGCTTTTATTCTGATAAAGGTGCCTGGGACAAAAGACCGTTCATTAGAAGAAATTGAAAAATCATTATTAAAAGCTTTTCAAGCTGATTAATCTAACTTAAATGAAAGCACAATACGAGCTATCCGTTCGCTGCTCCAATTGTCGAATAAAGGCATAAAGTTTAACAAAGCCACTTCATTAAAGCTAAGAGAACTTTTATAAATTACTCAAGCTTCCAATCATTATGTTCGCAAATAAATTTTAGAGATTGTTCTTTGTGTTTAGCATCAGAAGCTATAACATCGCACCTAATAATATCTATTCTTTGATCAGTCGTTCTTGCAATAAAATAATTATTTCATGATTTACCAAATCAATTAAATTTTGTTAGAAGGCTGTAAAACAAACTGTGTCAAAACAATAATTTGATAGGCCTTTAACTTAATGCTTATAGCGCCTTGATCAGTGCCTGCAATGTCTATTGCATGCCCTGTTATTAAATCTGCAGCTTTGAATTTCCCTGTTATTGCAAGGTGTATTTTTTGTATTTTTTTTGTTTTATTGCCAATTAAGATTTCAATTTTGTTATCATAAGCCAATACTAAACTAATTATAGCAAATGGATTAGTACAGCGGCTCTTAAGCACGTATGGCCTGCCAGCCAATAAAGCGTTTAGTACCCAAGCAACCGGGAATATATTGGATCCTTTTAGTGAATCATAAATGCCTAACCCCCTTGTTCCAATAGTTTCAAAATAAGTAATGGAGGATGCGCCATTTTCTATTAAAGATTTTAAACTGGCCAATGTCCAGGCAGCATTAATGTTCTCTGATTGTCTTTTATCCAAAGGCGGAAGGTTGGTAGAAACTTCTGTAGCTTCAGCATTGTAACGCATTCTTAAAGTAACGGGAGAGATATGCACAGGTTTATTGAATTTTTGTTTTGCTGATAAGACCGTTGCTCCTTGTACTGACGCATTTTCCATTATCGAACTATCATCAAACGCATGTACCTGAGGATTGATGGAATAACTTACAAAATCAATACCTGATGCATCAAGTTTGCTACGGTTAAGTTCTGCAAAGTACATATCAGTTCCTGCCCCGATAAGTATTCCTGGCAGTTGTAGTCTTAGCCCCGTCAGCGCTTCGTTCAGTAAACTATTCGTAATGTATTTCTGACCTTCTTCTAATACCATAATTTGTTGTATATCTTTCCTTCCCTTTATTACATTAATGAATTCCAGTATTCTTTTAATAGTGCTGAAATTTATAAATAGTGCTATCTCTAGTTTTGTATTTAATAATGCCGCTTCTTTAAAACAATCTTCAAGCGTTTGCTGCCAATCATGATCGCTTAATTTTAAATTAATGCGGTAATGGCTAAAGCCAACAGTAGATAATACTTTTAATGCTTCATGATAATTTTCATCTCTCACACTGGCTCTGCCAACACCTATTGTTGGGATTGGTAACTTATTTTCTTCTACAACAATTTCAACAGAATTTTTATTTTCCTTTTTTGTAATTGAACCATCAACTTTGATAATAATCTTTTGATGTATTTCGTCGCCTTCATTAATTGTTACAGGAAATGGAATCTCCAATGGCGTACTGTAAGTTTTATAATTATTGTCCGTCCAGTTGCGATGGTCTTCGGTTTCAAAAATATCTCCTTCAAAGTTTACTGTTACTTTTAAATCATTATTTAAGCGCCATTGCATGGCTTCAATATTTTTAAATGGTTGTTGAGGACTAATGTTAACTGGGAAAATATTTTCTTCCAGGTTTCCATTTCTATGTTGTATCAAAACATTTTTTCCTTGGCATTCTTCTATAGGATGAAGTATGCAAAATCCTATTCTGTTTTTTTTTAAAGTGCTCAGTGCTTTACCTTTTATATCAAATACAATACGATTATTAGGATCGCCTTTAATGATTGCATTCCATTGCATTTTTATATCATCTTTTTCAAAAAGCATTTCATAAGAAACTATAAAGTTTTTTTTAGTACGCTCAATTTTTTCGTTGATGATTTTACCGGCAACTGTATTCCACTCTTTATCTCTTACCGCAAAATAAACCATGCGTAATATTTCATTTTTCCCTGCAGTGATCCATCGTAGAAAACCATCTTCATAATACATGGATAACTCTCCGGCCGTAAGTTTCATTTATTTAGAAGATTATTTTATAAACGCATCAATATTGTCTTTTGTAATCAGCAGAGAACCTGTATAGACTTTATCAGGTACATTAATAATAGCTGTTGAATTATCATTAAAAGATAACTTGTTTGTCTTATGTACCATATCAAATAAAAATTGTGCGCCGTACCAGGTAAACAATTCCCTTTTTTGGCCAACCAATAATTGGATTACTCCTTGTTTTACTAATTTTAAATGTTCAGGCTCCCAATCAACAGTTGTAATTTTAATAATACCTGCTTTTCCAGCTTCTTTGACACTTAAAGCCATACCGGGTCCACTGTTACTGTCAAAACCACAAAGCCCGGCAAGGTCAGGATGCGCAGCTAAAATATTAGCCGTAATATTAGCGGCTTCTTCAACATTCGCTTTATCGTCATACTTGCCTACGACTTCAATACCCGGGTAATTTTTCACTACATCCATCAATCCTTTGAACCCCGCTTCCATGTTAGTCAATCCCAATATACCCATATAAGCAATTTTACCTTTCCCGTTTAATAGCCTCACCATAGCTGCGCCCTGCTGCCGGCCCATATTATACCAATCGCTGCCTAAAAAAGCATGGCGGTTACAATTCGGTATATCGCTATCATACACTACTGTAGGTATTCCGGCTGCAACCGCTTTATTAATTACCTGTGCAATGGCGGGGTCGGTGCCATTAATCAACAAGCCAGTAGGTTTAGTGCCTATAACTTCTTCAATAGTATTGATCTGAGCATTTACATCCCATTTGGCAGGGCCGAGTATAGATGTTTTTACACCCATTTTTTTACCCCAACGTATAAAGGCAGCTTCATCATGGTTTACATACATTGGCATATTTACGGCTGTAGTTATCATTACATACTCTTCATTGGGGTTCACCTTATCACCTAAGGTTTGTAATGGTTTTACAACGACATTTTCCTGTTGTCGGGGTGGCAATTGGCATGCGTTCAGTAAAGCAATACAAAGAATGGGAATTATTTTTTTCATGCGCTTTTTTTAATTTTATTGGTTCCCACGTTTTTGCAAGAAGAATTGGTTCACAGTGTCGTAGTATTTTACTTTATAACGCTGCATCTCTTTCTTTTTTCAATAATAAATCAATACAGATAGCTGTGATTAATATGATGCCTAAAATAATCTGCTGCCAGTAACCGCTTATACGGGCAATCGTCATAATATTACTTACCAACCCCATAAACACAATGCCGAGTAAGGCTCCTGTAATTTTACCCGTACCACCTTTAAGGCTGGCCCCTCCAAGAATAACTCCCGTGATCACACGCAATTCCATACCTTCCCCACTAGTGCTCATGGCTGCGCCTAACCTTGAAGATAAGATGATCCCTGCAGCGCCTGCCAGTAAAGAAGCAAGCATAAAACCATATAGTCTCATTTTTTTTACCGCTATACCACTTAACAGGGCGGCTTTTTCATTACTGCCGATATAATAGTATCTTCTAAAAAAAACTGTCTTTGAAAATAGAAATGAAAATACTGATACAGTAATAATCATATACCACACTGGCATTTGTAAGCCCATCAAATTACTCTGGCCAATAGCATTGAACCAATAGGGTAATCCTTGTATGCCCGATCCGCTCACCATTAGCGCCAGGCCACGCACTATGCCCATCATGGCCAATGTTTGTATCAATGGATTAATGCCTATGTATGCCACAAAAAAACCGTTTATAAAGCCTATTAATAACGATGCCAACAATCCTAATAATAGTGCGGAAATAATATTTACATGCTGGAAATACATAAGCCATGCACATAAGCCGCCTGCAAAAGCGGCCACTGAACCCACAGATAAATCGAAATCGCCGCCAATCATCAACAACATCATACCTACGGCAACAATCGCCTCGATAGATAAATTTAACAGCACTTGTCTCAGATTATCGAATGTTGGAAACAAGGCAGGATAGATTGCTGAAAATAAAATTACTATACCAATAATGGTAAGTGATAACGTAAATGTCCTGTCTTGTAAATGATATTTCACTGGATTTTTTTATCAGTTTATTTCAATCTGCGGCTGCAGCTTGTATAATTTTTTCTTCCGTTGCATTCTCTCTACTGAAGCTTTTTACAAGATGACCGTTACGAATAACATGAATAACATCACACAATTGCAGGAGTTCCGGTAGTTCAGATGAAATCATTAAAATAGCTTTGCCTTTTGCTGCTTCCTGTAGCAAGATTTGGTAGATTTCAAACCTTGCACCCACATCAACTCCCTGGGTAGGTTCGTCTGCAATCAGTATATTTGTATCAGCCAGCAGCCATTTTGCAATTACTATTTTTTGCTGGTTGCCTCCACTTAAAAGTTTTAATATCTGCTTTACATTCGGTGTAGCAATATTTAATTTTCCCTTGAATGTTTCAGAAATAGCGAACATCAGAGAACGGTTGAATAAGTTGTTTTTATTCGCAGCCGTAAGTTTTGTAACAATAATATTTTCTGCTATATTCATTTCTAAAAAAGCGCCCTGGGTTTTCCTGTCTTCTGATATATAGCCAATACCTAGCTTAATAGCATTTCTGATATTTTTTATAATTACCTGTTTGCCATTCATAAAAATAGTTCCACTATACACTTTTGCAGCGCCGAATATGGCTTTGGCTATTTCGGTTCGGCCTGCACCTACCAAACCGCTGAACCCGACAATTTCTCCTTTGTTGATAGAAAAGGAAATATTGTGAAAGCCATGACCACATAGCTTTTCAACTTTTAAGGCAGTGGAGTCCTGCCTGCTTTGATTTAGGGGTAACTCCTTTATATTCCGGCCCACCATCATTTTTATCAGTTCATTGGTATTTGTTTCGGCAGTAATTTTTGTACCCTGGTATCGGCCATCTTTTAAAACCGATACCTTATCTGAAATAGAAAAAATTTCACGCAGACGATGAGATATGTAAATGATGGCCACATTTTGTTCCTTTAATTTTTGGATGATAGTGAATAATAATTCAGTTTCTTTTTCTGTAACAACAGAAGTTGGTTCATCTAAAATTAACAGGCGTGGATTGCTGGATAGAGCTTTTGCTATTTCCACCATTTGGTGTTGTGCTGAAGATAATTTTTTTACCAGAGTTTGGGGGGCCAAATTAAATAACTGTACACGGTTTAGCAAAGCGGTTACCCGCTTATTAAGCAGCGTGTAATTTATCAATCCCCATTTATTAACGGGCTGTCTGCCAGCAAAAATATTTTCAGCAATGCTCAGTCCTTCAGCAAGGCTTTTCTCCTGGTGTACTGTGGCAATGCCCAAAACTTGCGCCTGCATCGGACTTGAAATGATTGTAGGTTGATGATGCATTAATATTTTACCTAATGTTGGCTGTTGATTTCCGCTTAGAATATTCATCAAGGTACTTTTCCCCGCGCCGTTTTCACCGCATAGAGCATGCACTTCTCCGGCTTCAAAATGTAGTGAAACATCTTGAAGTGCGTTGACACCACCAAACGATTTTGAAATATGTTGCAATTGTAAAAGCACAATAATCGTTATGTTATTAATTATTCTTTCAAACCATCATACTTGCCATTATATTCTATTGAATCAACAATTTTGTTATTAAGCGCATTTTCAAAGTCTTTCCAAATTATTACTTTATTCTCTCTTGCCGAATCGTAAGCTGCCCAAACTAATTTTACAGTTTTAAAATTATCTTCACCGCTTGTTTCCGCTTTTCCTTTTCCCTGTATTGCCTGCAAAATATTTCTGTTGCAATCTACAATACTGCTATGAACTACGGAGTAAGCAGGATCAACCCATTTATATAAAACAGGTTTTATTATACTTGAGGTGGTGCCTTTCTTTGTAGTTGTTTTCAGTAAAAAATCATGTGTCAATTGCACAGATCCTTCATTGCCTTCGACTAATATTAACGTTTGAGGAAATGCTTCTTTTTCAAGAATAGAAGTGTAGCTCATTTCAACAATGCAATGCAAACCACTCTGCATTTTCATAAAAATATTAGCTACATCTTCCCCCTTTATTTTTTTATTAATAATCTGCGTGAGACAATAAAGGCTTTCTGCTTCACCAAATAAAAAACGACAAACATCAAGTATGTGCGAACCAATATCAGTAATAATAAATTTTTCAAGGTTGGCCAAAAAAGGCTGGTTGTCAAATACTGGAAACGCTGAGGAAAAACTAATTCTTGCTTTAAAAGGGTCACCTATAATACCACTATCCATCACTTCTTTTAACCGGCGAATAGGAGCTTGCCACCGGAAACCTTCATGTACAAAAAATGGAACATTAGATTTATTACAGGCATCCACCATTTTTTTTGCCGACAATATTGAATTTGACATGGGCTTCTGGGAAATAACGGGAATACCATATTCCGCAGCCATCAATGTAAAATATTCATGCGTGTCAACGTCTGTAATAATATCAACGAAATCAAGTGGTTCATTTTTAAATAATTCTTCTGCATCGTCATAACAATGAGGTATATTATATTGGCGAGCCAGTTCCTGAGCTTTATCAATGTTGCGGTTGTACAAGGCAACGATTTCAATGCCTTCGAGTTCTAGCCATGCCGGTAATTGATATCTGGCCCAAAAGCCGCAACCCAAAATAGCAAAACGTAATTTTTTAAAATTATTCACGAAAAAGTTTAAAAAAAGTATAAAATCTAACTATACTGTACTCTACTGTGTTGAGCGCAAGTTAATAGCTACTTATAAATAAAAAAATTTTTTGTAACCATTTTTTAAAAATTCTTTTTAATAAGAAGAAAATTGAAAAAATCATATAGCGCACAATTCGTTTACAATACACTTTATATCACTTGCGTTCCGATCTAACAACTCTCATTAAGTAGTGTAGTATATAAATTTATTATATCATAATGATTCTAAAAATAATTTTTTGTGGT
>Ga0070679_100004035_pt1 | contig 13533 bp, 11 predicted proteins | sample KBSC63BmetaG_FD_65652 | JGI IMG/M metagenome (GOLD analysis project Ga0070679, IMG submission 65652) | Corn rhizosphere microbial communities from Kellogg Biological Station, Michigan, USA - KBS C6-3B metaG | ecosystem: Host-associated > Plants > Roots > Rhizosphere | place: USA: Michigan... | reverse complement strand
GCCGTGCTTCCCGTAGAAGGCGATGGCGCGCGGGTTTCGCTCCCAGACTCCGAGCCAGAGCGTGCGCGCACCGCGTGAGCGTGCCTCGTTGATGACGGCATCCATGAGCTCGTGCGCCACGCCGCGCCCCTGCCAGGGGCGGTCCACGTAGAACCGCAGGAGCTCGACCGGCGCGGGGCCTGTCACGCAGTTCGGCGCCTCGCCATCCGAGCGCAACTGCGCGAACGCCGCGAGCGCGCCGTCGCTCTCGCCCACGAGCGTGATGCGGTCGTGGTCTGCGATCTCCTCGCCCTGGCGCTCCGCGGAATAGGTAGCGCTCACGTAGGCGTCCACATCTTCCGGGCGATTGTCGGGTCCGAACGCCTCGCGGAAGGTGCGCTCGCCGAAGGCGGCCAGCGCGGCGGCATCGGCGGGGGTGGCGGGGCGGATGGTGACGGTAGACTTGGGCATGTAGGAAGAATACATGGACGGTGCGGTCAGGTCCGGAATCGTGAATTGCTTGTGTCAATTCACGATTCCGGACCTGACCGCACCGTTCCACCAGCATTGAACTTTCCACCCGCCCCGCTAATATGGGGCCCTCGATGCGGGATCGCGTCCGCCCGACAGTCGGGCACCGCGCTCTCGCTCGTCGGCGGCCGAGCGCCGCAGGAGGGTCCAATGCGCGCCCACACGGTGATCGGCGGAGACGGACTCGAGTTGCACGTCGAGGAGACAGGCAATCCCGCGGGCAAGCCAATCCTCTTCATCCACGGACTGTCGGGGAGCGGGCTGGTCTGGAAGCGACAGCTCGATTCCGTGCTCGGCAGAGACTTCCGACTGGTCGCGATGGATATCCGCGGTCACGGTATGTCGGCAAAGCCGCGAGACGCGTATGGCGAGCCAAGGCTCTGGGCGGACGACGTACGCGCCGTGATCGAGACTCTCGAGCTGGACGCCCCCGTCCTGAGTGGCTGGTCGTACGGAGGTATCATCATCTCGGACTACGTGGGCTGTTACGGTGAAGATGCGATAGCCGGCACGAACTGGGTGGGCGCGATATCGCGACTTGGAGAGCCTCTGGTCGCGCCCGGCTTCCTCCATGATGCCTTCCTCGCCCTGGTGCCGGGATTCTTCTCGGAGAATGTCGCGGAGAGCACGGCGGCGCTGCAGGAGCTGATCCGGCTCTGCGCCCACCAGGAGCTCTCGCCGGACGAGTGGTTCCTGTTCGTCGGCGTCACGCATTCGGTTCCGCCCTACGTACGCGAGGCGCTGCTCTCGCGGAACCTCGACAACGATGCCGTGATAGCGGGGATGCGCACGCCGATGCTCGTGAGCTGCGGAGAAGATGACGGAATAGTGAAGCCGGCCATGCGCGATCGGCTGATGGAGCTGCGGCCAGATGCCAAGCTCTCGCTCTACCCGGGTGTGGGCCACGCGCCGTTCTGGGAATCTCCCGAGCGCTTCAACCGCGAGCTCATGGAATTCCGCGAGTCCGTGTAACGACGGGGTCAGGTCTTTAATGTTGAGTTTGCTCAACATTAAAGACCTGACCCCGTCGTTCACCGTCGTTCACCTCACATCCTGCATCTATTCGGGCGACTCACCAGCCGGTAGAACCCCGCGTCGCTCACCGGCCGGTAGCCGATCTTCTGGTAGATCGAGTTGGAGATGGGGTTCGACAGGTCGGTGTAGAGGCAGCAGAAGTCGTTGCCCTCGTCCAGCAGGCGCTGGCTCAGCGCGGCCACGCACGCCGACGCGTAACCGCGGCCGCGCGACTCGGGCGGCGTGTACACGAAGTTCACGCGCACGCCGTGCGGTGTCTTCCCAGCCCACGCGGCCATAGTGCGCGGCTCGCCGTCATCCCACACGAAGATCTGGCCGCGCCGCAGCCGCTCGGCTACCAGCGCTTCCGAGTCGCCGACCTCGCGCACCTCCATCAGAAAACCCGATATCCAGCTGGCCAGCAGCGCCGCCTCGGTTGCGCGCGCCTGGCGCAGCTCGCCCGGAGGCGGCGTGTCGGGCGCAATTACCTCGCGCAGCTCGAAGATCCGCTGATTTACCGTGCGCATCGCGCGCGCTCCGCGCAGCGTCGCCAGCTCGTCCGCGAAGATTCGCGCGCTCGGCTCGGGGCCGAGCACGCCGAGGAGCGTTGGCGCCACCGATTGAACGTCCGCCGCGAGCACCGCGAGCGCGTCGTTACGGGTCGCGCGCGTGATACCGAGCTTGGTGCGCAGCGTGCGCAGAGCGGCCACGCAGATGCCATCCTCGTCACGGACCACCGCGAGGTACGGCGTGATGGCGAGCCCCGAGTCGTCGACCACGAGCTCGCGCGCGATGCCGAGTATCAGCGAGTTCTCCACCTCGGCGCGGAGGAGAAACGGCTCGGCGTCGTCGAGGAAGTCGCGAGCGGTGGGGTAACGAGTGACATCCATAAGGTGACATCTAGCTGGTGGCTCGCCGCCTCGAGAAGAGCAAGCGGACGGATCGCGCGATCGCGCGCCACACGGCGCGCACGAGCAGCATGAGAAGTGCGAGCACGATGAGCGCTATGACGAGCACGATCACCGGATGATGCCAGATCGCGATCGATATAGCGGCCACCGTCCCCAGCTCAGCCACGTTCGCGGCGCTGTTGGTGATCGGCTCGGGCGATGTATCTATCGCGTAGCGCAGGCCGAGCTTCGTGCCGTGCGTGCCGAGTGCGAGCGTGCCGCCGAGGAGCGCGGCGGCTATCACGATGCTCTCGTTGCCGCCCCACGTGGTGGCTGCCGCCAGGAGCGCGGCAGCGGGCGGACGGATGAAGGTGTGTATCGACTCCCACACCGAGGCCACGCCGGGGATGAGCGTGGCCAGGAACTCCACGATCGCGAGAATCCCCGCTAGCCCGATGATCAGCGGGTTGGCGAGCGCGTGCAGCGGCGCCGGCAGCGGGCCGATCCAGTCGAAGCGCTGCGCGAGCCCGAGGATCGCCACCGTCGCGTACAGGTTGATCCCGCCGGCATACGCGATCCCCAGAGCTTCGGCGAGCGTTCCGAGATTTCCCATCTTACCTCTCCGGCGAGTAAGCGCCGCTCAAACCTGCAATAAGCAGGCTCTGATAGCCATGGCTCACGGGCGGGACGCCGTGAGCATCTGCGTCGTAGTCCACAGACCCGCCGGCCAGTAGATCGCGTCGAGTCGTGCACCGGGCGCGCTGCCACTACTGCGCTTTCCGGCGCCGCCAATACGTCATCGCATGTCGATCGATCCGCGAATACGCCTCCATTCGTACAGCATCGCCGACGCGGATACCGCCGTTGTGACGTACTGATTCGCGGCGTCTGCTCGCCCATCCTGAATCGCGTTTCCGCCGACCAACAGCAACGCGCTTCCGGAGGCCGAGCATGTATGCACACGCATCGAGCAGGCGAGGCAGGCGCATTTACTACCTCGGGATACTGCTCGCGATCATGACTGTACTCGTGGCGTCCACGCATTACGCGGCAGAGTGGCAGTCCGATATGGTGGTTCCCGATCGCGCGATCGTGGGCGACCCCGGTGCCCTGCTCCCTCGCCCCGCCCCCGCCCTCCGCTCCGCGTCGCGCGCAGTCGACTGGAGCGTGAACGGCGGCTCCGGCGGCGACCACTATTCGCCGCTCGACGAGATCACGCGTGGCAACGTCGATTCGCTGCGGGTCGCGTGGGTCTACCGCACCGGCGATGTCTCGGATGGCGAAGATGATTCCAACGGCCCGGCGACCGCCTTCGAGGCAACCGCGCTCCTGGTCGAGGGGACGCTCTACATCGCCACGCCGTCGTCGCGCGTGATCGCGCTCGATCCGGAGCGCGGTACGGAGCGCTGGTCGTACGACGCGCGGCTCGACCGCGCGAGCTATGCGGGTCGCGAGGTGACCGCGCGCGGCGTGGCCGCGTGGGTGGACCCCGCGCGCTCACCGGGCCTGCGCTGCGGCGCGCGCATCTTCCTCGCCACCTTCGATGCGCGCCTCATCGCGCTCGACGCCAGCGGTGGGATGCCGTGCACCGATTTTGGCGATGGTGGGACGCTGAATCTCCGCGAGGGCGTGCGCGGGATCGAGGTCGCGCCCCTGGACTACGCGATCTCGTCCCCTCCTACGGTCGTTGGCGACGTGATAATCGTGGGCTCCTCGGTCACCGATAACATGCGCGTGGAAGAGCCGTCGGGAGTGGTGCGCGCTTTCGACGTGCGCACCGGCGTGCTCCTCTGGAGCTGGGAACCACTCGTCGCCTACCGCGGTGCCGCGGGTGTGCACTTCGCCTCCTACCCTGGATTCCGGTCGGGCGCGGCCAACGCGTGGGCACTCTTCACCGCCGATACGGCCAACGACCTGGTGTTCATCCCAACCGGGAGCGCGAGCCCCGATCATTTCGGCGGACTGCGGCCGGGCGACGACAGGGACGCGAGCTCGATCGTCGCGCTCCGCGCATCCACTGGCGAGGAGCTGTGGGCGTTCCAGTTGGTGCACCACGACCTCTGGGACTACGACGCCGCCGCGCAGCCGGCACTCGTCACCGTCACGCGCGATGGCGTGGAGATCCCGGCCGTCATACAGGCCACCAAGTCGGGCCAGCTCTTCGTCCTCGATCGCTTTACCGGGGAGCCGCTCTTCCCCGTGGAAGAGCGCGCGGTACCGGCGAGCGATGTCCCAGGAGAAGTAGCGTCTCCAACACAACCGTTCGCGGTGGCGCCTGGGCCGCTCGTGCCGCAGGGGCTGCGACCCGAGGACGCCTGGGGACTCACTCGTGCCGATCGCTGGGCGTGCGAGCGGCGGATCCGCGCCCTACGCTCCGATGGTGTCTTCACCCCGCCGAGTGTGCGCGGCTCGGTCATCAACCCCGGGTTCCTGGGCGGGGTGAACTGGGGAGGCCTGGGCGTCGATACCGCGCGCCATATCGCCGTGGTCAACACCATACGTGTGGCGATGGTGGCGACGCTCATACCCACCCCGCTCGCCTCCACCGTGAACCGCGAGGAGGGCACGGGCGTGATGACGGCGCCGGCGCTCGGTGCGCCCTACGGGAGCAGGCGCGAGCTCCTCGCCTCGCCGATCGGACTGCCGTGCAGCCCGCCGCCGTGGGGGACGCTGGTAGCGGTGGACTTCGACGCGGGCCGCATCATCTGGCAGCTACCGCTCGGCACGATGTCGGACTTCGCTCACCTCCCTGCGCCTGCGAAGTGGGGCTCGCCCTCTCTGGGCGGGCCGCTCGTCACCTCGACGGGGCTCGTGTTCATCGCCGCATCGATGGATCACTACCTGCGCGCTTTCGACATCGAGACGGGACGCCAGCTCTGGAAGGCGGCGCTCCCCGCATCGGCGCAGGCGTCGCCCATGACGTACCGCGCCCGGCCCGGCGGCCGGCAGTACATCGTGATAGCCGCGGGCGGCCACCACGCCATGCACACCCGGCTCGGCGATTACCTCATCGCCTTCACACTTCCGTGAAGCGCGCGCTCGTGACCGGTGCTACCGGCATGCTCGGCTCGTACATCGTTCGCTGCCTTCTCGCGAACGGCGTCAGGGTGCGCGCCCTCGTACGAGACCCCGCCACCGCGCGCTGGCTTCGGGTGGCCGGGGCGGAGCTGGTGAGCGGCGATCTACACGATCGCGCCGCCATTGGATGGGGCGCCGCGAACTGCGACGCGGTGTTCCACGCGGCCGCTACCATCGGACCGCAGGCCGAGTGGGGGCCCTTCCGCGCCGGCAATGTGGATGGTACGCGGAACGTCGTCGACGCCTGCGCTGCCACCGGCGCGCGCCTGGTCCTTGTCAGCAGTACCGCGGTGTACGGCGACCTGCGATACCAACTGCCGATGGTCGATGAGAGCGTCTCCCTTCCCGTGCTCCCCGAGCGAAATGCCTACGGCCGTTCCAAGCAGGAAGCGGAGCGCATCGTGCTCGACGCGCACGGTCGCGGACGCGCATGGTGCACCGTCATCCGTCCGCCCACCATGTACGGTGAGGGCGACCGGCAGTTCATCCCTCGCATCGGTGTCGTGCTCGATCGCGGGATCTTCCCGCTCATAGGCGGCGGACGTACCACGCTGGCGATCGCTCATGCCGCCTCCGTAGCCGAGGGCGCGATAGCCGCCGCGTGCAGCGACTGCGCGGGCGGGCGCGCGTACAACCTCACCTCGGACTTCCCGCTCACTGTAGCGGACTTCGTGCGCTACGCGGGCGAGGGGCTCGGCCGGCGGATCTTCGCGCCGACGCTCTCGCTGGTGGCCGGGCGGGCGCTCTTCGGCGTGATAGCCGCGGGCGTGAAGCTGGCCGGCCGCCCCGAGCTTTCGGCGCATGCGATCGGGAACCTCGCCTGGCTCACGCACGACAACCCGTATTCCACCGACCGCGCCCGTCGCGAGCTTCACTGGAATCCGACCATCACTCCCGACGTGGGCGTGCCGCAGGCATTCCGCTGGTGGAAGTCGGCTGGCGTAGGCGGCAATCGCGCGGAGAGTGCGGCATGAGCCCCATTCATGGCGGGAATCGCAACCACGCCGTCACGACGATCGTGTGGGTGGTGCTGATCGCGGCGGGCTTCGCCTACGCCCGTCAGGTGGAATGGTGGACGATGCTTGCGGTGGCCCGGCAGGCGGCGCCCGCCGGACTCGCTCTGGCTTTCGCGCTGCACGCGCTCGCTCTCGTAGCCAAGGCGGGAATATGGTGGATCTGCCTTCGCGCGCTCGCTACGCCCGCCTTTCGCACCGTGCTGCGCATCACCTTCGTCGGTGCGGCGCTCAACAGTCTCGCCGTCGCCAACAGCGGCGAGGCCGGGCGGGTGCTCCTGATCTCTCGCGCCAGCGGCATCCGTACTCCCGGCGCTCTCGCCACGGTGGTGCTCGAGCACCTCATTCGCACCGGCGGGTTCGTGATATTCATCGCGGCGGCCGCGCTCCTCACGCGAGTATCGCTTCCGCACGACCGCGCGACGCTCGCCGTACTCGCTGCCGTCGCTGTCGCGATCGTGCTGCTCGGCGGTCGCCGAGGTCGCGCCAGGCGTCGTCGTTTCATAGCGTGGCGGCGCGCGCCGCGGGTCGCGCGCGTGGTGCGGGCGTTCCTGCTGCGAACAGTGGCATCGGGCCGCCGCATCCTGACCCCCGAGCTGCTCGCGCTCACGGCTCCCTTCACGCTGGTAGTGTGGATGTGCGAGCTGGGCTCGTACCACCTCGTGGCGCGCGCGGCTCAGCTCCCGCTGTCGCTCACCGGGAGCCTGATCGCGCTGCTCTCCGTGAATCTGGGCTTCGTGCTGCGCGCGACGCCGGCGAACATCGGAGTGTTCGAGCTCTCCTACGCCGCGGCCGCGGTAGCGCAGGGTGCGCCGGCAGGCGCCGCGCTCGCGGTCGGGATGCTGATTCACCTCGTTCAGGATGTCCCCACCATCGTGCTCGGGCTCGTGCTCGGCCGCCCGCTCCTGCGCTCCGCCCCCGAACCCATCACCCCGGTGCTCGCTCCCGTGATCGCGACCGCTGTGGCGTCGGGCGAGCTCCCCGGACTGCCATCGAACGGAGGAACCACACCATGATCGCCCTGCTGCTGCTCGCACTGGTCGCCGACTCGGCGAGCACATTGCGCCGGATTCCATTGGCTCCCGGTGAAACGCTGACAGTGACCGTCGCCATACCGGCGGCGCCCTCTACGCCAGCCGCACCCGTCGTGCTCAAAACAACCGCTACTCTCGCTGCGCCTGCCCTGCTCATCCTGGCGCCCGCGTCCTCTGCGCCCCGCTCGCTCGCCGCCGCATCGATCCCGATCGTCCTCCTCCCCGGTCTTCTGGGTGGGGCGTTCGGCTATCGCAAGGTCGCGCCAGCGCTGGCCGGTGCGGGACACGCCACCTACATCGTCGAGCTGCTCGGCACCGGCAGTTCATCACACCCTGGTGATGGCGACTACTCTCTCGACGCGCAGGCCGACCGCGTGGCTGCGGTGCTCGACTCACTGGGAGTGGGGAGCGCGATAATCGCCGGCTCGAACTTCGGTGCATCGATAGCCTTGCGCGTGGCGTATCGGCGGCCGGAGCATGTGTCAGCCGTGCTGCTGCTCGATGGTGGTCCGATCGACCAATCGTACACGCAGGGAGTATCAACGGCGATGAAGCTCGGGCCGCTCGTCAAGCTCTTTGGCGGCCGCGGGATCGCCAAACGCCGTATTCGCGAGGCGCTCGTCGAGTCGTCGGCCGACGCCGGTTGGGTGACGCGCGATGTGGTGGAAGAGTACTCGCGGCCCATCGCCCGCGACCTCGGTGCCACGGCCGACGTGCTGAACGCGATGCGTCGTGCGCCCGTCGATTCGCCGATCCGCGACAACCTCGCGCGAATCACGCAACCGGTGCGCCTGATGATCGGCGCTGCCAACCGGAGTCACGGCATCCGGCCCGAGGAGGTCTCTCTCCTGACCGAGCGGCTTCACCGCATCACGATCGACAGCGTAGCAGGTTCGGGCGTGTACCTGTCAGAGGAGCGCCCCGATGCGGTGACGGCCGAGTTGCTGGCGATGGGCGATTCGCTCGCGTCGAGCGCGGCTGTCGCCGCCTCCCTCCATTTCCCGTCCCACTCTCCACACTCGACCACGGAGGCACCATGATTCCCGCTCTCACTTCCTCGTATCGCGACTGGGGATTCGTCGCTCTCGGCTTCAGCGCCGGCGCGCTCATCGAAGTCGTGCTCTCGCTTTCCTCCACCCACTCGGTGGATCCGATCACGTTCGCGCACTTCGCGTGGGGCATACTGGTTGGTCCGCTCGTAGTCTGGAGCCTGCTCCTGCGGAAGACTATCCCGCACCGAGTGGTGCTGGCGCTGGGTGCGGCGGCGCTCGTGATGTACTTCGTGCGCGGTCTAGCGTGAAGGACGGCGGCGCTTCGAGTCGCTCTTGCTCGTACGCGGAGCTAGTCTCTTCCCCGAAGCCGCCGCCGACTGCGCATTCTCCAGAAGTCCTCCGGCTCTCACCCAGTCGGCGAGCTCGCTCCGGCCGCGGAGGCCGAGTGTCTGGTAGATCTGCGAGAGCTGCGTGCTCACGGTGCGGGAACTGCTCCCGAGCGCCTTCGAGATCTCCTTGTTCGTCTTGTGCTCGGCCACGAGACGGGCGATCGCGATCTTGCGCTCGCTCAGTGCTCCATCGTTTCTCGTGGCGGTCGAGTGACGTCGAGTGCGCGGCGTCGCGCCGAGCTCCCTCAGCTGCGCTCGAGCGCCCTCGAGCTCCCCGTCGGCGCCGAGCCGCTCGAAGATGGCGCACGCCTCTTCGAGGACCTGCACCGCCGCCTCGGGGTGGCCGAGCTCCACGTGGCGGCGCGCTATCTCGCGACGCAGGCGGGCGGCATCGAAGATGAACGGTACCTGTTCGAGGCCCGTGAGTGAATCGACGACTCGTTGCAGCAGCGCGGGCGTCGTCCCCCGGAGCATCTCCGAGAGCGCTTCGCCTGCCTCGACCCAGGCGAGGCCGAGGCGGTGGTTCAGGAGCTTCGAAGCATCGCGCAACTCGCGCAGGAGGCGGTCCGCCTCGCTGAACTCCTGCGTCCACAGGTGCGCCTCGATCAGCGCCGGCCAGAGACGGTAGATCGCCCAGATAGCGTGGCCCGACTTCTCCGCCAGCGCCAGACCGGCGCGGCTCACGCGGATCGCGTCCGCGAACTCTCCGCGCGCGTTGTGGTAGACGGCCAGTCCCATGTACACGCGCAGGCCGCTGTTCACATCGCGCGGCATCACGTCGGGCTGGTCGGCGCCGGTCAGCAGTGCCGCTTCGTCGAGGTAACGCTTCGCTCTGTCGAATGCGCCACGCCCGACGTAGATCACCGCGGTCCACACGAGAAGACGCGGGAGGAGCGCGTGCTGCCGGAGCGCGCGCGCGAGCGATATGCTCTGCTCCGCGCGCGCGAGCGCGGTGTCCCAATCACCGAGGCCCGCCATGAGCTCTATCGCGACCTCGCTCGTGAGCAGGCGCAGCTCCGGCGACCGTAGCTCGTCGGCGATGCGCTCGGCGTGCGCGAGGCTGCTCTGCACCTCCGCTGGATTGCCCGTGAGGCCCGCGAGCACCGCGAGCGCCCAGTGCGCCTTGCCAGCGACATCGAGCCGGCCGGCGCGATCCGCCAGCTCCAGAGCCCTGCTCGCGTGCTCGCGCGCTTCGGTCGGCCGGCAGGTGACGATCTCCGCGAGGATCAACGCGCGGTGCGCGCTGGCACGCAGCGAATCATCGTCCGCGGCGTCGGCGTCGGCGAGCGCGTCGTAGAGCGCGCGCCGGGCCTCGTCGGGGCGGCCCATCTCCATCAGACACGCACCTCTCGCTATGCGCAGCTTCGCGCGCTGAGCCGTGGCGCCATCATCGCTCGCTATCGCGCCCAGCCCCGCCTCCGCGTGGCGCAGTCCTTCGGCGTGCCGCCCCTGCCAGTAGCACGCCAGCGCCATGCGGCGCTCGATCGCCGCTACGCTACGGTGATCGCCGAGCGCTATCGTGGCGCCTCGCGCCTCGGTCCAGAGCGCGAGCGCGTCATCGAGCTTGCCGATTCGATGGTTGGCGATGGCGAGATCGTTGAGCAGCCGGACCAGCTCCGCATCCTTCACGGCATCGCCTCGGGAGCTCGGCTCCCGGCGCTGCAGGTGATGTAATGCGGCGCCGAGGTAGCGGGCGGCTTCCCGGTCGGCGTGCTTCTCTAGCGCCGAGCGGCCGGCGAGCGTGAGATACAGCACCGCCTTGGGAGTGAGGTCGCCGATGCTCGCCTGCACGTAGTGAAACGCCAGCTCGTCGGCGCGCTCGGCCGTGCGATCTCCGCGCAGCTGTTCGATAGCAGCGGCCACCTGAGCGTGCATCAGCGCGGCCCGTCCCACCCCGAGCTCCAGGTAGAGCGTGTCGCGGATCATCGGGTGAGTGAAATCGTAGGTCACGTGCTCGCCCGAGGACTGTCCCACGAGCACGTTACGGCGGCACAGTTCCTCGAGCGCGCCGATCAACACGGGCATCTCCAGGCAGGTGGCGGCGCGCAGCACATCGACTGCGAGGCGAGTGCCGATCACCGCCGCGAAGTCGGCCACCGTTCGCGTGGTGGTGCCCAGGGATCCGATCCGTATCGCCAGCGCGTCGCGGATGCTGCGTGGCAGCTCCAACCCCTCGAGGTTCCATCCGATCCAGCTCCCCTCCCGGTGCTCGAGGCGCCCGGTGGAGACGAGCGCTTTCACGGTCTGCTCGAGGAAGAACGGGTTTCCCTGCGTCCGTTCGTAGAGGAGCTCCATCACGTGGCGCGGCACCGCGCCCTTCCCGAAGACGCGACGCAGCAACTCCTCCACATCGGCGCGATCGAGCGGCGAGAGCTGGTGATGCGTGGTGACGCCCAGCTCGACGAGCGACCGTGTGGCGGATTGCAGTACGCCTCGCGTTTCGAATTCGGTGTCGTTGTAGGTGGCGATCACCGCTACCCGGGCATCGCGCATCTGGCGCACGAGGAAGTGGAACAGCTCCAGCGATGACGGATCCGCCCACTGGAGATTCTCGAGCACCAGAAGAATCGGCCTGCGTGCGCCGATGCCCGTGAGAAGCTGGGCCATGGTCCAGAGGAGCCGCCCCTTGAACTCCGGTGCGCGCACTACCGATTCATCGAGCGGCGCGTCGAGAGCGAGTCCGGGGAAGATGTACGCGAGCTGCGACTTCGCGCCGCGAGAGAGGAGCGTGATGGCGGGATCGCCGAGCTGCCGGAAGACCGGGACCAGCGCGTCGGCGAAGAGCGCGTAGGGCAGTCCGGACTCCACGGGAAACGCGCTTCCGCTGGCGACCGTCCACCCGTGCTCCGTCGCGTGCTGCACCGCGAGCTCGGCGAGTCGCGTCTTCCCGACTCCCGATTCGCCGCTCATGATCAGCGCCCTGCACTGCCCAGCCCCGGCTGCGTCGAGGGTTTGCTGGATGAGACGCAGCTCGGTCTCGCGACCGATCAGCGGCCACACTGCGGGCAGCGGTGCGGGGGCAGGCAAGAAACCCTCCTGAAGCGGGGGCGGGGGGGAGGGAGACCGCGCGTGCTACGCTACGATATAGGGGATACAGAGGAAGAGTGTCAAGCAGCGAGGTCAGCGAACCGCGGTCGGGTTCGCCACCCTGCTCACTGCCTGTCGCCCGAGCTCGTACGCAGCGTGAGCGGTACTACCGTGTCTCCCCAGTGCAGCTCCAGCCGCGCGGAGTCGGCGTCGACCATCGGGAAGTCGAAGAGCAGCGTTTCCACGTAATCGCCCTTCGCCGGCTTCGCCTGCACGCGAAGCACGTCCTGGCCCTCGGGATAGCGAAGGTGGAACGCGGCCGGCTTCCCGGAGAAGATCACGGTCCACGACGCGGAGTCGGGGATCGCCCAGATTCCGTAGCTTCCGGCGGGGAGGCGCTCGCCATTCACGGTTATCGGGTCGGACACGGTCAACACCGCCGCGCTGTCGGCGCTCGGCGTCCAGATTCGCCCCCATGGGACGAGCGTGCCGAAGAGCTCTCGTCCGCGCGCGACCGGCCGCTTGTACCTGATGTCGATGCGCGTCTCCATCACCTGCTGGCTGACGGTGCCAGGTTGGCTCCTGTAATTCGTCTGCGCGCACGCCGACGATCCGCCGACCACGAAGGCGAGCGCGGCGACCAGGCACGGAACCGTTCTCCTCCACATATCCACCTCCCAGGAATTCACTCGGTAGCTCCCGCCTTGCCGCCCGCGAGCGCCCAGAGCGCGCGCTCGAGCTTCACCGGCGTCCAGTCGCCGCCGAGCTTTCTTGCGCGTGTGCGCAGCGCCTCCGCGTAGCGTGAGTAGTAGCCGAGCGTCCACGCCACCTTGCCGAGCTCCGGAAGCTGCGCCGCCACCAGCTCGTCGAAGAACGGGTAGCTGTCCGGCGCAGCCGCGGCGACCACCGCGGACGCCGTCGCGGGTCCCACGCCCGCGAGTGTGGCGAGGGTGGAGATCGGCTTGGTGGGATGCGGGATCTTCGAGAGTGCGTCGGTGCTCGTGTCGATCACGGCTTCCGGCTCGTTGCCGCGCACGAGAACGAGGTTTCGCGCGCGCCACTCGCCGCGCGCCATCTTCCACTCGGTCACGCGCACCAGCTCGGGGAGTGTGACGTGCGCGCTCGCGCGCGATGCGATCGCGCGAGGGAGCTCTTCGCGGTACCAGCGGTCGCGCTCCGGGAGCTTCGCCACGTCCTGTCGCGCGATCACGTTCTCGTAGCTCTCGAGGGCCCGGCGGAGCGTAGCGGCCGAGTGGAACGATGTGAGGTCGGGCATGAGGGGTAAGTCTACCGCACCACGATCTTTCGCGCAGTACTCTCCCGCCGTCCACCGGCTTCGACCACCAGCTCGATGCGATAACTCCCCTCCGGTACATCCGGGATCGCCACGCGGAGCGCGCGCCCCGGCTGGGAGCCCGCGCGTCCCGGATCGTCCCAGGCGAGCGACACCGGCGGCTCTCTGTGCTTCAGGCCGAGCGAGCGCGCGATGCGACCGAAGAAGCCCGAGGAGAGCGGGACTAGGCGGAGTGCCACGCGCACCGGGTGGTCGGGCGTCGCATGCGCGTACGACTCCCAGTAGAGCGCGA
>Ga0070679_100004032_pt1 | contig 13538 bp, 15 predicted proteins | sample KBSC63BmetaG_FD_65652 | JGI IMG/M metagenome (GOLD analysis project Ga0070679, IMG submission 65652) | Corn rhizosphere microbial communities from Kellogg Biological Station, Michigan, USA - KBS C6-3B metaG | ecosystem: Host-associated > Plants > Roots > Rhizosphere | place: USA: Michigan... | reverse complement strand
GGCGCCGCACTGACCGAGGAAGTGGAGCGCTATTGGGCCGCGCCCTCCGACAGCGAGGACTCGCCCGCGCCCCATGCCACTGCCGCGGCGGTAGACCTGACCTTGCGCTGGAAAGGCGGCGAACAGCTCTGGATGGGCTCGCTCTTCGACGATGTCACGGCACTGGCCCATCGCGACCGGTTTGAAAATCTCGACGCTGAGAACTTTTCCTTCTCCGACCAGGAAGCGAGAGGCAATCGCCGTCTGTTGCATTGGCTGATGGCGGAAGAAGACTTTGCCGGCCATCCAGACGAATGGTGGCACTTTTCCTGGGGCGATCAGATGTGGGCGGCGCTGACCGGGGCGCCGGCCGCGCATTATGGATTGGCGACTATTCCGGATTAGCGCGGTGAAACCGCCGACAGGTGCCAGCCCGTATCATCTCGCATGATGCTGCCGCTCCAGCGCCGTTCCGATCCCGGCTCCTGCAGCGCCAGGCTGATGCGATTGGCGCTCCATCCGCTTACGCGGGTTTTGTAAGGCGCCTTGAGGCTCGGATCCTCGGCATGGGTCTCAGCGAAGGTATGCGCCCATTCCAGCACGGCGCCGTCGCCTTCGCGGCGCCAGATTTCCAGATTGTTGGCGCCCACATCGCTCTCCTCATCGAAGGGCGCCACCAGAAAGTGGCGGCCATCGGGCGAAAAAGCCGGCATGCCATGCAGCTTGGTGCTGCGGCCGCTCTGGCTGTCTATCAGCAGGAAATCGCTGCCTTCGTAATAGAATTGCTGCACCACAAAGGCGCCGGCGCGATCGGACTTGTCGATCAGCGCAAAACCGATGCAGGTCTCCACCACGTGATCGTCACAGGCCTTCAGATGGTCGGTGAAGGTGACCTTCTGGCCTTGCGCGGGAAACAGCACCAGCTGATCGCCATGCCGCTCCGCCAGTCCGGGTGACAGTTGCTCGGGCTCGGCACTGCGTGCCGCGCACATCGCGTTGGCGGCGCAATCCGCGGGCAGCATCGGCTTGCCGGCGCAGGCCGCCAGCGGCAGCAGCAGAAGCAGAAGTGCCAGGCGCGTTTTCATGAGTGTTCCAGAATGCTCCCGCGGCGGAGCCGCCAATAAAATAATCCGTCGCCGCCACGAAAATAATACAGCCGATCCTATTCCAGGATCGGCCGAAAGGCGCCGTCCCATTCTGGACCAGGCGGATGCTTCTCGTAATAGGCAATGCGCGCCAGATGCAGGTCATAAAGCTTCTGGCTGACGCCCGACAGGCGCCGGCATTGGGCGATCAGCTCCCGCGCCATGGGCCAGTTCTTTTTGCGGATGGCCTGGAAGATATGATTGTGGAAGACCGTGAGTGCCCGGAACTTGGGCGAAGCCCTGGTCACCGGGCTTCCCATCAGGGCGTAAAGCGTCACGGGCGGGCCCCCCGCGACCGTGTCGATCTCCAGGAAAGCAAAGCCGCGCTCGGCCTGCCGTTTGGTTTCCTCCGACACGACCAGCGCCGCGCCATAGAGATGTGACAGCGCCTGCAGGCTCTGCGCCAGGCTCACCGCATCGCCATGGACGCTGTAGCCCATCCGCCCCGAGGCGCCGAAGCCGCCCGCGATCACCGGGCCGGTGGCGATGCCCATACCGATCTCCATGGCCGGCGCGCCGCCATCCTGCTGCGCCAGTTCTTCCGTCACCTTTGTCCATGCCATGGTCATGGCGCTGCCGGCCTCGCAGGCATGAAGGGCATGGTCGGCGTCCTCAAGCGGGGCGTTCCAGAAGGCGGCAAAGCCATCAGCGGTCAGCCGGTCAATGGTGCCGCCATGGGCCAGGGCCTGGTCGATCAGCGGCGTCAGCAGTTTTTCCGTCAGGCGGGTGAAGCCGGCCGGATCGTCTCGGCGGGACGCAGCCAGCGCCGAAAGGCCACGCACGCCACAGACCAGATAGGTTACGGCGCGGGTGTCGCCTTCCAGCTTCAACAGGCTCGGGCGGCGCGCCAGCTTGCTGATGCTGGCCCGGGGCAGGGAATCGGCGAAGGCCATGCGCAGGGCGGTATAGGTCATGCGCAATTCGAACAGCCACGCGCCCAGCGCGGCGGCAAAGGCCAGCGCCAGAACCAGGGATGGCGTGGTCGCATCCAGAAGCAGGCGGCGGCTGATGAAGACAAGCCAGGAGACTGATCCCAAGAGTAGCACGCCGGAAAGCGTCGCGGCCGCGCCCCAGATCAATCCCCGCTGCAGCAGGCCGACCATCACGATACCGGTGACGACCAGTAGCAGCGCTTCCAGAGATTGCGACCAGCCTGGCCGCACCAGCACCTGGCGGCTCAGCAGATTCTCGATCCCCTCCGCCATCACCTGGGCAAGGCTGGCGGGCCCCAGCGGCGTCTTCACCACCTGGCCTTGTGCGCCCACCAGCACGATGGCGTCCTTCAGCGGCACGGCATCCAATGCATTGGGATTGAGCATCCGGTCCGACACATTGGCGGCATAGTAAAGGCGCACCGCGCCGCTGTTGTCGGTGGGCACCGGGCCGGCGGAGGTTTCCAGGGCGCCGATACCCAGGCCAGAAAAAAAGCTCGACAGATCGCGCTCATTGCTGGCGACGGTGATGTCGGAATCTCCCGCCGCCACCCGCCGGGCTTCGGCGGCCATGCCGGGCACCAGGCCATCGCCCGAGCGGAAGGCCAGCGGCATCCGGCGGACCATCCCATCGGGATCGGGGATCAGATTGACCGCACCCGAGCCGGCGGCGTTGCTTTCCATCAGTGCCGGGCTTGCCGCCGTACCCTCGATGCGCGGGGCCGCCCGAAAGGGATTGAGGGTGCCGTGATAGACAAAGCGCGCCTTGATCAGCGGGGCGCGGCCAACCGTTCCCAAAATCACAGGCACCACGGCGCGCGTTTCCGCGATGGCCTGCGCCAGGTCGTGGCCCGGTTCCGGCAGTTTTGACAGGGCGGCCCGGGCGACGTCGCTTCCCGGCGGCAGGCGCGCCGAAAGTGACTGGGGCGAAGCTCCCATCTGGACCTGCCCGGTCAACACCACCAGGCGCGCACCGGCCGCGGAGAGCGCTCGCGTGGCCAACACCAGGCTGTCTTCGTCCAGGGACGGCAGCTCCAGCACACGCACCGCCGGCTCCATGGGGGCGGCGGTGCGGGCAGCGTGGCGCTGATAGAGATCGAACTGCCGGTTGGAGAGAGCCGATTCCAGCCGGGCTGGATCGAACAGGATCAGGACCACGCCCAACACCAGCACCACAGCCGGCGCCAGCCACAGGCTGACGGGCCGCTGCCAGGACAGGCGCGCGAGAAGAGAATCCATGTGAGCAGCAGCCTATTATCGTTATCGCTGCAGAAACCAGTCTTTACGGCCAGTTTTTGCCAAGCCGGCTGGTTTTTAGGTTTGACCCTAAGCCTGGTGCGCGCGTGACAACGCGCGGCGTTACTTGGCTGTGACCCGGATGGCGACCTGGGCCAGTAGGATCCGGGCACCTTTCTTTTTCAGGGCCCGGTCGGTCACGGCCTGAAGCCGGTCCGCGATCAGGCCAACATCCGGCTGCTCGTCGGTGCGCACGACATTGGCGGTGAAGGTCATCAGGTTGCGGACATAGGCGTCCCGCAGCACCGGCAGCGAGCGGTCGACTTCCTCGCGCAACGCCTCGTCAGGCACATCCAGGCCCGCGCCGATCATCAGCATGCCCGCCGCGCGGTTGTCCGAAACGATCGTGGTGTAGATGGGATCCAGGAGGATGTAGCTCTTGGACTGGGTGGTCTTGTGCTCTGGCGCTTTCTGCTTTTTGGGGCCATCCTCCGCGGCATGCGCCGGCAAGCCCGCAGCAAGGGCGGCCAAAACAAAAATAGCGGGAAAGCGGCGCATTGCTGGGATATCCATGGCGCTAGTGCCGTGGTTTCGAAGTTCGCGATAGTAGCGATATCGGGCTCTGAGGCGAACGTCGAAACCAAACGGCACTAGAATCAATATGTTGCTAGCGTCCTTCGATTCTGAAATTCGCCCGGCGCCCGATATAGAGATCGTGCGAATTTCAGAATCGGGACGCTAGCCAGTAAGCGCCCGATTGGTAAACCGAATTTTAACGGGCCGGCTTCGAGGGAGGAGAAATGAGCAGACATTCCGCGCTTCTGCCGGCGTTTGCCGGGCTTTTGCTGGCGGGATCGGCTGTGTTTCTGGCGGCAGGCGCGGCCGATCATCCGGGCCAGAAATTCCAGATCTCGCCCGCCACCCTGGTCAAGCCCTATGTGACACCGGCGGCGGGCAATGAGTCCACCGAGGTTTCCCGTCCCGCCGGAACCCTGCCGGACGTCCCCAAGGGATTTGCCGTTTCCGTCTTCGCCGATCATCTCAGCAATGCCCGCTGGATGGCGGTGGCGCCCAATGGCGATGTATTCCTGGCCGAACCCACCGACAGCGGCGGCAAGATCACCTTGCTGCGCGACTCCAATGGCGACGGCAAGGCCGACAAGAGCTTCAACTTCCTGCCGGCCTCGGCGGGTTTTGTCTATCCGCATGGCCTGGCGTTCCATGACGGCTATCTCTATGTCGGCGACCTGCGCGGCATCTGGCGCTTTGCCTACAAGGATGGGCAGACCTTCGCGGGCGCGGCAGAGAAAGTCACGACGAAGGTGGCGGACCTGCGTCCCAAGGGTCCCCATGTGACGCGTGATATCGCATTCGGGCCCGATGGCACGCTGTATCTGGCGCTGGGTAGCCGGGACAATATCTCCGACTTCAAGCCGGGCGCACAGGTTTTCAAGATCAACACCGATGGCAGCATGAGCGAGTTTGCCAGCGGGTTACGCAATCCCGTGGGCATCGCCGTCTATCCAGGCACCAACACCCTTTACGTCACCACCAACGAACGGGACGGGCTGGGCGATGACCTGCCGCCCGATTACCTGACCAGCGTCAAGCCGGGCGGCTTTTACGGCTATCCTTATGCCTATATCGGCAAGAATCCCGACCCTGTCTGGGGCGCGAAAGATCCAGGCGGCAAGATCGCCTCCAGCATCACCCCCGACGTGTTGTTCCATGCCCATTCGGCGCCGCTCGGCCTGGTTTTCTATACCGGCACCAACTTTCCCGCAGAGTATCGTGGCGATGCCTTTGTCTCGCTGCATGGCTCGTGGAACGCCGGCAATCCCACCGGCTACAAGGTGGTGCGGGTGCGCTTTCCCAACGGCAAGCCCGACAATGGCTATGAGAACTTCGTCACCGGCTTCTGGAACGGCATGGGCGATCCAGGGCAACCGGCCAAGGTTTGGGGCCGGCCGGCTGGGCTGGCGGTCGCCAAGGACGGCAGCCTGTTGATCGCGGACGATGTCGCCGATGTGGTCTGGCGGGTGACGTATACCGGGAAATGAGCCGGTTTCAGCCTCGGCTTGACGCACCATGCGGGCATCCCTAAAACCTGCGCCCTCGGTTTGGGGCTGTAGCTCAGTTGGGAGAGCGCCTCGTTCGCAATGAGGAGGCCAGCGGTTCGATTCCGCTCAGCTCCACCATTTCCCGAACCGAAAATCCTGGATTTAAGGCTTTTCCGAAGAAGTTCCGGGCTTTACAAAGAAAGCCATGATGAACCCGATCGCCTACCTGCTCTACGAAATCCTCGACGTTTACGAATGGATCGTGATCATCGCGGTGATCGTCAGCTGGCTCACCGCCTTCAATGTCATCAACCAGCACAACAACTTTGTGCGCACGGTCTTGCGCATCCTGATCGCCCTGACCGAGCCGGTGTTCCGCCCGATCCGCAAGGTGGTCCCCGCGATCAGCGGCCTGGACCTATCGCCGATCATTGTCGTGATCCTGATCGAGTTCCTCAAATATACGATCCGGTGGATGTCGGTTCGTTACGGATACTGACGTGACTGGCACCATTATCGACGGCAAGGCATCGGCCGCGCGTTTGCGCGAGAAGATTGCCGCTTACGCCACAGAGCTGAAATCCAGGCATGGCCTGGTGCCGGGTCTTGCCACCGTGCTGGTGGGAAGCGATCCTGCCAGCGAGGTCTATGTCAAAAACAAGGGCAAGACCGCCGAGGCGCTGGGCTTCAAGTCGGTGCATGTCGCGCTTCCCGCCGATACCCCCCAGGAGACCTTGCACGCCAAGGTGCGCGAGCTGAATCAGGACCGCTCGGTGCACGGCATCCTGGTGCAATTGCCGCTGCCCAGGCATCTGGATGAAAATCCCATGCTGGACATTCTGGATCCGGCAAAGGATGTCGATGCGCTGACGCCCAAGAATGCGGGGCTGCTGCTTTCGGGGCGCGCCCATCTGGTCAGTTGCACGCCAGCTGGCGTGATGCTGTTGCTCAAGGAATATGTCGGCGACATTTCGGGCAAGGAAGCGCTGGTGATCGGCCGCTCGCTTTTGTTCGGCAAGCCGGCGGCGCAATTGCTGCTGGCGGCCAACGCTACCGTCACCATGGCCCACTCACGTTCGCGCGACCTGCCGGGGCTGGCGCGCCGTGCCGATATCCTGGTGGCGGCCATTGGCAAGCCGGAATTCGTCAAGGCGGACTGGGTCAAGCCCGGCGCCACCGTGATCGATGTGGGCATCAACCGCGTCAGCGCGGGCGAGGGCAAGACCAGGCTGGTCGGCGATGTAGATTACGAGGCAGCAAAAGCCGTGGCGGGCGCCATCACGCCAGTTCCGGGCGGTGTCGGCGCCATGACGATTGTCTGCTTGATGCACAACACGCTGATTGCCGCCTGCGCGCAGAATAATTTGCCGCTGCCGACCGCGCTCTAGATTTTCTGCCGCAAATCCTTCGCCAAGTCGTCCGGCGATATGGCTTCATCATAGAAGCTGACCAGCTTTCCATTCGGTCCCATCAGATACAGGACCGAGGAATGGTCCATGCCATAGCCGCCTGCACTTCCTTTGGAAGGGTCGAGTGGACGCTTGACGGCATAAACGCGATATTCCTTCTCGACATCCTTGATCGCGGCCGGGCTGCCGGTCAGGCCGACAAATTGCGGTCCGAACGCCTTCATGTAATCGGCCAGCACCTTGGGTGTGTCGCGTTCCGGATCGATGGTGATGAAGATCGGAACCACGCGCCGGCTGTCGCTGCCCAATTTCTGCAGCGCCTCCGCCATCACGCCCAAAGTGGTGGGGCAGACATCCGGACAGAAGCTGTAGCCGAAATAGATCAGCATGTAGCGACCGTGGAAATCCTGTTCGGTGACGGTCTTGCCGGTGTGGTCGATCAGGCGAAACGGCCCGCCCACCTGTGCGATGCCGGTGGTGACGGTGCGGCCCAGTCCCGGCACCAGACGGCTTTCGTGCCAGAGAATCCCGCCCGCCAGGGCCAGGACCAGCAGCAGATAGGGAATCAGGGCCTGCTTGTTGCGCCACATGGCCAATGCTCTAATCCTGAACCTATCAAAAAGGAAAGTGACATTGGCGCGCAAGGACAGAGCGCGAGGTTTTGCAGCCGGCGTCGGCGCCGGCGGCCGGGTGCGGCTGCGCACCCTCTCCAACCTGCGCTGGATGGCGGTGGCCGGCCAGTCGGCCGCGCTGTTTCTGGTCTATTTCGCGCTGGGCTACAGCCTGCCCATTCTGTATTGCGCCTGCGCCATCGCGGTCAGCGCGGCGCTTAATATCGTTCTGGCCCTGCGTTATCCGCCGACGCACCGGCTGACCAATCGCGAGGCGACTTTTTATCTGGCCTTCGACGTGCTGCAGCTGGCGGCGCTGCTGTACCTGACCGGTGGCATGACCAACCCCTTTGCCCTGATGTTCGTGGCGCCGGTAGTGATCGCCGCGACCACTCTCAATCTCGGCAATGTTCTGATCCTGGCCGGGATCGCTTTTACTTCGGTCTCGCTGATCGCGGTGGTGCATTTGCCTTTGCCCTGGCCGGCCCATGAAAGCCTGGTGCTGCCGCAGCTCTACCAGGCCGGCATCTGGACGGCGCTGGTGATCGGCATCGGCTTTACCTCGGTCTATGCCTGGCGCATCGCCTCGGAATCGGCACGGATGTCGGCCGGCCTTGCCGCCACCCAGCTGGCGCTCTCGCGTGAGCATCGCCTGGCGGCGCTGGGTGCGCTCGCCACCGCCGCCGCGCATGAGCTGGGCACGCCGCTCGGCACCATCGCGGTGGTGGCGCGGGAACTGGAGCGGGCGCTGCCGGAAAATTCCGGCGAAGTGGAAGATGTGCGTCTGCTCCGCCAGCAGGCCGAACGCTGCCGCGCCATTATCGCGCGGCTTGCCAATCCGGAAGAGGCGCTGGTCGGCGCCACGGCGCGCCTGCCGCTGGGCGCTTTTCTGGATGACATCGCCGCTCATCACCGGGGCGAAGATGTCGCGATCACGGTCAGCGTCGCGGTGACCAAGGACAGCGCTGTGCCGCAGGTTTGGCGGGCCCCGGAACTCCTGCACGGGCTGGGCAATATCATCGAGAATGCCGCCGACTTCGCCAATGCCACGGTCGCGGTCAGCGCCCGCTGGGACGAACAGTTCCTGGACATTTCCGTGGCCGATGATGGGCCCGGCTTTGCCCCGGAGATTTTCGAGGCCCTGGGTGAGCCCTACATCACCTCGCGGCCCGGCCATCACGCCCTGGTCGAGACCGATATCGGCCCGCAAGGACCCCTGGACGAACATGAGGGCATGGGACTGGGCTTTTTCATCGCCAAGATCCTGCTGGAACAGACCGGCGGCCTGGTTCAGGCGGAAAACCCGCCCGGCGGCGGCGCCATGGTGTCCATCCGCTGGGCCCGCGGGGTGATCGACGGGCCCCAGCCGCCGGCCCAAACAGAGACATAAGTCACAGAGTGCAAGGCGTCGGGCGCGGGTCCATTCGGCGCTGCGGCAATTTGTTTGACGCTGCGGCAAAAGTGACCTAAAGGCCCCCCGACATGACCCCCGAAGACAAGACCTTGTTGCTGGTCGAGGACGACCGCCCCCTTCGTGAGCGGCTGGCCCGCGCCATGGAAGCGCGCGGCTTCACCGTCGCCCAGGCGGAATCGGTGGCCGAGGGCAAGGCCCGCGCCAAGGAAGCCCCGCCCGCCTATGCCGTGGTGGACCTGAAACTGGACGACGGCAACGGCCTGGATGTGGTCGAAACCCTGCACACGACGCGCCCCGAAAGCCGGGTGGTGGTGCTGACCGGCTTCGGCAATATCGCCACCGCCGTTGCCGCGGTGAAATACGGCGCCATCGACTATCTGCCCAAGCCGGCGGACGCCGACGACATTCTGGCGGCGCTGATGGCGACGCCCGGCTCCAAGCCCAAGCCGCCGGAAAATCCCATGTCGGCCGACCGGGTGCGCTGGGAGCATATTCAGCGCGTCTATGAATTGTGCGGGCACAATGTGTCCGAGACCGCCCGGCGGCTGAACATGCATCGCCGTACGCTTCAGCGGATCCTGGCCAAGCGCAGCCCGCGCTAGCCCTTCCGGGCGCGCTTCTTTTTGGCGGCGACTTTCTTCAGCCGCTTTTTGCGCGGGCGCGCCTTGTCCTTGCCCTCCGCCAGCTGCGCCGCACGTCCGACCAGAATTTCTTTCAGTATCTTAGGCGTCAGCGCCGACAGCCGCGCCAAGATGAACGGGAAATTCCGGTAGTGGTCGGTGATGTAGAAAAGCTCCGGCTCGGCTTCCAGCATCATGTCGCGCATCTCCATGGAGGAGACGCGCAAGGTCATGGCTTCTTCCTTGTCATGCACCTTTGTCAGGAACTGGTCATGCAGAAAGACAGCCGGCTTCCGGAACCACAAGACTTCCACCGTGCCCGGAATGGCGAGCGCTATCTTCCAACCTTGGGCGCGCGTGATCATTCCACCTCCGGCAAGATCAGGCCCGGTGTCTGCGCTACCGCGATGGCATCAAGCTGGCGTGACAGCCGCTCGGCGGCGCAGCGGGCAAAAGAAATGGTGACGGCCTTGCGCCGGCTGGCGTGCAGGCTCTGGGCTTCGGCTTCCTTGACGATGGCCCCGCCATAGCGGTCCGCCACGATCAGTCCGGTCTGGTGCGGCACATGCTCTTCCGGAAAATCCGGCGGGATGGCGAAATAGAACAGGTCGCAATAGTCCAGATATTCCGGCCATTTTGCGTCACCCTTGAGGTCGGCCAGCGCCACCTTGATTTCCACGCCCAGCATTTCACCGCCCGGTCCGATGGCCGCGACGTCCAGGCGCCGCCCGTTGGGCAAGGTGAATTCCAGGATGGGTGAATAGCCTTCTTCCAGCAGAAGCCGGCTCACCCCGCGCGCGACCTCGGCCGCGGTCGAAGAACTGATCATGACGTCAGTTTAGTTCAGAGACTGCCCTTGGAGGAAGGCGAAGCGCCTCCAGGCGCCCCGCGAGCGAATGCGAGTAATTAAATAAATGAACGCCTAGAGACTGCCCTTGCTGGAGGGAGAGCCTCCATCCAGGCGTTCATCCGGCGTCACGGCCATGCGGAGCGCGCGCGCCAGACCCTTGAAGCAGGTCTCGACGATGTGATGGCTGTTGTCGGCGTACAGATTCTCGATATGCAGACAGACGCCGGCATTCTGGGCGAAAGCCTGGAACCATTCCTTGAACAGTTCGGTGTCCATCTCGCCCAGCTTGGGCTTGGGAATGGTCACCTTCCAGATCAGGTAAGGCCGGTTGGACATGTCCAGCGCCACGCGGGTCAGGGCCTCATCCATCGGGATCAGCGCCCAGCCAAAGCGGGTGATGCCGGAAAAGTCGCCCAGCGCCTGTTTCACCGCCTGCCCGATCACGATCGCGGTGTCCTCGGTGGTGTGGTGATAGTCCACATGCAGATCGCCGGTGGCCCGCACTTTCAGATCGATCATGGAATGGCGGGCGAAGCTCTCCAGCATGTGATCCAGAAAGCCGATGCCGGTATCGATGTCGGCCTCGCCCGTCCCGTCCAGGTCCAGGGAGACGGCGATCTCGGTCTCGCGGGTCTTGCGTTCGACGGTGGCGGTGCGCATGCAATCTCTTTCCGCGGCTTCAGGCCCCTCCCCATCGTGCGCGAAGCGCATACGAGGGGGAGGTGGCCGTAGCATCGCTTGCGATGCGTAGGCCGGAGGGGGTCATCAATAAACCGCTGTATAGCACGGGTTTCTTAAGGGGGAATCCCGTCCTGAAGTGCTATCACTGCCAAGCATATGTCATATTTGACATATGCTGTTGACCCCTAGGCCAAAGCCTGTAAAGAAGGCCGCCTCTAAACGGCGAAGGGTCCCCTAAATGGCGCGTTCCGACTATCTGTTCACCTCCGAAAGCGTTTCCGAAGGCCATCCCGACAAGGTCTGCGACCGCATCTCGGACGAAGTGGTGGATCTGTTCTTCCGCGAAGGCCCCAAGGAAGGCATGAGCCCTTGGGACATTCGCGCCGCCTGCGAAACCCTCTGCACCACCAACCGGGTGGTGATCGCGGGTGAGACCCGCGGCCCCAAGAAGGTTCAGGCCGGCGATGTCGAGGAAGTGGCGCGCAAGGCCATCAAGGACATCGGCTATGAGCAGGACGGTTTCCACTGGCGCAACGCCAATGTCGAAGTGCTGCTGCACGCCCAGTCCGCCCACATTGCCCAGGGCGTGGACGCGTCCGGCAACAAGGACGAAGGCGCGGGCGACCAGGGCATCATGTTCGGCTATGCCTGCCGCGAGACCCCGGCGTTGATGCCGGCCCCCTTGTTCTACAGCCATAAAATCCTGGAATTGCTGGCCAAGGTGCGCAAGTCCGGCAAGGAACCCGCGCTGCTGCCCGACGCCAAGAGCCAGGTCACGCTGCGTTATGCGAACGGCAAGCCGGTGGAAGCCACCCAGATCGTGCTCTCCACCCAGCACACACATGAAAGCCAGACCAGCGCCGACATCCGCAAGATCGTGGAGCCCTATATTCGCGAAACGTTGCCCAAGGACTGGATCACCGACAAGACCATCTGGCACATCAATCCCACCGGCGCTTTCGTGATCGGCGGTCCGGATGGGGACTGCGGCCTCACCGGCCGCAAGATCATCGTGGACACTTACGGCGGCGCGGCCCCGCATGGCGGCGGCGCCTTCTCCGGCAAGGACTCCACCAAGGTGGACCGCTCGGCCGCCTATGCCGCGCGCTACTTGGCCAAGAATGTCGTGGCCTCGGGCGTTGCCGACCGCTGCACCATCCAGCTCGCCTACGCCATCGGCGTGGCCGAGCCGCTCAGCGTCTATGTCGACCTGCACGGCACCGGCAAGGTGGACGAGGCCAAGCTGGAAAAGCTGCTGCCGGAGATCATGAACCTGAAGCCGCGCGGCATCCGCCAGCATCTGGACCTGAACAAGCCGATCTTCGCCCGCACTGCTGCTTACGGCCATTTCGGCCGCGAGCCCGACAATGAGGGTGGCTTCTCCTGGGAAAAGACCGACCTCGCGGATCAGATCAAGTCCGCTTTGTCCTGACCTCAGGTTCCGAACGCTGTTACAACCGCCGTCCCCGCATCCCGCGGGGCGGCGGTTGTGCTTTAAGGGGTTTGATGGCCCAGCCCGAACATCCTGATCGCCAGCGCAGAAAGCTTTATGGCCGCCGCAAAGGTCCGAAGCTGTCGGCCCGGCAGGCCGGGCTTCGCCAAACACTGTTAGGCGAACTGGCCTATGACCCGGCCCGCGACCCCTTCAGTCAGTTTCCGAACAGCGTTCAGGAGCTGTGGCTGGAGGTCGGTTTCGGCGCCGGTGAGCATCTGGTCTGGCAGGCCAAAGCCCACCCCGATATCGGCCTGATCGGCGCCGAGCCTTATGAGATGGGCGTCGCCAAGATACTGACAAAGCTGGAAGAATATCCTCTGAACAATGTTCGGCTTTATGAAGGCGATGGGCGCGAGATCATCGAAGCGTTGCCGGATGCCAGCCTGGGCCGCTTCTTTCTTTTGTTCCCCGACCCATGGCCCAAGACCCGGCATCACAAGCGCCGGTTCCTGCAGATGGAGATGCTGGACCAGCTTGCCCGGGTGCTGAAACCGGGGGCGGAACTGCGCTTTGCCACCGACGATAAAAGCTACCTGCCTTACGCCCTGGAACGGCTGATGGCCCATCCGGATTTTTCCTGGGTGGCGGAGGAGCCATCGGACTGGAAAAGCCGCCCCGCCGACTGGCCTCCGACCCGCTATGAAACCAAGGCGATCAAGGGCCCGCCTGCTTTTTTGCGGTTTCTCCGCCGTTAGCTTTGACTATTCGCTTTCGGTCTCGGGGCGCGATAAAAAAGCGTCATGGAAAAACCTCCCGTCCCCGACGATGACGACGACGTCCGCCCCTTCTATCGCACCTCCTATGGCGATATCGGCGTGGTGCTGATCGCTGCCGGCTGCACCCTGGCCTTCATCCTGATGATGATTTTGCCGTCGCCCATCGCCAAGTATGAAAAAGCCAAGCGGGAAGAAGAAGTAAAAGCCCGCGCGGAAGCCCTGCAAAAGCCGATTCCCGGCGGTGAAGTGAGCGTCGGCATCGCCCCTGCAAAGCATTAAGGCCTTGTATTTAGGCCTTTGCGGGCGTACATAGCCGCCATCCCAAACAACAAGAGCTGTTGTGTGGCGGTCGCAAGACCGCCGCGGGCGAAAGGCTTTGGTTTTGACCGT
>Ga0070679_100004031_pt1 | contig 13540 bp, 14 predicted proteins | sample KBSC63BmetaG_FD_65652 | JGI IMG/M metagenome (GOLD analysis project Ga0070679, IMG submission 65652) | Corn rhizosphere microbial communities from Kellogg Biological Station, Michigan, USA - KBS C6-3B metaG | ecosystem: Host-associated > Plants > Roots > Rhizosphere | place: USA: Michigan... | reverse complement strand
AGCGCGGGCTCGATCGGATAAACCCACGCGTGCTGCGCCATGTATTCCTTGAGGATGTCATTCTGGATCGTGCCGCGCAGCTTCCTGGAATCGACGCCCTGTTTCTCTGCCGCCGCGATGTAGAAGCAGTAGAGGATGACGGCCGGTCCGTTGATGGTCATCGACGTCGAGACCTGGTCGAGCGGAATGCCGTCGAACAGCGTCTCCATGTCGGCAAGGCTGGAGATCGCGACGCCGCATTTGCCGACCTCGCCCTCCGAGCGCGGATGGTCGGAGTCGTAACCCATCAGCGTCGGGAAATCGAAGGCGACCGACAGGCCTGTCTGGCCGTGCTCGAGTAGAAACTTGTAGCGCTCGTTCGTGTCGTGCGCGCTCCCGAACCCCGCGAACTGCCGCATCGTCCATAGACGGCCGCGATATCCGGTCGGGTGAACACCGCGCGTGTAGGGGTAAAAGCCCGGCATCCCCAGCGCCTCAGCGCTCGTCTCCGCGGCGTCGAGCGGAGTGTAGATCGGCTGCACTTCCTTCTCGGAGTTCGTGAAGGCGATGTCGCGCAGCTCTCCCTTGTCGTACTTCTTGCGCCACTCCGCGACTTCCTGTCGGAGCAGCCGCAGCTCGGCGCTCTGCTCTTCGATGGTGGCGATCAGCTCACTGTCCGCGGCACCGTTGGAGCTCGGACTCTTCAATTTCGTCATTTATCCTCTTCTCCACGTACGAGCTCGGCACTCTGTCGCAACAGCTGGTCGGCGACCGCGAAAGGTGTCGCGCTGCCCTCCTCGACCGCGGGCAGCTGCTGCTCGAGCCAGCTCATGGTGCCGGTGTCCTGCCACAAGCGGCCGCGCACCTTCTGCTCCACGACGTCCATAACGCGCTCCCTCATTCGCTGCCGGCGCCGCGCGTGAAGGCCTCCGCTCTGCTCAAGATAAGCGAAGTGCCGATCGATGGCCGCCACGATTTCCTCGATTCCTTCTTCTCTGGTGCCGACAGCACTCAGCACGGGTGGCGTCCACTCGGCGGGATTCTCGATCGCCGCAGCTTTCCGCGCCGCGCGCGCCGGATTGATCATTCTTACGTCGACCCCGTGGTGCCCGGGCGCGCCGCTGTACGACACGCCCTTCCGCAGTCCAAGCATCAGCTCGACGTCGTTGCGCAGGCGATCAGCGCCGGGCCGGTCCGCTTTGTTGACGACGAAGATGTCGGCCACTTCCATCACCCCCGCCTTCAGCGTCTGAATCGAGTCGCCTGATTCCGGCACCAGGATGAGCAGGGTTGTATCCGCCGTCCGCGCGACGTCCAGCTCGGACTGGCCCACGCCGACGGTCTCGATTAGCAGCCGGTCGAAGCCGAACGCATCGAGCACGTCAGCGACCTCGCGAGTTGCCGCTGCCAGTCCGCCAAGCGAGCCGCGGGTTGCCATGGAGCGAATGAAGACTCCCGGGTCCAACGCCACGGACTCCATTCGCACGCGATCCCCCAGCAGCGCGCCACCGGTGAAGGGCGAAGTCGGATCGACAGCGATCACTCCGACCTTGAGTCCTGCATCGCGATATCGCTTCACCAGCAGCGACGTGATGGTGCTCTTCCCGGCTCCCGGCGGCCCTGTCAAACCGACGCGCCGGGCGCTGCCGGTGCGCGGGTGCAGCGCGCCAAGGATGTCCTCGAATCCTTCGCGGTGGTTCTCGACGATGCTTACCACGCGCGCAAGTGCCGCCGACTTGCCGGCCCTGAACTCCGCGAGCAGTCGCTCAGACGACGCGCGCAAGGATCTTCTCCTGTCGGCGCCACATTGGCGACGTGGTGCGCGTTGCGCCCGTGGGATGCTCGCGGCCGACCACGTGCAGCGTTCCGTGGATCACCAGGCGCAGCAATTCCTCGCTGGCCGAGATCCCCTGGCGCTTAGCATTCTCTCGCGCGACTTCGGCGCAGATATACACATCTCCGACCACGGCTCCGCGCTTGCCGACGCGTCTCAGCCCGAACGAGATCACGTCCGTTGGACCTTCGTGTCCGAGGTAGCGTCGATTCAGTCGGGAGATCGCTGCGCGTCCCACGAAAGTGATCGAAAGCATCGCGTCCCTGACGCGTTCGGCCCGGAGTGTTGCGATCGCAGCCTCCCTTATTCTCTCTCGTGAGACGCTCAGGCGTCGCACGCTCGACGCTATGTCGATCGCCAGCCCGCGCCGTGGGCTCTTCATTCAGTTATGGCGCCGGATTCAGGCGCCCGAATCCTCTGCGTACGCCTTGATGATCTCCCGCACCAGGCGATGCCGCACCACGTCGGCGTCGTTGAGGTAATGAAAACCGATTCCCTCGATCCCGGGCAGGATACGCTCGATCTGGACAAGGCCGGATTCCTCACGCTTGGGCAGGTCGATCTGGGTCTTGTCGCCAGTGATGACGGCCTTGGAATTCACCCCAAGACGAGTGAGAAACATTTTCATCTGCGCGGTCGTCGCGTTCTGCGCCTCGTCGAGGATGACAAAGGCATCCGCGAGGGTGCGACCGCGCATGTAGGCGAGCGGCGCAATCTCGATGGTCCGCGTTTCCAGCGACTTCTGGACGCGCTCCTGCGGCATCATATCCTCGAGTGCGTCATAGAGCGGGCGCAGATACGGATCGACTTTCGCCTGCATGTCGCCGGGCAGGAATCCAAGACTCTCACCTGCCTCGACCGCCGGCCGGGCAAGGACGATTCGGCGCACCCGCTTGCGCGACAGAGCGTCGACCGCGGCGGCAACCGCGAGGTACGTCTTGCCGGTTCCCGCCGGTCCGATGCCGACGACGATGTCGTTGTCGGCCATCAGCTTCATGTACTCCGCCTGGCCGGTGGTCTTGGCCTGGATGATTTTGCGTACGCCCGGCAAAACGATGCGGGTGCCGTTTTCGGAGCCGTTGCCGTTCCCTTCCCGCGGGCCTTCGATACTCATGCGCAGCACGTCGTCCGCGGTGAGCGGCATCTGCTGCTTGGCGGTGTCGATCATTCGTTGCGCGATCGGCACGGCACGGGTCACCGCCTCGGTGTTGCCGCTGATCGCCAGAGTATCGCCGCGCAGTGCGATCTTGGCTCCCGTCTGCCGCGCCAGCTCGACCAGGTTCTCGTCGTTCACGCCGGCGAGGGTCAGCATGTCTGCGCCCTCCGTGTTCAGGCGCTGGATCGTTGTCTCTTCGCTCACGTCAATCGGTCATGGTTTGAAGATGAAGGTCTCTTAGGTCTTCGGGTGGAATGGCGGACGGCGCGTCCTCGAACAGCGCTGTCGCCGCGGTCGTTTTGGGAAATGCGATCACGTCTCTGAGAGAAGTCGCGCCGGCCAGTACCATCGCCAGGCGATCGAAACCGAAGGCGATCCCGCCGTGCGGCGGTGCGCCGGCGCTGAGCGCGTCGAGCAGAAAGCCAAAGCGTGTCTGCGCGTCTTCGTCGCCGATGCCGAGGAGCGAGAGAACTTTTCTCTGCAGGCTGGGATCGTTGATTCTGATGCTCCCTCCGCCGAGCTCGAGTCCGTTGAGCACGACGTCGTACGCGAGCGCGCGAACCTTTTCCGGCGCTGAGTCGAGTAGCTCGATATCGTCCGGATGCGGCGAAGTGAATGGGTGGTGCACGGAGCTGAGCGTTCCGTCCGGCTCCCTGGAGAAAAGCGGGAAATCCGTGACCCAGAGAAACGACCGCTTGTCATTGGGAACCAGCGACAGACGCTGGGCAACGTCCTGACGCACGCGGTCGAGTGACGGATTGCTCACCTTGTCGCTGCCCGCTACCAGCAAGCACAGCTCCCCTTCGCCGATGGCCAGGCGCTGCGCTCCCGCTTCGCTCAGGAACTTGGCGGCCGGCCCTTCAATTCCGGCCGTGCCCCGTTTTAGCCGTATCAAGCCTCCGGCTCCTCCGGACTTCGCGATCGTCTCGAGCTCATCGACCTGCTTGCGGGAGAGAGCCGCACCACCGGGGACCTTCAGGCCGCGGACACGGCCGCCGGCCGCCAGCACAGAGCTGGTAACCGCGAATTCGGATCCGCGAAATGCGTCACTCGCATCGAAAAGCTCCAACCCATACCGGATGTCGGGGCGGTCGATGCCGAACCGCTCCATCGCGTCGGCATATGCCATGTGCTCGAACGTCGCGGGAATCTCTATCCCGGCATCCTTCCAGAGGGCAGCCAGCAGACCTTCAGTAAGCGAAAAAATGTCTTCCGGCTTGATGAACGACGCTTCGATGTCGATTTGCGTGAACTCCGGCTGCCGGTCGGCGCGCAGATCTTCATCGCGGAAGCAACGCGCGATCTGGAAATAGCGGTCAAAGCCCGAGATCATCAGCAGCTGCTTGTACACCTGCGGTGATTGCGGCAGCGCGTAGAAAGCACCGGGGTGCACTCGGCTCGGCACTACGTAGTCACGCGCCCCCGATGGAGCCGGCTTCGACAGGATCGGCGTCTCGATCTCCAGATAGCCTCGCTCATCGAGGTATCTCCGAGTCGTCTGCTGCAGTTTGTGCCGGAGAATGAGATTCTTCTGCAGCTCGCTGCGCCGAAGGTCGAGGTTGCGGTGCTTCAGCCGAAGCTCCTCGGCCGGCAGCTTCTCGCCCTTACCGCGCGCTACGGGTATTGCCGGAGTCTCGGCTGGTCCGACGATCCTGAAGTCTCTCGCCCGCACCTCGATCTCGCCGGTTTCCATTTCCGCGTTGCGCATCTCGGGAGGCCGCGCCGCGACTTCGCCGTCGAGTGTAATGACCGTTTCCAGCCCCAGCTTGCCGGCGCGCTCGATCACTTCAGGAGCGGTCCATTTGGGATCAAAGGAAATCTGGACGAGCCCAGCGCGGTCCCTGAGGTCGAGGAAGACGATTCCGCCAAGGTTCCGCGTGCGGTGAACCCAGCCACCGAGCCTGACTTTGGAGCCGACGTGATCAACTCTGAGCTCGCCGCCGAGATGCGAGCGAGTCGCTGTCGCGAAACGCGAAGAGGGGGCGGTGGAGATCAGCGCCGGAAGGTGTGGGTCGAATATGCCATCGAGAGGGGTTAAATTTAGTAGTTGCATAGACTTGGTGGAAGGAGCATGTCGGACAATATCATGGGCGGGCCGCCGTCGGCGGCGAAGCAGAATCTGCTCAACATGCTCCCCTCGGCTGCCGAAGAGAGGTTGAGGGCTTTTGCCGTCGAGCACGGCGAAAAGCCGTTTCGCGGATCACAGCTCGTCCGGCATCTCTGGCAAAGTCCAACCGAGAGCTTCGATGCAATGACGGATCTGCCCGTCGCGTTTCGTCAGCTACTCTCCGAGCACTTCGTGATTCCGCGGCTCGGACTGGCGATGCGTCAGACTTCGAGTGACGGCACGGAGAAATTTCTTTTTCGGCTCGAGGATGGTGAATTCATCGAGACCGTCGCAATCCCTGAAGGCTCCCGACTCACGCTCTGCATCTCGTCGCAGGCCGGGTGCGCGCTGCAGTGCGCGTTCTGCGCGACGGGCGCGATGGGATTCACCCGCAACCTCCAGCTCTGGGAAATCGCGGGCCAGGTGCGCGAGATGAAGCTTCTCTCGCCACCCAAGCAGGTTACCAACATCGTGTTCATGGGGATGGGCGAGCCGCTCATGAATTGGAAGGCCGTCGATCCGACGCTCACCGTGCTCAACGCACCGAATGGATTTGGCATTGGCGCGCGACACATCACCGTGTCTACCGTCGGAGTGCTTCCCGGGATCGTCGCCCTCGGCGAGCGCGCCGAGCAATTCCGACTGGCGATCTCGATCCACGCGCCCAACGACGAGCTGCGCCAGTCGTTGATGCCGATCAACACCAAGTATCCACTAGCGAGCGTGATCGATGCCGCCAAAGTATTCGACCGAAGGGTGACCTTCGAGTATGTAATGCTCGGCGGAGTCAACGACGCGGGCGAGCACGCGAAACAGCTCGGCGCGCTGGCCCGCGAGTGCCGCGCCTTCGTCAATCTGATCCCGCTGCATCCCGGCGGTGCCGGAGATTTCACGCCCAGCTCGCCCGAACAGATCCACTGGTTCGCGCGACGCCTGAGGGCCGAAGGGGTAGAGGTCGCGATCAGGAAAAGTCGCGGCATGGACATCGCCGCCGCATGCGGGCAGTTACGGGTGGAACGGCAGCGGCGGCGGGCGCCAGTCGGCGCCAATGAGGACGGTAACATCCAGGTAGCGTGAGCTGTCGGGTCGCGAGACGACCGGCGCGTTCATCGCCCGCGCAACCAGCTTCGCCCATTCGGGATGTGACGACCGATCGTAGACGATCGATGTCGCGCGCTGCTCAGTGACGTTGCCCGATCCGACGACGTCGAACCCGCGGTCGCGGAGATACAACGTAGCGCGTCGCGCCAAACCTCTCGTCTTGGTCGCGTTCAGCACTTCGACTTTGACACGGACGTTATCCGGAGCACGGGCGTCGTCCGGCGCGTAGGTCTCTGCGTGCCCAGTGCGGAACGCCGACCACGCCATCCACGCGACCAGTCCAATGACGCAAAGGATCAGAACGATGAGAATGATTCTGCCATGACGCCGCCGGCGAGGCATCACCCGCGCCTCCCGATTCCGCCATTCACCGCAAACTGTTCCAGAGCTCGACGGTTTCCGGGAAGATGTGATTGCCCTCGCGCACCGACCACTCGAGCCGAAACCGCACGACCTGCCTGAAAACACCGTCGAAGTTGTGCGGCACCTGGCTGGCGAGAAAGCCACGGTCCTCGGCGAGAAATTTTCTGCCCGGCTCCAGATAATCTGCCATGTACAGTGCGCGCCCGGTTCTGTCCCAGTGCGCGTGACCGACGGTGTGATAGCGGATGGCCTCGAGCAGATTCTGGCGGCGCTCTCCCTCGGCAGCGAGCTTGAGCGCAACCGCCGGTCCGTGCAGCAGTCCGTCCGGCGACGTGCGATCACCAGTGATCTCCCGCAGCTCGTCGAGGGGCGCATCTCGCAGCGCGTCGTGCCACGTCCCCGCGTCGATCCAGGCGTTGGCCTCCTCTGCCGGCACCCGCATCGCGGCGCCCCACGCCCGCAGCAGCGAAGTCACGCGCTGGATATGTGCCAACCTTCGCTCGCTCACCTGCGCCCACACCGGCATTCCGGAAGCCTGGAGCTGGATCATGTCAGAAGATGATGTTGTCGATCAGTCTGGTTTCGCCTACCCGCACCGCGCCGACCGCTGCGTCGCCGTGCCTGACGTTGTTCACCCGCTGGAAGGTGTCAGCGTTCACGACCGCGAGGTATCGCGGAGTGAGTCCGACCACGCGCTCCAACATCCTCCATCCCGTCGCTTCCAGCGCGCTAGCACGCCGCTCTCCGCGCGCGAAAACGTCCCTCATCGCGAACAACGCTCGGGAAAGAATCAATCCGAGCTCCCGATCTTTCGGCGACAGATACCGATTGCGACTGGACATCGCCAGACCATCCGACTCTCGCACAACCGGCACGACGTGAATGCCGACCGGGAAATTTAGATCGCGCACCATCGCTTTCACTGCGGCAACCTGCTGGAGATCTTTTTGGCCGAAGACAGCGACATCCGGCATCACGATGTGAAACAACTTGGCGACGACAGTCAATACACCCTCGAAATGGTGGGGCCGTACCGCACCCTCCCATTCCTTCCCAATGCTGCCGGGGTGCACGATCACGACCGGCGAGTGCTCCGGGTACATGTCCTCGCGGGTGGGCGTGAACATGAAATCCACGCCACGGCCGGAGGCGAGCCGAGAATCATCGTCGAGAGTACGGGGGTAGCGATCGAAATCCTCGCTGGGTCCGAACTGAAGTGGATTGACGAACACGCTCATCACGACGGTATCGGCGACGCGTTTCGCTTCGTCGACGAGAGTGAGGTGCCCCTCGTGCAGCGCGCCCATGGTCGGTACGAAGGCGATGCTCTTTCCTTTCGCCCTCAGATCCGCGACGACGTGGCGCATCTCCGAGATTTTCCCGACTGCCTGCATCTCAGAAACTGTGTTCCGCGTCGGGGTACGCGCCGCTTCGTACTTCGCCGGCCCACGCTCCCAGCGCCGATCGCACTTCCTCCGCCATCTCCGCGTATCGCTTGAGGAACTTGGGCTGGAAAGTGTCGTTCAGGCCGAGGACGTCGGGCAGCACCAGTACCTGTCCGTCACAATTGGGGCCGGCACCAATTCCGATCGTCGGAATCCCAACGGCAGCGGTGATCCGCGCCGATACCGAAGCCGGAACGAGCTCCAGCACGACACCGAACGCTCCTGCCTGCTCGAGGCCTTTTGCTTCCTCGATCAATCGCTCGGCGCCCTCCTCCTCGCGTCCCTGCACCCGCGCTCCCCCGATGGTGTTGACCGACTGAGGGGTGAAGCCGATGTGCGCCATCACCGGAATGCCGGTTCGTACCAGTGCGTGCACCGTGTCGAGCATCTCCGGGCTGCCGCCCTCGACCTTTACGGCTCCGACGCCGGTCTCCTGAATCGCACGACCGCAGTTGAGCACCGCACTCTCGATGCTCGCCTGATAGGACAGGAACGGCATGTCGATGATGATGAGCGCTCGCTTCACCCCGCGGCGGACCGCCGATGCGTGGTAGATCATGTGATCGAGGGTCACCGGCAGCGTCGACGGATAGCCCATTATCGCAGTGCCCAGTGAATCCCCGACCAGAATTGCATCGACACCGGATTCGTCGACGAGACGACCAAAGAGCGCGTCGTAGGCAGTCATCACCACGATCTTTTCGCCTTTGCGCTTGCGCTCGGCGAAATCCCGAACCGTGACCGGTCGCTCGCTTTTCGGTTTATCCAACGCGCGCGCTCCTCAGGGTGGCCAGCTCCCTGAGCCAGAAATGGCGGTTCGACAGCTCGGGATGGGGGACAGTGAGGCCGGGCTCGGCCACGCTCTGCCGCTCGAACAGGACGATGTCGAGGTCGAGAGTGCGGGGACCCCAGCGCACCGTCCGAACGCGACCCGCTTCTTTTTCGATGCGCTGCAGCTCCTCGAGAAGCTTCTGCGGGGGCAGCTCGGTTTCGATGGCGATCATCTGATTGAGAAAGGGACCTTGTGCAACGGGCCCGATCGGAGCGGTTTCCTCAGCGTCGGTTTCGCCGAGCAGTTTGGTTTTGGGAAGCGCGGCAATCCGCCGTCTGGCCTCAGCCAAAAATACCTCACGCTGGCCGAGGTTGGAGCCGAGCGCTATGTAGGCGACATCCCTCACGCACGCTCTCGCTCGAGTGCGACCTCGGCGTACGCGAGCGGACCGGGGAGCGCGACATTTGGCTTGCGCACCGCGATTCGAACGCGCTCCACGAGGGGCACCTGCAGCGCGCGCTCGGCAATGAGCTCACCGACCTCCTCCAGGAAGTTGATGTGTCCGCGCGTAACGACTTCGGCAACGAGGTCGTAGACTCGCCTGTAGTCGACGATGTCCTTTGTGGTCGGCTTCATGCCGCCGCGCCGGACCCACAGCGATGCGTCCACCTCTATCGACTGCGCGATCTCTGCCTCGTGCGGCAGCACGCCGATCCGAGCGTGGAAGCGCATCGCCTTGAGAGTGACGACGTCGGTCTGCGGTGACCGCTCGGGCGGGTGCGAGGGTGCATTGTTAGCGGTTCTTCTTTTCTCATCCGAGCTAGCCATCGAGCGCCTCTCGCAGACTGCGTGTCAGCTTCAGGACTTCCTCCGGGCCTTTCTCAGCGGCCTTCACCAGCGCACTGCCAACCACCACCCCATCGGCGATCTCGCCTACCGTGCGCGCCTGGGCCGGCGTGGAGATACCGAATCCGACACAGATCGGGAGAGTCGTTGCTGAGCGCAGCCGGCGCATCGTGTCGGGAAGCGACGAGTCAGTCTGCTCGCGAACGCCCGTGACTCCGAGCCGGCTGATAAGATAAACGAATCCACTTCCGTGTCGGGCGATTTCCGCCATCCGTTCCCGCGGTGTCGTCGGCGCGACCAGTCTAATGAAGTCGAGTGGGCTGCTGCCAAGCCATTCTTCGCGCTCCGGATCAGCGCCAACCGGAATGTCCGTCACGAGTATCCCCGCCGCACCGGCTTCCGCAGCGCGGGTAAGAGCATCGGACCCGGCAGCGAGGATCGGATTCAGATAGCTGAACAGAACGACCGGGGAGCGCAGTCTAGCCTCGGCAATCAGATCGATCACGCGGTCGTAGCTCATACCGTTTTCGAGGGCTTTCTGCGAGCTCGCCTGTATGACGGGCCCGTCGGCGATCGGGTCAGAGAACGGAACCCCGAGCTCGACGATGTCGGCCCCGCCCTCCTCGAGCGCATGCAGCGTTGCCAGAGAACGCTCTCGATCCGGATGGCCCGCCGTCACGTAACAGACCAAAGCGCGCCGCGAGGATTCTTTTAGCGCGTCGAAGCGACGCGAGATCGAGCTAGATGAGGTAGTCGCCGGGGGTGATGCCATAACGATCGGGGTCCGCCGTCTTGATGATGGTCCGGGCATATTGGCCTCCGGCCTCCGGGACGGCTAGGTCCACCTGGAGCGGCGGACTGATTCTGTTCCCCTGCGCATCACTGATGATCTTGACGATGGGCCGCGAGAGAGCTTCCGGATTCGGGCTCGCAGCAGACACGATCGCGAGCTCGAAGGTATCCAGGACGACGAGGGTTCCTACCGGATAGATCCCGAGAAGATTGATGAACGCCTTGACGAGAACCGGATCGAGACCGCGACGCGGATTGTCGCGCATCTCCTCGAGCACGGCTGACGGTGCGAGCGCCTCGGTCTTGTAGACGCGTCTCGACGTCGCCGCATCGTAGCCGTCTGCGATCGACACGATCTTGCTCAGGAGACTCACCTGGCGCGGCCGGTTGCACTTCGGGTAGCCAGTGAGATCGATTTTCATGTGATGCTCCTGGCATACCGTCATCGCGCGGTAGGAGAGCTCCTCCTGCTGCCGGCGGAACTGGAACAACACCAGCACCCCAAGCCACGGGTGAGCAGCCATCCACTTCCACTCCTCATCGGTGAGCTCGCCGGATTTCTGGAGGAGATCGAGCGGCACTCGCGATTTGCCGATGTCGTGCATGAGCGCGGCGAGGCCGAGCTCGTAGAGCTGCAGCTTCGTCATCCCGAGGCGTCTGCCGAGCGCAATCGAGAAGATGCAGACGTTCACCGAGTGGGTGAACGTGTACTCGTCGTAATCACGAATGGCGGTGAGACCGATGAGCGACGTCTCTTCGTTCAGGACCTGGTCGACGATTCCCTGCACCACTCGCTTGATCTTACGGATGTTGGGGGTTTTTCCAATGCGGACGGAGTTGATGACGTCCTTGGTAACCGCCACAGATTGCGAATAGGTGCGATTCGCCGCCGCCTTCGCTTCTTCGTTGAATTCCTTGTCGCTCGCCGTCTCAGCGGGGGCATCGAGCTGGAAGGTCTCGATCTTCGCTTCCTTGAGCCTGGTGATGATCTCCTTGAAGCGCTCGGCGGGCGAGCTCTTGGTCTCGCCGCCGAGAAGTGACAATAGCAGCGACCAGTCCCGCGCGGTGCCGCCGGTCCCGACGTGAATCGTTCCGATTCCCGCGAGCCTGCAGAGCGTGAGGATGTGTCCGAAAGTCGCGTAGTTGCTAAGATCGAGTCGAAGCCGGGTCTCGTTGAGGAAAATGAACTCGCCAGATATCCGGAACTCGAGGTCGCCCTCTTCGGCGCGGAGCTCCTCGGCCACTTGCGCCAGCTCGGCCAAAGTCTTCTGGACGGCGCTGTGCTCGAGTGGGTAGAGCTTGATCGCCCGCAGCGCCGCGTAAAAGGCGATCATGAAGTTTCTGCCGCCGCGGCGGACGCTGGCGCCGGACTGTTTCTCCGCGTCGCTCCTGACGGTCTTGGTGGCGGACGCCGTCACGACGTCCCGCCTCTGATAGCGCGGCTCACCGCGTTGCGAACGATGACGTCCTTTTCACCGGCAGCGCGATTCAGGGAGTCGGTCGCCTTCGCCGTGTTGATCTTCCCCAATGCCATCGCGGCACAGGCGCGAATCTCGGAATCGTCCTTTTTGCCCATGAAGCCCTTGGAGTTGAGCAGGCCATCGAGCAGCGGCACGCCTGCATCTCCGCACAGCAACCCGAACGCCTCGAAGAAGGCCATCTTCTCGGTGAGATTGCTGTCGCGCAGGTCCTTGCCTTTGATCGCGGCCTCGATGCGGGGCAGCGCGGCCCGGGCGTTCTTCGCGCCGAGGGCGCGGACGGCGACGATGCGCACCTCACGGTCTTCGTCGATCAGCGCGCGCTCGAGCATTTGCATTGCTCCCGGCGAGCCGATTTCGGTCAAAGCGGTAACGGCGGCGAGCCGCATGTCTGGCTCGCCAACGGTGAGCATCTTTCCCAGCGCGGGCACGGCAGCCGGCGATTTGAGCGCCGCCGCTCGGCGAATCGCCTCGAGGACCACGGCTTCGTCATCCGATCCGATGAGGCGGATCAGCTCGGCGCTGTTGCTGCTGGCGAGCCGGGTGGCCGCTACCTCGAGCAGCATCTTGAGCTGAGGGTTGCTGCTGCGGCCGATCCAGCTGAGGATGGTCTCGAGCGCGCGTGGCTGGAGGATTCCGAAAAGCTCGTCGAGCTCGTGCTGGGGCGCGCGGAGCGGCGAATCCTCGAGCGCCTGGAGCAGCTGGCCGAGCGGCTTTGGATCACTCATCAGCTCATTGAGCTGAGTAAGTCGCTGCTTCTGGGCCTCGAGCACCTCGGGTGCGCGGTTGGCGGTCGTTCCAGCCTCGCGGAGCAGATACGCAGCGTTCCGATATTGCGCCGTCGATAGGAGGATGAGGAGGAAGTAGTCGAGCAAACCGCAGATCTCCTCGCGTACCGTCGGATCTTTCTGGTTCTCGAAGGTGTCGAGCAGCGACGCAATGACGGCCGGTCGCAGGTCGGTCGAGAATTCGCGCTTGATCTCGCCCTGGAGGTATTCGACCTCGCTGTCTTCCAGGAAGTAGAGCGTCGAGTCGAAGTCGTCGAGCTTTGCGATCGATGACTGGGTCGACTCGAGGCCCGCTTCCGCCTGGGCCGGAGAGAGAATCTTCTCTTTCTGCTCGGCGCGCTCCATCGACTCGACCCCGGGTCCCGTCTCCTGAGTCAGATCGACGTAACGGTACTGGAGCGTCGCGAACTCCTGCTCCCACATCAGGGTCAGGAGGTCATCGTCGTCGTCGGTCGCCTTGCGAACGCGTTGCAGCAGGTTGAACAGCACGCCGAGCTCTTCCTGCTCAAACCCTTCGAGCATCTTGAGCTCGCGGATTCCGTCCTTGTAGAGCAGCCACGCGACATTGTCGCTGGTTCGCTCGTGCTCGTCGAGGACCACCCTGCCTTCCCATTCCAGCCGGGTTTCGATCACCTGCAGCACCAGCTCGTCGGTGTGCTTCCAGAGCGCGGCGAACGACTCGCGCACCGCTTCGAGCGACCGCGCGTGCATCGGATTGTTGGACATGTACAGCTGGTGGGCGCGCACAGCCTTGACGAAGGCCTTCAGCAGGTCGGTGACGTACACCATCGGAAACGACGGCTCGTCGAGCAAACGCTCTTCTGCCTTCGGGGGAACCGAAGTTGTCATTTGGGAAGAAGACCCATTTCCGTTATCTGC
>Ga0070679_100004030_pt1 | contig 13542 bp, 9 predicted proteins | sample KBSC63BmetaG_FD_65652 | JGI IMG/M metagenome (GOLD analysis project Ga0070679, IMG submission 65652) | Corn rhizosphere microbial communities from Kellogg Biological Station, Michigan, USA - KBS C6-3B metaG | ecosystem: Host-associated > Plants > Roots > Rhizosphere | place: USA: Michigan... | reverse complement strand
GCGGGCTGCTCATCGGCTGGTCAGCGCCGCTCTTGCCGGTTGCGGCGGCGGTTGCCGTTTTGCTCGAGCCGGGCTTCGATTCGATCGCGGGCCTGCCGCTCGCCATTGCCTCCTCGGCCGCGACCTTCGCGACCGCGATCGCGTTGTCGCGCCACTTCCGCGTGCCGCGTTGGTATGGTCTGCTTTTTCCGGTCGGCATGTCGATCGGTGCGCTCATCGCATTGAACGGAATTTCGCGCCGTGCGCGCGGCCGTGTCGTCTGGAAAGGCCGCATCTATAACCCTTAGGAGGTCTCTCCGAATGGAGGAGGGGAAGGCGATCCGACGGGCGAAAGGCGGCGCGGCGCGTGGGAAGATGCCGAAGCGGCACCGGATTCCCGGCTGGCCGATGGCGGCCGCAGCCGCCATCCTTTTCGGCTTTCTCTACTACGTTCGGGTCGTGCTGCTGCCCTTCGTCATCGCGGCGGCGCTTGGCTTCATTCTCTCGCCGGGGATCGACCGCTTGCAGGCGCAGCTCCGCCCGGTGCCGCGCTGGGTGGTGGCGGTCGGCGTTTACGTTGTCCTGCTCGCGGTGTTCGGCGCGCTCGGCTATTGGGCCGTGCCGGTAGTCGCCGGCGATGTCGCCGATCTGACCTCGCATGCGCCCGACCTGATCGATCGCGTCATTCACGGCGCCCTGCCGGGCGGGCAGCTCACCTTTCTCGGTCAGACCTACCAGGTCGATGCGCTGACGCAAGGCGCACTCGGCGCGCTGCGCGGCTTCCTCACGGGCGGCGCGGGGCTTGCGCTTGCCTCGGGCGGCATTGCGGCGGTGTTCGGATTGTTCCTGACCTTGGTGCTGCTCGCCTATTTCCTGGTCTCGGGGCGGCGTCTCGCGCGCGGGATTTTGTGGCTCGTGCCGCCGGAATATCGCGACGAGGTGCGCCGCCTCGGCGTCACCCTGGCGCCGATCCTCAGGCGCTATTTCATCGGCCTCATCGCGATCGTCGCCTATGCGTCGATCGTATCGTGGATCGTCTTCGGGTTTTTCCATGTGCCGCATGGGCCGCTTCTCGCGATAACGATCGGCCTGCTTGAGCTGATCCCGGTGCTGGGACCCGTCGTGTCGATCGTGCTGATCTGCCTCGCGGCCGCGGGGCAGACGAGCATTCTGCTGATGGCGAGCCTTGCGGCGCTCGCGCCGCTGTTGCGTCTCTCGATCGATCAACTGATCGGGCCCTATGTGCTGGGCCGCGCGGCCTATCTCCATCCGGTCGCGGTGATTTTCGCGTTCTTTTCCGGCGCGGTGTTCCTCGGCGTGCTCGGACTCATCCTTGCCGTGCCCGTGGCGGCGACGCTGAAGATCGTATTGCAACACTATTACGAGGAGCAGATCGAGCCGGAGGATGAGGCATAGCGCGACCAAAGGTCGCGTCTCGTCAAAGAACGGGCAGGGCGCCTCGAAATTGCCGCGCCGCATCACTACCTTTCTACGCAATGCGCGCAGCGGCCTCAATTCGCTTCTTCGTCCTCGCGGCCGCGGCCATCCTGGTCATGCGCGGCGCGTTGGGGGACGCACGAAGCGAGACGGCGGCAAGCCCCGGCTGCTCGCCTGCCTCGGCCTCCGTGCAGCAGATCGCCAAGATCACCAACACGCGCGACCGCAATTTCCATTGCCTCGGCGTCACGGTCGATCGCCAGTCGAACATCACCGCCATCCGCTTCGAGACGCATGAAGTCGACGCCGATCGCGAGGACCGCGCCGGCGCGTCCCGTCATGTCAAGGTGCGCGAATTCGCGCCGCGCGACATCGCCAGCGAGAAAGGCGTCGTTCTCGACGGCGCGCCCGGGCACGACGCCGTGATTCTCAAGGGCAACATCGTCGAAGGCCGCTCGAGCGATCCGCTCGTGGTGAAATTTCTCTACAACGGCCTGACCGACCAGTTCCGCGAATGCCGCATCGCCCTGAAGCGTGGCGGCGATGTCGGCTGGCATCTCGTCAATGCGGAGAACCGCCGCGTGCCGCTGGTCGTGGTCGAGACCTGGTCCTTGCCGCTCCTCGGCACGGTCGGCATCAAGACGCTCCAGGGCCTCTGCGCGTAACCGCGCGCTCGCGCGCGGGTGCCGCTTGCGTCCGATCCTGCAGCACGTCCTCGACGTAAAGCGCCTCGATCGTCGGGATCAAGATCGCGATCAGCGGCATCGCGAGCACCAGCCCCAGAATGCCGGCGAACAATCCCATCAGCAGTTGCCCCGCCAAGGTCAGCGCTGGCGGCACATGCGCCGCGCGCCGCTGCACCAGCGGCACAAGGATATAGCCTTCGAGGATGTGCACGGCGACGTAGAGCAGCAGAACATAGAGCGCGTGCCAGACATCGACCGCGAGGGCGAGAAGCAGGCTGGGGATCGCCGACGCGATGGCGCCGAGATAGGGAACGAAGGCGAGCGCCGCGGCAAGCACGCCAAGCGCCAAGGGCACGGGCACGTCGAGGCCCCATAGCCCCGCCATCACCGTGAGGCCGATGATGGTCATCGAAAACATGCGGCCGAGCATCCAGCCCCACAGCACATCGCCCAAATGGTCGAGCAGCGCCGCGATGCGCGCGCGGCGCTGCGGCGGGATGAGGCGGACGAAGCCGCGCGCATAGAGGCCCGGCTCCGCCGCCAGATAGATGCCGAAGAAGATCACCACCACCACCGCCGCGATCACTCCGACGGCGCTCGAGAAAATTCCGAGCAGCTCGTGGGCCGTGCTGGAGAGTTGCGCGGCGCCGATATTCTCCGGCAGCCGCGACGCGATGAAGCGTGGCAGCTTTTGGTGAAGCTGGCCGACATCTTGCGTCAAGAGGCTCGAGAGCTCGTCGAATTGACTGGCGACCGAATGCGCGAGGAACCAGATCAGCCCCGCGACGACGATCGCGACCGCGGCGGCGACGAGCGCGAGGCAGATGCGATAGCGCCATCCGACAAGGCGCGCGACGCGGTGGCTCGATTTCGAGAGGAAGACGGCAAAGACGATGCCGGCGAAGACCAGCAGGTCGACGGAAAACGTTTTCCAGACGATGAGCGCGAGAAAGACGGCAATGATCGCCATGCGAATGGCGCGCGCCGCCGGGGAATCGCTCGTCATCCCGTGGGTCCTCTCCGGAGCGGCCGTTGAGCCGAATGGGTGCAGAGACGGCCGATGTGCCGCCTTGGAGAGAAAACCCGCGCTTCGGCCTTGCGTTCCGTCAGAAATCGCGCGTGCGGCGGGCGCTTCCGTCGGGTGCGAGGACGACGCCGTAGTCGCCCCGGGCGCTGTCCGCCGAGACGAGGCCGCTGCGCAAATCGCGCTGCACCGCTTCGATGGGCCGCTCCTCGGGACGGCCGTAACCGCCGCCGCCGCCGGTCTCGACAACAACGAGGTCATTGGGATGGAGCGCGAGACCGTCGCTCTTATTGGCATCGATACTTGCGCCATCGCGCATCACCGTGACGCGGCCGGTTGCGCCCGCTCCGCCGCCGCACACGCCCCACGGCGCGCAGCCGGTGCGGTCGAGATTGGTGCGCAGCGCGCATGGGGTGAGAATGCGGTAATGCTTGACGAAGCCGAGCCCGCCGCGAAAGCGCCCGGGCCCGCCGGAATCGGGCCGTAGCGACAGCCGCTCATAGCGGTAGGGATAGAGCGTCTCCTGCAACTCCATCGGAATGATGCGCGTATCGCCATGCGCCATGGTGCGGAACGGGCCGGCGCCGTCATGGGTGGCGCAAGCGCCCCAACCGCCATGGCCCGAATCATGGCAGTTGAAGAACGAGCCGTCGGGCCGGCGGCCGGTGAAGCCGACCGAGGAATAGGTGCCGAAATGCGCGCCGGTGACGCGCTCGGGCAGCGCCGGCTCGAGCGCCTTGATGATGGTGTCGACGATGGTGGGGAAGGGCGTGCCGTACATTCCCATCGGCGCGGTCGGCTTGGCGCTGACGATCTTGCCCGGCGGCAACACGAGCTTCAGCGGACGAAACGTACCCTCATTGGCGGGCTCGCCGGCCGCGATGAGATACATGAAGGCGACGCGCGCAGTGGTAACGCCGCCGCCGTGATAGCCCGAGTTGATGCAGCCCTGAACCTCGGGCGAGATGTCGGAATAGTCGATGGTCATGTCGTCGCCCGCGACGACGACCTTGATCTTGATCGGAATGCGCATGTCGCGCACGCCGTCATTGTCGAGGAAGGATTCCGCGCTGTAGACGCCGTCGGGAATCCGGGCGATGCGGGCGCGGATCGCCGCCTCGCAGCGGTCGAGAATGAGATCGATCGCCGCGCGATAGGTCGCGATGCCGAATTTCTCGGCGAGGTTTCGCGTCAGGTCGCGGCCCAACAGGCAGCCCGCGAGCTGCGCCTCGATATCGCCCATCAGCTCCAAAGGAAAGCGCGTATTGTCTTCGATGATGCGCAGTACCTCCTCGATCGGCTCGCCTTTCGACCAGATCTTGACGGTGCGGTACTGAATGCCTTCCATGAAAATATCGGTCGAGGAATAGGAGGCGGAGCCGACCGCGGCGCCGCCGATGTCGATCCAGTGCATATTGACCGCGAAAAAGCCGATGAGCTCGCGCGGCGTGCCGGCATAGATCGGCGTATACATCACCGTGTTGTTGAGATGCTGGCCCTGGACGCCGGGCGCATTGCAGATGATGACGTCGCCCTCGTGCAGCCGCTCGGGACCGTAGAGCTTCAACCCGTCGCGCACCGCGCTGCCGACGGCGTCGGCGACGAAGATCGGCATGCCGCCATTGCATTGCGCGACCAGCCGGCCGGTCTCGTCCGTCATGCCGACGGCATAGTCCTTGTATTCATAGATATAGGGGCTGAAGGCGGTGCGGGTGATATTGGCGTCGATCTGGTCGGTGACCGAGACGATGCCGTGTCGGATCACTTCGAGGGTGACGGGATCGACGCGGGTCGAGGCTTGAGTGCTATCCATGCGCATCGCCTTTCATGGCTCGCTCCGCGGCCCGACATGGATAAGAATCTCGCCGCGAGCGCCGATCTCAAAACGATCACCCGGCAGGATCACGGTGGTCGAGCCATATTCTTCGATGATCGCCGGGCCTTCGGCCGAGAAGCCCGGAGCCAGCGCCGCGCGATCGAAGATCGCCGTCTCGAGTTGCCCGGTGGCCTTGCCGAAATAGACCGCCCGCGTCCGCCGCCCGCCGCGGCTGTCGCGCGGCGCTGCGAGCGCCCCTCCGTGCCGCGCAAGCCGGGCAATCGCCGAGAGGTGCAAGGCCTGCACCTCGACCTTGGCGCGTTGATCGGCGTGACCGTAGCGCCGGCGATAGTCGCGGTCGAAGGCGTCGCGCAGACCCGCGGGGTCGCTCAGCGCGCCGATCGGCACCTTGATGTTGTGGCGTTGGCCGCGATAGCGCATTTCCGCGGCGCGCTCAAACAGGATTTCGCCCTGGCCGATCTCGCGCTCGATCGCCGCGCGCGCCTCGGCTTCCATCGCCGAATAGGCCGCCATCATCTTGGCGAGCGATGCTTCACCGAGATCGCCGACGAAGGTTTGCGAGGTGTCGAGCCGCGCATCCGCCATCGCCATGCCCGAGGCGGAGAAATTGCCGGGCTCTCGCGGTACGACGACCATCGGGATCGACAATTCGCGCGCCAGCGCATTGGCATGGAGCGGACCGCCGCCGCCATAGCTGAACAGCACGAAATCGCGCGGATCGCGGCCATGCTCGATGGTAAGCCGGCGGATCGCGCCGGCCATCGTCACGGTGGCGATCGAGAGAATTCCCTCCGCCATGTCGACGAGGCCGCGATCGCCCGAATAGCCAAGCGGCTCGGCGATTTGCGCGAGAATGGCCCGCCGCGCCGCCTCCGCGTCGAGCGCCAATTCGCCGCCAAGGAAGCGCGTCGGATCGAGGCGGCCGAGCACGAGATTGGCGTCGGTCACGGTTGGCTCGGTGCCGCCGCGCCCATAGGCGACGGGACCGGGGCTGGATCCCGCCGAGCGCGGTCCGACATGAAGGCGCTGCTCCTCATCGAGCCATGCGATCGAGCCGCCGCCCGAGCCCACCTCGATGATGTCGATCACCGGCGATTTGATGGGAAAGCCCTTGATATAGCCGCCGGCGTAATAAATCAGATCGACCGAGAAGCGCCCGTCCTCGACCAGCGCGCATTTCGCGGTCGTGCCGCCCATGTCGAAGGCGATGACATTGGCAAAGCCCAGCGTCTCGGCGAGAGAGGCGGCGCCGATACAGCCGCCGATCGGCCCTGATTCGACGAGGAGGATCGGCTGGCGCGTCGCGCGCTCGGTCGAGGCGACGCCGCCATTGGAGCCCATCATGAAAACGGTGCCGCCAAAACCTTTGGCGCGCAGCGCGCCCTCGAGGCCGGCGATATAGCCCGCGACTTGCGGTCCGACATAGGCGTTGGCGGCGGCGGTCGCGGTCCGCTCATATTCGTACCATTCGCGCGACAGCGCCGTGCCGTGGGTAATGTAGAGGCCGGGCAAGCGCGCGCGCAACAGCGCCGCCGCGCGCTCCTCGTGGATCGGATTGGCATAGGCGTTCATGAAGGAGATCGCCAGCGCTTCGATACCATCCTCGCGCAGCCGCGGTACCAGCGCCTCGATCGCCGTCTCGTCGAGCGGCGTCAGGATGCTCCCATCCGGGGCGACACGCTCGGCGATCTCGAAGCGCCGCTCGCGCGGGATCAAAGGCTCGTCGCGGCGATAATGCAGATCGAACGGGTCGGGCCGGTTGCCGCGCGCGATTTCGAGCACGTCGCGGAATCCTTGCGTCGTCAGCAGCGCGCATTTGGCGCCCTGGCGCTGGATCAGTGCGTTGATGACGAGCGTCGTGCCGTGATAGACGAACTCGGCGTCGCGCGGTTCGATCCGCACCTTGCGCAGGCACTCCCAGATCGCGGCCGCGAGATCGCCATAGGTCGTCGGACTCTTGGTCGAGCGAACCTCGCCGGTGCGATGATCGTAAGCGACCAGATCCGTGAAAGTACCGCCGATATCAACGGCGACGGTGAAGCTCATGGCGCGGCGGACTTTCTGCTCGCGCGCCCTGGCCTCGGGCACGCTGCTGCGTTGAGCGAATAGAGGCGCGCGCCCGACGCTGTGTCAATGGTGCGCGCCGCGCGATCGGACTTCAAATCCGCCGTCACATCTCTTACTGTTGGGCGAACCGGCCGGAATGTGCCGGAAGCCGGCGAGATCAGGCAGGGAGGTGGACAGTGACGGCAAGTGTGCGAATTTTGGCGCTGGTGGCGAGCCTCTTGGCGGCTCCGGCGCTCATCGTGACACCGGCCGCGGCGCAAATGCCGGCGGCGCTGCAAAAGATCATCGACGGCGCCAAAGCGGAAGGCGCGCTCTCGCTGCAATATGGCGGCGGCATTCTCGGCACCGCCGAGGGAGCGCAGGTGGCGGCCGACGGGATTAAAAAAATGTTCGGCGTCGATCTCAAAGCGACCTATGCGCCGGGCCCGTCCTTCGCGCCGATGGCGAGCCGGCTCTATACCGAGCTGCAAGCAAAGCAAAAGGCCTCGACCGACGTCTATTACGGCACGGCGGTGCAGATCACGCCCTATCTGACGCGCGGTCTCTTCCGCAAGATCGACTGGACGGCGTTATCGCCCGGCCGGATCACGCCCGAGATCGTCGAAGGCGAGGGGCAGGCGCTGCGCATCGCAACCGGGCTTCCCGGCGTCCTCTATAACAAGCGCACCTATCCGCAATTCGCCAAGATCGAAACCACGGCCGACATGCTGAAGCCGGAATACAAGGGCAAGATCTATACCCAGCCCTATCTCGCCGGGTTCGATGTGCTGGTGGCGAGCGATGTCTGGGGCTATCCCAAGACCGAAGCCTATGTGCGCAAATTCTCGGCGCAGATCGGCGGCCTGCTTCGCTGCGGCGAGCCCGATCGGATCGCTTCCGGCGAAGTGCCGGCGCTTGCGATCGACTGCACCGGAACCGAACAGAATCTCGCGAAGTACCGCGACGTGCTGGGGCTGCAGATCATGCGCGACGCCGCCATGCGGCGCTACGACTATCTCTGCATCCCCGAGAACGCCGCCCACCCCAATGCCGGGATCCTGTTCGCCCTCTATGCGTCGTCGGTCGAGGGACAGAAGCGCATCCTCGTCGATCTCTTCGGCAATGGCCTCGACAGCTATCCCGAGACCATCACCCATGACGAAATCGCCTCGCTTCAGAAGAGCGGCGTCGTGTTCCGCGACGTCACCATCAAATGGTGGAGCGCGGAGAAAGGCATCGAGGACAATTTGAAAAAATTGATCAAGATCGTCGCCGAGCGCTGATGCGGCTGCGCGGGATCGCCGCGGGCGGAGGCATGCCGGCGGCTGCCGTTGCGCCGCCGCGATCGAAGCGAGCGGAGCGCTTCGCCTGCTTCCCGGCGGCGATGCTAAGTCTTTCCTTGGTTGCGAGCCTCGTCGTGCTCGTGCTCCTCGCCACCGTGCTGTGGCTCAGCCTTGCCGAGGGCGGGCCGGGCGAGCTTACGGCGCGCTACACGCTCGGCCACTACCGCGATATTTTCCTGAACCCCTTCACCTACCGCGTGCTGGGGAACACCTTCCTCTTCTCGGCGATCACCCTCGTCGTCGCGCTCTGCTTCGGCCTGCCGCTGGCCTGGCTCATCGAGCGCACGGATTTTCCCTGGAAGAAGCTGAGCCTTACCTTGGTGACGGCGGCGCTGCTCATCCCCGGGTTTTCGGTGGCGCTCGGCTGGCTCTTCCTCCTCAGCCCGCGGATCGGCGTCATCAATCTCGCCCTCAAGGCCGCGTTTGGCCTCCCTGCCGCGCCTTTCAATATCTCGACGCTCTGGGGCATGGGCCTTGTTGAAGGCCTCAGCCTCGCGCCGGTGACCTTCACCATGACCGCCGTCGTGCTGCGCGCGATCGATCCGGCGCTGGAAGAGGCGGCCAGCATCGGCGGCGCGGGCCTGTGGCGCCGGATCGCGCGCGTGACCCTGCCGCTCGCCTGGCCGGGCGTGCTCGCCGCCAGCATCTATATTTTCACCATCGGCTTCGCCGCTTTCGACGTGCCGGCGGTTCTCGGCCTCGGCAGCCGCATCTTCACCTTCTCGACCTATGTCTATCTGCAGGTGAGCCCGACCTATGGCCAGCCGGATTACGGGGGCGTTGCGGCGCTGAGCGTCGTGATGATCGTCCTCGCGCTCGGCTTCAGCTGGTGGTACGGCAAGATGCAGGCGCGCGCACCGCGCTATGCCGTGGTGACAGGCAAAGGCTACCGCCCGGCGCTCGTGAAGCTCGGCCGGTTTCGCTGGCTGGCCTTCGGCTTCGTCGCTGTCTATTTCATCCTGAGCGAGCTGCTGCCGGTTCTGACGCTGCTGTGGTCGGCGGGGCTGCCCTATCTTCAGCCCGTCAGCGCCCATGCTTTCGCCAGCCTGTCGCTCGCAAACTTCCGCAACCTGCCGCAGGGCCTGCTCGGCGGCGCCATCCGCAACACGGCGCTGCTCATGGTGATCGTTCCGACGATCACGGTGGGCCTCAGCCTCGCCGTGTCGTGGGTCGTGCTGCGCTCGCGCTTGCGCTTTCGCGCTGTGTTCGATTTCTTCGCCTTCCTGCCGCACACCGTGCCGCGGATCGTCTTCAGCGTCGCGGCATGGCTGCTCGCGCTCTTCGTGCTGCGCGACGTGCTGCCGATCTATGGCACGATCTGGGTGCTGGTGCTGGTCTATGTCGTAACGATGCTGAGCTACGGCACGCGCATGACGAATGGTGCGGTGATCCAGATCCACAACGAGCTCGAGGAAGCGGCGGTAATCAGCGGTGCAACGCAAGGCACCGCGATGCGGCATGTGCTGCTGCCGCTTCTGACCCCGGCGATCAGCTATGCCTGGATTTGGATCGCGCTCCTCTCCTATCGAGAGCTGACGCTGCCGAGCCTCCTCTCGACGACCGAAAACGAGCCGCTCTCGGTCGTGGTCTGGGGCCTCATCTCCTCCTCGTCCTACGGCGCGAGCTCGGCGGTCGCGATCATCATGCTCGGGCTGATGATCCCGGTTCTCGCCCTCTATTGGGCGATCGCACGGCGTGTCGGGACGGCGCCGGGCCTCGCGCCCGCCGCTTCAGCCGGGCAGGACCGGAAGCTGTAGATAGCAGTCGCGGCCGCCGCCGGTGTGGATCGTGTGCTCGCCATTGTATTTCTCGGGCGGGCGGTCCACCGGATCGTTGTGGAGGAAGAAGCCCGAGCTCGACGAGTTCGGCTCGCCCGTGCCCTTATAGTCCTGGCCCGAAAGGATCAGCGCGAGGCGCGAGCCTTTGGGCAGGAACACGGCGGTCGGCCAGACCTCGACTTGCGCCTCGACCACCTCGCCGGGCTTCAGCGGCTTTGGCTCGCGGAAGCGATGCACCGGCTGCCAGTTGGAGCTGCGCTCGGGATCGAGCTCGCGCAGCGCGACGCGCAGCCAGCCTTGCGAGATCGGGATCGGGTCGAAATTGGTCGCGAAGTTGATCTCCTTGCCCGATGGATCGAAGGCGAGCAGCGTGCAGAACATATCCATATCCGGCTTGGAGCAGGCGAGCTGCAGCTTGGCGAGCAGCGGTCCCGCGATCTCCATGTCGCGATCGAGCGGTGCCGAGGTGAAGGTCGCGCCTTCGCTCAAGGCGGGATAGGTGGTGCTGCCCGCCGCCGCGGGCGCCTTCCATTCGAGCGTCTTCTTGCCGGCATCGAGATGCATCTTGACGAATTGCGTCCCCTCGAGCGGCCAGGTGCGCGATTGCACCTGGCGGCGCACCGTGTCTCCGGGCGCGCGGATCACCACCTCGACGCGCGGCTCCTTCTCCCAGCCATTGTCGAGGCCTTTCAAATAGCGATCGAAGAATTTGCGCTGGAACGCGACCGATTGCGGCGCGAAGAAGGTCGCGAAATAGGGGCCGGTCTGCACTTTGAGATATTTGTCCTTCGATGCGATGCCGATGAAGCCCTGGATCGTGCCGCGCAAATGAAGACCGAGCGCGCTCCAATTCGAGACGACGAGCGCCGGCACCTCGATCTGCGAGAGATCGCCCGAGCGCGCCTTGTACCAATCGTCGAGCAGCGGGTGCGCGCGCACATTGTCGACATAGTCGAGCCGGTTCGCCTTGAGCTGATCGGGTGTCAGGCTCTCGGGTCCGGTCGAGCGCTCGCCATTGACGAAGTCGGTCAAGGTCGAATCCGGCTTGCCATGCTGGTTGTTGAGGACGCTGTTCTGCCACCAGCGGCCGACGAAGCCGGCGCAGAATATCCCGCCATGGCGCGTGCGATCGCGATAGAAATCGCAGGTGCCGGCCCAGGGCAGGATGGCCGCGAGGTATTTGGGCTTATACGACGCGACCATCCATTGGCCCGCCGCGTAATAGGAGATGCCGAGCAGGCCGATCTTGCCGTTGCTCCAGGGCTGCGCCCCGGCCCATTCGATCGCTTCCTTGAAGTCCTTGAACTCTTGCGGTGAGTTGACGTCGAGCTTGCCGGGCGAGCGGCCGGCGCCGCGGCAATCGACCTGGATCACGGCATAGCCATGCGGCACCCAGACCTCGGGATCCGGGCGCTCGAACACCATGTGCTGGCTGGTGGAATTGGCGACCATCTCGGGATGACGCGCTTTGAGCTTGCCCCAGCCCTCGCCCATGAACTGAGAGATATGGGAGTCCTTGCCGTAAGGCCCGTAGGTCATGACCGCCGGATATTTGCCGGGCGCTTCCGGCCGGTAGATATCGGCGCGAAGCACCGTGCCGTCGCTGAGCGTGATCGGCACGTCCTTGTCGAGCGCCATCTTCTGCCCGCCAAAGGCCTCGCGCAGTACCGTCGCCATGATCGACCTCCCGTTGCTTCGCGCCGCGTTTGGCCGGAGTGAGCCCTGGATTCGCGGCGCCGTCAAGCTGCCGCATGCGCCGACCTCTCCGTTTGCTTTTCGCCGCCGGTTCTGCTGTTCTGCGGCATCGAACGAGAGACGTCGAGGGAGGAGATCAGCATGGCGGCCGCACCGCATCGCATCGATGTGCATCATCACATCTCGCCGCCTGCCTATATCGCGGAGCTCGATCCCAAGGGCATTCCCCTGACGCGCGAGACGCGCGAATGGACGCCGGCGCAGTCGATCGAGCTGATGGACGAGGGCGGGGTCGAGGTCGCGCTCACCTCCATCACCACGCCGGGCCTGTGGTTCGGCGATGCCGCGGTCTCGCGCCGGCTGGCGCGGGCGTGCAATGACTACGCGGCGAAGCTGGTTTCGGATCACCCCAAGCGCTTCGGCATGTTCGTCAACCTGCCGATGCCCGATGTCGAGGGCAGCCTCAAGGAGATCGAATACGGGCTCGACGTGCTGAAAGCCGACGGCGTCGTGTTCTTCACGAGCTATGGCGACAAATGGCTCGGCGATCCGGCCTTCGATCCGGTGTTCGAGGAGCTCCACCGGCGCAAGGCGCTGGTCTACACCCATCCGACGACCGCGACCTGCTGCACCAATGTGCTGAAGGTGGTCAACGATTCGCTGATCGAATACGGCACCGACACGACGCGGGCGTTGGCGCAGATGATCTTGACCGGCCGCTCGGCGCGGTTCAGCGATTTGAACCTCATTTGGTCGCATGGCGGCGGCGCGATGCCCTTCCTCATCGTGCGCTTCATGCGCGTCGCGCGCGCCCCGCATATCGCCCGGCTCCTGCCGCAAGGCTTCCTCCACGAGGCGCGGCGCTTCTATTACGACACCGCCGCGATCTACGACACGGGACCGCTGCAGGCGCTTGCCAAAGTCGTGCCGGTCGAGCGGATTCTCTTCGGCACCGACGTGCCTTGGGGCGATCCCAACGAGATCGCGACGGCGGTCATGGACAGCGGCGTCTTCAGCCCGAGCGATCTCAAGGCGATCGATCGCGACAACGCGCTGCGGCTGCTGCCGCGCTATCGCTAGGCGTACCGGCAATGACGAATGCCAATCGCCGCATCGATGTTCATCATCATATCGCACCGCCCGAATATCTTGCCGAGATCGGCAGCGCCGTGAACGCCCCCTTGCGAAGCTGGTCGCTTGCCAAGTCCATCGAAGATATGGACGAGGGCGGGGTCGCGACCGCGATCGTCTCGGTGACGCAGATCGCGATGCGGCTCGATGACCAGGCGCGGGTGCGGCGCCTCGCGCGTGCCTGCAACGACTATGCGGCGCGCATGGTGGCGGATCACCGCGGCCGCTTCGGCATGTTCACGGCACTGCCCATGCCCGATATCGAGGGCAGCCTCAAAGAGATCGAATACGGCATGGACGTGCTGAAGGCCGATGGTGTCGGCCTCTATACCAGCTATCACGACAAATGGCTGGGCGATCCCGTCTTCGCGCCGGTGTTCGAGGAGCTCAACCGGCGCAAGGCGGTGATCTATGTGCATCCGGCGGTGCCGGATTGCTGTCTCAATTTCGTGCCGGGCCAGCAGGACGCGAATATCGAATACGGCACGGACACGACGCGCGCGATCGCGCGCATGGTGTTCTCGGGTGCGTCGCAAACCTATCCCGATCTGCGCATCATCTGGTCGCATGCCGGCGGCACCATGCC
>Ga0070679_100004028_pt1 | contig 13544 bp, 12 predicted proteins | sample KBSC63BmetaG_FD_65652 | JGI IMG/M metagenome (GOLD analysis project Ga0070679, IMG submission 65652) | Corn rhizosphere microbial communities from Kellogg Biological Station, Michigan, USA - KBS C6-3B metaG | ecosystem: Host-associated > Plants > Roots > Rhizosphere | place: USA: Michigan... | reverse complement strand
GGTGCGTCTGGCTCAGCCCTGGGTCATGCGGTACCCGCTGATCGATCCGCAGGGCAACTTCGGCTCCGTCGACGGCGACCCACCGGCGGCTTACCGGTACACCGAGGCGCGCCTGCGCGAAATCGCGGAAGACCTCCTGCGCGACATCGAAGAAGACACCGTCGACTTCGTTCCGAACTACAAGGAATCGACGACGGAGCCGACCGTGCTCCCGTCGGCCTTGCCGAACCTGCTGATGAACGGCTCGACCGGCATCGCGGTCGGCATGACGACGAATATCCCGCCGCATAATCTCGACGAGATCATCGACGCGACCTGCGCGATTATCGATCGGCCGAATATCTCGATCGACGAGCTCTGCCAGATCGTCAAGGGGCCGGACTTCCCGACCGGTGGCGTCATCACGGGGCGCGACGGCATCCTATCGTACCTCAAGACCGGCAAGGGCATCGTTCGGACGCGCGGCAAGGCGCACACCGAGGATACCAAGACCGGGATGGAGCAGATCGTCATCACGGAGATCCCCTACAATGTGAACCGGGCGACGCTCGTGACGCGCATCGCCGAACTGGTTTCCGAAAAGGAAATCGATGGCATTCGCGATCTGCGGGACGAATCCGACGAGAACACACGCATCGTCATTGAACTGAAGCGCGGCGAGCAGGCGAAGGTCGTCATCAATCAGCTGTTTCAGAAGACCGCGTTGGAGTCGTCTTTTGGCGTGACGCTGCTGGCGCTCGACAAGAAGCGGCCGAAGCAGATGAACATCCGCGAGCTCATCGACTGCTATGTCGAGCATCGCCGCGATGTCATCACCCGGCGCACGAAGCACCGCCTGAAGCAGGCGCTCGACCGCGCGCATATCCTCGAAGGCTACATCATCGCTCTCGATAACCTGGATGACTTCGTGAAGATCATCCGCGCTTCGGCGAATCGCGAAGAGGCGAAGGGAAGATTGATGGCGAAGTATCCGCTGTCGGAACGCCAGACCGACGCGATTCTCGAACTGCGGTTGTATCAGCTCACGGGGCTCGAGCGCGGCAAGATCGAAGCCGAATACATCGAGCTCATGCGCATCATCGAGGAGTTGCGCGGCATTCTCGAGTCCGAGGAAAAGCTGCTGACGCTGATCAAGAAGGAACTGATGGAGATGAAGGCGAAGTACACGTCGCCGCGGCGGACGATGATCGAGGCGGCGGCCGGCGAGTTTCGGATGGAAGACGTCATTCCAAACGAAGGCTGCGTCATCACCGTGTCGCATGTCGGGTTCATCAAGCGCACGCCCGTCGCCGATTATCGCTCGCAGAAGCGCGGCGGCAAAGGCGTGATCGGCGCGGAAACGTACGACGAGGATTTCGTCGAGCATCTCTTCACGGCGAGCACGCACGATTTCATCCTGTTCTTCACCAACAAGGGCCAGTGCCACGCGAAGAAAGTGTACGATGTGCCGGAGGGCACGCGCGCTTCGAAGGGCAAATCGGTGACGTCGTTCCTGCGTCTGACCGAAGGCGAGAAAATTGCCTCCATGCTTTGCGTGAAGGATTTTGTCGCGGACCGGTATCTCGTGATGGCGACGAAGGCGGGCGTGGTGAAAAAGAGCTCGTTGTCGGACTACGGCAATGCCACGCGGGACGGCGGGTTGATCGGCATCAATTTGTCCGAAGGTGACATCGTGATCGGAACTGTCCTCACGAAGGGCGACGACGAAATCATCCTCGTTTCCAACCAGGGCCTCGCGGTGCGCTTCCGCGAGCGGGACGCCGAGACCGGCGACGAGTTGTTCCGCGCGACGGGCCGTGCCACGGGTGGAGTCACCGGCATGCGTTTCAAACTGCCGAGCGACTTCCTCCAGGCGATCGAGGTCGTCGACCACGGCGCCAAGTTCCTCGTCGCCAGCGAAGCGGGCCTGGGCGTCCGCACGCGGTTCGAAGATTATCGCCTGATCAACCGCGGCGGCAGCGGGGTGTGGGCGATTGACTTGCCGGAGGACGGTTCCATTCGCCTCGCGGGCGCGCTGCGCGTGCACGAAGAGGACGAAGTGATGCTCCTCACCGCCAAGGGCCAGAGCATCCGGTGCCCGGTCAAGGATATCCGCGAAACCAATCGCGGCGCGAAAGGCGTGCGGCTCGTGAGTCTCGATGCGGGTGACAAGCTCCTGAGCATCGCGCGGATCGTCGAAACCGACGAACAGCAAGCGGCGGCCGCGGAATCGGCGGCAGGCGCCAACCCTGCGACTTAGCCTGGTGCGCGGCCCCCACGCGTGTGCGGGGGCCGCTCCATTCGTCATTTTCTGGATCGCGCTTCGCCTCCGAATCGACGTCATTGGCCCGCACCCATGCCTGGCAAGATTACCTCGTTGCTCGATCCCTCGCGGATTCTGCTCAACGTCAGCAGCACCGACCGCGCCGTGGCGCTGGAAGAAATCGCCGCGCTATTGAAGACGCATCCCGACGTGGCGGACTTCCCCGGCTTCTACGACGAATTGCTCGTGCGCGACCGCCTCGACACGACCAGCCTCGGCAACGGCGTCGCGTTGCCGCACGCCCGCACGGAGCACGTCAAAAAGATCGTGATGGCGGTCGGCCGCAGCCCGCGCGGCGTTCCTTTCGACGCCCATGGCGAAATCGTGAAATTGTTCTTCGTCCTCGGCACGCCGAAGGCGAAGCCCGGCGACTACCTCGCCGTCGTGAGCACGCTGTGCAAACTCTTGCGCGATCCCGGCGACCGTGCCGCCCTGCTGAATGCGACCACGCCTGAGGGCTTTATTGTTGCGTTGAAAAACATCGAAGCGCGCCTGGGCCTGTAGCGAAGAACCGCGCAGCGCAGACATCCCGGAGCGCTCGATTTCCCGCCGACCCGCCGAGCGGGTGGCGACATCGCCCTTGCGTTGCGAACCGTTGGACCGCTTTAGTTTGCGCCGTGGCAAGGCCGGCGGGACCGGACCGGCTGCCTTGCGATGTTTCCCCTCGCCTCTCTTCCCCCTTGGGTTCCCACCCTGTCGCCGGGCGTCGTTTTCGCGACGGGCACGGCCTTGGTGGTGGTCGGCACCTACCTCCGCTGTAAACTTCCCGACCACGCGATGGATACCGAAGACCGCGCGAAAGACGGGACGCTGAGTGAGGACCAGGCGCGGCGGCGCATGGCGATCGCGCGGTTTAGCGGGCCCATCATGATCGTGCTCGGCGCCACCGCGTTCGCCGTGGTATTGTTGCAGTAGACTGCCGGCAACGGTCCGCGGATCACCGCAAAGCAAACGGCCGCCAGGGAGTTACCCGCGCGGCCGCCATGGCATGATCTCAAACCGGTGCTATAACCGTCGGCTCGAGCCGCCGAGGAGCGAGAACAGGAAGAGCACCAGGAAGACGACAAAACAGATCTTGGCGATCATCGCTGCGGTTCCGGCGACAAAGCCAAAGCCCAGCACGCCAGCCAGCACGGCGATGATCAGGAAAATGATAGCGTAATTCAACATGGTCGTGAGGGTTGAGGGTTAGGTGCGGTGGCCGCCGCGGAGCATGCCGCCGATGCCGATGATCGCGGCGACGACGCCACCAATCAGCAGCCACATGGTTTTGTCGGTTGGGCTTCCCGTGAAGAACCGGGAAACGTCCGAACCGAAGGATTGCGAGGCGCTGACGCCGTAAACGATCAGCACGCATCCGACGATCAGAAGAGCAAGCGATAGCATTCGGTTCATGCCATCATTGTAGGCCCCCAACCCGAGATGTTTCCCGGTATTTTAGCCGCCGCCCTGACACCTGATGGCACCCCGGTTGCCGACCCCATGCGCGCGATCCCGCAATTGCTTGCCGGATCTGGCACCTGCGCACCGGGCGCGGCGAAGCTGAGTCCTACACGACGTGCGAGCGCTCCGGCGCCTCGAGCAGCAACCGTAGCATCCAGGCCGAAGTTTCGTGGAAATGGAGGAGCCCTGTCAGGAGTTCGCCGGCGTCGGTGTGCGATTCACGGTGACGCACCACATCGACGGCATGGCGCAATTCTCCCGCCAGTGCCTCGTGCCGCCGCAGTAACTCCTTGGCTGCGGCTCGGGGGGCCGCCTCGCTGTCGACGCTGTCGCCGGCCGGAGCGGCCGCAGCCTGACCGGCCGCGATGCCGGCGCCCTGGGCGCATCGGGCAACGTCGCCCAGCCAGCGGTCGATCTGCCGGCTCTGCTCGGCGAAAAGCCGCTTGATGCTTTGGAGCGGAGAACCGCGCACCCGCCATTCGAAATCGTGCGCCGTTGCCGCAAGACCCGATTCATGTGCGAGAACCATCTGAAGAATCGCCCCGACCGTGGTGCGAGGTTTGCCGAAAGAAGGAGTGCCGTGGGTCATGAAGATGCGAAGGAGTCCCGATGCGACCCACAGGCGTCCGAATAGTTTCGTGAAGCAAGTGCGAACTGCTCATCTTCCTGAATCCGCCCGGTAAGCCTCTCCCGCGCAGGGCCTGGCGTAAAATTACGAGGGCGGCCAGTGGCAGGCGGCCATCGGGAGCGACCGCGGTCGCGCGGCCGGTCACCGGACCGAGCCGAGTTTCAGCAAACGCTCGCCGGCGGCGTGCAGCGTTTCGAGCCGCTTCGCAAAATTGAGGCGTACATACCGATTTTCTGGATACGGGAAGAAACTGGAGCCGGGGACCGGCGCGACGCCGACCTCCCTCGCCATCCAGTGCGAGAACTCGACGTCGCTGGCGTACCCAAAACGGGAAATGTCGACCATGACGAAATAAGCGCCCTCCGGCCGCGAATACGGCAACTCCACCCGATCGAGGTACCCGAGCAGCACGTCGCGACCGCGGGCATATTCGAGGGCGAGCTCTTCATAGTAGCTCGACGGGAAATTCAGCGCGGTGACGACCGCGTGCTGCAGCGGCGCCGCCGCGCCCACCGTGAGGAAGTCGTGCACTTTTCTCGCCTGCGCGATCACGTCCGGAGCGGCGTGGACATATCCCAGCCGCCAGCCCGTGATCGAAAACGTCTTGGAAAGTGACGAACACATCAGCGTTCGTTTTGCCATGCCGGGCAACGTGGCGAAGTACACGTGCCGATGCGGGGCAAACACGATGTGTTCGTACACCTCGTCGGTGAGCACCCAAACGTCGAATTCCTCAGCCAGCGCCGCGATGACGCCGAGTTCCTCGGCCGTGAAGACCCGTCCGCAAGGATTCGAGGGATTGCAGAGCACGAATGCCTTCAATCCCGAAGCGAACGCGCGCCGCAACTCGGCGGGATCGAAGCGATAGTCCGGCGGGTGCAAGGGCACGTGGACCGGCGTGGCTCCGCACAGGATGGCGTCCGCCGCGTAATTTTCGTAAAACGGCGAGAACAGGCCGACACGATCACCGGGGTCACAGACCGTCATCATCGCCACCATCATCGCTTCGGTGGCGCCGCAGGTGACGACGAGCTCGCGATCGGGCTCGACGGGCGTCCCCATGAACCGCGCCAGCTTCTGCGCGAGCGCTGCGCGCAGCTCCGGTGAACCCCACGTGACTGCATATTGGTGACGGTGCGAATCCATCGCGGCCTTCGCCGCCTCGACCAGCGCCGCGGGCGGATCCCAATCCGGGAAACCCTGCGCGAGATTGATCGCGCCGTGTTTGGCCGCCACCCGCGACATTTCGCGAATGAGAGACTCGGTGAAACGAGAGGTGCGATGGGAGGTGCGGGGCATGCGCGCGGGTGCAACGACGCTCAACCCCGAAGCGCCGACGCTCAACGCTGAACTGCACCGGCGGCCGCGTGCCTCGACCGCACCTGCCCCGCGGGCCGACGCGGGCGACGCGCGAGCGACGGCTGACGGTGGCAGTGATCCGCCGTCCGAGCGGCGAACGCGACGGCGATACTCAAGTCAGCCGTCGAAGCGACTCAGGGCCGAACAACCGGCGATCCGTGGAGGCGCTTGCAGCCGAAACGAAGTGACTGCTGCCGACTAGGGTATCCGCAACACCATCCCGGGGCGAAGGTCGTTCGCGCTGCGCATGACGTCGCGGTTCGCCTCGTAAATTGCGGTGACCCGCGCCTGCGTGACGGAGCCGTAGTAGTGCCGGGCGATGCCCCAGAGCGATTTTTCGCCAGCTTTGACCGTGTGCGACCGACGAGCGGCGGCCGCGGGGCGCGCGGCATTGCTTGGACGCGTCGGCGTGAACGCGCCCGCTTCGGCCGCGCTGCCGATGACCGGCACGCGGCCGGGCGAAGCCGCCGGCGGGGCGGCCCGACGCGACGTGGCCGGCACGGGAGCGGCAAGATTATGCGTGAAGGTCGTCGGCTGATTCGGCGGCGCCGTTTCGACCGGGGTGATCTCGGTGTCGCTCGCGGCGTTGGAGGTCGCGTTGTCGGCGGGCAAAGCAATGAGCGGGGCGGCGCGGGTCACTGGCACCGAGGTTGCGCCGCGCAAGGTCTGATTCTCCGCCTTCAGTTCCTCGATCTGACGGCGGAGCTGCTCGACATCCTCCGTGTGCTCGGCGGCGACCCCCTGGCCACTCGCTGGCGCCAAGAGATAGCGGGCGATTTCGCGCATCGCCGCGTCGCGCTGGCCGCGCACGATGCTCGCGCGCGGGCCGGTCGGCTGCAGTTCCAGGTACTTCGAAAAATGGTGATAAGCCTCGACCGGGTTATGCGACCAATTGAGGTACAGGGCGCCCGCTTCGAGATGAGACTCGGGGGCGCCGTTCTCTCCGCGACGGTCGATTTCCTTCAGGAATCCGTTCAGGGCCTCGTTGTAACGCCCCTGCTTTTTGAAATCCTGCGCCTGCTGGTACACCAGGTCGCCGGTTTCATCCGTGGTGACGACGTTGCTGTTGCCGCCGCAGCCCGCGCTAAACGACAATGCGGCGAGCGCGCAGAGGGCGGCGGTAAGGCGAAGGACGGTCATCGAGCGGTGAAAGGGATTGAACGAGCACCCGTTCGCCCTAAATTCCGCAACCTCGCTGCCGACGACTCAACCCTAAATGGCACTCGCACCGAAATCCGTCATCGCCCGGGCGCGCGATTGCATTCGCATCGAAACCGCTGCGCTCACGGCGACCTCGCGGGCCATTGGCGCCGAGTTCGTCGCGACGGCCCGGGCCGTCGCGGAGACGATCGACGGCAACGGCAAGCTCATCTTCAGCGGCGTGGGCAAGAACGCGCCGATCGCGCAAAAGCTCGCGGCGACCTTCAACAGCACCGGCGTCTCCTCGTGTTTTCTCGATGCCACGCAGGCGCTGCACGGCGATCTGGGCCTCGTGGAGGAAGGCGATTTGGCGTTTCTGCTGAGCAATAGCGGCACGTCGGAGGAAATCGTGCGCCTCGTGCCAATCCTGAAACGCTTTGGCGTGCGCCTCGTTGCGTACACCAGCACGCCGGATTCGCCGCTCGGGCGCAGCGCCGAGTTCAAGCTCTTCTACCGCGTGCCGCGCGAAGCATGCCCATTGAAGCTCGCGCCCACGGCCAGCACGACCGCCGCGCTGGCCTTGGGCGATGCCCTCGCCATGGTCCTGCTGGAGGCGCGGGGCCTCACCCGGGCCGATTTTGCCAAATATCATCCGGCCGGAAACCTCGGGCGCGTCTTGCTGCTGCGCGTGAAGGACATCATGCGCTCCGGCGACCGCCTGCCCGTCGCCGCGGAAACCGTGTCGACGCAGGACGCGATCCTCGCGATGACGAAGGCCAAAAGCGGCAGCATCGCGCTCGTCTCCCCGCGCCACGGCCGGCTGACCGGCATCCTGACCGACGGCGATTTTCGGCGAAGCGCGCTCACCGGGCCGGATTTTCTGCTGCGCCCGGTATCGACCTTCATGACGCGTCACCCGAAAACGATCCGGGAAGATGCGCTGGGCGTGGAAGCGGTGCGCATTTTCGAAGCGTACAAGATCGACGATCTCATCGTGGTGAACGCACGCGGCCGGCCGGTGGGGCTGGTCGACACCCAGGATTTGCCCAAATTCAAGTTGATGTGAAGACCCCGGTTCGCATTGGCGTCGCGGGGTTGGGCGGTTTCGCCGGTTCGCATCATCAGGCCATTCTCCGGCTCGAAGCCGCGGGCCACGCCAAGCTGGTGTGCACCTGCGACCCGACCCCGTCAGCTTTCGCGGCCGATCAGCAGGCGCTGCAGTTCGCGGCCCGCGGCGTCCAGGTCTTCGATGATTACCAGGCAATGCTCGACGCATGTCGGGACCGTCTGGATATGGTCGCGATCCCCACCCCGATCGCGCTGCACGCCGAGATGCACGCGGCCGCGGCGGCCTGCGGCTTGCCCACGTACTTGGAAAAGCCGCCAACGCTGCACCACGCCGAATTGCAGCGCATGATCGCGGCCGATGCGCGTGGGGCGAAAGCGTCGGTCGTCGGCTTCAATTTCATCCTGGAGAAAAACCGGCTGGCGCTGAAGGAGCGCCTGCTCTCCGGCGAGTTTGGGGCCATCCGCGGCGCAACGCTGGCCGCGCGTTGGCCACGGCCGGCCAGCTACTTCACGCGCAACGGCTGGGCGGGGAAGCTGATGCGGGACGGCCGGTTCGTCCTCGATTCGTGCTTCGGCAATGCCATGGCGCATTTCGTGCACAATCTGCTGTTCTGGACCGGGCGGCCCGACTTGTTCAGTTGGGCGCAAGTGGCCGCGGTGCGCGCCGAGCTCTACCGCGCCCATGCGATCGCGGGCGCTGACACCTTCTTCGTCGAAGCCGACACGGTCGACGGCGTCACCGTTCGTTTCGCAATGTCGCACGCGTGCGCCGGCGCGAGCGTCCATTCGGAAATCGTGCTCTGCGATCAGGCCACCCTGCACTACTCGGTCGGGCATCGCATCGAAGTGCGTTGGAACGACGGCCGGATCGAGCGCCTGCAGATGGAGCCCTTCGATCCGCTGGCGGAAAACTACCTGGAATACTTCCGCTACCTCCGCGGCGAAACGCAGCGGCCCGTCACGACCTTGGTCGATGCCCGGCCCTTCGTTACCCTGCACGCCCTTGCGTATGTCTCGAGCGGATACATCGCAAGGATGCCCGAAAGCTTCATCAGCCCGCAACGCGACGAAAAGGAACAAAAGGACTACCTGCACGTGAGTCCCATGGCCGCCACGCAGGAAAACTTCCTCGTGCGCGGCGTCTGGCCGAGCGCCGACGGTTGGGGCCGGGCGCCCGCCGAGGTGGTGACGCCCGCCGACCTGAACCGTTTCGAGGGCACGATTCGCAGCATGGCCGTGGCGTAGCGGCGCCCAGGCCGCAGGCAATGGCCCAAGGCACCCCATCACCCCCGCTTGCCGCTCGGAGGCTCGCTGCGGAGGGCGAGCGGGGCGAATTTCGGGCCGCGCGCGCGGCGCCGATCCAGCGGCAATGCGGTGACTCGCCACCACGCCGGCGGCTTCGGCGCCGTGCCGGCCGGTGCCGTTTCGAGCTGCGGGGCGCGTCCACTTCCTTGCCCAATGCGGCCTTCGCCGTAATTTGCGGCCATGTCGAAGGAGCGATTCATCGAGGCGAAACAGCGGTGGGCCGAAAAACAAAAGAGCCGCGGCGTGCGCGCGCACGAAACCGCGTCGAAAGATCGGCTGCCGCCGGGCCAAAAGCTGACGACGAGCTTCCCCGTGCTCGATCTTGGGGTGCACCCGGACATTCCGCTGGAAAAATGGCGGTTGAAAATCGACGGCTGCGTTGAACGGCCGGTCGAGTTGACGTGGGAAGAGTTCAACGCGTTGCCTCAGGTCGACGACGTCAGCGACTTTCACTGCGTCACGACGTGGAGCCGCTACAACTGCCGCTGGAGCGGAGTCGCGTTCACGACCTTGTACGAACGCGTGAAGCCGAAGCCCGAGGCGCAGTTTGTTTATTTCAGCGGGTACGACGGCTATTCCACCAACGTCGCCCTGTAAAAATGCCTCGACGACGATGTGCTGATCGCGACGTCCTTCGACGGCAAGCCCGTGACGATCGAACACGGCGGCCCAGCCCGGGTTATCATCCCCAAACTCTATGCCTGGAAGGGCGCGAAGTTCGTCAGCGGGATCACCTTCCTCGCCGAGGACAAGCTCGGGTTCTGGGAAGTGCGGGGCTATTCGAATACCGCGGATCCCTGGACCGAAGATCGGTACGCCTGACGCACATCGGCGTCCGCCGGCTGCTCCGACCTGCCGTTACGCCGACGCACTCGCCGCCGGCGGCAAGCCCGGCTCATTCCAGTTCTCGAACCAGGCCTCCTGGTCGGGTTGAACGTCGGTCACCTGGAGCCGTCCTTGTCCGATCGCGGCGCCGATCAGCGGCTGCAACGCGAACTCCCCGCGCGCAAGGTGCTCCCACGCCAGCCATTTCATCTCGCGCGGATACACCGCCGCAAGCGGCTCGAACCGATCGCCCCGCCGGCCGACGCAGCCGACGCCGGAACCGCACTTCGCGAGCAGGATCGCGAACCACGCCGCGGGCAGCCGCGGCAGATCGACCGCGAGCACGGCAAGATGCGGATGAGATTGGCGTTCGATCGCGGCGGTGATGCCGACCAGGGGGCCGCCGTCCGGCATGGCGTCGTGCAGCACGGCGGCGAAACCCGGTGCGGCCGCCGCCCACGATTGTTCCGGGCGCGCCGAAAGGAAAATCTCCCGGGCGCCAGCCGCGGCGAGCACCGCCCTTTGCCGCTGCCACAAGGGCGCACCGTCCCGATCCAACAAGGCTTTATCGCTGCCCATCCGGCGTGACCGGCCGGCGGCGAGCAGAACCCCGGAGAATGGCGAACCCATGATGCGGCGATCTTGGCGGCAACGGCAGATGGCGGCGAGCGCGGTCTTGCGCTCGTCGCGGCAGACGAGCACGTTACCCGCTTCCGCGTCTCGCAACACTCAAGAGTTATTACAAAAAGCCGATACTGTCGGTGAACCTCAATGCGCCAAACGGCAGCCGCTCTCTCCCCCGGGCGAGCGCTCGCCTCCGACGTCGTGGATCATAACGAGCCTGTGAGTTCTGCGCCGGTCACGTCCGTCTTGCCGACGGATCCGCCTCGCCGCGCCTATGCCAGCGCGAATCACCCGTCAGGCGCGCTGGCCATCGAACTGAGCGCGCCGCAGGAGCGCGTGGCAGGCGTCCTCGCCGACGCGCGCCTCCTCCTGTGGAACGCGCGCGTCTGCCGGCAGGGAGACAATTTCATCTGGGAACTCGAAGTCGCCCCGGAGTCGGCGTGCAGTCCGGTGCTCGCATACACGGCGTACAAGGACCGCGGATACTTCTGGGATCCGACGTTCACGCCCGACTTCGATGCCGCGGAAGCGACTTACCGGCGCGCGCTGGCGCAGGGGGTCGACCGGTATCACCAACAGTTTCGGGTCATCCACGAGGGGCGAACGGTGTGGATCGACGAAATCGTGCGGATCACGCCGATCGGCGAGGACGAGTGGCGGTTTTCCGGCCTCATGCGGGAGATCACCGAGCAAAAGCTGGCGGAGGATGCCGAGCGCCAGGCCCGCCTCGACGTCGATCGGCTGCTGCAGCACGCCCAGTGCGCCTTATGGCATGCGAGCGTCCGGGCCGAGCGGGAGGGAGACTTGCGTTGGGATGTGCGGCTGATCCCCTCGGGGCTGCAGCGCTCAGTGTTCGAGCGGACCGATAATCGCGGTCACCAACGATTGTACGACGGCTTCGATGCTCCGCAGCTCGCGGAAATGGATGCGCGTTCGCGGAACGCGATTCTCAGCGGCGCGTCCGGGTATCAACAGGAGTTCGTGATTACCCGGCGGCGCGACCAGCAGACGTTTTGGATCCGCGAACACGTCGCGATCACGCGCGTCAGCGACACCGAGTGGTCGCTCTCGGGCGTGATGATCGACGTGACCGGGCAGAAAGCCGCCGAGCTCGCCCGCCAGCACTCGGAGCTGCATCTTACGCGCCTGCTCGATCAGGTCGATTGTATCGTGTGGCATGGTGAACTTCTGCGGCAACCCGACGGCGAGTGGCGCTGGCGCTTGTCCGCGCCTCCGTCGCGGCTCTACCGCCGGCTCTTTCGACGCGAGCCCGACGCGCCGACGCTTCTGCTCTTCTGGTCGCCGGACCACACTCCGGAATTCTACGAGATGGATCGCAATTGGCGCCACGCGGTGGAAACCAACGCGGCCGGCTACGAACAGGAATTCCGCCACATCGTGGACGACAACGAAATCTGGCTGCGCGAAAGCGTCACCGTGCTGCGGCGCGATCCCGACGTCATCCACCTCGCCGGCGTCGTCGTCGATATCACCGAGCGCAAGCGGGCCGAACTCGCGCTCAACGCCGAAAAGGAGCGTCTGGCCGTCACGCTGCGCGCGATGGAGGAGTCCGTGGTCACGGTCGACCTGCAGGGCGCGATCACCTTTCTCAACCGAGCGGCGGAGCAACTGCTGCGGGTCTCCGCCGCGGAGGTGCTCGGCCAGTCCCTGGATGCCGTTGCCCCTTTGCAGGTCGGGCACCCGCCGCAGTCGGCGGCCTGGCCTTCCGGCCAGGTGCCACTGGTGGACCTGCCGCCGGATGCCGAACTTGTCCGCGTCGGCGCCCCCGCCGTGCGCATCGAAGGCTGCGTGGCTCCGCTGCACGACTCGGCGAGCCGCTCGAATGGCGCGGTGATCGTCGTGCGCGACGTCACTGAGCGCCACCTCCTGCAGGCGCAGTTGCAGCGCGCTTCGACGCTGGAGTCGGTCGGCGTCTTGGCGGGAGGCATCGCGCACGATTTCAATAACATCCTGACCGCCTTGCTCGCGAACCTGAGCTTGGCGGAAATGGATGCGCCGCGCGGATCGGAGCTCGACGGGTATCTCCGCGAGGCGCACGCCGCCACGGATCGGGCCGCGGGGCTCGCGCGGCAGTTGCTGACGTTCGCCAAGGGCGGCGATCCGCTGCTCGCCGCGGTGGACCTCGGCGACGTGATCGAGGAGGTGACAAAATTCACGCTGCGCGGCACGCGCGTCGACTACGCCTTCGAACTTGCCGGCGACCTCTGGCCCGCGCGCGCCGATCGCGGGCAGTTTTCGCAGATCATCCAAAACCTCGTGCTCAACGCCGCCCAATCGATGGCCGAGGGCGGCACCATCCGGATCGGCGCGGCCAATAAAATGCTCGGAGCGGCGCCAGCCTCCACGCTCCCGCCGGGCCGGTATGTGCATGTGACGGTGACGGACAATGGCAGCGGCATTGCGCCGGAGGCCGTCGACAAGATTTTCACGCCTTACTTCACGACGAAAAGCGGCGGCAATGGCCTCGGGCTCGCCCTGGTTTATTCCATCGTGAAGAAGCACCACGGATCGATCGATGTGCATTCCGCTCTCGGGCGTGGCACGACGTTCGAGCTCCTCCTGCCGGCGGCCGTCACCGCCGCGGTGCCGAGCGACCCGGCCACCCGCCGCCATGCGCACGCGCTGCACGGCCGTGTGCTGTTGATGGATGACGAACTCGCGATCCTGCGCGTCGTCGCTTCGTACCTGCGCGAGCTCGGTTTGGTCGTGCACACGGTGACCGACGGCAATCAGGCCGTGGCCGCTTACCGTGAAGCCATCGCGCGCGGACATCCTTACACGGTTGTCGTCATGGATTTGACGGTGCCCGGCAAGATGGGTGGACGAGAA
>Ga0070679_100004024_pt1 | contig 13546 bp, 10 predicted proteins | sample KBSC63BmetaG_FD_65652 | JGI IMG/M metagenome (GOLD analysis project Ga0070679, IMG submission 65652) | Corn rhizosphere microbial communities from Kellogg Biological Station, Michigan, USA - KBS C6-3B metaG | ecosystem: Host-associated > Plants > Roots > Rhizosphere | place: USA: Michigan... | reverse complement strand
GACGTCATGCCAGTTGGCTTATGCACATTAAAAATCCCATCCATACTGCTCATCAACCCTTTATATTATGAAAGGTATAGAACATGTAAAAATGATTTAATCATTTTTACATGTTCTATACCTTTCATAATATAAAGGGTTGATGAGCAGTATGGATGGGATTTTTAATGTGCATAAGCCAACTGGCATGACGTCGCATGACGTGGTGGCGAAGATGCGCAAATTGTTGAAGCAGAGGCGCGTTGGACACGCTGGCACGCTGGACCCGGCGGCCAGCGGCGTGCTACCGATCTGCGTTGGCCAGGGGACGCGCGTGGCCGAATATCTGAGCGAGAGCGGCAAGGCGTACCGGGCGACGATTATTTGTGGCGTCGAGACGGATACGTATGATGTGGAGGGTGAGGTGACACGCACTGCGAGTACCGAGACGCTTGACTTGGCCCGTCTTGAGGCGGCGTTGGGGCAATTTCGCGGGCCGCAAATGCAGATTCCGCCGCGTTACTCGGCGATCAAAATTCAGGGGCAGGCGGCTTATAAACGCGCGCGCGCAGGCGAAGAGTTGGTGTTAGAGGCGCGTCCAATTGAGATTACCCGGCTGGCAATCGTGGCCTGGCAGAATCCGACGCTGACCCTGGACGTTGGATGTAGCAAGGGGACATATATTCGCTCGCTGGCCTACGACCTGGGCCGCGCGCTCGGTTGCGGCGCGCACCTGGGCGGGTTGGTCAGAACGAGGAGCGGGCCATTTCTCCTGGAAGAGAGTATTACGCTCGCGGATCTGGAGGCTGCCAGCGCGGAAGGAACGCTAGCCAGCTATCTCCAACCTGCCGATCGCGCGCTTGCGCAGTATCCCGCGCTCCATCTCACTGCTGACGAGGCTGTGCGCGTCAAACATGGTAATCCGTTCGCTTACGCGCTTGAGGATGGAATATATACGCTTGGGCGGGTATATGACGCGGAAGGAGAATTTATTGCAATTGCTGAATGGAGGCCGGAGGTGAGCAAATGGCAACCGAAAAAGGTGTTTGGGGAGTAGAAAATAGCTAATAAGCATATTCTGTTGCCTGTTCTAAGTGGCTGTGGTACTATAAGCCAAAAGAACGCATGCCAGGAAATAAGTATAAGGTACATATGCAGTATTCGACAACGCTCACTGGAACTGAACCAATTGTTATCACCATTGGTAATTTCGATGGTATCCATAAAGGACACCAGGAATTGATGCACGAGGTCTGCAAGCTGGCAGAAACATTGCAGAGCTTGCCTGCCCTGCTGACTTTTCAGCCGCACACCCTCAAGGTGGTGCGCCCGGAGATGGATGTACGCTGCTTGACAACGCTGGAAGAGCGGCTGGAACTGGCCAGGGTCTACGGCGGCATCAAGGATTCGCTTGTCCTATCGTTTACGCCAGAGGTCGCGGCCATGAGCGCGGCTGCATTTATGGGCGATCTACGTGCGCATTTCAATGTGCGCGGCCTGGTCGTCGGATCTGATTTTAGCCTTGGATACAAACGCATGGGCAATGTGGCTTTCTTGCAGGAGTACGGCAGAGAGCACGAAATTGTGGTACGGGCAATTGACCTGGAAGAAGTTGAGCGCGAGCGCGTCAGTAGCACACGCATTCGCAAGCTGGTCAGCGAGGGAGATGTGGCGGGCGCACGCGAACTGCTCGGTCACGCGGTCACGCTCAGTGGGAGGGTTGCGCGCGGAGATCAACGTGGACGCCTGCTGGGCTTTCCCACCGCCAACATCGTGCCACCAGATGGAAAGCTGATTCCGGCGAACGGCGTATACGCGGCCCGCGTTCTCGTGGCGAAAAGTGACCTTGTTCATAGCCCGTGCGTCTCTCCTGGTGATACGATCAGCGGGGATGAAGCATTGGAGGGTTGGGAGACGTATGCGAGCGCGGTCAATATTGGCGTGCGTCCGACCTTCGATGGACAGACGCGCCTGGTTGAAGCGCACTTGCTGGATGTCGAGGGCCTGGACCTGTACGATCGCTGTGTGAGCATTCACTTTATGGCGCGTCTGCGCAGCGAGCAGCGTTTCGCTGGTCTTGAGGCACTAAAAGCACAGATTGCGGAAGATGTGAAAAATGCACGTCTTGTTCTGCAGTAAGGATGGATACGAGTGAGCACTCGCCAGAATCCACTCTCAAAATTTGAAGCATTTATACAGAGGATCGTCGAGGGACCATTTGCCTTTCTTTTTCCCTCGAAACTACAACCAACCGAAGTAGCGAGGAAGCTAGAGCGGGCGATGGAGGATAATAGCCAGTTGCTGGGCGAGGGCAGGCGACTGGCTCCCGATGTGTATGACATCTACCTGAGCATCAAAGATCACCAGCAGATGGCACCGATTGAGGAGACGCTCAAGAGAGATTGGCAGATTCACCTGGTGCAATACGCTCGCCAGCATCACTATACACTACGCACTGATCCGCTTTTCCGTTTGCATGCCAAACGCGACCTGCGCGCAGGCGCGATCAAGATTGAGGCGCTGTTACGCGAGCGCGGCGCGCCGGGTGGTGATGGAGCGATGGCCACGCAGGCGATCAGCCCCGAACAGATGGCGCAATTGCGGCAACAACTCCTGCCGGGTCAGCAGTTGCCGGGCATCGATCAGGCTGGAGCGCGTCCCGCCGCTGCGCCAGGGGCCGCGCCAACGCAATACGCGCAGCCTGGTCAGCAGCGACCACCAGTTGCGCAGCCCGTTCAGGCCCCCGCGCTTCCGCAGGCGTGGTTGACCATTCGTTCGCCGCAGACGCCACAAAAGGTCTTCCCGATCGAGAAGGCGGTGGTGAATATTGGACGGCAACTGATGAATGATATCATCGTCGAAGATAAACGGGTCTCGCGTTATCACGCGCAGATCAAATTCCAGGCCGATGGGCAATTTACCATCTACGATCTCGGCAGCACCAACGGCATTACCGTCAACGGCGTGCCACACTTGCGTCAACACCTGTTGCGCAACGGTGACCGCTTCACTATTGGTAGTTACGATTTTTATTACGAGAGAAGGTAAGGTTTCGGCATTATGACACTTGATGTCTTCTTATTAATCTTGCGCCTTCTAGGACTTGTTTTACTCTATCTCTTTTTAATGCAAGTCGTCATCTCGATTACCCGCGATTTACGCAAGACGGCAACGGTGAACCAGGATGAGCAGAGTAAGTTACCTCCGGTCATCGGGCATCTGATTGTCGTCGATAGCGGGCCAAGCGCGATTCCGCCGGGCACGAGCTTTAGCTTGAACCCGCAAACTACCATCGGACGTGGCCCAACGAATACGATTCAGATCAGTGAGTCGTTTGTCTCTTCCGAGCATACCCGCATGTGGTTGCGCGGCGGTGTCTGGTATGTGCAGGACGCGGGGAGCAAAAACGGCACGTTTCTGAACAATCAGCCTGCGCGTGAGGCGTTGGCTGCTCGCGTGGGCGATATCATCCAGGTGGGTTATCTCCGCTTCAAGCTGACGCAATAAGGGAAGGTCGGGCAACATATGGCAAAACAACTTGTGGCAAAAGAGATTGGCAGGCGGCACTATCGCTGGAAAGAACTGAGCCTGTTGATCGTGCCGCTGATCATCCTGATTCTGGAAATGTTCCAGTTGCCACTGGCCAATTACTATCGCGCGAATATTAATGGGCAGAAGATCCCGTTTAGCACGAGCATCTTGCCGACGGTCCATGATCTCGTGCCAATTCTCGGCCTGGTCGCGGCGGTTGCGATCGTGCATATTCTGCTGACAATCTTTTTCCCTAAAGCCGATCAGATGCTTCTGCCCATCGTGGCGCTGCTGAGTGGACTGGGCGTGTTGTTCGCGATCAGGAATGCACCGTCCTCGTTCGATCCAAACATGGGGATCAAGCAGTTGGTCTGGGTCCTGGTAGGGCTGGTTCTCTTTCTGGGCGTAGTCTTTGGATTGCGCAATATGGACTGGTTGCGGCGCTATAAATACACCTGGGCCGCTCTGGGCCTGATTCTGGTTGGTATCACCCTGGTGAATGCGCTGCACGTCAAGAATCTGGATAGCCCGACCCACGACCAGTTGAATTTCGGGCCACTCTCGTTGCAGCCTTCTGAATTTCTGAAAATTATCATTGTAATTTTCTTCGCGGCCTACCTGGGCGAGAATCAGGATGTGATTGCCGAAGGCGTGCGCCTGGGACCGATCAGCCTGCCGCCGATGCGTCAACTTGGTCCGCTCCTGCTGATGCTGGGCATTTCGCTCGTGCTCTTCCTTGGCGTTCGTGAACTCGGCCTGGCGCTCTTGATCTATGGCATCTTCCTATCCATGCTCTATCTAGGTAGCAATAAGCTCTCCTATGTGATCGGGGGGTTGGCCGTTTTCCTTGTGCTTGGTTTCATTGGCTACTCGCTCTTCAGCTACGTGCGGGCACGTTTCGCTGCGGTCGGGCTGGATTTGGTCAACTGGCCGAACTGGACTCAAGCGACGCTCGATTTTGAGCGCAATCAGGGACTGCAAATTGCTCAGGGTCTGGTAGCTCTATCGAGCGGTGGCATCCTGGGAACTGGTTTTGGTCTGGGACATGCTTCAGCGTTGGTCCCGGTTGCACAATCGGATATGATTGTTTCAGTGCTGGGCGAAGAGTTCGGGTTAGCTGGTCTATTCGCGCTGATTGGCTTTTACCTCGTGCTGCTCTATCGCGGCTTCCGTATCGCGATCGAGGCGCGTGAGCCTTTCCACCAGCTCCTGGCGGCGGGTCTGACCTCCATTTTCGGCATTCAGACCCTGATCATCTGCGCGGGCAACCTCAAGCTGATCCCGCTGACCGGCATTCCGCTGCCATTCCTGAGCTATGGTGGTAGCTCGGTGGTTGCCAACTTTATCATTATTGGCATTTTGATGCGCATTTCCCATAATACGGCCCTGGAAAAAGAAGGGCTGGCATAAGAGGAAACCTATGGGTCAGTATCATCAATGGCTTTCTGCGCAAGAGGCCGAACGGCGCTTGCGGGGCGAAGTAGAGACGCTGGAGACAGAACTGCTCTACCTGCGGGACCGCATTGCGATTCTGGAGCAGAGTGTCCCAGTGCGCGAGAATAGCATCTTGCAGGCACTGCTGGCGCAGATGCAAGGCCAGCTCGGTCCCGCTGTGCCGGAAGGCCAGACGATCGACAGGAAGCCGTCTCGCGCAAGCTGGAGCGGTCTACCCAGATTGGAGACGCCAAGGTTGCCGGAGACCGAAATGACCGCCTCCGAACGCGCGGCTCGTCTCAATGAGGATGTGCTGGCCTTTTACGATCGATCCAGGCAGACCGAACCACGGCTCCCGGCCTCTGAGTGGGGACCGCACGCGCGTTTGCGAGCCACGCAGATCGTCGGCATGGAGCAGGAGATGGATGAGGAGACGCGACGTCTGAACGAGGATATTCAACGCTGGTTTGTGCGCTGGCACAGGCAGATTACCGGTACGGAGCAAGCGGAGGTGCAGCATGAGTAGTCAGGGGACCGAGAGTAGTCAGGGGATCGATCAGCAAGCGGAGCAACAGAAACAATTCGCGGAGGTCTTCGCCTATCTGCCAGAGCAGGATATCGAGCAATTCTATGCTCACTACCAGCTCTGGCTTATGCGTCGTCGGGTGCCGATCATCGAGAAGCAGCTTGAGCTTTTGCATGAATATCTCAACGAGAATCAGCAGTTGGTCGAGTCCTTGCGACCATCGGCGGTTGCGCTGGCGGTGCTGGTGCGCCTGCAATCCAGCGGAGTTACCAATATTGATGTCCTGGATCAGATGTTAGAGCGCGGCGAAGACTGGCTGGATCGTATGATGCAGCGCCTTGACTATTGCGAACAGGTGGAAGATTTTATCCAGGGCGATTATACCCAGTGGTGCATCAGATCGCTGGAGGGAGCCTACGACTGGATCGATACGGTGCTGGGTCTTGGCGCGACCACAGCCGAAACAGACGTTTCCTATACAAATGCGCCAGATGTTGACGCACTCGAAGCCACTGAGGAGTTGCTCTTACAGAAACTCCGCCTGGACGATGAAGAGAGTGCGCTGGAAACCACGCTCAGTCAGCCAATCAGCACCAACGAGGATGAGCGCGAGCTTGCCGCGCTTGAGGCGAACGAGAAGAGTACCGCCGAACAGCCAGCCACCACGTCTGAGGCCAGCGAAGTACATATACCGCAGCCCCAGCCTGCCGCGTACGATGTGATGGAAGTCGGCATCGCGGAAGAATTTTTGCTGGCCAGAGAGAGCACCACAGAGACGCCAGAGAGAGCGGTTAAAGGGCCGGAAACGCTGGAACTGGAGGATTGGGAAAATCTTGAAAGTGCTGAAGCGCGTCCTGAACCCTGGTACAGCGTCAACCTGGCAGCAGATGCCGCGCCAGACGCTCAACCTGATATGATGCGCGACTGGGTCAACATCCTGCAAGCCTTCGACGCACCCCAGGCTGAGAGCAGCGCGCCAGAAGCTGCCCAGGTTGCCGCAGAGGCAAATTCTATGCTGGACGAGGACAACGAGCCTGAAATTGCTCAAGTCAGCGAAGGGGCACCGGTGATGCCGATAGAGCTACCCGCAGCCGAAGACGCATCGCAAATCGAGAACGTTGAGCTTGTGGCAGAAGAGGCCAGCGAAGAGGAAGAGGTGGTCCGGGTGGATGAGGGTGAGCATGTAGAGGTAGAGACGCCACATCTTGCGGAGGCTCAGAGCGAGCCAGAGATGTGCGCTGAGGGGGAAGTCACGCTGGTGGCTGAAGAAGCTCCGAGCGACACGGAGATAAGCGTAGAGGATGAAGCTATGCTGGTGGTTGAAGAGGTCCAGCATGAGGTGGAGACGAGCGTAGAGGGTGAAGTCGCTGCGGCGATTGTGGAAGAAAGCTCGCGTGAGCCAGAGAATATTGCTGTTGAGGCCGAAGAAGCGGCGCAAGAGGTTGAAGAGCACGCGAGTGAAGAGACGCCTGTGTTGGAGGAAAGCGAGCCAGTCACTGAGCCAGCGGAGGAGCCATCTCCCGCCCCTGCTGTCGAGGAGGCGGAGGTTGCTAGCAGCGATGACGTTGAAGAGGTAGAGTTGCCAGACGTTGAGAGCGAAGCGAGTGAGTCTGTTGAAGAGGTGGTCGCTGAGAGCGAGAGCGTAACTGAGATCTCAGAAGAAACGTCTATTACCAGCCTCGCTGAAGCTGAAGCAGTAGAGGTTTCCTCTTCCGTGGATGTAGCCGCGCCCCTTGCGCGCGCGGCGGTTCCCGGTGAAGAGGAAGAAACTGCGCCCGTTGAACACGCTACGATTCCTGATGAAATAGAAGAAACCGCGTCCGTTGAGATCGCTGCGATTTCCCACCAGGCAGAAGTAGAAGAAATAACGTCTCTTGAGCAAGCAGTAGTCCCCGACGAAACGGAAGAGACGGATGAGGAAGCAGCCGCGCCCCTGGTGCGCATTACAAACCCGCTTGAGGTTGATGACACTGTTTCCTGGAGCTACGTGCCGTTTGAAGAGACGGAATCTAGCGAAGAGAGCGGCAACGCGCGTCCCTGGTATGAATATCTGGAGCGGGATGAGCAGGTCGCGCAAATGCCGCAGAGTTGGAGCGGGATCGAACAACCAGGCGCGGTTCAGGACGCTTTTTCAGCCGAATTTGTGCAGCAAACGCCAGAGTTGCCAGAAGCAGTTTCGTTTGAGCAGCATGAAGTTATCGAGGAAGGCTTACCGGAATCTCCTGCTGATCTGCAATCGTCTGGTGGATCAACGCAGAGTGAGCTGGTAGATACAGGGAATGAGCCAGGCGTGAGCGCCACGCTTCCTGCCACGCCGGCGCTCCAGGAGGAACTTGAGCGGCTTGAGCGAGAACGATCCGCGAACCAGGAACCGCACCCGGAGATTGACGCGACCCAGCCAATGGAGGCGCTTAAAGGAAGGCAGCGGAAGAAGGGATTCCCCGTCGAGCCAGTGGTTCCGGTTGGTGAGGTAACGGAGAAGTCGCGCACGGTTGCCGAACCAGATGAGCCAGAAGTCCGGGTTAGCGAGGCTCAGGAGAAGTCAGGCATGATTGCTGCAACCCGCGAGTCGAGTGAAGCTCCTGTTACGGACCAGGGAACGTCTTTCAGTGGGGACGTGAGCGAGATGCCTACCGCGCTCATACGCAATGAGATGCGTTCAATTCAAGACGAGATGCGCTCGATCCAGGATAAGGTGCGCTCGATCCAGCAGAATATCAGTGAGATCCCGGCTACTCCTGTGCTACGCGAGGCTGGTGAAGTGCCAGTTCCTCAGCCACAGCAAGAGATCCCAACTGCTCAACAGCAGGATATGGTGAATGAGGCCGCGCCTCCCGACGAAGGCGCGAAGCCCTCTGCACGTGATGCTGCGCCAGTTGAGCGCGTGGTGCAACCTCCGGAGAAGATTGGCTTCTGGCGACGGCTGTTTGGGCGAAAGCGCAAGAAATAGCTGGACCTACGCAGATCAAAATGGGCGGAGTACGATTGGTAACCATATGAAGGTGAAAAATCCCAGCACCATCCCGGCGAGCATACCCAGGGCAAGAAAACGTTTGGTGGGGAGAATAAAGCATACAATCATGGTGATAAACAAGGCAAGAGCCGATAAAAACCAGAGGCAGCCAAGCAAGGTGAGTAGAGGATAATAAAGATATGCGATCTGCTGAAAAGAAATTACCAGATAGATCCAGAGCCAGAGCGCGGCACCTATGACGAAACCCCAGAGAAAGTGAGGAGCGCGGGACATTCGTGCTTGCGCTTTTTGCAGACCTTTTTTCACAATGCCGATCCTATTCGGTCGCAGCGCCTGTTCAGGATTTAGCATGTTTGCCAGAAGCTGCTGGAGGCGAAGCGGGATAGGTTGCGTTGAGGGTAAAGGTTCGCTCGCGCGCAGTTCCAGGGGATCGCGCCCGGTGAGCAGCGTTTGCAGGGTTGCACCGAGACCGTAGATGTCGGTGCGCTGGTCGCTCTGCCCTTTGCCGTACTGTTCAGGCGCGGCGAAGCCTGGCGAGCCAAGCGGCGTGGTGTCCTTCGCCTTACCTGGACGAAACGTGCGGGTGATGCCGAAGTCGATCAAGTAGACCCGCCTGTTCGGTGTCAGCAGGATATTGGAGGGTTTGATGTCGCGGAAGATCAGTGGAGCTTGCCGGTGATGCAGATACTCCAGGATGTCACAGAGTTTCATCCCGACATGTAGCGTCTCTTTCAGAGAACAGCAGCCAACGGTTTGTAAATACTCCTCCAACGTTTGCCCCTTGATGTATTGCATGACCAGGTACCAGTGTTCGGGATCGGTAAAATGGCCGTAACAGTTCGGAATGCCAGGGAACGACAGACGGGGCAGGAGCGTCGTTTCGCGGTTAAAGGTCTCGGTAGCCTCGATGATCTGGCGCGGCGTCAGGTTGCGCAGATTGATCTGTTTAATAGCGACGTGGCGACCGTGATTTTTGGCGTCTCGCGCGTGATAAACGATCGAGTAGCCACCGCGCCCGATCTCGCCCACGATCTTGTAGCGGTTCTGCAACAGCATGCCGACCACAAGCTCATCTGAGAGAGTTGCGGGAATAGTAGGTGTAGCAGTTGTCTCTCCGGCGACGACTTGCAGCACTGGCTCCGGGGCTACTGTGATCGGCTGGATAGGAGCGGGTGCAGGCGTCGTGACGACTGGTGGGCGAGTGAGCGGTTGTTGGCAGGCAATACAATGCGTGGCGTCTTCTGGATTGGCCGCACCACATTCATCACAAAAAAACTCCAACGATGATTGTTGCATAGACATCCGTGTTTTCTTTCATTCTATTTTTATACTGTGCTTTATTATCTTAAACGAAGCGAAGCTAAAAAACAACTCGACGTAATTTCACGACAGGGGTATTCCTTTCTCGTGGGCCAGGAGAGAAAGCCTACCTGTGAATAGGGGATGGTCCCAGACATAGCCGGGACCATCCTCCATTCATGGATAGGCAATAGCCCTGTTCCACACTGGCGTTAAAAATAGATAAACGGGTAGCCGCTGAAGAGCGCGGGAAGCAGGCCCACCACGGCCAGAAGGAGCATCAGGAGTAGTAGGATCAGCACGACCACGGCTCGCTGCTGCTTTCTCTGGATGACGAGGAACAGCAGGTGGTACATGATCGTGCTAAAGACGGCGAGCGGGAAAAGATTCAAGACCACCAGGAAGATGCGGACACCCAGCGGTGTTCCTGTCAGTTGGTCATGGTTGAGATTTTTGACGATATCTACCCCGACGGCGAGCAGGCCGTACCAGAGCCAGAACGCCAGGCCGATAAGCGCTCCTTTGCCAATCTCGACGAGATCAAGCAGACGTCTTCTGCTCCACCAGGCCAGCCGCTCTTCAATCTCGCTGACATGCGCGGGGCGTTGCTCTGGCTCAATCTCCAACATCTGGTTCAATAGCGCTTGCAACTCTTCGGGCAGCGGTTTGGAGCGCAGCGACGGCAAACCCTGGCGCAATTCCAGCAGGTCACGTCCGGTCAGAAGGGCCTGCAAAGTAGCTCCTAACGAGTAAATATCAGTGCGCGCGTCGGTCTGAGCGCGGCCATACTGTTCAGGAGCGGCATAGCCGGGCGAGCCAAGTGGGCCAGTATCTTTCTGTTTCTCCGGGGCAAAACGACGCGCGATACCAAAATCGATCAAATAGATATGCCCGTTGTGAGTCAACATGATATTCGAGGGTTTGAGGTCGCGGAAAATCACCGCGGGGCGCTGATCGTGTAAATAACCGAGGACATCCGTCAGCGCCATGCCGATTTTGTACACCTGTTGGAGCGAGAGATGACCGTGCCGCGCTTTTTGCAGTTTTTCCTCCAGTGTCTGCCCCTCGATATACTGCATGACCATATACCAGTGGTCGGGATCGGTAAAATGGTCGTAAATCTGTGGCAGATTGGGGTGCGAGAGCGTTGAAAGGAACGTAATCTCGCGGTTGAAAGCATCGGTTGCCCCAATGATTTCACGCGGCTTGAGCAGGCCGAGCGTGATCTGTTTGATAGCTACCAGGCGGCCACGTTTGCGGGTATCTCTGGCCAGATAGACCGCGCCAAAGCCACCCTGGCCAATTTCGCGCACAAGACGATAGCGGCCCGCCAGCAACGTTCCCGCTTTGAGCGGCCCCGTCGCGGCAGGCGTTCCGGCGACGACCTGTAGCGGGATGACTGGAGCGATCTTGACAGGTTCGGCAGGCATCGTGGAGACGGGCGACGGGCCTGGTTGTCCTATGAGCGGCTTCTGGCAGACCGCGCAGATAGATGCACCATCCTGGTTCGCCGAGCCGCATTCATCGCAAAAAGATAGCATTGATTGCATAGAGCTTCATCCTTTGCGCGCATCTGTTATGCCAATCTCTAATCCTCTCGTTTATATATCCTCTTATTAGAATTACGTTGCCAGGTAACAAAATATCTCATAGCCGCTGCCAGTGTGTCCATTTCCACCCATTTGTGGAGCGCGTGGATGGATTTTATTGACGCGGGAATGGTGGTGGTTGTGGCGAGCCAGTTTGCCCGGTTTGTGGGAGAGGAGGAAACTGGCGGGGCAATGAGAGATTATTGCCTGAAGCTGAAGGTGGCAAGTTTTGTAACGAATTGGGCATCTGCCTCTGTCCCAGAGGGCCGGTTGGATTGACCGAGCTGGTTGGAGTAAAGCCGGGAAAAGGGATGGCAGGAGCCGGAAAAAGAGGCGCGCTATTGGGGGACTTTGCTGCCTGAGCTTTCTCCTCTTCAAGCTCTTCTACGCGCGTTCGCAGATCGCTCACCTTCGCGCGTAGCTTCTTGATTTCGCGCAGATCGCGACGAGCCGAGATTGAGGAGACGACGTAGAGCAAAAGACCACCGATACAGGCCCCAAGCAGGCAAAGTACCAGTACAGGTACGCCAGGGATTTGCCGAGAAAAAATAGTCAGATGGATGCCCTCAAAGAGCACAGGGAAATTCTGCACGATGATCACCCCGGCGGCAGCCGCCAGCACGATCAACAAAAATAACGCGAGAAAGAACATAACCGGCCTCCTTCGGTCCAAAAATAGGTACATCCAGGTCTATAGTATAACGATAGCTCAAGCAGATAGCAAGCATGAGCGGTTTTCGACATCTAAAGTCATGGGTTTCTCTCATTTCCAAAGCTTGATTTTCGGTTCGCCATCAACTAAGCTTGTACCATTGAGAATGTCCCACGAGAGGCGCTACGCCTGGATCAAAGGAGATGCACAATGGCAGTACGAGGAAGCGATACATCTACCCGTCAATGGAGCTATACCAGTGGCACCAGTGACACCCCTTTGCTCGGTTTGACTATTGGAGACATGTTTGACCAAATAGCTGCGACCTACCCCGACCATCCTGCTCTTATTTCGCGTCACCAGAATATTCGTCTGACCTACCAGGAATTACAGGCCCAGGTTAATCAATGCGCCCGCGCCATGCTTCACCTGGGCATTACAAAGGGCCAGCGTGTGGGGATCTGGTCGCCCAATCGCGCCGAATGGTGCATTACGCAGTTTGCCACGGCCAAGATTGGCGCGATCCTGGTTAATATTAATCCCTCTTATCGTTTGCACGAGGTTGAGTATGTCCTCAACCAGTCCGGGTGTAGTGCCGTTGTCATTGCCGCTGCATTCAAAACCTCCAACTATACCGAGATGCTCACTACTCTGGCCCCTGAGTTAGAATATAGCGCGGTCGGCCAGTTGCGTTCCGAAAAACTTCCAGGCCTTACAACGGTTATCCGTATGGGTGAGGATCGCGTGCCTGGCATGCTACCCTGGGCTGAGTTGATGACTATGGGCAATCTGGTCAGTGAGGATGAATTGCAGAAGGTCCAGGGCGAACAGCAGTTTGATGATGAAATCAACATTCAGTATACCAGCGGCACGACCGGATTTCCCAAAGGGGCGACACTCAGCCATCACAACATCCTCAACAATGGCTATTTTGTCGCACGCCTGCAAAATTTCACCCATGAGGACAAACTCTGCATCCCTGTGCCGCTCTACCATTGCTTTGGTATGGTGATGGGCAATCTGGGCTGTATTACCCACGGCGCGACGATGGTCTACCCCTCTGAAGGCTTCGAGCCGAAGGCCACGTTGGACGCGGTACAAGAAGAGCGCTGCACTTCGCTCTATGGTGTACCCACGATGTTTATTGCGGAACTGGCTCATCCTGACTTCAAGCAGTACGACTTCTCCAGCCTGCGTACCGGCGTGATGGCTGGCTCACCCTGCCCCACTGAGGTCATGAAGCGTGTCAACACTGAGATGCATATGCCTGAAGTCGAAATATGTTACGGCATGACAGAAACATCTCCTGTAAGCACCCAGACGCGTGTTGATTCACCCCTGGATAAGCGTGTTGGTACTGTTGGCCTGATTTGCCCTCACCTGGAGATCAAGATTGTCAATCCCGCTACCGGCAAAGTTGTGCCGCTTGGTCAGCCGGGTGAATTCTGTACACGCGGCTATAGCGTGATGCTACGCTACTGGAATGATCCAGAGGCCACGAGCAATGCAATAGATGCTGCCCGCTGGATGCACACCGGCGATCTCGCCACGATGGACGAAGA
>Ga0070679_100004022_pt1 | contig 13548 bp, 10 predicted proteins | sample KBSC63BmetaG_FD_65652 | JGI IMG/M metagenome (GOLD analysis project Ga0070679, IMG submission 65652) | Corn rhizosphere microbial communities from Kellogg Biological Station, Michigan, USA - KBS C6-3B metaG | ecosystem: Host-associated > Plants > Roots > Rhizosphere | place: USA: Michigan... | reverse complement strand
CCGGCTCCAACGACCAGCTCGCCGCCGCCTTCGTCAACTTCGCCGACGCGCTGCACATGGCGGGGCGCGGCGAGGAGGCGGCGGAGCTGGCCGCGCAGGGCGAACGGGAGATCGCGCCGGGGGACCGCTCGATCCTCTGGATCGCCTGCGCGCACTCCGAGATCCTCTTCTACCTCGGCCGCTGGGACGAAGCCGAGGCGGTCCTGCCGGGCAAGAGCCAGGGCCCGGGGACGACCACGATCGCCAACCTGCTGCTGCGGCGGGCCTCGCTGATGCTGGGACGGGGCGACGCCGCCGGCGCCCGGGCGGCGATCGAACACGCGCGGAGCTTCCTCGCCGGCACGGTCGAGCCGCAGATCATCGCCCCGGCGGGCGCGCTGACGGTCGAACTGGAGCTGCGCTCCGGCGACGTCGAGGCGGCCCGCGAGGCGGCCGAGAAGGCGATCGACCAGCTCGAGTTCTGCAGCGACGACGCGGCGCGGATGGCGCTGATCTCGGCGGCGGCGACGGCGGTCGAGGCGGAGGCCGCCGACCGCGCGCGCGACCTCGGCGACACGACCGGGCTCGAGGCCGCCCAGCTGCGCGCCGAGCTCGGCGCGGCGCGGACCGAGGCGGCGGCGGAAGTGGCCGAACGCTCCCTCGAGCGCGCCTACAAGCTGACCGCCGAGGCGCACCTGGCCCGCGCCCGCGACGACGCCGACGTCGCCGAGCGGGCGGCCGCCGCGGCCGACGCCTGGGAGCGGATCCCACGGCCCTACCAGGCGGCGATGTGCCGGATGCGCGAGGCCGAAGCCCGCGCCGCCCACGGCGAACGCGAGGCGGCGGGCGCCGCGGCGGCGAAGTCGCTGACGGCGGCGGAGGAGCTCGGCTCGGAGTGGCTGGCCTCCGAGGTCGCCGGGCTGATCGCACGGGCGCGCCTGCCGACCGGCACGGCCATGGACGGCGGCGGCGCGGCGAACGGCGCACGGGGCGCGGGCGGGCAACGCGGCGGCGCACGGTCCAACGGCGCGGCGGGCCCCGGCGCCGACGAGGACCCCTTCGGCCTCACCCCGCGCGAGCGCCAGGTGCTGGCGGCCCTCGCCGAAGGAGCCACCAACCGCGAGATCGCCGCCTCCCTCTTCATGGCGGAGAAGACCGCAAGCGTCCACGTCTCCCGAATCCTCTCCAAGCTCGGCGTCCGCAGCCGCACCGAGGCGGCCGCGGTGGCGCACCGGCTGAACCTGGCCTGAGTCAAGACGGCGCCCTAAATGGTCGACCGTGCGAGTTCCGCGGCCCCCTGAAGCTGGCGCCCGGAGAAGGGACGCGGCCCGTACCGGCCGGCGCCCGGGAAAAATGGGGCCTTTGAAGCTGGCGCCCGGAAGGGACAGGGCCCCGCAAGCTGTCGCCCGAAGGGATGGGGACTCTTGAAGCTAGCGCCCATGGGAAGGGATGTGGTCCCGGAAGCTGGCGCCCGGAACGGATGTGGCCCCGCAAGCTGGCGCCCCGGAAGGGACGGGAACCCGCAAGCTGGCGCCCCGGAAGGGACGGTTCCCCGCAAGCTGTCGCCCGGGGAAGGGACTGGCCGTCTCGTCCACGGCCCTGGCAGGCTGTGGCCGTGGCCGAGACGGCCGGGTGTGCGGGGAGCGGAGAGGGTCCGTGGGGCCTCCGTCACGAGGGAGCCACGGACCTCTCACGGGAGGGACACGGATCCGTGACGGGAGTCCGACCCCGTCACGGAGACGTCGGGAAGTCCTCGCTTCCTCCCGTGTCGTCCGCCACGCACGCAGGCGCGGTCGACCTGAGGTCCGGTATCCGGACGAAAGGTCGACCGCCGACTCCCGGGCGCAGGCGCGGTCGTCCTTGGGTCCGGCATCCGGACGAAAGGTCGACCGCATGCTCTCCGGGCCTTGTCGCCGGCCCCGAGAGCGACACGAGGCGAGAGCGCGTGACGTTCCCGGCATCTTCGTCGCCGATCGGGCCGAGGTGTGGAATAACTCGGATTCAGACGTCACGGAAGTCCGACCTCCTCCCGTCCCTGTGACGCCTCCGTCACGGAAGTCCGACCTCGCACCGTCCCTGTGACGCCTCTCCCACGGAAGCCTCACGTCCCGGGCGCCTCATGGGGGTCACAGCCTGCCAGGACCCCCATGAGGCGCCCGGGACCACCATCGACGCATCTCGGACGACCGCCAGGGCCGCGAACAACACGCGGACGGCCACCCCCGCCCCGAACCCCCGCCCATCCCTTCCCCCGCCGTGGAACACACCGTCGAACCAACCCCCCTACCTGGCGACGGTACGACCCAGGTGCTCGAGCAGGCGGTCGAGGAACTCGCCTTGGGCGGGGAGCAGCTTGCGGCGGGCGGTGTCGAGCTCGAACCAGTCGGCGCGGTCGACCTCGGGGAACTCGACCTCGCGGCCGCTCTTCGGCGGCCACTCCATCTCGAATGTGTTGCTGTCGAGGTCGGCGGGGTCGAAGTCCCCTTCCGCCGCCCAGGCGTCGACGACCTTGCCGCCCCGCTGGCGGATCGAGCCGAGGTCGATCAGCTCGCCCGGCTCGAGCGGCGGGGCGGCGGAGCCGAGCTCCTCGTCGAGCTCCCGCAGCGCCGCCTCGCGCGAGTCCTCCTCGGCCTCGATCCCGCCCTTGGGGATCGACCAGGCACCCTCGTCGCGCTTGGTCCAATAGGGGCCGCCCGGGTGGATGAGCAGGAACTCGGTCTCGCCGTCCTCGCGGTTGCGGTAGAGGAGGATGCCGGCGCTGCGCTTCGCCGCCACGCCGTCAGCTCTCCAGCGCGTCGAGGAGCGGGCCGAGCGTCGCCAGGACGTCCTCGCGCGGCGTCGCGGCCAGTGTCTCCAGGGTGCCGTTGGCGCGGGTGACGGCGACGCCGACGGCGAGCGCGACGAGCAGCTCGGCCCGCAGCTCGGCCTCGGCGGCGCCGCGGGCGCGCAGCTCGGCGGCCAGGCCGAGCAGGACGCGGTCGCCGACGACGGCGCTGATCTGCTCGCGCGCGCCGGGCGTCAGCGTCGGGCTGGCGAGGGCGCGGCTGATCGGGCTGTGGCCGCGCTCGTCCCAGCGCTCGAGCAGGAAGGCAACCAGCGCGCGCGGCGCGAAGTCGATCCCTTCCTCCTCCGCCGAGCCGGCCGCGATCGCGGCGATGAAGAGTCCTTCCTTGGAGTCGAAGTAACGCGCGATCAGCGCCGGATCGACCCCGGCGCGCTCGCCGATCTCCCGCGTCGTCGCGCGGTCGTAACCGACCGCCTCGAAGACCTCGCGGGCGGCTTCGAGCAGGGCGCGGCGTGAGGCCTCGGCGTCATGCGGGCGCCGGGCCGTCGTCGCCTTGTCACCGAGCGATGACATATCGGCGAGCGTAGCACCGCGGCGCGGGCCCGCCTTCATCTGGCTCTCATCTGTCCTTTTGACAATGCCGTTAGGTTGCCTTGACCATGGATTGGAGCATCCTTCACACCCTGAACAACTTCCTCTACCACCACGACGCGGTGGAGGATCCGTTGCTCTTCTACGTCAACGTCTCCGAGGCGCTCTTCGTCGCGACCCTCGTCCTCGTCTTCCTCTTCGCCAACGGCGAGCGGCTGCGCGCCTGGCGGCGGACCGCGGTGGCCGCGGGGCTGAGCGCGGGGCTGGCGCTCGCCGTGGGAAAGGTGATCTCGGACCTGGTCGACCGCGCCCGGCCCTTCGTCGCCGACCCGCACGGCGTCCACCTCTTCAGCGGCCACGCCGCCGATCCAGGGTTCCCGAGCGACCACGCCACCGGGGCGTTCGCGGTGGCGATGGCGATCTGGCTGCGCAACCGCCGCTGGGGGACCGTGGCCCTGATCGCCGCGGCGGTGCTGTCGGTGGGCCGGGTCGCGATCGGCGTCCACTACCCGAGCGACGTGCTCGGGGGCGCCGTGCTCGGCTGCGCCGCCGCCCTCCTCCTCTTCGCCCGCCCGGCGCGCGAGCGCATCGACCGCCTCGCCGACCTCCTCGGCGGGTGGCTCGAACGCGGCCTGCGCCGCGTCCGCGACCTCCGCGTCGCGCAGCCGCCGAGCCGGTAGCTCAGCCGCCCAGCCGGAAGGCGACCAGCGAGGGCACCTGGCCTTCGGCGACCGGGATTCCGGCGCCGAGGATCAGGCTGTCACCGGACGCGGTCACGCCCGAGTTCGAGCCGGCGGGCAGCGATGCCGACCACACTTCGCCACCGTTGCTCGCGTCGAGGCCGTGCAGCGTGCCTTCGAAGGTCGCGAAGAACACCATGTCGTTGACCGCGACCGGCGCCCCGAACGCCGGCCCTTCGTAGGTCTGGCTCCACTTCTGCTTGCCGGTGGCGAGGTCGAGCGCGACCATTTCGCCGCTCATTTCTTCGCCTTCGCCGATCGCTTCGCCGTTTTCCACAGTCAGCGGATGGTTGACCACCGGCACGAAGAGGGTCGTCTTCGAGGCGGCCATCGGCGCGATCACGCCGCCGAGGAGGCCCGGATAGACGGTCGCCTGCTGCGGCAGCTTCGAGAATTCGCCCCGCATCGCCAGCAGGCCGTCGTCGTCGTGGCCGTTGTGCTTGCCGACCGGGGTCTGCCAGACCACCTTGCCGCTCCGCGCGTCAACGGCGACCACCTGGCCGGACTTGCCGGCGCCGATCGCCAGCTCCTTGCCGCCCGCGTTGGCGAGGATCGGTGGATCCTGGAAGTCCCAGTCGTAGACGTCGTGGGGCGTGACCTGGTGCGCCCACTCGAGCTTGCCGGTCTTCGCGTCAAGCTTCACCAGCGAGTTGGTGTACAGGTTGGGACCGGGACGGCTCTTGCCCCAGGGCAGGCCTTCGGCGCCGGGGAACGGCACCGGGTTGCCGGTCCCCACGTACATCCCGCCTTCTTGGTCGAAGGAGGGCGCGTACCAGAGGCCGCCGCCCGCGTTGATCGTCTTGTGCTGCTTGGACCAGAGGCCTTTAGGCGCCGTGTCGAAACTCCACTTTTTCGCGCCGGTCTCCGCGTCGAGCGCCCACAGGACGCCCGCGATGCCGCCGTTGTAGGCGCTGGTGACATCGGTCGGCACGGTCGAGACGTAGACGAGCCCGTCGTGGACGCCCGGCGGCATGTCGATCGCTTCTTTCGGCACCGTCGTCAGTTCGGTCGACCACAGTTCTTCCCCGGTTTCGGCGTCGAGCGCGAACGCTTCCGTCGCCGTCGCGCCGAAGACCATCCCTGCGGCGACGGCGACGCCGTTCGGGCCCTGGTCGGGCGATTCCATCTTCGTTTCCCAGAGGAGCTCGCCGGATTCGAGGTCGACCGCCTGGACGTTCGATTCGAGATCCTGCATGTAGACGACGCCGCCGGAGACGACCGGCGAGGCCGAGTAGGCGCCGTAGGTGCTCTGCGCTTCGCTCGGCAGCTTCCAGGCGAGTTTCAGCGTTTCCGCCGAGGAGCGGTCGATCGGCCCCGCGGCGAAGCGCGAGTTCGCGAGGTCCATACCGGGGTAGGCGGCTTCGCTGCCGGCGCTGCCGGGGTCGCCGCCGCCCGAGCCTTCGGCGGTGGTCTTCGCTTCTGCGGTGTTCGCTTCCGGTTCGGACGAGGAGGACGACGAGCCGCCGCAGCCCGCCAGCAACGCGATGACCAGGATCGTCAGGGCTGCCGCGGCGGCGCCGCGCTTCGCCCTGGTCAGGGCGGGGACGAGCGGCGCGAGGACGCGGTTGGCGAGCAGGCCGAGGCTGCCGAGGTTGGCGAAGCCCGGGCCCTGGCTGAGGCCGGCGAGGCCGGGGATGTGGAGGCGCGGCTCCATGCCCTCGAGGGCGAGCGAGCGGTCGAAGCGCAGCTCGGTCCCCGGCGGGCGGTCCCAGATCGGCCCGACCCGCGCCTCGAGGTCGGCGCGCACGGGCTCCGCGAAGAGGCCGCGCAGCTGGGCGAGGAGGTCGAAGCCGGTGCAGTTGACGACGTACTCGTGGTGGGCGATCGTCGGGCCCGCCGCGGTCTCCAGTTCGAGCTCGGCCTCTTCCCCGCCCCGGGCCGCGTTGACGTGGACGGCACGGCCGAGCTCGAAGCCACAGCGCTGCTCCCCCGCCAGCCGCGCGATCACGCCGGCGTCGAAGACGCCGCGGTCGCAGTGCTTGACGAAGTCCCTGCGCGTCTCGAGGTCGAGGTGCTCCCAGCCGACGTCGTCGGGGTCGGCGAAGACGCGGTTCTCGAGGAAGCTCTCGCCGCGGGAGAGCGGCAGCATCGGCGTGTAGACGGTGATCTTCGCCTGCGGGCGCATCGCCCTCAGGAAGACCAGCGCCGAGAGGGCGCTCTCGCCGCCGCCGGCGATCGCCACGTCGACCTCGCGGTCGGCGGGCAGCCGGGCGAACTCGCCCCGGCGCGAGTCGCAGTGCAGGACGCGCGGCTCGGCCGCCGGGTCGTGCGGGAACGCGCGGTGGACGCCGGGGCCGGTGAGGAGCAGCGCGCGTCCGCGGAGCCTACGCGGCTCACCCCGAGCTTCCCCATCGCTCTCAACGTCGATCACCCAGTGCTCGCGCGCGGCGTCCAGCTCGACCGCGACGACGCGGCCGCTCAGCATCGTCACCCCCTCGGTCGCCCGCTCCAGCACCCAGCCGAGATAGGTCCCGTAATCGCGGTGGAGGATCGGCGGAGCGCCCGAGTTGACCCACGGCGCGTACTCGCCGCGTTCGATCGCGTGGCGCTGCCAGCTCAGCGGCAGCAGCGCGGCGTCGAGCTCGTCGCCGACCCGGGGGAACCGACGGGAGCTGCGGTAGGGGAAGCCGACGTCCTTGATCGGCGGCACCGCGAGCGGCTCTTCGCCCGAGGTCATCCCGTTCAGCCCCAGCCAGGACGCGGCGGGCTGGGTTTTCTCGACGATCGTGACCGTCAGCCCGGCCAACCCGAGCCCGTTCATCGCGTCGACCTTGGCGGCGATCGCCGCCGCCTTCGCCCCCGCGCCGACGATCAGGAGATCGCAGACCTCCTCGTGCTCACCCCCACCGCTGCCGCTCATCCCACCATCACCAACCCCTTCTCTCCCGGACTGAAGGAGATCGCTGCTTTGCGGACACGCTCGTCGCGGCCGTCCACCGGCCGCAGGTCGACCGCCGCCAGCACCTCGCGCAGGACCCGCTTCATCTCGAGCTGCGCGTAGCCGGCGGCGAGGCAGCGGCGCACGCCGCCACCGAAAGGGATCCAGGTGTAGGTCCCGGCGGGCCGCTCGAGGAAACGCTCGGGGCGGAAGCGCAGCGGCTCGGGGTAATGGCGCGGATCGCGGTGCAGCAGGTGGATGCAGGGGGCGACGACGGTGCCCGTCGGGAGGTCACGGCCGGCGATCCGCATCGGCTCGCGCAGGGTGCGGACGACGACCGGCACCGGCGGGCGCATCCGCAGCGTCTCCTTGACGACGGCGTCGAGGTAGGCGTCGTCGTCGGAGCCCCCCGCCGAGCTGGCCCGGCGGGCGCGGGCCAACGTCTCCGGGTTGCGCAGCAGGCGCTCGAAGGTCCAGGCGAGTGAGGTCGAGGTCGGCCCGTCGGTGAGCAGCGTGAGGAGTTCGTCGCGCAGCTCCCCCTCGCCGAGCGGCGAGCCGTCCTCGCGGCGGGCGGCGATCAGCATCGAGACGATGTCGGGGCGCGCCGGGACGGGCTCGGAGCGGCGGCGGCGCACCTCGGCGAGCGCCGCGTCCTCGACCGGGCGCATCGCCGCGCGGTAGCCGGCGCTGCGGCGCACCCATTCGGGGCCGAGGACGGTGAGCGCCACGAGGCTGCTCGAGCGGTTGAGGTAGTCGGTCAGCACGGTGAGGCGGCGGCGCAGGTCATCGAGGCGGGGATCGTCGGCGCCGGGGCCGAAGACGGCGCGCATCACCACCTCGAGGGTGATCCGCTGCATCCGCGGCCAGAGCGCGAACGGCTCCCCTTCCGGCCAGGCGGCGATCTCGCGGCGGGTGACCTCACCGATCGCCTCGGCGTCGTTGGCGATCGCCTCGCCGTGGAAGCCGGGCAGGACGACGCGGCGCCGGCGCATGTGCTCGGGTTCTTCGGAGAGCATCACCGAGCGCGGGCCGAGGACCGGGCCGAGCAGCGGGTTGGCGAGCGCGACGCCGACCTTGTCGCCGGCGGTGAAGACGGCTTTGACGTCGGCCTCGTCCGCGAGCACCACCCAGTCGCCCCAGTGGCGGATGCGCAGCGTGAAGGCGTCGCCGTAGCGCGCCCGGCAGCGCTCCAGCCAGGGCAGCGAGCGCCGCGCCCAGCCGAGCGCCTGCAGGGCCCGCGGCATCCGCGGCCCCGGCGGCAGGCTCACGCGGCCTCCCCCCGACCTCGACGCTTTGCCGCCATATGCGTCCAAGCGTCGGCAGGGGGCTCTTCGCCCGCCGCCAGGCGCGCCATCAGCTCGTTCTCGGCGCGGCAGGTGGCGTCGATCATCAGGTCGAAGAAGCGCGCGGTGAAGTCGCCGGGGAGGTCGGCCTCGGCGCCGTGCTGGAGGTAGCGGGCGCGGACGATCTCGACCCGCCCGGGCTGCATCATCTCGATCTCGTTCTCCGACTTATGGACGGCGACTTCGCGGCAGATCTGGAACCGCTCGCCGAGCAGGTCGACCAGCTGGGAGTCGATCTCGTCGAGCCGCGCGCGGAAGGGCGCCAGGCCGGCGGCGACCGCCTCCTCGGCGGCGGTCAGCTGACGCTCCCCGGCGGCGCTCAAACCGGGTCCTCCCCCAGGAGCCCGGCGGCGAAGGCGTGGCTGCACGGCGCGAGCGCGTCGAGCGAGTAGCCGCCCTCCTGGACGACGCAGACCGGCAGCTCGGTGGCGGCGAGCAGCCGGCCGATGCCGGCGAAGACCTCGGGACCGAAGTGCCAGCTGCCGTGCGGGTCGCCGTCGACCGTGTCGTACCCGAGCGAGACGACCAGCGCGGCGGAGTCGGCGGCGAGCTCGGCCAGCGAGGCCTCGACCTCGGCCAGGTAGGCGACCGGATCCGGGGCGGCGGCAAAGGCGTGGGCGCGTTCGCGCGGCGCGCGCGGCAGCTCGGTGCCCGCGGCGACGTTGGTGACCGGCGCCGCGTGCAGCGAGTGGAGGGTCGCCTCGCCGCCCATCCGCTCGACCAGCTCCGAGGTGCCGTTCGGGTAGTGGAGGTCGAGGTCGAGGACGCCGACCGGGGCGAGGCTCCCTTCGCGCAAGGTCTGGACGGCCGCGGCGGCGTTGTTCAGGTAGCAGTAGCCGCCGATGAAGTCGGGACCGGCGTGGTGGCCGGGCGGGCGGCAGACCGCGTAGGCATAACGGTCGCCGGCGACCAGGCGGTTGGCGGCCGAAAGGGCCGTGCGGATCGCCTCGCGGGCGGCAGCGACAAGCGCCGCGTTGACCGGGATGTCGGGCTCGAGGCCGGGCGGCGCCAGCTCCGGCAGCACCGACGGTTCCTCCCCCGCGGCATCGAGCGCGGCCAGGTGACCGGGAGCGTGCAGCGCGGCAAGTGCCCGCTCGACCTCCGCGTCGCCGGCCGCCGCGCCGACCGCCCGCACGCCGAAGTGGCGGCGCAGCCCGAGCGCCAGCGCGGCAAGGCGCGCGTCGGAGTCCCGCCCCTCCAGCCGCGCGTCGCCTTCGCGGATCCAGACCGAGCTCGTGTCGAGCCCGTTGGTCCGCTGCTCGACCATGACCATCTCGCTCACGACGCCCCTCCCGCCAGTGCTTCCGAGCTTTCGTGGTCTATAGCCCCCCTAAGATCGGAAGCTCGCGGGGCGGGTGCCGCGGGTGAGGTCATGGCACCGCCCTCCGCATCCGCGGGCCGAGACGTTCGAAGCCGTTGGCGAGGTAGAAGCGCTCGGTGGCGCGCAGGGCCGGGAAGCTCTCGCGCGGGAGGCCGACCTCGACCCGCCCCGCGCCCTCGGCGGCCGCAGCGGCGGCAAGCGCATCGACCAGCGCCGCACCGACGCCCCGGTCGCGCCACTCGCGCTCGGTCCAGAGCACCTCGATCGTGAGCAGCCGGCCGGCGACCTGGATCGCCCGCGCCCAGCTCGCGGTCAGCACCCCGACCAGCCCACCCCCATCTCCGGCGAGTTCGCAGTTCTGGTCGCTATGCGGAAGTTTCTGCGAACTCGACCCCTGGGGGTCATCAGCCTCGGCGGCGGCGACGAGGACGATCCCCAGGGACGGGTCCTCGATGTGGGCGCGGGCCTCGGCCTCGATCGCGGCACGCGCCGGGGGCGTCCCGCCCAGCTCGCCGAGCAGGGCCGCGACGGCCACGGCCAAGGCCGGTGCGTCTTCGGTACGTCCGGGACGGACCTCCCAGCCGACCGTCCCCGGCGCGGCGGCCGGGCTGCGGGTCGCCGCCTCGGTCATGCCGCCTCCGCGCTCCCCGCCGCCGCACTACCGCGGCCGGCGCCCGCGGTCACCTCGACGCCGCTGCTCGCCGCCGCCGCGGCCGCCCGTCCCGGCTCCAGCTCGACGTCCCAGGCCTCCGCGTCGGAGCGCCCGGTCACGGTGCGGGCGATCGCCGCCATCGGGGCGCGCGCCTTCAGCAGGATCTCGTCGAACTCCTCCTCCGGATCCGACTGCATGACGATCGCGCCGCCGGCGCCGATCGTGGTGCGGCCCGGGCGGATGACGATCGTCCGGATCACGATCGAGAGGTCGACCGCGCCGTCGACGCCGAAGTAGCCGATCGCGCCGGAGTAGACGCCGCGCGCCTCGTCCTCGAGCTCGTCGATGATCTCCATCGTGCGCTCCTTCGGGGCGCCGGTCATCGACCCGCCGGGGAAGCAGTTGCGCACGCACTCGACCGGCGAGCGGCGCGCTCCCAGCTGCCCGGTGACGGTCGAGACGACCTGGTGAACGGTCGCGTAGGGCTCGACCACCATCAGGTCGGGGACGCGGACCGAGTCGATCTCGCTGACCCGGCCGAGGTCGTTGCGCAGCAGGTCGACGATCATCAGGTGCTCGGCGCGGGTCTTCTCGTCGGCGGCCAGCTCGGCCTTGCGGGCGGCATCCTCGGCCGGATCCTCGGCGCGCGAGATCGTCCCCTTGATCGGGCGCGCCTGCACCGCCCCGTCACGGCCGACCGAGAGGAAGCGCTCCGGCGAGGAGCTGACGATCGCGGTGTCGCCGAAGCGCAGGAAGGCGGCGAACGGCGCCGGGTTCGAGCGCCGCAGGCGGCGGTAGAGGGCGAACGGGTCGGGGCTCGCGTCGGTCGAGATCTGGTCGGTGAGGCAGACCTCATACGACTCCCCCGCCGCCAGTTCGGCCTGCGAGCGTTCGATGTCGGCGAGGTACCGGGCCCGCCCGCGGCCGCAGCGGAACGTGACGTGGCCGCCGGGGTCCGCGGGCGCGTCCAGGGGCCGGGGCGTCGGCGGATCGCAGATCGCCGCGGCGGCGAGGCGGGTGGTCGATTCGAGCCAGGCGGTCGCCGCAGCCCGTTCCGCGGCCACCTCCCGATGTTGATGGGCCGAAAACTTGCCTATATGTCTAGCTTTCGGCCCATCGACATCGGCCCTCACGAGGGTGAAGAGGTGGGTGCGGTCGCGGGCGTGGTCGACGGCGACGACGCGGTTGGCGAGCATCAGCGCCGCGTCGGGCAGGTCGGAGCTGTGGACGTTGGTCGCGCCGCAGTCGGCCTTCAGCTCGTAGCCGAGGTAACCGACATAGCCGCCCATCAGCCCGCGGTCGACGCCGATCGGCGCCTCGGCGTGGAGCTCTTTCAGCTCGCCGTCGAGCAGATCGAAGATCGAGCCGTGCCGCTGCTCCTCGCCGGCGGGCGTGCGGACGGTCGTCGTCGCGGCGTCGACGTCGTAGGAGAGGTGGCGCTCGCCGGGCCCGGCGCTGGTCCCCATGTAGGAGCACTGGGCCAGCCAGGTCGGTGCGTCGGCGGAGTCGAGCCAGAAGGAGGCCTCGGCGTCGGCGAAGAGCCGTTCGTAGAGGTGCTCGGTCGGCGCCGCCCCCTCCAGCGTCCGCGACAGCACCGTCCAGCCGCTCTCCGTCCCAAGAACCTCCGCGCCGCCCGCGCCCCCGCGCGCCACCCCGGTTGATGGGCCGAAAGCTCCAGACTGGATTGAGCTTTCGGACCGTCGACCACCGGGGCCCTGGGAACGGCGCGCGGGAGTGGGTCGGGACTGTGACCTTGGGATGAAGTTGGTGGAGCTCGCCGAGCGCTCGGCGAGCTCGAAGAAGTTGCGGGCGATGCGGTCGCCGAACTCGGTGGCGATCGACTCGGGGTGGAACTGCACGCCCCACATCGGCCGAGAGTCGTGCTCGACGCCCATCACGACGCCGTCGTCGGCCCAGGCGACGACGTGGCCTTCGGGGCCGACCGGGCCGGTGATCGCCAGCGAGTGATAGCGGACGACGGAGAAGTCCTGGGGGACGCCGGCGAAGATCCCGCTGCCGCGGTGGCGCACGTGGCTGAGCCGGCCGTGCATCGGCTGCGGGGCGCCGGCGACGTTGCCGTCGAGCAGGTTGCCGATCCCCTGGTGGCCGAGGCAGATCCCCAGCACCGGCACCTCGCTATAACGGAGGATGTCCCGGCAGACGCCGAAGTCGTGCCAGCGTTCCGGCCGCCCCGGGCCCGGCGAGAGGACGAAGGCGTCGAACTTCGACCGCGAGAGCACCCGCCAGCTGACCGCGTCGTTGTTCACCACCACCGGCTCTTCCCCCGAGGCCGCCGCCAGCAGGTGGAAGACGTTGTAGGTGTAGGAGTCGTGGTTGTCGACGAGCAGGGTGCGCATCACACCGCCTCCAGCCCGAGGCCGCGGACGCCCTCGTCGAGCACCGCCTGGGCGACGGCGTCGACCCGCGGCGAGCGCTCTTCGGCGGCGTACCAGCGGGAGAAGTGCGAGAGGTAACGCGCCAGCGGCAGCGGGTCGAGGTCGTCGACGAGGCTGCGCAGGTGGCGACGGAAAAGCTGCGACTGGACGACCGCGAAGCGGTAGTCGGGGTCGGCGGCGCCCTCGCCGGGCATGCCCCCGTCGCTCCCGACCAGAGCCGGGACGCGGCTTCGCGCCTGGGCGCGGACGAGGTCCCAACCCAGGCTCCGCTTCGGCTGGAAGAGGAGCTCAGGCTCGAACTCGACCCGCTTCGGCGTCGGCTGCAGCAGGAACCAGGCGAGCACCAGCCGCGCCGCGATCCGGTCGGGCTGCGGGTGCGCCGCGCGCACCGCCGCCAGCTCCGGATCGGCGAGGAGTTGGCCCTCCGCCCACTCGACCAGGTCGTCGATCAGGAGCGCTCCCTCCTTCGAGGAGCTGACCGCCTCGTTCGCGCGCGCGACCATCCCGTGGAAAACATCATGGGTAGGGGGACCGCCGCGGCCGTTGCCGTTGGTGACCGGGTTCGGGTGGCCGTTGGGCCGGGCGCTCGCCAGGGCGTCGAGCAGCTGCCGCCGGCAGGTGACATGGGCGACCCACTCGGTGCCGCAGACCTGCAGCGAGGTGAAGTCGTCGAGCTCCGGCGCCGCCGACCAGTAGGCGAGCGCCCGCATGTGCTGGGTCGGCAGCCCGTCGCGGCGGACCAGCGGCATCTCTTCCAGCTCCTCGCGTTCGGTCGGGTAGATGACCATCCCGTCCTCGCGGCGGCGCAACGTCCCTTCGCGCAGGCCGAGGTTGGCCAGCTCCGCGACCTCGGGCAGGAAGTC
>Ga0070679_100004020_pt1 | contig 13550 bp, 12 predicted proteins | sample KBSC63BmetaG_FD_65652 | JGI IMG/M metagenome (GOLD analysis project Ga0070679, IMG submission 65652) | Corn rhizosphere microbial communities from Kellogg Biological Station, Michigan, USA - KBS C6-3B metaG | ecosystem: Host-associated > Plants > Roots > Rhizosphere | place: USA: Michigan... | reverse complement strand
GATGTTCGCCGGCGCGACCACCGTCGTGCTCTCGCAGATCGACTTCCCGAACGGCGGCCCCGGCTTCACCGGCCGCTCCGCCACCGGCGCCCTGACCACGGAGACGCCGCCCGTCCGGCGGCCCGACTGGGGAACGGCCGACAGCGCGTACTACCGCTACGTCGTGATCGTCGCGGCGATCCTCTTCCTGCTGGCGCTCGTCCACGTCGCGGCCAAGCCGGGTCGCGCTTGGGCATCGATCCGCGAGAGCGAGCCGGCGGCGCTCGCCGCCGGCGTGAACATCACGCTCTACAAGCTCTGGGCGTTCGCACTCGCTTCGTTCATGACCGGCGTGGCCGGCTGCCTACTCGCCGCGGAGATCGGAGTGCCGCGGGCGATCACCTTCCAGACCCAGGACTCGCTGACCCTGGCTGCCACGGCGCTGATCGGCGGGATCTTCAGTCTCTGGGGCGCGCTCGTCGCGGGGATCTTCAACCAGCTGCTGCCGTTTCTCTTCCAGGCGCAGTGGGGGGTCAACCCCAACTTCCTGCTGGTGATCTTCGGCGCCGGGCTCGTCCAGGTGTTGCTGACCGCTCCCGGCGGCCTCATCGACCAGTTTCCGAAGGACATGGCCAACCTCGGCCGGCTGATCGCGCGCAAGGTGCCGGTGACCCGGCAGGCAGCGCTCGGAATCGGCAGCATCCTCGCCCTCATCCTGGGAATCGTCTTCCTGATCACCGTCTCGCCGCTCGTCGGCGTCATCGTCGTGCTCCTCTCCCCGATCCTCGCCGCCTACGCCGTGAACTGACACATGGTCGAGATCGAGAACCTCACCGTCCGCTTCGGAGGCGTCACCCCTATCGACGGCATCTCGGTCGTCTTCGACAGCGGGACCTGCGGTCTGATCGGCCCCAACGGAGCAGGCAAGACCACCTTCTTCAACGTGATGAGCGGCTTCGTCAAGCCCGCTGGGGGAACGATCACCGCCTTTGGCGAGAACCTCCTCAAGATGGCCGATTTCCGCCGCGCCCGCTGGGGACTGCGTCGCACGTTCCAGACCGAGATGGCGATCGAGCAGCTGTCCGTTTTCGACAACGTGGCGATGATCCACGAGCACTCGGGCGCGAAACGCGCAACGCGGCGCCCAGACGTGCTTTCCGCGATCGAGTTCGTCGGACTGAAGGCGTCGCCCAAGGCCAAGGTCGGCGGGTTGGGCGCCCGCGAGCGCCGTCTGGTCGAGATCGCCCGCGCCGTGGTCGGCAAGCCGAGGCTCGTGCTGCTCGACGAGCCTGCTGCAGGACTACCCGACGAAGAGACCGGCCACCTCGGCGAGGTGATCCAGAGGATTCCCGACCAGTTCGGCGCCCTCGTCATCCTCGTCGACCACGACATGAGCCTCGTCTCGGCGTGCTGCCAGACGACCGCGGTCATCGACTTCGGCAGGCTGATCGCGTCGGGCCTGACCGCTGACGTGCTGAGGGACGAGCACGTGATGCGGGCGTACCTCGGAACGGAGGCGGAGGTCGTCCCCGAAGAGGAGGCGGAAAGGTGAGCTCCCCGGCCTCCGCTTTGAAGATCGACGCCCTGCAGGTCGCCCGCGGCGGCCACGGCATCCTGCATGGCATCACGCTCGAAGTGCCCCAGGGACAGGTCACGACGCTGCTCGGGCCGAACGGTGCCGGCAAGTCGACCATGGTGCTGGCCGTCGGCGGCGTCCTCCGGCCGACCGGAGGCGAGGTCTCCGTGAACGGAACGAGCCTGACCAGGATGCGTCCCGAGCAGATCCGGGCGGCGGGCGTGGCCATCGTTCCCGAGGGACGCCGGCTGCTCCCGGATCTGACCGTGGAGGACAACCTTCGCGTCGCCACCTACGCGCTCGGCCGCGAGGACGCCAAGGCCGGAATCTCCTACGCGACCGAGCTCTTCCCCCATCTGCAGACCCGGTGGAAGGCGACTGCCCGAACCCTGTCCGGCGGCGAGCAGCAGATGGTCGTGCTCGCCCAGGCGCTCGTCTCGCGCCCCAAGTTCGTGCTCGTGGACGAGCTCTCGCTCGGACTCGCGCCGGTTGTCGTCCAGCGACTCATTCCCGCGCTCGAGGAGGCAGCGGCGCAGGGTGTCGGCGTGCTCCTGATCGAGCAGTTCGTCCACGTCGCGCTGGCACTGGCACAGAACGCATACGTGCTCGAGGGCGGCCGGATCGTCTACGAGGGTACCGCCGCCGATCTCAAGGCGCACCCGGAGAAACTGCACTCGGCGTATCTCCTGCGAGAGCGGCGCGACGCCGCCGAGTTGCTCGAGGATGTCGACGTCGACTGACGAGCTCGAGATCCGCCGCCTGGTCGAGAACTGGGTCGTCTGGCGCGACGCCGGCGACTGGGAGCGGTTCCGGACGGTCTGGCACGACGACGGCCGGATGATGGCGACGTGGTTCCAGGGCCCGTGCGACGACTTCATCCGGGTCAGCCGCGAGGGCTTCGAGCGTGGGGTGCGCATCCTGCACTTCCTCGGCGGAACGTCGGTCGACATTGCTGGTGACAGGGCGGTGTCGCAGGCGAAGATGACGATCACGCAGCGGGCCGACGTCGAGGGCTCCGAATGCGACGTCGTCTGCACGGGACGGTTCGTCGACTTCCTCGAGCGGCGCGACGGCCGCTGGGGCATCGTCCTGCGTCAGCCGATCTACGAGTCCGACCGGATCATCCCGGTCGACCCGTCCGCCGCGCCGCGGCTCGACCGGGATCTGCTCGAGTCGTTCCCCGTCGGCTACCGGCACCTCGCCTACCTCCAGACCCGGAACGGCTTCGCGGTCAAGCCGGACATGCCGGGGCTCACCGGGCCAGAGGTCGAGGCGCTGTACACGAGCGGCGCGAAGTGGCTTTCGGGAGAGAATCTCGACCGGTGACCGTCCTCGACGACACGCGGGCGGCGAAGCTGGAAGCGCTGTGCGAGGCGCTCGTGCCCGGCTCGAGCCGCGTCGGGCCGGTCGTCTACATCGACGCGGTCCTCGCCCGCATGCCGCCGCCCGTCCGCGACGGGGCGATCGCGTCGATCGACGCGCTCGATCCGGAGCGGCTCGGCGAGCAGGAGCGCACGCCGGAGTTCGCATTCGTCCGTGCGCTGGCGTGCGAGGCGTTCTACTCCGACTTCGTCGCGCCGGGAAAGGAGGGGCCGGGCGCCTGGGACGAGATCGACTTCGCCCCGCCGGTCGTGCAGCGGCTCCGCAAGGACTGGTCCTGGCTGGGAGCATCGTGAAGGACCGCTTCGAGGTGATCGTCGTCGGGTCGGGCGCAGGCGGCGGCGTGGTCGCGGGCGAGCTTGCCCAGCGTGGCCGCGATGTCCTCCTCCTCGAGGCGGGCCCGCACCTGACGGCGGTCGACTTCGACCGCTGGGAGGCGAAGGCGAACCACACGTTCTGGTGGCCGCTCCGCTTCGGCGCCCTGCCCGACGGCGACGTGGTCACGTTCCTGGCCGGGCGCTGCGTCGGCGGGACGACCACGATCAACACGAAGGTGGCGCTGCGGGCTCACGAGCTGGACGTCGCCAAGTGGCACCGCGAGAGCGGCCTGACCGCGGACGGCTCGCGGCCGTTCGCCGTCTCCGACCTCGAGCCCTACTACGCACGCGTCGAGGAACGCCTCGGCATCCGCGAGCGCAGCGACTGGCAGCCGTGCGTGCGCACGATCGAGCGCGGGATGAAGGCGCTGGGGCACGAACTCGAGCCCGTCATGTCCTACACCGACGGCAACTGCATGCACTGCGGCTCGTGCCTCCAAGGCTGCCCGACGAACGCCGGCAAGAACACCGGAAACACGTGGATCGCCGATACCTGGGCGCGCGGGCTGCTCGAGCTGCGCGCCGACTCGCCGGTCGACCGCGTCGTAATCGAGGGCGGTCGCGCGACCGGCGTCGAGGTCGGGGACGAAACGATCCGCGCCGAGACGGTCGTCGTCGCGGGCGGCGCCCTGAACACGCCGCAGATCCTCGAGCGCTCGGGCCTCGATTCGCCGACGATCGGCAGGTACCTCGGCCTCCACCCGGTCCGCGTCGTGTACGGGCTGTTCGACGAGGTGCAGGACGCGCACATCACGTACCCGATCTCGTCGCACTGCATGGCGTACCAGCACGACGACGACGGTGGCTTCGTGCTCGAGGCCTCGACGATCCAGGATCCGATCGCGTTCGCGACGACGCTCCGCGACGACGACGGGCCGTTCTGGGGGCCGCGCCTCGTGGAGGCAGCGAAGAGGTACCGCAACTGGAACGGTGTGCTCGCGATGGCGAACGACGAGAACACGGCGTCGGTCGTGGTCGGCGAGGACGGCACGGAGCGCTTCGACGTCGCCTTCAACGAGCGCGAGCTCGGCCGGATCGACGCCGCCCTGGAGTTCAGCAAGGAGGTCCTGCGCGCGGCCGGAGCGACGCAGCTCGCCTGGACCGGGATCGCCTCGACGCACGTCCAGGGCTCCTGCCGGATGGGCGACGACCCCGAGCGCTCGGCGACCGACCGGAACGGCCAGGTGCACGGCGTCGAAGGCCTGTACGTCGGTGACAGCTCGCTGATCCCGCGCACGCTGTCGGTCAACCCGTCCCTGACGATCATGGCGCTCGCGATGCGGCTCGCCGACCACCTGGTGGAGCAGTGAGAGCGGCGCAGCTCCAGGAGTACCACCGGCCGCTCGAGCTGATCGAGCTGCCTGAGCCGGAGCCGGTCGCTCCGCGCGGCGTCGTCGTCAAGGTGGGCGGCGCGGGCGTGTGCGCCACGGACCTGCACGCACAGGAGGGGTTGATGGAGCCGGCCGGGTTGAGCACGCCGATCGTGCTCGGTCACGAGAGCGCCGGCTGGGTGCACGCGGTCGGCGCTGACGTGACCACGGCTCGGCCCGGCGACGCGGTGCTCGTCTATCCGCCGTACAGCTGCGGACTCTGCGTCAACTGCCGCCGCGGCCTGGACATGCACTGCGACCGGCACCAGTTCTACGGCCTGACGACGGACGGCGGCTTCGCCGACTACGTGCTCGTCGACGAGCGGTCGCTCGTGCCGTTGCCGGACGGGGTCGAGCCGGCGGCAGTCGCGCCGCACGCGGATGCCGGCCTGACCGCGATCCACGCGGTCAAGCGGCTCCAGACCCGCCTCACGCCCGGAACGACCTCGGCGGTGATCGGCGTCGGCGGTGTCGGCCACATCGCGCTTCAGCTCCTGAAGGTGCTCGGCGGCGGCTCCGTGATCGCGATCGACACAGACGAGCGCCGGCGGGCGCTCGCGCGCGAGCTCGGCGCGGACCAGGTGCTCGACGAACTCGCCGACCTCCGCGAGGCGACCAACGGCACCGGCGCCGAGGTGATCATGGACTTCGTCGCCACCGACGTCACGCACGCTGCGAGCCTGGACGCGCTCGCGCGACGCGGGCTCTACTCGACGGTCGGCTACGGCGGAACGATCACCGTTCCGTCGGTGGCGATGGTGGTCGGCGAGAGCACGATCGCCGGGAACCTGGTCGGCAGCTGGATCGACCTCTGGGAGCTGCTCCAGCTCCACGCGCGCGGCGACGTCGTCCTGCGCACCGAGACGCACCCGCTCGAGGACGTCAACGAGGTGCTGGACAGGCTCCGCGAGGGCGAGGTCACGGGCCGCGCAGTCCTGATCCCCTAGGAAAGCGGCTGCGTCACCACTCTGCAGGGTCAGACCGTGAGGAGCGTCGGGTACCTTGCGCCGGATGGACGCCGCCTCCGCCGAACCGGCCGAGCCGACGATCGCGTTCGTCGTCCCGTACGTCGGCAGCTGGCCGTCGTGGTTTCCGGCCTACCTGCAGTCCTGCAGATACAACCCGTCGATCCGGTGGATCTTCTACACCGACTGCGAGCTGCCGAGCAACGCCCCCGCCAACGTCGAGTTCGTCAGAGGCTCGCTCCGGGACTTCGGACACCTGGTCGAGCGCAAGACCGGCCTGACCGCCTCGCTGGAGCTGCCGTACAAGCTCTGCGACTACAAGCCGGCCTTCGGCCTGCTCTTCGAGGACTACCTGGAGGGGGTCGACTTCTGGGGGCACTGCGACGTCGACGTCGTGTGGGGGAACATCCGGAAGCTCCTCGCCACCGACGAGCTGCTGGAGAGCCACGACGTCGTGTCCCCGCGCCGGCGGAGAATCGCCGGCACCTGCACCCTGTACCGGAACACCGGCGAGCTCAATCGGCTGTTCCTTGCCGACCGCAGGTTCGAGCACGTCGTCCGGGAGCGGGAGAACATCAGGTACGACGAGAAGAACTGGTCCCGCTTCGTCCGGAAGCAGGCGGACAACGGAACGCTGAGGGTCTACTGGTCGAAGTGGATGCAGCCGCGCGGCCTCGTCGACTCGGTCGACGGGCTCTACTGGGAGCGCGGCGCCGTGTTCGACCGCACTGACCGGGACTGGTGGGACCGGCCGCTCCACAACCTGTTCGAGTATCCGGACGAAGAAGTGCTGTACCTGGACTTCAGGCGCTGGAAGCGGGCCGGCGCGATGCCGTGCGACTTCGGCTACGAGGACGACCCACAGCGCTTCTCCGTCTCGCCCTCGGGGATCAGGGCAGAGCCGAGCCTCGCGCCAACCGTCTAGGCCTGGACGAGCGAGCCGCCGTCCACCACGAACGCGGCCCCGGTCATGAAGCTGGACGCCGATGAGGCGAGCAGCACGACGAGGCCCTTCAGCTCGTCCGGATGGGCCATCCGCCCGAGCGGGATCAGCGTCTTCCACATCTCCTTCAGCTCCTCGCTCGGGTTCTCGGTGACGCCGCCGCCGATCAGCGTCCCGTAGAACGGACCGGGACAGATCGCGTTGACGAGCACGCCGTGCGGAGCGAGCTCGAGCGCCGCCTGGCGGACGACGTGGATGACGGCCGCCTTGCTGGCCGCGTAGCCGTAGCAGACGAGCGGCTCGACCCGGAGTCCTGCGTTCGAGGCGGTGACGACGATCCGGCCGGAGCCCTGCTCCGTCATCGCGCGCGCCGCGCTCCGCATCGTGTGGATCACGCCGGTCAGGTTGACGTCCAGCACCTTGTCCCAGTCCGAGCGCTCGAGGGTGGCCAGCGTCTGGCCGCCGTCGACACCGAAGCCGGGAACCGACGCGAGGCCGGCATTGGCGAAGACGACGTCCACCCCACCCTGCTCCGCGACCACGCCGCCGACCAGCGCGTCGACGGCGTCTTCGTCGCGCACATCGGTGACGACGCCGCGAACGTCACAGCCCCGTTCGGCGAGGCGCTCGGTGGACGCCGCGAGCCGCTCCTCGTGGATGTCGGCAAGCGTGACGCGGGCGCCGCACTCCGCGAGCACCTCCGCCATGGCGAACCCGAGCCCCGCAGCCGCGCCCGTCACGACCACGCGCGTCCCGCGGACGTCGAAGAGCTTCGAGAGGACGTCGGCGGGCGCGGCCGGCACGGCCTGATCGAATCACGGCAGCGACCGCGTCGCAAGAAACACCGCCGTAGGATTGACGCGTGCGGAAGCCGATCTTCACGGGCACGCTGCAGGTCTCCGTCGTCGTGCCGGACCTGGACGCCGCGCTGCGCACCTACGTGGACGACTACGGCATCGGCCCGTGGGACGTCTACGAGTTCAACCCCGGCAACGTCGAGGGGATGCACGAGGGCGGGCAGCCGGTGGAGCGCTCGTGGCGGCTCGCACTGGCGCAGGTCGGCGAGGTGCAGTGGGAGCTCGTCCAGCCGCTCGACGAGGACAGCGTCTACGCGCGGTTCCTCGCCGAGCACGGGCCCGGCGTCCACCACGTCGGGGTGGCGGTGGAGGACTACCAGGGAACGCTCGTCGAACTGGGGGGCCGCGGCCACGAGGTGCTGCTCGGCGGCACCTACAACGGAATCACGTTCTCCTACCTCTCCACCGACGGCGATCTCGGCGTCGTCACCGAGATCTTCGACGGCGCGCCCGGCCGCGACCAGCAGCCCGACGCCGTCTACCCGCCGGCCGCCGGATGAGCGTCTCGGCGGAGCGGCCCTTCTCGGTCGGGCAGGTCGTCTGGACGCCGACCGACGACGCGCGCGAGCACTCGCTCCTCGCCCGGTACACGGCGTCGCTCGGCCGCAGCGGCGTGGACTTCCAGGAGCTCTGGCAGTGGTCGGTCTCCGACCTCGAGGGCTTCTGGGCGTCGATCTGGGACTTCTTCGAGATCCGGGCGGACACGCCGTACGAGCGCGTCCTCGGCTCGCGGACGATGCCCGGCGCCGAATGGTTCCCCGGCGCCCGCCTGAACTTCGCCGCCCACATGCTCGGGCGCGACGACGACCTCGACGCGGTCGCTGTGCTCGCCCGCTCGCAGTCGCGCGACCCGTTCGACCTGACCTTCGGCGACCTGCGCGACCAGGTCGCGCGGGCACGCACGGGACTCCATCGGCTGGGCGTCGGCCCCGGCGACCGGGTGGTCGCCTTCCTGCCGAACATCCCCGAGACGCTCGTCGCGTTCCTGGCCGCGGCCAGCGTCGGCGCGATCTGGGCGACCTGTCCGCCGGAGTTCGGGCCCCGGAGCGTGCTCGACCGCCTCGGCCAGCTGGAGCCGGCCGTGCTGCTCGCCGTCGACGGCTACCGCTGGGGCGAGACCTGGATCGACCGGCGCGAGCAGGTGGCCGAGGTGCGCGCCGGGCTGCCGTCGCTGCACACCGTCGTCCACGTCCCGTACGGCGGGAACGAGCTCCCGGACACGGTCCGGTGGGACGAGCTCGTCGCCGAGACGGGACCGCTGGAGTTCGAGCCGGTTCCGTTCGACCACCCGCTCTACGTGCTCTTCTCATCGGGCACGACCGGCCTGCCCAAGGCGATCGTCCACGGCCACGGCGGCATCCTGCTCGAACATCTGAAGAACCACGGCCTCTCGTGGGACCTGCGCCCGCGCGACCGGCTGATGTGGTTCACGACCACCGCCTGGATGATGTGGAACGCGCTCGTCTCGGCCCTGCTCCTGCGCGCGTCGATCGTGATGATGGACGGGAACCCGGGCTACCCCGACCTCTCCGCGCAGTGGCGGATGATCGAGGAGACGCGGGCGACGATGTTCGGGCTCAGCCCGGCGTTCACGATGGCCTGCCGGAAGGAGGGCCTCGAGCCCGGACGCGACTTCGACCTCTCGACGCTGAAGCAGATCTGCGCCGCCGGCTCGCCGCTGCCCGCCGACTCGTACGAGTGGATCTACGGGCAGGCGGGGCCGGAGATGATGCTGAACGTCGGCAGCGGCGGCACCGACGTCTGCACCGGGATCGTCCAGGGCTATCCGCTGCTACCGGTCTACGCGGGGGAGATGGCCGGGAAGTGCCTCGGCGTCGACGTGGCCGCCTTCGATGCCGACGGCAACGAGGTGGTCGGCGAGCTCGGCGAGCTGGTGATCCGCAGCCCGATGCCCTCCATGCCCGTGAGGTTCTGGAACGACGAGGACGGCGCGCGTTACCGCGCCGCCTACTTCGGCCACTACCCGGGCGTGTGGCGCCACGGGGACTGGATCATGTTCACCGAGCGCGGCACCTCGATCATCACCGGCCGCTCCGACGCCACCCTCAACCGCGGGGGCGTCCGGCTGGGGACGAGCGAGCTGTACGGCGTCGTCGAGGACTTCGACGAGGTGCTCGACGCGCTGGTCGTCCATCTCGAGGCGACGGACGAGTTGCTCCTCTTCGTCGTCCTGCGCAACGGGCTCGAACTGGACGACGAACTGCGCGGCCGGATCTCGAGCGCCCTGCGAGACGGTCTCTCGCCGCGGCACAAGCCCGACGACATCGTGGCGGTTCCGGCGGTCCCGCGGACGATGACGGGCAAGAAGCTCGAGCTGCCGGTGAAGAAGATCCTCACCGGCACACCCGTGGCCGAAGTGGCCAGCAAGGACGCGCTGATCGAGCCGGGCGCGATCGACGCGTTCGCCGCGTACGCCGCAAACCGCAGCTGACGCCGCGGCCGAGATCCGGTTCCCGGCCTTCGCCGTAGAGAGCCCTACACCGCCATCGCCGTCGTCAGCGCGTCGGCCGGATCTCCTTCCAGCCCAGGGCGGCCGTTCTCACGAAACGAAAGGGAGAGATGAAGCTTCGCCGGACGCTCCTCGTCGCACTCGCCGTCCTCGCCGTCGTCGTTCCGCTCGTCGCCGCTTCGGGAGGGGCCGCAGGTGCGGCCACGGAGATATCGACCTGTGCCCAGGTGGTGACGACGAACGCGTTCCTGGCCACGGATCTCTTCTGTCCGGGCCAGTCCGGGGTCGTGGTCGGGGCCTCCGGGATCACGATCGACCTGAACGGCCACATGCTTCGCGGCAACGGCACGACCGGCCACTTCGGGATCGACGACATCGGCGGCTTCGACCGGGTCACGATCGAGAACGGGGACCTGCGGAATTTCGACGAGGGCCTGGCCGCGATGAATGCTGACCGGATCCGTCTCTCGAACCTCTTCGCCTCCGGCAACCTCGACGACGGCTTCCGGGTCTTCGGCGACTTGGCGTCCGTCGACTCGTCGACCGTTGCCGAGAACCGGCTCGAAGGCATTCACATCAGCGGGATCTCGGCCAGGATCCGGGCATCGACGGCCGTCGGGAACCTCGAGGCCGGCATCGAAATCGGCGGCGACTCGGCGAAGATCCAGGGGTCGACCGCCTCCGGGAACGGCAACGTCGGCATCTTCGTCGACGGCGACGAGCCCGTGCTCGCGGCGAACCGGGCTGATGGGAACGGCTTCGCCGACGGCGTCTCCGACCTCATCGGACAGGGAATCGTCGTCGCCGGCTTCAGAACCGCCCCGAAGGGGATGAACGTCGCCCGCGGCAACGACAGCCCGATGGACTGCGACCCGTCGGCGCTTTGCGGGGCCGCTCCGAAAGCCAAGCCGCGGAAGGGAACACCGGTCGCAACCTGCGCACAGGTCGTGACGACGGACGCCTTCCTGACCGGCGATCTCACCTGCCCCGGCAAGAGCGGGATCGTCGTCGGCGCACCAGGAATCACGATCGACCTGAACGGTCACACGCTCCGGGGCGACCGCTCCACGGGCACCTTCGGGATCGACGACGACGCCGGCTTCGCCGGGGTGACGATCAGGAACGGCACCGTGCGCAACTTTTTCGACGGCGTGCACACGTCCAACGGAGCGAACGGCGTGAAGATCTCCGACCTCGTCGCCTCGGGCAACACCGAGAGCGGCATCGGGGTCAACGGCGCGTCGGCGTCGGTGAGCGCGTCGACCGCCACCGGCAATGCCGATGGCATGGTCCTCGTGGGCGACTCGGCCAGGATCCAGGGGTCGACCGCCTCCGGAAACGCCGAGTCCGGCGTCTCCGCCGACGGCGACTCGGACGCGATCAAGGCGTCGACCGTCTTCGGCAACGGCACATTCGGCATCGCCGTGGGGGGCGACTCGGTCTCGATCCAGGCGTCGACCTTCTCCGGGAACGGCTTCGAAGGGATCTTCGTCGGTGGCGAGGGCTCCGTGATCAAGGGCGACCGGGCAGAGGCGAACGGATTCGCGGGCGCCGAATCCGACCTCGTCAGGCTGGGCATCGTCGTAACCGGCTTCACGACCTTCCCGAAGGGCACGAACGTCGCGCGAGGCAACGACGACCCGGCGCAGTGCATGCCGTCGACGCTCTGCTAGGTGCCTGACCCTCGTTCAGTGTCGATGCACAGGCTCGAGACCTGTGCTCTGCACCCAGTTCGGCTGGATCTGCGTGGCCGCGAGGAGATGGTCGAGTGACGCGGCCGCGCGATCGCGGGCGCCGCGAAGATCCGCGTCGACCAGCTTGCCGCCCCGCTTCAAGAAGCGGCCGCCGACCATCACCGTGTCGACGTTGCGCGTGTCGGCCTGATGGACGACGGTCGAGACCGGGTCGATCACGGGATACGTGTTCGAGTGGTCGCAGCCGATCAACACGAGATCGGCCTGCTTGCCGGCCGTGAGCGAGCCGGTCCGGTCATCGATCCCGCAGACGCGCGCGCCGTCGATCGTCGCGAACTCGAGCACCTCCCGTGACGTGAGAAACGTCGGCTCCTCGACGTTGCCCGCCTCGAACGCAGCTTCGTGCGCGAGCAGGCGGTCGGAGGCGAAGAGGGAGCGCATCTGCGTGAACATGTCGCCCGGCACGGTCGTGACGACGTCGATGCTCAGGCTCGGGCGCAACCCGTGCGCCAGCGCCTTCGCGGTCGGCGGTGTGCCGTGGCCCATGTACATCTCCACCGTCGGCGCGATCGAGACCTTGCCGCCGGTGTCCGCGATCAACCGGAACTCCTCGTCCGAGAGGTAGTTGCAGTGTATGTACGTCGTGTCGGGGCCGAGCAGCCCCATCTCGTCCAGCTTCTTGACCATCGAGAACCGGCCGGCCACCGGCCCCATCCCGACATGGACACTGATCGGCGCGCCGACGTCGCGGGCGAGCTCCCAGTCGTGCTTCACGACCTCGGACTTACAGAAGCCGGGGCCGCGCGTTCCCATCGCAAGCGTGATCAGCCCGTCGTCGCTCGAGAAGTACTGCTCGCGGATGCGCCGGATGTCCTCGGGCGACCCGAGCTCGCTCTCGTACCACCAGTCGACGAGAGAGGTGTTCGGGTTGCCGTAGCAGTAGACCGCCCTGAGGCGCGCCTGCTGCAGCCCGCGGATCGCCTCGTCGGAGTGATCGGGCGTGTTGTTGATGTGCGACCAGTCGAGCAGTGTGGTGACGCCGGCGTCGATCGCTTCGAGCGCGCCCAGGTAGTTGCCCGCGTAGACGTCCTCGGGCCGATAGGCGGGAGCGAACGCGGCCAGGACGACCTCGAAGTAGCCGGCGAGGCTGACGTCCGGCGCGACGCCGCGGATGACGGTCTCCCAGGTGTGGCGGTGCGAGTCGATGAAGCCGGGAATGACGATCGAGCCGGAGGCGTCGACCACCTCGGCGTCGCCGACCTCCAGGCCGCGACCGACGGCCGCGATCGTCTCGCCCTCGACGAGGACGTCGCCGGCGAAGATGTCGCCCGCATCCGGGTCCATCGTCAGGACATGGCCGCCTCTGAACAGGACTCGGTCGGACACGGGACTCCCTTCGCTTGAGGTCGATTCGAGTTCAGCCAGGCTGTACTCGGCGGCTCGTTTTTATCATCACTGAACAACTGCAGGCAAATTGCACCGTTCCTGTGGTTGATAGCAGTTGACTGTCACTGCACGACCCGTCTATCGTTGGCCGCCGTGGCTGATGGAGCCGTTGTCGTCGTCGGAGGTACCTCGGGCATCGGGCTGCGCCTGGCCGAGACCTATGCGGGCCGCGGCCGCAAGGTCGTCATCACCAGCCGCAGCGACGATCGCTGCCGCGAGGCGGCCGGCGCGATCGAGGGCGACGTCGACACCTGCGCGCTCGATCTCGCCGAGCCGGAGACGCTCGCATCGGCCCTCGAGCCGGTCGGTCCGGTCGCCAGCCTCGTCCTGGCTGCGATCGAGCGCGACCAGAACACCGTCGCCGACTACGACGTCGCGCGCGCGATCAGGCTCGTCACCCTCAAGCTCGTCGGGTACACCGAGGTCGTGCACGTCCTCGCCGACCGTCTGACCGACGACGCCTCGATCCTGCTCTTCGGCGGGCAGGCGCTGC
>Ga0070679_100004015_pt1 | contig 13555 bp, 7 predicted proteins | sample KBSC63BmetaG_FD_65652 | JGI IMG/M metagenome (GOLD analysis project Ga0070679, IMG submission 65652) | Corn rhizosphere microbial communities from Kellogg Biological Station, Michigan, USA - KBS C6-3B metaG | ecosystem: Host-associated > Plants > Roots > Rhizosphere | place: USA: Michigan... | reverse complement strand
CGTCGCTGCCTTCGGCGATTGCGCGTTATGGCCCGAATGGAACAGCGGCGCAGCCGCATTGGATCTTCCGCTATCCGCTGGCCCGTTCGTCGAGCACGCTGGGAAGGCTGGCGTGGCTGCCGGACCCTTTGCCGACGGATTCGCTGATCGACCCTGACCTGTCTGTGCCGCTGCCGGAGATTACGGTGACACCGCGCTCCGCCGAGCCGAAGCAACTGAAGTTTGCGACCAGCCTGCTGGATGCGACGGGCGAAGAAGCGGCGTTTACCGTCGACCCCGCCGCGTGGCGCGTGGTGGCGATGAATAACATGGCCCAGCCAACGCAGTGGGACTACGACGGCGACCAGGGCGACACGATCCGTTTCGGCGACGGCAACTTTGGCTTGCAGCCGTCCGATGGCGATGTCTTCGATGTGCAGTACCGCATCGGTCTGGGCGCGGCGGGCAATGTGGCCCCGGGCGCGATCCAGAACGTCGACCCCAGCGCGACAGCGTTCCTCTCGACGGTGCGCAACCCGTTCCTCGTGACCAACGGCGCGGACGCCGAGACAGCGCAGCATGTGCAGCGCATGGCCCCGCAGGCGTTTCGCGCGCAGCAGTTCCGCGCGGTGCGGCCGGAGGATTACGAAACTTCGGCGGAGACGCTGCCGTGGGTGTTGCAGGCCGGCACGGCGTTTCGCTGGACGGGAAGCTGGCTGACAGTGTTCACCACAGCCGATCCGAGGGGCAACGCGCCGGTGACCGAGCTGGAGCAGATTGATCTCATCGACCTGCTGAACCGCAGGCGGCTTGCAGGGTATGAGTCCTATGCGCCGCCGCCGACGCTCGTCGCCATCGACCTGCAGATTACCGTGTGCGTCGAGACCGGTTGGCTGTCGAGCGATGTAGAGGAGGGCGTCCTGGCGCGGCTGATGGACGCGAGGCTGCCCAATGGCACTCCAGGCTTCTTCTACGCGGACTCGTTCACGTTCGGCACGCCGCTCTATCGCAGCCGCCTGGAAGCGGCGATCCAGCAGGTGCCTGGGGTGACCGGTGTGCTCGACGTGCAGTACCGGCGGCGCGGTGCGACCGACATCTTCCAGGAACTGCCCGAGGTGTTGTCGCTGGGCACCAACGAGATTTTACGCATTGAGAACGATCCGAGTTATCCGGAGCGCGGAACCATCCGCGTGTTTCCAGAGGGGGGACGATGACGACGACAGCGCCAACCGTTTGTCCGTGCGACGGCGAGTCTTCCGTGTCCGCGACCAATCTTCCGGGGCTGAGCGCGATTGCGTATCGCGCCGGTGACTTCAACGATTTTCGCCGCGCACTGCTGACGCCGCTGCTTCCGGCTCCCGGAGATCCCCCGCTGGAGCTGTCTCTGAGCGCGTGGCAGTCAGGCGTAGGCGCCGACCCCACGGTGCCCGACATGGGCGTGATGATGGCGGAGTGGTGGGCGTACATCGCCGATATTCTGACGTTCTACAACGAGCGCATCGCCAACGAGGATTACCTGCGAACGGCGGTGCTGCCGGAGACTCCGGGGCAACTTGTGCGCCTGCTGGGCTACAGGCCGCGTCCCGCGATTGGAGCTACGGGCTCGATTGCAGCGCTGGTTTCACCGAGCCTGCTGCCAGGACAGACGGTGACGCTGCCCGCCGGCTTGCAGTTCCAGAGCAAGCCGACGCCGGGCCACTCGCCGCAGACGTTTGAGCTGGCGCAGCAAACGGTGATCGGGAAGACAGACAAGGTGCCGGCGATGCCTCCGCCAACGCTGGTTGGTCGGTTGAACGGTAACTACACGCTGCTGCTGCGGGGCAAGGTGACGACCGTGAGCAAAGGCAGTGTGCTGCTGCTCGGGACCCGGGATAACTCCGTCGCGCCGACACTGATCAACATCAACGCTACGCCGGTGGTGCAGACTGTGGCCGGTGCGGGCAAGCAGACCTTGCTGCAGTTTGCGGAGACGCCGCCCGCGGGGCTGACTGCGGAAAACGCGCGGCTGATGATGCCGAACCAGACGATGTCGCTGTGGAATATCAATGGGCTGGCCGTTCAATCGGCGGTAATTCAACTGTCGGGGCTGGCGCGGCAGATTCGCGCGAACGACTGGGTAGTGTTCTCGGCTCCGGGAGCGAGTGGGACGGTGTATGAGCTGTCTTTTGTCCTGGCTCCGTTCGATGTGCTGGGCGATATCGGCTCGAAGGGAACGGCCCAAACCATTGGCTCGGGAGCAGGATACGTCCCGATACCGGTGCTGCACACGGAGCTTGCGTTGGCCAAACCGGTTTCGATCCTTTCCGATGGCGCAAAGGCGTCGGAGAGTGTGATGTTCGGCATGGTGGAAGTGGGCGTCCTCGTCGATCAGCCGCCTGCGGCGTGGGACGGTGTTTCCAGCGAACTGCAGGCGATACAGCCGGCGCAGTTCGCGCCCGGAAACTCGTTTGTGCCGGTGATGCTGCAGGACAGCCATGGCGTGGGCGCTGCCGGCACGGGCGAAGTCGGGGCCGATGGTGGATTGGTCCTCGACTGGCCTTCGTCGGCCGGTGCACCATTCTCGCCGGGGATGCAGCCGCCGATCAATGTGTTCTACAACCTGCTCTCGGTCACACGCGGCAAAACGATTGCGAACGAGATTCTCGGCAGCGGCGATGGCACGGTCGCAGGCCAAAGCTTCAAGCTCGCGAAGTCGCCGGTGACGTACCTTATGGTCGGCGCGACGTATGCCAGCACCATCAAGCTGCGGGTGAATGGACAGCCGTGGACCGAGGTTGCGAGCTTCTACGGGCAGCCCGCGAACGCGCAGGTTTTTGTGACCCGCGAAGATGCGCAACAGAATACCTATGTCGACTTTGGCGACGGCATCAACGGTGCGCGGCTGCCCACGGGAAACAACAACGTCGTCGCGACGTACCGCATCGAGGCAGGCGCGGACTCGCCGCCGGCAGGGAAGCTGACGGTGATTGCGCAGAGCTATCCCGGCTTGCAGTCTGTGGTGAACCCGGTGCCGGTAAGCGGAGGCAGCGATCCCGATCCCGCGTCGCTGCTGCGGCAGTACGCGCCGCAGTCTGTGCTAACGTTCGGGCGGGCGGTGTCGGTGTACGACTACCAGGCGCTGGCGGCAGGGGCTCCCGGCGTGGACCGCGCACAGGCGGTGTGGTCGTGGAACGCGGTCAACCAGCAGGCTGGCGTGACGGTGTATGTTGCGGGCGAGCCCAACGTGGCCGGCTCCGTACAGACGCTGCTGAATGCCGCGGGCGACCCGAACCGTCCGGTATCGGTGCAGCCGGCGACGGAGATCGACATCACGCTGACGCTGGACCTGATTGTGAAGGATGGATGGGACCAGGATGCGATCAAGGCCGGCGTGATTGCGGCGTTGTGCGATCCCATAACCGGGCTGTTCTCTCCGGCAAAGCTGGGCATAGGCCAGGTGTTGTTCGACAGCATGATTGAAGCGGCGGTGTTGTCGGTGGATGGGTTGGTTGCGATCAAGTCCAGCACGTTCGCAATCAACCAATGGCCGGACGCCGGTCCGTTGCATAATCCGGGCGAAGGTGCGTTCTTCTCGCTCGATCCCACGGCCCTTGCGCCGAGCATGGAGGTGGCAGCCAATGGTTGATGACGGCTACGCGCAGTATTACGCCGACCGGCTGTGGAACCTGCTGCCGGCAGTTTACAGATCGCTCGACACCGGACCGGGGCCGAACGGCGAGGGTCCGCTGCGGGAGCTGATCAACCGCATCGGCAACCAGGCCGCCGTGGTGCGGCGCAGCATCGACCGGCTGGGCGAGAACCAGTCGATTGAGACCGCTGACGACTGGGTGATTCCATACATCGGCGACCTCGTCGCGACGCGCATTGTGAGCTGCCTGGATGCGCAGGCGCAGCGTGTCGATGTGGCGAAGACGATCTACTACCGCCGCCGGGCGGGCACGGTCGGGCTGCTGGAAGAGCTGGCCGCCGATATCGCCACGCGCGATGCGCGGGTGGTGGAGTTCTTTCGCCGCATGGGAAGGACGCGGCATCAGTTCGATCCGCCGATCAGCTATGCGATTGAGAATCCCATCGACGGACCGGAGAACTTCGGCAACAGCCTGCTGGAAGTCGCGGAGGGCCTGATTGGAGCGTACAGCGGAACGCCCGCGGGCGGTTTCGCGGACCTGCGCAATCCGTATGCGGCAAGCAATACCGGCAGTGCCTTCGACGAGTATTCGTACACAGCAGACCTGCGTGCGGGCAAGCAGTCGTTGGGACGGTTCAACATCCGCAAGCTGGGCGTGTATCTGTGGTGGCTGCAGTCGTTCCCGATTGTGGCGGCGACGCCGGTGATGGGCGAGGGAACGAACCCCTGCTACACGTTCGACCCGACGGGACGCGATATTCCATTGTTTGCGCCGTCGCAGCGCTCGGTGGAGTCGAAGCTGGGAAAGAGCCCCTGGGGCGAGCACTGGGTGTCGCCCGCAGAGTGGCAACTGCCGGTCGCAGTGCGCGAAACACTGTGGAAGGCCGAGCCGGGTGAGTTGTACGGTCAGGCGTTTGCGGTTGGAAACATCGAAGGCGGCTTGTACTTCGAGCACCCGGTGACCGACCTTTCGATCCGTCCCGAGAAAGGCCGTTTCAGCTTTGTGGGCACAGCGACGCCGGGGCCGGAACTGGTAGTGAACTACAGCTTCGGGTTGATGTCGCGCATCGGAGCGGGTGGATACAGCCAGGGCATTTTGTCCGAGCTTCCGCAGCCGACGGCAACCGTCAAGGTTGCGGACGCAACAGAGCTGAATGCCGCGTTGGCTGCCGTGGCGGACGATATCACCGTAGAAATGCAGAACTCGCTGACCTATGACGGTCCGGTGCAGAACTTTACTGTGCCCGAAGGATGCACGGTGTTCGTCAGCGCGAAGGACAGTCAGCGTCCGGTGCTGCGTTACACAGCGGCGGCCGAGTGGGTCATCACCGGAGACGGCGGCGTGAACAGCGGCACGGAGACGGTGCTGGTGCTGGAAGGCATCCTGTTGCAAGGCGCGGACATTGTGCTGCAGGGGAATTTCGACGCGGTGTATCTCCGCATGATGACGCTCGACCCCGGAACGCAGGGGACAGCCCCGGACCTGTACGACAAGGCCATCGACGGCCTGGCGCTGGCCCCGGCGAACATCTTTATCGAAGGCGCGGTCACCAATCTCGTGCTGGAACGCTGCATCACGGGGCCGATCCGCACGCGCGGCACCGGCGCCATCGAGCAGATGACCGCGACCGACAGCATCATCCAGGCGATCCCGACGAAATCAGCACAGCCCATTCCGGCATGGCCCGGCGGAGACTTTGCGCTGGGCTTCACGGCGGGCACGGTATCGCTGTCGCGCTGCACAGTGCTGGGGCAGACCCATACGCACCGCATGCAGGCCAGCGAGTGCATCCTGAACGATATCGCGACAGTAGAAGACCCGCAGCATGGCTGTGTGCGCTTTACGGCGTACGCGACGGGCAGCAACCTGCATCAGCCGTTTCGCTGCGTCCGCGTGGCGCCAGGAGCGCCGCTGTTTGAGACCCGCAAGTTCGGCCAGCCGGAGTACGCAAAGCTGCGCGAGAACGTGGACGCACAGATACTCGCACCGAAGAACGGAACCATCAGTGAAGGAGCGCAGAACGGCTCTGAAATGGGCGTGTACTGCCTGGAGGCAGTGCCGCTGCAGCGTCGAGGCCTGGCGCTGAAGTACGACGAATTTTTACCCATTGGGCAACAGCCTGTTTGGATTGATGTGAATTAACGATCGATGTGAACTAACGCAGTGCATGCCGTACATGAACTTTTGAAGGAGTCATATCGTGGGAAGCGATCTCGCACGTATCAGTTTTGATAAAACTCGCAAGTACCGTTCCGTGGTGGCACAGCAGGGCCGCGTCACGCTTGAGGCTGACATCAACGAGCAGGCGTCCATCGCCAGCGAGGCGCTGCGGCTGGAGACCATCGACATCGTCGGCGCCACCGGCACCCCGGACAACGGCTACAAGGTGACCGTCGGCAGTGGCGCGGGCGGCATCGAGATCCACACGGGCACGATGTACGTCGGCGGCTGGCGCATGCACCAGGACCGGATCGTGCATATCGGCAAACAGGAAGACTGGCTGGACCAGCCGCAAGTCGATGTGAACCGCGATGCTCCCGCGCTGGTCTCGCTGCTGGTGACCGAGCAAAACGTCTCGGCGGTCGAAGACCAGGCGCTGCGCGAAGTCGCGCTGGGCGGGCCGGATACGGCTGCGCGCACACGCCTGATGCAGCACTTCGTCATGACGCCACAGAAAGAGGACAACTGCGCCGGCGCGTTGAAGGGACTGCGCAAGCAGCTCGAGGATATGGGCCTGATCTACCATCCGTCGAGCTGCGAATTGACGTTCCGCGCGGCGCTGCGGGTCAGCTTCTTTCCGCCCACGGGGCCGCCCGATGCGTGCTGCCCGCCGGCGCAGGGTGGGTATCTGGGGTCGGACAACCAGATGATCCAGGTGACGGTGACCAGCTACGCCAACGGCAAAGGCACGCTGCTGTGGGGATGGAACAATGCGTCCTTCCTGTATCGCGCATCGCTGGTCTCGAAGACCGCATCGCCGCCGGTGTTAACGCTGAGCCCGGCTCCGGTGGACTCCGAGCATAGCCCGACGGTAGGCAAGGTGGTGGAGGTGCTGCGCACGACCTGTGTTCTGGGCGATCCTGTCGACCAGAACTACGTTGCGGCGCTGCAGGGGCAGGTCATCACGCTGGGCGCGGGCTCGATGTACGACCCCGACTTCAAGCAACTGACGCTGCCCACCGGGACCACGCTGCCAACGGATTATCAGGATGAGACGAATTCGCTCTTTGTCCGGCTGTGGGAGGCGGAGGTGCCGTTTACGTTCGGCGAACCGGTGCAGTTGGACGCGGTCTCCGGTCTGGCGGTGACGATTGAGATTACGGCGTTGCCGGAGGGGCAGTTTATCTCGCGGCCGTACTGGGAGTTCGCAGTGCGTCCTAACACGCCGCAGCAGGTGTATCCGGAACGCTTCCTGGAGAAGCTGCAGGGAGCGAGCGGGCCGCGACAGTGGCTGTGCGACCTCGCGGTGGTGGAACTGATCCCGTTGGACGCGACAGGTCAGGCGCAGGGCGGCGGCGCGAAGGTTGTGGCCGATTGCCGCATCCCGTTCGTTCCGTTGACGCTGATCGAGGACGAAGGCGGGTGCTGCGGCATTACCCTTGGGCCGAAGGAAGTGACGGCTGCCGGTGGCTTGCAGAAGGTCGTGAACGCGCAGGCCTTCAAGAAGCAGTCGCTGAGTCTGCGGCCGGGCGAGTACGTGCTGGAAGCGCCGCTGGCGCTGTCGGACGAGCATAGCGGCTTTGTGCTGTCGGGCTGCGGCACCGGGCCGGTCGTTCTCCGCGCCGACGCGAAGGAGATGGCGAAGTTTACCCCCGGCCTGATCACGGTTGCCGAATCCTCGCGGGTCAAGCTGGAGAATCTGGTCCTTGTACTGCCGCTGGTGGCGCTCGGTGAGCAGCAGGATTCACCACCACCTCCTCCGCCTCCGCCACCGCCTCCTCCTGACGCGACGACCGTTCCGAAAGCCGAAGCGAAGACGAAAAAGGCGGCGGCTACCGCAGCGGCGACTGCAGCGCCTGCGCCGGCGGCGACAGTGGTGAAGCCGCGGGTAGCGACGATGCTCGGCATCAGCGCGTTGAATGCGGTGAACATGACCATCGAAGGCTGCGAGTTCGTGTTTGAAGTGCCGGCGGCTACGGCAGCGAAGGCAGCGGCGCGCACGATTGGGGCCGGGATCTTCGCGCAGGGCAACTGCACGGGCATCAGGGTTTCGGAAAACATCTTTACTTCGCCTTCCGGCGGGGCGGGGTCGCGTACCGCGCAGCGGATGCTGGCGGGTCTATGGATGACTCCGGCCAACGTGACGGACACGGACACCACCGACACCACAAAGAGGACAGAGGCGAACGCCAAGATTCTCGATGCGGCCCAGAAGGAGACGGGAACGGGAAGCTTCCTCATCTCCACGAACCATGTGCTGGACCACGCCGAGATATCGAGGAACCGCTTCAATGGGATGACCATGGCTTCGCTCGTGCTGGCGCAACTGGGCACGGTGCGCTGCACGGACAACGATGTGACCAAGAGCTGCGGCGGCTTCCTGTTCTGGAGCGCCACGCTGGGAGCGGTCGTCGAGTTGCTGAAGCGGGCGCTGGAAGAGGAGAAGGAAACCAGTGAAGTGCTCGCCGCGACGCTGCGGGGGGTGATGCAGGGTGTGCTTCTGGCGGATGCTATCAACGATGCGGGCACGATCGTTGGGACGTTCCCCGGCGGGAAGACCGGCTTGCAGGGCAGCTACACGACGGCCAAACCGTTTATCTCCGACGACAACAAGGACGTGCTGGCGAAAAACTTCGTCTCGCTGGGCACCGATGCGTACAAATACGTAGTCGAGCAGAACAGAGCAACGCAGGACCAGCCGCCGGCCGCGAACGATCCGGCAAAGACTGCTCCAGCGGCGGATGCCACCAAGACGCCTGCTCCGGCGGGTGCCGCTCCGGCGGATGCGGTACAGAAGGATGCGGCCGGTGCGCCGGTGCCAGATGCATCGGCACAGGTGAAGGCGGATGCTCCGGTGGCTTCCAAACGCGCGGCCAAGGCTGCGGCGAGTACGGCTCCGGCTGCGCCAAGTCCGGCTCCGGCCAGTACGGCTCCGGCTCCGGCTCCAGCTCAAAAGCTGGATACCGACACCTACAAACAGACCGCGGCAGCCTACAACGGTCTTTCCCAGGTCGGTCTTGGGACGGAAGTGCTGGGCACGGCGGCTGTGCCGAACCTGTCCCTGCGGCACAATACGGTGGCGCTGGTCCCGTTTATGCGGGATGACGAGAACGACGCGGTGCTCCCTTCGCTGCTTGGGATCAGTGTCATCCTGGCGAAGGAAGACGTCAGAGGTGCGATCTTCCTGGAAGGCAATAACGTGGAGGTGCCGAACCGCTTTTCCATCGCCGTGGCGTCCATATGGGGAGCGAACACGATTGTCACTGGCAACCTGTTCGGGCAGGCCCGTGGAGGGGACACGGACACGCCGTGCGCGGTCTTTATCTCGGCTGACCCGAGCCAGCAGGCCTTTGTGGGCAACATCGTCCATACGCGCTGGATCGTCATTCCTGAGCGCAGTGTGTATCCGCCGAGTACGTGGAACTTCATGAACACGATTGGGTGAACCGAATGCATCGGGCCAGAAGGCAAACCCAGGCAGCGACGCAGGATTCTCCGGTACAGCCGGCGAGCCGCGTTGCTGCCGCGCCGGTCCGCCACCTTGGGAACCAGGCGATACTGCGGCGGCTCTCCAGCACTGCGCCGCGCATGCAGGCCCGGCTCGCGGTAGGGCCGGTCAACGATCCTCTGGAGCGGGAAGCCGACAACGTCGCTGACCAGGTGATGCGCATGCCCGAAAGCCCCGCGACAGTGCAGCGCAAGTGCGCCGCCTGCCATGAGGAAGACGAGAAGCTGATGCGCAAGGAAGCGCCTGCGGCTCCTGTTGCGCCTGCTGCTCCGGCTGGACCAGTGGCTGCTCCGCCTTCTGTTCAGGCTGTGCTCGGCTCGTCGGGCAGACCGCTGGAAGCGGCGGTGCGGTCCGGGTTCGAGGCGAAGTTCGGACAGGACTTCAGCCGCGTGCGTATCCACGAAGACCGCGCAGCCGCGGACTCGGCGCGGGACGTTGGGGCGCTGGCGTATACGGTTGGCCCGCACGTGGCCTTGGCAGGCGGGCAGTACAGGCCGGGCAGCAGAGAAGGGCAGAGGCTGCTGGCGCATGAGCTGGCCCACGTCGTGCAGCAGACGTCCACGGGAGAGAGAATTGTGGCACGGCAGACACCGTCCCCGCCTGCTCCGGTAGCTGCGGACCCGCCTGTCGATGCCGGTGCTGCTCCCGCGGCGGGGCCTCCTGCCGTGGGTGCTCCGGCAGCGGCCGCAGGGCCGGCGCCCGCCGGATGCGCGGCGCTGGACTGCACCAGCGCGACGTTTACCGCGCTGGCTCCGGCGGACCGTGCGGCCCAGTTTGCGGCACAGTGCCCAACGGGTTTTCCGCTGGATACGACGTTCTTCGGGCAGCCGATTCCCGCCGCCAGCAACGCAAAGCTGAAAGCCAAGCTCCTACAGTCAGCGGCAGACGCCAAGAAGGCGATGTGTCTGAACGGACAGGACCCGAATGCGTTTCAGCTCGACCGCAAGATCATTACCTATGGCACGCATAAGCCCACGATGGAGCGCGCCGTCGATATCGACGTGTTGGGGCAGCCGTACATCATGCACGAGTCGGGCGAGTCCGATGTGGACGCGTCGACGGGGCCGGTGTTCGATCGAATTGCGTACTGGTCGCACTATCGCAAATCGATTATTCCCAAGGGAATTACAACAGTAGATCCGGTGAAGGGCGACCCCACGGCGCGGACCTGGACTGACCCCAACACGGGCACGAAGGACACGCCGACTACTACCGGGGAGCTGTACGACAAGCTGAAGGGCGAGAGCGACGACATGAAGGCGTACTTCAACCTGCTGCTGAAGACGGACGATCAGCTCAAGAGGGAGCTGGAGATATTCGTCCCCATCGACTCGGTTGGAGAGAATGCGAACGGCAGGTTGAAGTTCGGTCTACCAAAGGACACCACAGATGCAGACGTGAAGGCTTTCCGGAAGCGGATTGCCGACGACTACATGCTGATGGGCGGCAGCAAGGAGCAACTGAAGGCTTTTGCCGGACAGGATATTGCGAAACAGGCAAAGAGTGCGCCGGGGCTGGCGGGAGAGAAGGAAGACAGGCCGTTCGCCGGAGGCATGCCTGCGGGATCAACCACAGGTAAAAGTAAGGATCCCGACCCAGCGGCCAACCGGCGTCCGGAGCTGGGTTTCATCTCGTTGCCGAAAGAGATTGTCGTGGCGCTGACGGCCAATGGGCTGGCATGGGGCGCAATCGACTTCCACGGCGCCAGCGGAGACATGATGCATTTCGATTGCAGGCTGGGAGCTTGTTAACGAAGGTCTGAGTAAGTCTTCTTTGCTTCTACTGGTGTCATCTCGACCCGACCCTGAGTTAGAGCACGGCTCCGATCTCAGAATCCTTCGCCGCAGGGAGGCGCGCGTTTTCGCAGGTACATCCAGCGACCATCTGCAGGAAAACCATCGTTGGCTTTACATTCAGTCTACTTGCGTGAAGACTTGAGTCATCCTGTTTTCCCATGAGGTAGTCATACATGCTCGTTCGTGCTCTTCTGTTGCTCTCGTTGCTCGCACCGATTTCCAGACTGCATGCGCAGGATGTAGACATGAAACGCAAGTTAGGGATCGCCGGCCAGGCCCTGGGGAAAGCACTTGCGACACACGACCAGGCTGCGCTCGAAAAGCTTTGGTCGCCCCAAATGATCGTCAACGGCCCGAGCAATACGGTGCTCACGCGCGCCGAGATTTTTGAAGGCATGAAGAACGGCCAGCTCGATTACGAGACTGGTTACAAGACCACGGTGGAGAAAGTCGAGTTCTTCGGCAATGTCGCCGTCACCATGGGCGAAGATAGCTATACGCCCGCCTTTGGCCCGGAGAAAGGCAAGTTGCTTCATCGGCGCTCCACCAACGTTTGGCAGTACGTCGATGGCAACTGGATGATGATAGCCCGCCAGGCAACGATCTACGATCCCGCTGTGAAGCACTACTAGACAGCACGCCGGGAAAGACCTGCCGATAAGTCTCGTGAAGTCGACAGCAATGGCTGACTCCAACGAGCGCGTCTCGCGATGCGCCGACACGTTGGGGTGCAGTGTACGAAACTTTCACTGGAAGCTCATCGATGCGGGCACGTCCCGCTTCAGGCGGCCTTGCGCCATTCGGCTAGGCGTGAGCGGTTCGGAGGGTAGCCACGGGGCTGATACGTCAGCGAGTGCTCGTCGTAGGTGACCGCGACAATTCCGGTGACGCCTTCCCGCTGTTTGTCGATGATGATTTCGTCCTCACCCGTCCAGGCGCCTGTGTCCCTGTGTTTCGGCCGATAGAGCAGAAGGACGTTGTGAGCGTCCTGCTCGAGGTTGCCACTTTCGCGCAGGTCCTGGATGGTGGGGCGGCGGTTGGGGTCGGCGTCGCGCCGTGCAAGCTGCGAGGCTACGACGAAAGGAATGTTCAGGGCCTTGCAGGTGTCACGCAGAGAGGCCGATACACGGTTGATCGCCTCCCGGCGCTCCTTGCCGTCTTCGCGAATGATCTGCACGAAGTCGACGAAGATGATGCGGGCGCCGTCTCTGTGCATCTGGCGCGCCTGGGTTGCGATCTGCGCGGGGTTGAGGCCGCTGACATCCGTGATGGTGATCGGCAGGTCCCCGAGCGCAATCAGGGAGTCCTTGGCGTGGCGATAGTTCTCCGGTGTAAGTTTGCGCGTGTCACGAAGATCTTCCGCTTTCAGCCCTGACTGAATGATGTTGAGGCGGCGCACCAGTTGCGAGGCCCGCATCTCCAGGCTGATGCAGCCAACACCAATGCCGGCCGAAGCCGCCGTGTGCATCGCCTGCAGCAGGAAGGAAGTTTTGCCGCGTCCGGGCAGAGCGCCGACATAGGTCAGTTCGCCTTCTCTCCATCCAGTGGTGCAGGTGTCGAGGTCGGCGATGCCGCTGGGGATTCCCAGCACACCGGGAGAGCTTTCGCGCTGTCTCTCCATCTCCTGAAGGCCCGGCACGATGTACTCGCTGATGTGCACGGGAACGACGCTGCTCGAAGCCATCTGCGATTGCAGCGCAGCGGCGGAGATCTCCGCCAGAATCTCCTCAGGATCGTCGCCGCCTTCCGCACGCGTTTGCATCAGCGCGCAGAGATTGGCGATCTTGCGCGTGGTCGCGTGTTTGCGCAGCAGCTTCGCATACGAAGACGGGTGAAACCTGTGCGGCAGGTCCTCCGTAAGACGCGCGATGTACCCAGCGCCGCCAACGGAATCGAGCTCCATGGTGCGCGCCAGTTCCGAGATCAGCGTCAAGCTGTCGACGGCGGTGCCCGCTGCATGCATGGCGAGCATGCGGCCGAAGATACGCCTGTGCGAGGTGAGATAAAAATCCCCAGGCTCCAGTTCCAGCCCTGTGGCGAATGCTTCCGCATCCAGCAACATCGCGCCCAGCACCGTCTTTTCCATGAATTCGTCGTGCATCATGCCGTTCTCCGTAGTTTGTCGATCGCCAAGATAGGCCGTGTTACCCCAGGGTCCGCGCACCGCGTTGCGGAGGACTTCAGCGCGAACACGCCGGTCCAGTTGCTGACAATCGCGTTCTCGATGATTTCGTCCGTGTCCTGCCCGTCGGCATGGAAGCGCTCCAGCCGCGCCTGTACCTGCCAGCGCGTGAAGTCGTCCATCGGGACACCCTTGCGAATGCGGTGCTGCTCGAAGTTCTCCCACGCTCGTCGGGACAGGAAAGCGGCTAACTCAAAGGGAGGAACTTCCTTTGCCTCGCGCTTGTCAGTCTTCTTAGAAACAACACGAAGCGGTGTGGGGGTTCTATTGGGGGTTAATGGGGGTTCTAATGCAGCCGTCA
>Ga0070679_100004014_pt1 | contig 13555 bp, 10 predicted proteins | sample KBSC63BmetaG_FD_65652 | JGI IMG/M metagenome (GOLD analysis project Ga0070679, IMG submission 65652) | Corn rhizosphere microbial communities from Kellogg Biological Station, Michigan, USA - KBS C6-3B metaG | ecosystem: Host-associated > Plants > Roots > Rhizosphere | place: USA: Michigan... | reverse complement strand
GGGATCGACGGTGACGCCGTGGCGCGCGTAGTAGGCGGCGACGGCGGCGCGAGCGGCGGGCAGGCCGTGCGGCGTGGGCTCGTACACGAGCGCGGCGGGGGCGGCGAGGGCGGCGCGGATGGCCGCGGTCGGATAGGTGAGGCCGACGACGGTCGGGTTGGTTTCGGTGAGATCGTGCAGCGGCGTGCCGCGGGCGCGCGCGGCGTCGACGGCGACGCTGAGGCGGTTGGGCGCGAGCGAGGCGGGCAGGCGGGACGAAAACACGGCCGGAGTATAAAATGGAGGGCGATGCGAGTTGTCGTCGGAATGATCGGAATGATCGCGGCGTGTGGGTTGGCGATCGGGTGCGGCAGCGGGAACGGCGGCGGGGGCGGCGCCGGCGGCGGGGGCGGCGGCGGCACCGGTGGGAGCGGCGGCGGCACCGGTGGCGCGGGTGGCGGCGGCGCGGGTGGTGCCGGCGGCGCGGGCGGCGGCGGCGCGTTCGACTTTCCGTCGTCGTCGGTGATCTATCAGGACATCTCGACGGCGATGCCCGACAGCGAGTCGGCGTCGGTGATGGGCGCGCTGCAGACGAGCGGATGGGGCGACAACGGCGCCAAGCTGCGCATCGACGTGTCGTTCGCGGTGCTGCACGCGGACGCGAGCGTGACGCCGCGGCCGTTCATGTCGGGGACCACCGACGTCGATTGCGACACGGCGCCGATTCCGGTGCCGCCGGGCGGACGGATCGAGGGCGCGAGCGATTACGACTGCTCGGGCGGCGACTGTCATCTGCTCGTGTATCAGGGGATGCGGCTATATGAGCTCTATCAGGCGCGCATCACCGGCGGCATGGCGACGGGCGGGACGTTCAGCGGGAGCTGCCTGGTGGTGTGGGATCTGACGAAGGACTACTGGGCCAATCCGGCGACGGTGGGGCCGGGGTTCTCGCGCGGCGATGGGTGCAACGGGGCGGACGCGGCCGATCTGCCGATGGCGGCGTTGATCTTGAAGACCGAGGAGATCCAGGCGGGCGTCGTGAATCACGCGCTGCGTTTCACGATCCCGAACGATCGCATTCGTGCCGATGTGTACGTGCATCCGGCGACGCATCTGGGTGGACCGACGGGCGGGGCGACGACGATGCCGTATGGCGCGAGGTTGCGGCTGAAGGCGTCGTTCGACGAGTCGACGCTGCCGAGCGACGCGGCGCGCGTGGTGGCGAGGGCGCTCAAGAAGTACGGCATGTTCATGGCCGACGGTGGGAACCCGTATGTGTCGGCGACGGACGACATCGACAGCGTGATCGCGCCGACGGCGATCGGGGCGATGCAGCCGATGGATTTCGAGATGCTGGATGGAGGAACGCGGGTGAATTTCCATCAGCAGAGCTGCACGCGGACGCCGATCACGCAGTAGCGGCGACGGTAGTAGAGTGCGCGTATGAAAGCGCACACGAAGTATCTGACGTTCAATACGAAGAAGCGGCGCGAGCTCGTCCGGATCACGGAGGAGGTGGCGGCGTGCTGTCGCGAGAGCGGCGTGCAGGAGGGGATGGTGCTGGTGAGCGCGATGCACATCACGGCGGGCGTGTTCGTCAATGACGACGAGCCGGGGCTGCACGCGGACATCGAGGAGTGGGTGCAGCGGTTGGCGCCGGGGCCGTCGGCGGGGGGCGGGGGGAAGTTCGATGGGCCGGAGTATCGGCATCATCACTCGGGGGAGGACAATGGGGACGCGCATCTGAAGAATTTGTTGATCGGGCATCAGGTGATCGTGCCGATCACGGCGGGACGGTTGGATCTGGGGCCGTGGCAGCAGGTGTTCTACTTCGAGTTCGATGGCAGGCGGGCGAAGCGGGTGGTGTTGAAGGCGATGGGTGAATAGAGGTTTGGTTCTGCGCGGCGATGGTGCTCGCCGGCGATCGTGGTGGCGCGGCGCTGGTCAGCGCGGGGCGGGGAGGCCGGCGGTGGGGTCGTCGGGGTTGCTGCCGCTGGTGGCGATGTTGTCGTAGTTGGAGCCGGAGAGCGCGGCTTGGGATTTTTCGGCGCCGGAGGTGGCGGGGCCGCCGGAGACGCCGGTCGAGCGGTTGAAGGTGGCGCAGCCGGCCGACAGGCCGAGCGTGACGAGCGCGATGGCGACCATGGTTCGCATATGGATGTCGTAGAGACGTGCAGGGTGCCTGCTAGGACGTTCGTGTGAGAGAACACGCTGAACGGACCGCTTGGCGGCCGTTCAGTGAAAGTCGTGCGACGGGGCGGCGGCGCCGATCTCGGTCAGGCGCGCGAAGCGATCGGCTTTGATGCTGACGACACCGTCCTGATTTTGCAGGATGCCGCCGACGACGAGCGCGGGCGCCGTGGTCAGGAGCGTGCGCTGCGCGGCGAAGCGCTGCGGCGTGACGATGGCGTTGGCGAAGCCGGTTTCGTCTTCGAGCGTGATGAAGAAGAAGCCTTTGGCCGTGCCCGGGCGCTGGCGCACGATGACGGTGCCGGCGGCTTCGACGCGCGTGCCGTCGCGGACGTCGGCGAGATCGGCGGCGCGACGGATGCCGCGCGCGGCGAGCAGCGGGCGCACGAGCGACACCGGGTGCGGGCCGATGCTCATGCTCGAGCCCTCGAAGTCGGCGGCGATGCGCTCCTTCATGCTCATCTCGTCGAGCGGCGCGGCGGCCGCCTCGTCGGCGATGGCGCCGAACAGCGCGTCGCCGCTGCGGCCGAGCGCGGCCGTCTGCCACAGCGCGCGCCGCCGCGTGAGCGCGCCGCCGGCGACGGCGTTGAGCGCGCCTACCGAGGCCAGCGTCGTCATCTCGGCGGGGCTGGCGCCGGAGCGCTGCGCGACGTCGGCCACCGAGGCGAACGGGCGCTCGGCGCGCGCGCGCACGATGCCCTCCCCTACCGCCTGCTTGAGCCCAGCGACGTAGCGCAGGCCGAGGCGCAGCGCGCCCTCTTCGAGCGTGCACAGCCAGTCCGACCGCGTGACGTCGATCGGGCGCAGCACGACGCCGCGGCGCTTGGCGTCGGTGATGAGCGACGCCGGATGATAGAAGCCCATCGGCCAGTTGTTGAGCAGCGTGGCGAAGAATGCCGCCGGATAATGCGCTTTCAGATAGCAGCTCGCATACACGAGTAACGCGAAGCTCGCCGAGTGGCTCTCGGGGAAACCGTAGAGCGCGAATGATTTGATACCGAGGACGATGTCGTCCTGCGCTTTTCCGAGGATGCCGTTCTTGGTCATTCCCGCGCGTAGCTCGGTCTCGAGCACGCGCATGCGCTCCTGCGAGCGCTTCGAGCCCATGGCGCGGCGCAGCTCCTCCGCCTGCCCGCCCGAGAAGCCGGCGGCGACCATGGCGATGCGCATGAGCTGCTCCTGGAACAGCGGCACGCCGAGCGTGCGCTTCAAGATCGGCTCCAGCGACGGGTGCGCGTACGTGGGCGGCTCGCGGCCGGCGCGGCGCTTCAGATACGGATGCACCATCTGGCCGACGATCGGCCCCGGGCGGATGATGGCCACCTCGACCACGAGGTCGTAGAACTTGTCGGGCTTCATGCGCGGCAGGGTCGCCATCTGCGCGCGCGATTCGATCTGGAATACGCCGACGGTATCCGCTTTCTGGATCATCGAATAGGTCTTTGGATCGTTGGGCGGAAGGTGCGCGAGATCGATATCGACGTCGTAATGGCGTTTGATCATGGGCACCGCGTCGGCCAGAACGGCCATCATTCCCAGGCCCAACAAATCGATTTTGATGATTTTCATGTCCGCGCAGTCGTCCTTGTCCCACTGCACGACGACGCGGCCGGGCATCGACGCCGGCTCGAGCGGCACGATCTCGTCGAGGCGGCCGGCGCACATGACCATGCCGCCCGAGTGCTGGCCCATGTGGCGCGGCAAGCCCATGAGCTCGCCGGCGAGGCGCAGAAGGTGGCGCGTGCGCCCGTCCTCGAGCGACAGCCCGCTGCCACGGACCTGATCGGCGAGCGAGTCGTCGGCGGGCTGGAACTCGTAGGGGCCGATGCGCTTGGCGAGCCGATCGATCTCGGCGCCGGTCAGGCCGAGCACTTTTCCGATCTCGCGCACCGCCGAGCGCGGGCGATAGGTGATGCAGTTGGCGGTCATGGCGCAGCCGCGCGCGCCGTATTTTTTGTAGACGTACTGGATCACGTCCTCGCGGCGATCGCCCGACGGCAGATCGAGATCGATGTCGGGCCATTCGCCGCGCTCCTCGGACAGGAAGCGCTCGAACAAGAGCTCCATGCCGATGGGATCGACGGCGGTGATGCCGAGCGCATAGCAGACGGCGGAGTTGGCGGCCGAGCCGCGCCCCTGCACGAGCAGGCCGCGGCGACGGCAATAGTCGACGATGTCCCAGACGATGAGGAAGTAGCCGGCGAGCTCGAGCCTGGCGATGAGGGCGAGCTCGCGATCGATCTGCGCCTGCGCGCGCGCGGTCAGCGGGCGGTAGCGATCGCGCGCGCCGGCGGCGACGAGGTGCGCCAGGTACTCCTGCTCGCTGCCGCCGCCGGGGACGGGATAGCGCGGGAACTGGTAGCCGAGATCTTCGAGCGTGAAGCCGCAGCGCGCGGCGATGGCGAGCGTGTTGTCGACGGCGTCGGGCAGATCGCGGAAGAGCATGCGCATCTCGGCGGCCGACTTGAGGTGGCGCTCGGCGTTGGCTTGCAGGCGCGTGCCGGCGTCGTCGAGCGTGGTCTTCTCGCGGATGCAGGTGAGCACGTCGCACAGGTCGACGTTCTTGGGGCTCGCGTAACGGACGTCGTTGGTGGCGACGAGCGGGATCTTGCGGGCGCGGGCGAGGGCCACGCGCGCGCGGTTGCGCCGCTCCTCGGCGGCGTCGTGGTGGCGGCCGAGCTCGATGTAGAGCGCGCCGGGGAAGACGCCGGCGAGGCGATCGAGCGCAACCTCACCGCCGCCGTCACCATCTACGAGCGCGACCAGGCCGCCCGCATGTACCTCGAGATCGTCGAGAGATATCGAGGTTTCGCCTTTCGGGCGCCCCGCTTTCCCGTTCGTAACCAGTTTACAAAGGTTCTTGTAGCCGTCGCGGTTGCGCACCAAAACCGATATGCGGCTGCCGTTTTCGAGGGTCAAATCGGAGCCGACGATGGCGTGCAGCTTGTGCTTCACCGCGCGGCCGTAGAAGCGCGGCGCGCCGTAAATGCCGTCGCGGTCGACGAGCGCCATGGCGTTGTAGCCGAGCTCGGCGGCGCGATCGGCGAGATCCTCGGGCAGCGACGAGGCGCGCAAGAATGAAAAGGCGCTCGCCGCGCGCAATTCTACGTAATCGCAGTACGCCATTATTCGTAACACCCGTCGATATGCCAGCTGTCGCGCGCCAAATCATGGAAGACGCGATAGATGGCGCCGTCCGAGAGGTGCACGTCGTAATAATCGCGCGTCACCGGAAGCTGCCACCAGCCGTCGCGCACGCGGAACGGGCCCGCCGCCGCCAGCACCTGTCCGCCGATGCCCTGCCCCGCCAGGTAGCGCAGCCGGCCGCGATCGAGCCGCACCTCGGCGTCGACCGGCGGGCGCAGCGCCGACAACGCCAGCGCGCGCGCCTCGTCGGCCGGCGGCAGGCGGCGCTCGCCCGGCTGCTTCAAGCGCGGCGCATCGAAGCGCTCGAGCGTGAAGGCGTCGGGCAGGTGGCGATCGAGCACCACCGGCGCGCCCACGCGCGCGTCGCCGACGAGCGCCTGCAGCCGCGCGATCGTCGAGGCCAGCTTGTCCGGCGACGGCCCCGCCGGCTCGAAGAAGCTGAGCTGCGCCGAGCGCGTGTGGGCCGGCGAGGTGCGCACCACGATGCCCTCGACGGCGGCGGCGGGCGGCGCGGTCTCGAGCGCCAGGCGCACCAAAGCCACGAGCGTGGCCACGTCGCGCGTCGGCGCCGCCACCGGCACGGTGCGCACGTCGCGGCCGCGCGGCGAGAGCTTCATGGTCAGGCCGAGATCGCCCGAGGCGAGCGCGCGGCAGGCCAGCCGCGAGGTCAGGTTCTCGACGAGGCGGCGCAGCACGAACAGGAGCGGCTCGACGTTCTCGACGGGCCAGTCGAAGTCGATGCCCTCCTCGAACACCAGCGGCTCGGCCAGCGGCGCGAGCGGCGTGTCGGCCTGGCCGCGCGCCACGCGCGCGATGTGAGCGCCCTCGGCGCCGAGGCGCACGGCGACGCCGCCGGCGGGCAGCGCCTCGAGCTCGCCGATGGTGTGCACGCCCCAGCGGCGCAACGTGGCCAGCGTGTCGGGCGACGGCTCGAGCAGCTCGACCGGCAAGGGCGCGAGGAACGGCGGCTCGCGGCCCGGCGCGACGACGGTGACGAGAAAGCTCGCTTCGCTCGCTGCCCCGGTCTCCGGGCGGGGGCCCAGTCCGGCGCGCGCGGCGATGCGCGCGGTGGTCTTGTCGCCGGCGATGCCGACGCGCACGGCGAGGCCGAGCTTGCGCGCGCCGACGAAGATGGCGTTGCCGATCTGCGCGTCGTCCTCGAACAGCCGGCCGAGATCGGACACGTCGATGGCGACGGCGCCGGACGAGGCCTCGACGCGCGGCGAGAACGAGTGGCCGAGATCGACGAGCGCCGCCTCCGCCGATCGCACCAGCTCGGGCGAGCGCGCGCGATAGATGGCATCGGGAGCGGCGGCGCGCGCCTGGAAGATCGTCATGCCCGGGCGCAGGCCGAGCGCGCGCGCGGGCGGTGACAAATCGACGACGTCACGCCCTTCGCAGACGACGAGCGGCGCGCCGGCGAGCTCGGGATCGCCGCGCTCGAGCGCCTGCACGTCGAGATGCGGAACCAGCACGCACGCGATTCGCGCCATGGCTCACCGCCGGGCGACAGCGACATCGAGCGCCACCTCGGCCGTCGCCGCCGGTGGGCCGAGCTTGCTGCGAGCCACGGCGATGCGGCCCTGCACGCCGTCGAGGATGAGCGGCGCGCCGCGCTCGCCGCCGACGAAGCGCGCCCGCCCGCGCTCACCGGCGAGCGACATCGCGGCCACGGTGCCGACGGTGGGCCGATCGCCGACGACCACGAGCGCCGACTTCGCGCGCTCCGCCCCGCGTGCGAGCCGGATCCACGGCGCATCACCGCGCACGTCGCTCTTGCGCCGCCACGGTCGCGGCCGCTCGTCGGCGCGCGCGCTCGTCACGCCGGCCGCGTAGAGCACGACGAGCCCGAAGCCGCCGGCGTCGAGCACCCAATCGGTGGCGCGCAGCCCGTCGATGAGCGACTGCGGCCGCACCCACAGAAGCCGCGGCAGCACCACGCCCGCGCGCAGCGCCGAGCGTGGATCGAGCGCGTCGGCGACGTCGACGAGCGCGACCAATTCGCCCGTCGCTTGCACCGCCGCCGTCATGGTCAACACTGTCGACATGCGCCCCGAGCCGCGCGGACCGGTGAGCTCGACGATGCGCCCGCGCGGCAGCCCGCCGCCGGTGAGCGCGTCGAGCGCCGGCGATCCCGCGGGCAGGCGCGCCGGCGGCGGTTGCGACGCCGCCGACACCAGGCGCGCCGACTCCGCACGCATCCCGGCGAGCACCTCCGCAATCTGGCTTGCGCTCGCGGCCACGAAGATAGATATACTGAACATGCGAGCAGGTTTCAAGAGCCGACCGTACCGGCGATACAAGAAGGGCGCGTGAAGACCGCGATCGTCATCGGCGCCGGGGTCGGAGGCCTCGCCGCATCCATTAATATGGCGCGCGCCGGCGTCCGGGTGCGCCTGTACGAGCGCGGCCCGACCGTCGGCGGCAAGCTGCGCGAGCTCGACGTCGGCGGGCAGAAGGTGCTCGCCGGACCGTCCGTCTTCACGATGCGCTGGATCTTCGACGAGCTCTTCGACAACAAGCTCGCCGACTACGTGACGCTTCAGCCGGTCGATCCGTTGTGCCGCCACTTCTTCGCCGACGGCAGCACGCTCGATCTGTTCACCGACGAGGCGCGCTCGCGCGACGCCATCGAAAGGTTCGCCGGCCGGCGCGACGCCGACGGCTACCTCAAGTACCGAAAGCACGCGGCCAAGATCTACGACGTGGTGCGCGGCCCGTTCATGGAGAACGCGGTGCCGTCGCTGTTCGATTTCATGTCGCCGCGCGCGCTGTGGCAGATGATGCAGATCGACGGCATGCGCAGCTTGTGGCGCGCGCTCGAGGAGTACTTCGTCGATCCGCGGCTGCGCCAGCTGTTCGGGCGCTATGCGACCTACAACGGCAGCTCGCCGTATCACGCGCCGGCGACGCTGGCGGTGATCGCGCACGTGGAGAACGCGTACGGCATCTTCAGCGTCGAGGGCGGGATCGTGCGGCTGGCCGAGGCGCTCAGGCGGCGCGCCGAAGAGCTCGGCGTCGTCATCACCTGCAACGCCGACGTCGACGAGATCGTGATCGAGCCGAGCGGCGGGCCGCTCGCCGGCTCCTTGCGCGCGCGCGGGGTGCGCGTCGGCGGCACCGTCGAGTGGGCCGATTGCGTCGTCGCCAACTGCGACGTCGCCGATGCCTACGGGCGCCTGCTCGGCGACGCCGCGCGCAAGCCGCTGCGCAAGTACGCCGAGGAGGAGCTGTCGCTGTCGGCGTACGTGCTCTGCGCCGTCGGGGCGCCGGCGCCGCTCGAGCTTCTGCACCACAACGTGTTCTTCTCGCGCGACTACAAGCGCGAGTTCGACGAGCTCGTCGGCGAGCGGCGGCCGCCCGAAGATCCGACGGTCTACGTGTGCGCCGAGGCGCCGGGCCGCTACTTCATCCTGACGAATGCGCCGCCGCTCGACGACAAGGGCGCGCGTCTCGACTGGTCGCTGGAGGCGCCGCGCTGCCGCGCGCGCATGGAGCGGGTGCTCGGGCGCCATGGCTGGTCGCTTCAGCCTTCGGCGGCGGTGGAGATCGCGCCGCCCGACTTCGCGGCGCGCTTTCCGTCGAGCCGCGGGGCGATCTACGGGCTGGCGTCGAACTCGCGCATGGCCGCGTTCAAGCGGCCGGCGAACACGCTGCCGGGGATCGACGGCCTCTACTTCTGCGGCGGCAGCGTGCATCCCGGCGCCGGGCTGCCGATGGTGGCGCTCTCCGCTCGCATCGCAACGAAGCTCGCGCTAGAACAAGGGAGCCCATGAGCGAGCGCGAGACGTACGACGTGGCGGTGATCGGCGGCGGGTTGGTGGGGTCGATGGCGGCGCTCATGCTGCAGCGCCGCGGGCTCCGCTGCGCGATCCTCGAGTCGCGGCCGTGGGGCAAGGAGCAGAAGGTCGTCGTCGGCGAAGCGATCACCGAAGGCTCGAGCGTGTTCATGCGCCACGAGATCGGCCTCGGCGATTGGCTCAAACAGAACGCGTATCGCAAGTTCGGGTTCGACTTTCTGGTGCGGCCGCGCGGCACGGACGCGCCGGAGACGACGCCGGAGACGATGCCCAGAACCATGAACGACTGCCACGAGCTGCTCTTGTCGCTGACGCCGCTCGAGCAGAACCCGAGCGCGCTCGGCAAGCTCATCCCCACCTTCCATGTCGAGCGCACCACGATGAACCGCCACGTGGCGGAGATGGCGAAGGCGGCGGGCGTCGCGTACATCGACGGCGCCAGCGTCGAGCAGGTCGACCTCGCGCAGCCGCACCGCATCCGCTACGCGCTCAACGGCGCGCCGATGGAGCTGTACGCCAGGTGGGTGCTCGACTGCAGCGGACGGCGCACGGTGCTCGGGCGGCAGCTCGGCATCACCCATCCGGTCCAGGCGCTCGACACCGCCGCCGTGTGGAACCGCTTCGAGGGCGTCAACGACGACCCCGCGTTCTGGCGCACCTTCCACGGCGTCGATCGGCGGCGCCACACGATCCACTTCTGCGGCCAGGGCTTCTGGTTCTGGTGGATCCACCAGCGCGACAACCTCACGTCGGTGGGCGTCTCCTACGACAAGGAGCAGCACCAGCCCGACGTGAAGGCGGACGATCGCGGCTTCTGGGAGATGGTGCGCAAGTTCCCGCCCATCGCCGACGCGCTCGCGGGCGCGCGCGCGCTCGAGCCCTATCAGTACTACGCGCACCTGCCCTATCAGTCCGAGCATTGGCTGTCGACGCAGCGCTACGCCCTCATCGGCGACGCCGCCTGGTTCACCGACGCGCTCTACTCCATCGGGATCGAGACGTCGTGCCGGCAGCTGGCGATGCTCGCGCCGCTCGTGATGAAAGACGCGAGCGGGCAAGGCGTGTGCGAGAAGTCGACGGCGCGGCTCAACGAGGAGTTCGCCTACACGCAGAAGGCGGTGCTCGCGCTCAACCGCTTCAAGTACAAAGAGGGCTGGCACCGCCCGCACGTGGTGATGCAGACGGCGCTCTACGAGCTCGGCGAGATCGCGGAGCTCTATCATTTTCAGGATCCGAGCCGCTGGGACGAGGCGCGGCAGCAGAAGCACTACCGCATGCAGTGGGGAACGAAGCAGCGCCTCAGGAGCCTCGAGCGCTTCCAGGAGGAGGCGCTGCGCGACGGCGATCGCGATCTCGCCGACGGCGTGCTGCTCAAAAAGGCGCTCCTTCCGGGCAAGCGCGTCTATCGCGCGACCTGGCCGCTGTGGAAGCTGCCGCACGCGCGGCCCTGGTTCTTCATTTTGACGCGCGCGTGGGGCTTCGCCGAGCGGCTCGCGCAGCGGCACGCGCTGTTCCCCGACGGGCTGGGCTGGATGGCGGCGGAGAACGATTGGGCGCGCCTCGTCGGTGGTAGGCGCGCGCGCAAGGCCGATGGCGACGCCCGAGCACAGAGCGAATCGATCGGCTGACGGCGAGCGCGGCTTCGACCTCGGCATCGCGCCGCGGCTCGCGGCCATTCCCTTCTTTCGCCTCGCGACCGACGAGGAGATCGATCGCTCGTACGACGCGTATCGCGCCGGCGACTTCGGGCGGCTGTGCGACGTCTGGTGCGAGGTGGCGCAGCCGACGCGCGCCGACCTCGGCTCGCTGACGAAGTATTACGACCGCGCGCACCTGTTGCCGTCGCGCGCCAGCGGGCTGGCGTTCCTGGCGACGGTGCGCGCGGTGTTGCGCGCGGGCGAGAAGTTTCGCGCGCGGCTGTCGGCGCGGGCGCAGGAAGTGTTGGCCAAAGAGTTCCCCTGGCTCGAAGAGCGCCATCGCCACATCCCCGACGGCTGGACGCCGCCCTTCAAGTTCCCCGACGAGCTCCGCATGTTCATCGACGCGCTCGCCGTCGACGACACGCGCGCGCGCTGGCAGCTGTGCGCGGCGATCAACGAGGTGCAGCAGCAGCACTACTCGCGCCACGCGGCCGAGCGCTTCGGTGTGCCGGAGCTGGCGGCGCACGCGGCGCGCGAGCGCGAGCTGGCGGTGAGCTACTTCTCGCACTGGGCGCCGAACGCGACGCGCGAGCTGTGGCGGCAGTGCGTGCTCGTGCTCGACGGGCTCAACGCGGCGACGTTCGACCTCCTGTGCAACCGTGCGCCGGGCGCGGTGGTGCGCCACGCGATGCTGGGCATGGTGACGCGCGGCGCCGAGTGGCGCGCCTTCGTGGCGAACCTCGAAAAACCGCAGTGGCTCATGCCCAAAAGTGTTTACTGAACACTTGTTCGGTCTTATAGTTTTCGGCGAGCATGGGCGAGCGTAGCGAGCGCCATCGATCGGCATCTTCGCGTGGCCCGTTGGGCCGCGCTCTTGACGGGTGCAGCCCGTGAACTTCGTTCATGCCGCCGATCTGCACATCGACAGCCCGCTGCGCGGCCTCGACGCCTACGACGGCGCGCCGGTCGAGCGGGTGCGCGAGGCGACGCGGCGCGCGCTGACCAACCTGGTGCAGCTCTGCCTCGACGAGCGCGCGGCTTTCCTCGTGCTCGCGGGCGACGTCTTCGACGGCGAGTGGAAGGACTTCAACACCGGGCTCTTCTTTTTGCGCGAGCTCAACCGGCTGCGCGACGCCGGCACGCGCGTGTTCCTGGTGCGCGGCAATCACGACGCGGCGAGCGAGGTCACGCGCTCGCTGACCTGGCCGGCGCACGTGCACGTCTTCGCCGACGATCGCGCCGAGACGGTGGTGCTCGAGGAGCACGGCGTGGCGCTGCACGGAATGAGCTATCCGCGACGCGAGGTCAAGGATTCGCTGCTGCCGAACTACCCGGCTCCCATCGACGGTGCGCTCAACATCGGCATCCTTCACACCAACGCCGAAGGTGGAACGACGCATCTGAACTATGCGCCCTGCCGCGTCGACGAGCTGGTGCGCAAGGGCTACGACTACTGGGCGCTCGGCCACGTCCACGCGCACGAGATCCTGCACACGGCGCCGTGGGTGGTGTTCCCGGGCAACACGCAGGGGCGGCACATCCGCGAGACCGGGCCCAAGGGCGCCGTGGTGGTGTCGGTCGAGGACGGCGCGGTGCTCGGCGTGCGCCACGCGCCGCTCGACGTGGTGCGCTGGCGCGAGCTTCCACTGACGCTCGGCAGCGACGAGGGCGTCGACGAGCTCTATGATCGCGCGCGCGAGGCGTTCGTGCAGGCGCGCGACGAGGCCGAAGGGCGCCTCGTGGCGGCGCGGCTCGTCGTCGACGGCGCCACGCGCGCGCACGCCGAGGTGGCGGCGGCGCGCGACAAGGTGGTCGGCGAGCTGCGCGCCCGCGCGCTCGACGTGGGCGACGCGCTGTGGCTGGAGAAGATCGAGCTGCGCACGCGGCCGGCGGTGGCGCTCGACGAGCTGCGCGCGTCCGAGGGGTTCGTGGGCGAGCTGTTGCGCGCCGTCGACGAGGCGCGGCGCGATCCGGCGCTGGCCGCGGAGCTGCGCGTGCAGCTGCAGCCGCTCCTCGAGAAGCTGGGCGACGAGCTGCCCGGCGACGTCGACGTGGCGACGCTGCTCGACGAGGTGGAGGCGCACCTGGTGTCCGCGCTCGTCGCGCCGTGAAGATTTCCGAGCTGCGGCTCGAGCGCTTCGGACACTTCGCCGACGCCACGCTGCACCTCGATCGCGCCGGCCTGACGCTGCTCCACGGCGCCAACGAAGCCGGCAAGTCGACGCTGCTCGCCGCCTTGCGCGCGTTCCTGTTCGGCTTCCCGCGCGGAGCGGCGTGGGACTTCCGCTGGCCGTCGGAGACGCTGGCCATCGGTGGCACGCTGGCCTTCGCCGACGGCGCGATCGCCGAGCTGCGCCGCGAGAAGAAGCGCGGCCTGCGCGGCCAACTCAAAGAAGCGGCGCACGACAATCGTGGCGGCGAGACGGCGCTCACCGACGAGATCTTGAAGGCGCGGCTGGGGCGGCCGTCGGCCGAGATGTTCTCGACGGTGTTCGCCTTCTCTCTCGAGGATCTGGCGCGTGGCGGCGAGGCGCTGCGCGACGAGGGACTGCGCGCGGCCATCGCCGGCGCCGGGCTGGGCGCGGCGCGCAGCCCGCAAGCGGTGATCCAGGAGCTGCGCGATCAGGCCGAGTCGCTGTTCACGGTCAAAGGGCGCGCCGGCAAGCTGATCAACGCCACGCTCGCCGACATCAAGGAGCGCGAGCTCGAGCGGCGCAAGGTCGAGGCGCGCGGCGACGACTACGAGGCGCGCGTGCGGGCGCGTGACGAGGCGCGCGCCGAGGCGGAGACGCTGGGCCG
>Ga0070679_100004013_pt1 | contig 13558 bp, 29 predicted proteins | sample KBSC63BmetaG_FD_65652 | JGI IMG/M metagenome (GOLD analysis project Ga0070679, IMG submission 65652) | Corn rhizosphere microbial communities from Kellogg Biological Station, Michigan, USA - KBS C6-3B metaG | ecosystem: Host-associated > Plants > Roots > Rhizosphere | place: USA: Michigan... | reverse complement strand
GACGAAACCATTAGGGAGTAACAAATAGATGCAATAAAAGTCTTTCTACTATTCAATGGGTAGTGGTAAGGATAGAACCTAAGATTGCGAATCTAAACTGGCTATTGCTGGACAGTTGGTTCACAAGAGGGTTACATGCAGCAGTTGAGACTCCGCTTTTATTGTATCTCTTTGTTACTTCCTCTTATACTCGTCGAGGCTTATGGGAAAGCTCACAAACACTAGCACCTGAAATCGACCGGGTAGTGGCTATAATAATGCATAAAGTTAGTCTAGTAGGGTATATGTTACCGTGCCGGGTTAAGACGGCTTGCACGTTACGCGAAGAATCAACCAAGTGAGTAGAGTGACAGTCGAAAACTTGGCCCTATATGCCTAAAAAGTCGGCATACTGATGAGTCCCAGAAGGACGAAAGGAAACACTACACAAACATATGTTCAACATTGAGGCCCGCTTTGAAGATTGCAAAATCAATGCATATTCAGATGAAGGACACACATACAAAGTCCAAGTAGAAGATACACATACCGGAGAAATTTCACCAACAGAAACTCTAACTGCATTGCAAGTCTCGTATATCCTTCAATTCTGTTTACATCCAGATGGAGAACCAGAAGGTTATCAGAAAATGTACGAGAGTCTAGAGCCAATCTACAAAGATTATCCAGTCAATCTCCGTCCGATGCCTTAACCGGCGGCAAAGTTTATGTGAGTGTCGCAGCACTCCATAACCGAGAGTTTACACCAATGGCAGTAGATTCTCGGTTATGAAAAAATATCTTGCAACACTAATTAACAATGACGATAACAAGTCATACCAACACAAATTTGAAGCAGAAGATTTGAATGATGCATGGTTTGCAGTTGCTCAATTCTGTTCTCAATGGAATTCAGTTTGTGATAAATTGGAGGTAGTAGAGTGACTAAACAAGAATGGCTCGCACTACGTCCATATGTGAATTTGAGAAAGCGCGCCCCCAAGTTTACCCATATAACTAAGGCCGCGGCAAAGGCAAAGAAACACTCCGCGAGAAGGGCTAGACGTATAGCAACGCAGGAGGCATTTGAGTTGCAACATAAGTTTAATGTGTGTAGCATTAAGTACTTAAGTTAGTCTGGCATAAAAGTTGCTAGGTTTGTTGTGGATAGTGGTTTCGGGTTCTCGCGCGGAGCGCGGGCGGAGCCACATATCTTAACAATAACCGTTAGAATACTACATACCTACCATGAACTTCGTTCAAGCTCAACAAACCATTATGGATAAGTCTAATGATGGTTCTTCACTATTCACCAGTAGTTTTTATATCCTCTATTTTGCTTCTGCAAAAGACGGAGAAATATACATCTACGATACTAAAGAACCTCACCGCGCCCTTAAGGATATCCTTAACAAGCAACCTCTTCATGAATTCATACACATCGCTGCATTCGATACTGAATCTGCAATGCGCGATCAATGTAAGTGGTTTAAGTTAGTTCGAGAAGCTCGCATTAAGCTTTTACAAAAAGCTGAATCTTTTAAGGTTCAAATTGTAAACACTGAGCCTCCGGCAGCGCCTCCGGCGCTTAACCATACAGCCACACAACTATGAAACTCCACCTATTAACCTACTTCGAATTCCACCTCCTATTGCTCTCTATCGCTTCCTATATCTTTGGCCGCGCGGTGGAGCAATGGGTCAAAATCTACCGAGTCTGCCGAGACAATAAATAACACCACACCTACTATATCTATGAAAGGCTTCAAAATACTCACAGAGGATTATCGTTCACCTATCCAAGGCGGAAAACCGCTCCTTACATCCACTACAAAATTACCCTTCACTTTACCTAAAGTAGAACTCGATACATCCGATAACGAATGCGGCGCGGGTTGGAATTTCTGTAAGACTATACCACAAGCTATCAAAATAGCTAAACTCGTAAACAGATATGGACTCAACAAAATCTACGAAGTGGAAGGCTCTAAAGATTCTATTGTAAGAGATAGTAAATGTCGATGCTCAGAATTAACTTTAGTTAGTCAAGTGACAAAATGCGACTTTGAACCTAATGGTAAAAATGCTGAACTACAAGAATGGTTAGATCTCGAAGAGAAAGAAGAGAATAAGCAAGAGATAGAAAAATCTCTACTAGAAACACTAAAAATAAAAGGTTTAGATGATTGGATAGTAGAGTTCAAAGAGAAAGTAGACTACTACAACAACTACAACAACTACAACAACTACTACAACAACTACTACAACTACTACAACAACTACTACTACAACTACAACTACTACAACTACAACTACTACAACAACTACGACTACAACTACATTGCCAAATCGCTATTTGAGCCAAATACCAATTATCGCACAGAGCTAATCAATGCTTATGTGCATCAAATGCGACAACTTCGATTCGATATTAATAATAAGAAACTTTTAGTCTGGACAAAATCACAATTACCAACTAATTAACTATATGAAACACCGTAAATTCCTACACTCACTATTTCGTAACCGGCCCCAACATATCCCTACTCAACACACTTGGCGACAGCTCGTTCGAGCCGCTCTAACTCCACCGCAGAATGGACATTATGAGGGGCCGGTAAATCCACAAGTGCAATCCAAGAAAGACTAACTATTATGAGATACAGAGCAATTGAAAATTTCACTGCCTCCAATGGAGAACAAATCAAGGAAGGAACATTCATCTATACATGCGATAAACCATCTTATGGTTGTATATCCCATGAAGGGATTGCAATGACGCATGATATAAATGGTAATTATCCATTCTTTGAAGTTCCTGCAAATAAAGTAACTAGAGATCAATAATATGAAACACATTAAACATTCAGATCGTAAATCATACCGCTCTTGGGGCAAAGGAATCACACCACCTATACCCACTCCAGCAACTATTGCTGCAACCGCGGCCTCAACTCGCACATCACCTAGCGGGCACTCGATTACACCTGTGCCAGTTAATCCGCAACGCGTATTCAATCGCATGTTGCCGCGCAGCGTGAATCGTTCTAAATATGGAATCAAAGTTGGTTCTAAGGGTAGAATCATTCCTACAGTAAAAGCTTAACCATTCACCGGGCCATTAATTCAACGGTTAGAATAGGTGCAAAGCATATATTCTTTAAGAGTAATAATGCGAGTGGCATGAATATTGCTATCAGAGCATTATAAAATTAAAATCATTGTTTCCATTTGACAGTTATGATTGTTACATAATTTTCAATAAAAAAGAACAAAGAAAATATGTGCATTTAGTTCCAAAGTTGCACATTCAAGGACTTAAAAGAAGAACGATAACTTTGGCAAAGTGGCTTTTGTCTATAAAATACAAAAGGATACTAAAACCTGAGGAACAGACACATCACAAAAACGATAACAAACAAGATAATAGAATTTTTAATCTTGAAATCTTGCCAGAAATAGATCACCACAAAAAACATGCAACAGGTCAAATGTATCTTGAACTTGTGTGTCCTCAGTGTAAAAATAAATTTACAGTTTTGAGGCGTAATACACATTTTGTCACGAAAACTAGACCTGTTACATGTTGTAGTTATTTGTGTTCTAGTAAATTAATGAAGGTAACAACTAAAGACCAAAGATTGTTACTTCAAAAAGACCAACATATAATTCGTCAATTTTTAGCTCCTGTAGCTCAATCGGTTAGAGCAAGCTCTTTATAAGGGTTAGGTTATTGGTTCAAATCCAATCAGGAGTACCAACACTCTACCTAGGTTCGACTCCTAGATGGCCCACTTTATCTTCTAACTTTATGCCCACTCCAAATCTACCCACTACCGTTAACGGCCTACGTCAACATTGCGCTTGTGGTCAACCCGCAACATTTAGGCATGCCGGTAGTCCATGTTGCGAGTCATGCTATCTCATCGAGACTCGCATGAATCATACGCTAGTAGCACGTACTCAGGATGTTCGTCAGACTCCTACTCCTGGTAGAAACTATTGTGACCGGATATACACTTTTAATGGCGGTTTAGATGGTAAAGTAATAACAAGAGCACCAAAAGTATGAAAAAAGAAGAAGCAAAACTAGCAGCGGAAGTAATGCTCGCATATGCGAGGGGAGAAGAAGTTCAAGTAAAATATAAGGAAGGCAATGATACTTGGGATTCAACATCTGAACCATGTTGGAATTTCTCTACTTATGTTTATCGCATCAAACCCACTCCCAAACCTCCTACATATCGCCCGTGGAAACCTGAAGAAGTTCCAATGCCTTGTGTATTAAGGCACAAACAACATCCTAACGACAGAAAAATTATTCTAAGTATTGCACCTCCTGGTATTCAAGTAACAGGAGCTTTTGAATTTTATATTCTTTCGTTTAAAGATTTATTTGAACAATGTGAGTATTCTCTCGACAACGGCAAAACTTGGCAACCTTGTGGAGTACTAGAGGCCGATGAAAATTAAACGTATTTGCAATGATTGCCCTTGTCTAAATCACGACTATGAAAATGGTAGTGATTGTAATCTAAACTTTAATATTCGATTAGAGTGGGTACGAAAATCCGATATGCCTGTACCCACAGAAAGTGTAGACGAGAAAACCGCCTGGAAAGACTCAGCACACAATGCAAATATTAATCACACTATGGTATATGCATCAGACGATTGTGACTTGGATATGATTCTCCTAAAAGATGGAACAACCTTTCAAGATAGAGGCAACAAACGAATAGAGAAACTAAAAACTAAATAATCTTCTACTATGCAACCGGCCCCACAAAATACCCTCAGCCGAGTGCTCACTCTGCATCCACTCGAACTCTACCTTGTCTGTACACCTACAGAGTTTGATATACATTCTACTTTATGCATATCGGAGTATGTGCATTGTATTCCCGGTAAACGAGTTAGGAGACTGCATAAAACGTGGCGCAACGATATCATCACCCATGCAGACGAGTGGGAAATGGAAGTAATGGAAGGGCAAGTCAAAATGTACAATACCCTATATGGTAATGTATTGAACAATTGGTTAGTAGTGAAGCTGGGATTTGCAGTAGGAATACAACTGAAAGTTTGGGAAAACTAAACATAAAGAAAGGTAACAAGATATGAGACCAAAATATAAAGGACCACTGAGGTTTCCGATAAGATTCAAAGAGGATATAACCGCAGTTCATGTGTTCTATTCTATAAATGGTGCTAGGATTAGATATGGAAATAAGGAAAGAAAGTATGATCATTATACACTACCAGAAGGATTTGATAATCTAAATTGTGAATGGTTTCTCAAATCAACAGCCTTTCCTGTAATCACCAAACGCGAAGCAAGAAAAATCAACCCAAAATGTCCATGAAAACAGCAGAAGAATGGAATAAACAACTTAGATATACATCTGGTAACCCAGCTAGTATAGATAATATTAAACAAATCCAACTAGATGCTTACAAATCTGGACTAGACCATGCCATATCAGTATTAAGAGCACATGGAGAAGTTCACAATACAAGTATGTATGATTTGATTGCCCCTCTTGAAAATCTCAATAAAACAACCACAATAGAGACAATGGGATATCTATGAAAACCACACCACAATCAATGAAAGAAGAGTTTGAGAAGCTCTTTGTAAATCATAACTCCTCAACAGGAGTTGATATAAATCTTAGTAATGAACAGCTCTGGCTACTCACTAAGTTCGCCAAGTACGTCCGCCTACGCGCCCGCAACAATACCGCATTCAATAACCTTATGAATCAGGTATTTCCATACGCGCGGTTTGAGCAAGTAACTAAGACTAGAGTGGATGGTACTGGGGCTTATCCGGGCCTCAAGATTACCATAAAGGCAACGGGGGTCGGAATACCTAGGAGAAGAGGAGGCGGAATGAAACATCCTAAAGTACCTATTGGATATAGAAGACTAAGAGTTGGCGAGTATATACATGATGGAGATAGGTGTGCTTATAAATTTTATGAGGACCAATCAGTATTGATAACTACTTGTGTTAGAACAACCGATAGAATTAAAGTAGAACCAAAAGATGATAACTTTTACTACCGGCCTCTCAAATCTAAGATAACTACCGCCCTTAGTAAATAACCATACCGACTACCTTCTACTTTCGTTGGCATAGGACTTGCTATGTACGCTCTATATGGTAAGTAACAGTTGGCACACTAACTGCCCAACTCTAAAGCCATCACTTTGTAAGTTGCACTTAAAACAGGGTTCAATGGTCAGTAGCAACTTACATACGACAACATAACTTAGCACCATAGAACCACAAACCTAGTATAACATATGAGTACACTGACAGCACAATCCCACTCGAATAACAATGTCGAAGTGGTCTACAATCCTGATACCGTCAAGAAGGGTGTCAATAATGGTAATCCCATTCTGCGTCCAGACCTAAAGCCACTGAGCTTTAGTGCGAGTGGTAGCCTTGTGGATTACATTGGCGGCGCAGATAAGGTCAAGAAGTTGCTTGAGCGTTACATTAATCAGAACGCGGCGAGTGCTAGCAATGAGAGTTTGGACGAGAAATCCGGTACGATCAATCTGGACAACTGGAAAACACTGATCTCTGGTGCTTCTATTGCTGGTGAGACACTCGATGAGTTGCGTGAACGCCTGAGTGACGTACAAGACGAGCAATCGAGTCTGGCGGAACGCTATGTCGAACTCGACAAGGGTACGCCTGAGTGGACTGAGATTCGTGAGCGAATGCTCGCGCTTAAGGAAGAGAAGGCCGGACTTGCGAAGAGTATCGCAGATAAGGAAGAGATTGGCCGTAAGCGTGTCGCTGCACGTCAGGCTAACAAGGCCGCTCAAGAACAGGGTCAGCAAGTGGCCACTGAAGCGGCGGTAGCGTAAGATAATAGTGTACGCTGGTAGACCGGGTTAAATAGTCTACCATGTAATGACTGTAAGGTCAGCGCCGGTACGGCGCAAGGCGTAGCTTCGCTTCGGAGAATATATGAATAATACAAAAGTAAATAGTGCAGTGATAGAGGTTCTAACCGCGAACCAAAATATGGTAAGACCCAATAAGTATTTCGTTGGATATTATCTCACACCTGATGGCAATATTATTGCATACGATTGCCGAGAACCACAGAAACTAATTAGTTCTATCATAGATAAACATCCAGACTACGAATTTCTCAAACTAGAATCTATTGGTAATGAACAACAAGCACGAGAAATTTGCGAGATGTTTAGGATAGTTAGAACGGCAAGATTGACACTACTTAAAGATGCTGAGAGATATAAAGTAGTCGTAGAATATTTCGATAATAGAGATTTGAAGATAGCTTAAAACTTTATGAGCGCGTGGCGGAATAAGACGCAACGGGTTATGGTTTAAGGTCGGTGATACAGGAAAACTTGCTCTGATGTTTGCAACATTAGCTAACTGTTAATTCCGTAAAGACCTTAAGTGCAGACTGAAATTGTTTGCCGCGCTCACTATTTTGATGGCAATTAGCAAACCATGATAACAAGCATATTATTTAGCGCATGGACTGTTGCAACAGATGTGCTGCTTGTCTTTGCCATCATTTAGAATATGCCTCGCAAGCAGAACAGGGCGAATGAACTACAAACCTGTATAAATAAGTGTTAGTCTCTGGTGCTACAGCAGAGCGAACTGTAGCTTCTCTCCTTACCCATATCCTTGACCGCCGGTTCCCTTGTGGCATGAAAATTGCTATTGGGTATTTCTCATACGACCATTAAACACAGGCACCACTATGATTATACATATCGAACTATCTGAGTCTGATATAAAAGAACTCATTCGAGAAAAGCTCTGCAAGGATACCGGACTTGCAGATATATCTCTGAAGAATGTAAAGATCGAGGTCAAATCTAAGCAGAACTATCGTAGTGAATGGGAAGAAGCTGCATTTCGTGGTATATTTAATCTGAATACCGATATTCCAAGTATCTCCTAACCGCCCACACTCTTTATGGATACCACCACACAGCCCACAATTACCTTACCTCTACGCGACTACCTAGATGTACTCTTCACCTACAAATCCAACCGCGACCACATCTTATGTCGAGTAGCGACCCTCTCGCGCGAGCAAGCAGAGGCTATCCGACAACTGGATTTAGAGGAGCGGTTCTGCCATGTGGAATACCATGAAGATACGCCCGCGGTAGGTCAAGTGTGGCCTATAGATGATTGGCGCTCCCATTACATACGCAGGGAACAACTTAAAGCAGTAAGTGAACGTAGTCGCAAGAATAAAGAGCTGCTGGAAGAAGCCAAAATGAGAATGGTAAAGACGATATGCGATGACGAAGAGATCGGAGTAATGTTCGATATAGAACGAGCTACAGAATATGTTGGTAGGATAGTGAGAGAGAAGAAGTTTGCAGTGGCTAAGAAGTTTGGTTGCCCTAACTTGGAGGAACTATTACAATGAAAATATCTGAGTTGCATAAGACATGGAATAGTGGCGGTCCAACATATCTAACAGATAATGAACTGTGTATTTTGATAAATGAGTTAGTAAAGATGAGGGAATATTTTAGAGATATGGGAGAGAAGATTATTACCTATTATCTAATACAAGAGATACACTCAATGCAACATTCTGCTATGTGTAGAAATATCCCTGAAAGGAATTATCTACAATGAGCAAACCCACACCTAAAGAAACCCTCTTACGTCAACTCTCTCGACAAGAGCGCACAACCATAACCGACTTCGCTTCGTTTGGACGCATCAAAAACTGGAACGATTTCAAGCGCGCTACTGGCATAACCGCGCCCGAAACTTTACTACAACGAGAACTCTCAGTCGATGCGATTCGAGAGGCGTTTGGAATACTTAAACAACAGATAGAGAAAGGGCAAGATGAAAATAAGCTGGCAGCTAATACTAATAGTAATCATGATCTTAGTATTAAACAATCGAGTCGAACACCTACAGAACCGAGTACTCAGTCTGGAGAGTCTAGTATTACCGACTCAAAAACCAAACACATTAATGACGAATTCTCAATTATCCCCTCTCTCCGACATAATCCAAAAGTCCAATACAATCACCAACAAGAACTAGCAGCGGCGTGGATAGTGAGAGGTTTCATGTCATGTGGGTATCCAGCCATCGGGTTTCCGTGGCCCGTTGGAACAGGTAAAACTTATGTATTCAGTGCAGTACTAGCCGAACTATATCGACGAGAGTTCAGACCTTTGATGGAAAGTGTTGCACTATATCCAGCCTGTGTAGTAACTCGTGCTTCTATAGTTGAACAAACGAAGCGAGTCTTGTCAGATGAGTTTGGTCTAGTGATTGGTAAGCAAGTGGATGTAACAAATATAGACCAATTACGCAGCAAATTTGGCGAGAATTTCCTCAAAGAAGAAATAGAAATCCGAGATGGTATTGAACATGTAGTATATAAATGGATCGAACCATTATCACCAGCTATTATTATACTTGACGAATCTCAATCTGTGAAGAATGTCGACTCAGCTCAATCTCAAATCATGCAAGCATACAACGAACTTAACGGAGAGGATCATCGAATACTATTCTCATCGGCGACTATGTTCACGAGAGTAGTGGAGTCTAAGTGCTTCGCAGTTAGTACACGATTGGAGTGGTAACGACTTTAACATACAAACTAAACACCACAAACTATGAATAGTATCACAATAAGAAAGAGTAAAAATCCAAAGAGAAGAACTTCATACAGTTTGTTCTTCTATTCACACCGTGATGGTTATATTGCGCCGCAGCTAATAGGCACATATACAACTGATAATGGAAGCTACGTAGAACTTGGTAGGACCATTGATAATTGGTTAACTCATAACAGTATTCCTGCCGATATGGAAACGAAGAATCTTAAGAGTGAGAATACCGGCCCTCAAACTAACCTTGAACTTGGAGGCACTGATTAACATGCTTCGACAGTTGACTAACAGAAACTTTGACCAGTTCGCTACTTTCGTGGCATCCCCTAGCGATCCCGTTGAGTATAACGAGGCCGCTATGAAACGACTAATGGAGTTCCTATCTCCATACATAGTCGATGTTAATCCACCACGACCCAAGTTCCATAGTAGGAACCACATCGAACTCATAGACTTCTCTACACCAGAAGAATACGCTGCGTATCAACGCGCCTATGAGAATTACCTCAAAGCGACCGCACTCCTTGAGGATAGAATTGGGGGCGGTGGTGGGCAATTCATGAAGCTAGTAGAGTTCCTCAAGTTTAGGCAAGCAGCAGAGCTGATAAGGGCACCATACTTAGCTCGAAGGGCAATGGAAACTCAGGTACGGGAGAACAAGTCGATCATCATAGCTTGTAACTTCAAGGAAACCATTAGCAAGATCGTTAAGATATTGGTACTCGATTACGGTGTCTCTCGTTATGAAATCTCTCTAGTGTGGGGAGGTAGTAATAATCAGCGTGCCAAGAAATCCAACAAGCGAGTAGCTGGTATGTCTGGTGAAGAACGGGCGCGACTAATCAAAGCATTCGACTCTCCCGAGGATAGGGAACTCTTGAAAGACCTTGGTATAGATTTGGATCAACCAATAGCAAGTGAGGAACCAGTAGTCGAGACTATAGTGGAACCGGCCCCACAAACTAACTATGACGCATTACGTCTCGGTACCCAAAACATCCGACAGCGGCAAGAGGAAATTGACCGCTTCCAGAATGACACTAGCAAGTTCTGTATCTTTACCTTCAAAGCAGGTGGAGTAGGCCTAAGCTTACACCAGAACAAGCCTGAGTACCGTCAACGAGAAGCTCTACTTGCACCTACATACAGCGCAATCGAGTTAGTGCAAGGGTTAGGTAGAGCAGCACGACTCACGAGTTGTTCAGATACTATCCAGACAATTGTATTCTACAAAGGTACAATCGAAGAGCACGTTGCACTTAAAGTGAGTAGCAAACTCAAATGCCTACGACAAGTAGTACGACAACGTGAGAGCTGGCAAGACGTAATCGTTAATAGTACTGGTGAATTACACCAGAAGTTAGTGAATCGAGTGGAAGTCGATAGTGATATTGAACAAGTAGATACAGAAGAAAGTGAGAGTGAAGATGAAGACAATTAAAGAATGGTTTGGATTGTGTAATCACAAGTGGAAAACCCTTAAGATGGAAGCTATAGATAAGATACGATTGAGTGACGGTGCAAGCAGATATGTTGGAGATATCTATACGATGCAATGTGAGAAGTGTGGTAAGGTAAAAGGATTTAAGATAATGATATGAACCGTAAGCAATCAATCATATCTCACTTGGCAGTCTTAGCCGTTGGTATATTCTCTACTACTGTTGTGCTTAGCTATAGTCACACCTGCCCTCCCCCGACTCGCATAACTCCGCTCCTTAAAGTTACCCATGTGATGAACGGACAAACTAAGTGGTGCATTGGCATCACGAATGACTATATGTTGACGGCCGGTGGAAGCAATTGGATACAGTTTGAATTCCTATATAACTATAAAACGAAATGAAACCTGAAGAACAACGGATAGCTATAGCGGAAGCGTGTGGGTGGTATGCCGATGATAGGCCGGGGTATTGGGGAAATGACCAACTCCAAAGAATCACAACAACTGAACAGCTTCCCGACTACCTAAACGACCTAAACGCAATGCATGAGGCGGAGAAGGTGCTAAATGAAGTTCAATGGTGTGATTACTGGTCTAATTTAGACGATGTTTGCAGATGTGAGAATACTTATCATGGAATTTGCAGGGCTACCTCCCCTCAACGTGCCGAAGCATTCCTTCGCACAATAGGTAAATGGAAAGACTAATTTAATATATGGAAACTAACACACCCCCCACCGAACTTACCACTCCCATAGGTTTCTCTTCCTCACCACTAGAGACCGAGAAACAGAAACTACTAGATCGTATAACCGAGCTTGAATCTGATGGATTCCCAGAGCAGGCTTCACAACTACGACAGAAGCACAAGGATATCCTCAATCCAACGATTCCATTCCCCGCTCAAGAACACTTGAGCAAGTTCATTACCACTGACCCTCACATGCTTAAGGTAAAGCATGATATTGGCTTGTTGTCTCGTCATTGGGTAATGGATACCGTACTTATCCAAGGTCCAACAGGTACAGGTAAAGAGATACTATCTCGTGCTCTACACGGCGACCGAAACGTAACTAAATTTGTAGCCATTAACTGCGCTGCAATGCCAGAGCATCTACTCGAATCTGAACTATTCGGCCACGTGAAAGGTGCATTCACCGGCGCGGTTATGGATAAGGAAGGGCTATTCAAAACCGCGGAGACATTGTTCCTAGATGAGATCGGAGAATTACCATACTCGATACAAGCTAAACTCTTACGGGTATTGCAGGAGAAAGTGATACGTCCCGTCGGTAGCAACTGTGACACAAGAGTAGATCGTTGTAGGGTGATTGCCGCGACTCTGAAGGATATGGATAACCTAGTGGCCGCGGGTAAGTTCCGAGAGGATTTGTATTGGCGCATTAATACATTCCATGTGAAGCTATCTGGGTTGGAAGACCGGCCCGAAGATATACCCCTAATCACTAACGACTACGCAACCCAAGTGGAAGTGAAAGAGAATGGTAAGATACCTGCACCCAATAAATGGGATAAGAGCTATAGGATAAAGGCTAGTCTATTGAAAGGTAACGTGCGTAGCATACAACAAATTGTCCGCAGGAGACATGTATTAGGAGAGATGCCAAATGAATAAAAATGTATTATGTGGTCTTTTATGGTTCTTATTTTATTTAATACTTATACTTTGTTGTTCTATATACAAAGATACTATTGGATTAATTCTTAGTAGTATAGGGTGTTTACTCAGTGGATTACATATAATCTATAACTACAAGGATACCCAATGAGCGACGAGAAATTGAAACACGTTTGCCAGATGACAACGAAAGAGTATCAGGAATTCTTACAACGAGATGATGAGATAGCCATACATGCAGAGCAAGTTGTGCTAACTCCACATAATATTTCAGCAAGAGAAATGTTAACTGAACTATTAGTGTCCAGAAGGAACACCCGCCACACACCCGCCCCGACAGTGAGCGTAGATAAAGACAAAATGATAGCCAATTTAGTAGATGCCCTAGAACATATCTACTCATGTGCTACCTGTGCCAATTCTCCACTAGACTGGCGTGACCAAGATCACCCTTGCCCATCAGCATCTCATAACTACGAAGTAATGCGCCAAGGTAGAGGCTATGTCGATAGCATTCCCGATAACCCCACGAAAGACTTGGCATAGGAATTGCTTAGGAAGAAGTCGTATTAACCATTAACATTCACTATTCTAAACTAATCTATGGCTATTCCAACTCCAACACCCACTCCTTCACCCGCAAAAGAAGTGCGTACTAAAGACAGTGCAATCGCCTATCTGCAAACCATAAGCGAGAGCATTAAAGGCTTCGAGGGTAAACCTCAGTACAATCCGTTCCTATATCGTAACATCAAAATCAATCCATTACTTGAACAACTGAAGGCAGAGAGTATTATTACCGTTAGTCCCGATGGTGTTCGTGTCGT
>Ga0070679_100004010_pt1 | contig 13560 bp, 9 predicted proteins | sample KBSC63BmetaG_FD_65652 | JGI IMG/M metagenome (GOLD analysis project Ga0070679, IMG submission 65652) | Corn rhizosphere microbial communities from Kellogg Biological Station, Michigan, USA - KBS C6-3B metaG | ecosystem: Host-associated > Plants > Roots > Rhizosphere | place: USA: Michigan... | reverse complement strand
TTGTTCTCGAGGAGTTCCATGTACGGGAACGCGCGTTGGGGATACTTGTAGATCCCTTTCATATAGGAGTGTGTCGGAGTCGAGTCGACGTAGAAGTAGTATTCCTTGACGTCTTCGCCGTGGTTGCCCTCCGAGTTGGTGGTGCCAAAGAGTCGCTCTTTGAGAATCGGGTCGTTACCGTTCCAGAACGCGGGAGCGAAACAGAGATACTGATGGTCATCCGACAGTCCAAGGAGGCCGTCTTCGCCCCAGTGATACGCCCGAGACCGGGCTTGATCATGCGTGAAATAGTCCCAAGCATCACCTCCACCGGAATAGTCCTCACGGACCGTGCCCCACTGGCGCTCGCTGAGATACGGACCCCATTTTTTCCATTGCACGTCGTTTTCACGCGCCTCATCGAGGCGTCGCTGCTCGGCGGTACGCGTCTCACTCATGTTGTCCTCCGTTTGGAGCAGAGCCCAGCGATAGACAGTTGCGCCATCCGGCTGCTGGGCATGCCGGTCGCGTGTATCTGGACGTGTCCTCAGATCCGGTGCTTGGCACAGATTAAGACGCATTCGTCATCAGCGATTGCAGGGTCAAGGACGTGACAATCCATGGACCGGGGACCTGTCCGACCACGTGACGCGCTGTCACATTACGTTTAAAGACCTGTGCGAACATGACCTGCCAGGTAGCAGATCAAGGTCGTAAAATGTGTTCGCCTCGTTGAACAAATGCGACGCGGCAGTCACGAATAGTTGCGCGATGTTTGCGTACCTACGCTTCAAGGATTTCGTCGATGAGCGGTTGTTGGTTGGCTCGATCTCTGTCTGCGTGGTGACAACTGCTAGAGCGCGGGTCCGTCGGCCGTGGACCAGTCCAAGGAGAGGAAACCAAGCTCCTCGGCGCGCCGCACCGCCTCTCGGCGACCACTAACTCCCAGTTTGTCGAAGATGTTGCTGTTGTGTCGCTTGACCGTGAGTGGCGAGATGAAGAGTTCGTCCGCGATTTCGCGGTTCGAGAGGCGCTGGCTTAGCAAGTCGAGGACTTGTTGTTCGCGGCTGGTAAGAACGTCCTGCGGATTGATCGAAACTGCCGGCGGCAGGACCGACCCAGTAATTGCGATATTTGCCCAATCAGCCGTCTCTGGGACTGGTCGCGTCTCTTCTCGCTGCAGCGCTCGAATGAGCAAGTCGCGCGTTGGTTCAGAAGGGAGCCGCTTCAGCAGCGGAATGGTCGACGGACCGAACTCGATCAGCGTGCGCATGAACCCATCGAGTTGGACGAGATCCATCGTCTCTCGAATGAACGCATCGGCAAGCAAGTTATTTCCTGACCGCTCCGCGATCAGACTCCGCAGGATACATAACTGAAACCGTTGACGCTCCGGCATTACCGTGTGCTGAAACTGTCGTTCGATGAGATGGGCTATCAGGCTCGCTCGCTTCAGGTCCTCCGTCGTGCCTCGCGCGACGAGCAACCGCGCCAGGATCAGGTGAGCGGGTTGCGAGAACATCGGCGCCGCCCTCGCTGGCTCGAGCGGAGTGTGATCGAGCCAGCGTATCGCATTCGGAAGTTGACCGAGCTGAATGGCGACAAGTGCCCCATAGGCATGAGCTCGCTCGATTGCCTCGAAGTCGTTGACCGATTCGGCGACGCGGAGCAGATCGGCGAGCAGCGCATCTGCCTCAGTTGGGCGTCCCAATGCCTGATACGTTGCGACGAGCAGCAGCAACGAGTCCTGGAATGCGGAAAATGGGAGCGACTCGCGCTGGGCGATCGCGATCTCCAGCATTTGCGCGGCTCGAGTCAGATCGTTGCGCTCGTAGGCGATCGCGCCTGCGTGCCAATAAGCCCAGCCAATGGCGAATGCACCGGCACGCGATTCCTCGAGCGTACGGAGCAATCGGTCGGTCGCGGTCGCGGCGCGCAGGATGTCACCGGAAAACGCGTAGATCCAGATCAGTCCCGAGAGCGCAAATTGGGCGACATAAGCCGATGACGTGGTCTGGCCCGCGAGTGCATGGAGGCCGCGAAGTGCGTTGGCAACATTGCCGGACGCCGCGCTTGCCATCGCAAGCCGAAACACAGCCTGACCCCGTGAAAAATGGTGATCCGCTGGCAGTCTGCTGATGGCTCGCTCGAGCGCTTGTGCTTGAAGCACCGGCTCGTCGGTGAAGGGGCGGCGGCAGGCAGAGATGCAGTCGAGCTCCGCTTGAATGCCGTCGGCTTCCGATTCCAGATCCTCGAAGTCTGCCAGCCGTAGCCTCGCTCGCGCGGTGTGACGCGCGACAACGGCATCGTGACCGCGAAGCCAGGCGCACCAACTGCTGAGCACCAGGAGTTCCGGATCCTGGTCGACCGTCATATCTGGAATGGCGCTCAACCAGGCCTCCAGGCTGGTCCAATCTCCTTCGACGAGGGTTTCCTGGGCTGCCCGCTTGACGATCCCGCTCGCCGCCAGCGGCTCGCCGGCCGCGAGCGCATACCGGACCGCCTGCCCCGCGAAGCCGAATTGTGCGAACCAATCTGCCGCTCGGATAAGCAATCGGTGCACGATCGCTTGACCATTCAGCGCCAGCAACTGGCGCGAGAGGAATTGCCGGAAGACCTCATGGTAGCGAAACCATTCGAGATCGTCCCCAAACGAATCGAAAAAGAGGTTTCTTCGTCGAATCCACTCGATCGCTCCTTCCGTATCGACCGGTTCGCCAGGCTCCCACGTCAGCGCATCGCAGAGGGGGATCGAAAACACCTCGACGCAGGATGTCCGGAGCAGCACTGTCCGCACCGTGTCCGGAAGTTGGCTGAAGACGATCTGGAAGAGGAAATCGAGGTTCTCCGGATCTCCATTCAGAGCAGCGGCCTCGGCGAGCCGTTCAGGATCCTGCACGTTGCGAAGTGCGAGCCCGGCGAAGTTAAGCCCAAGTGCCCATCCATCGAGATACGCGCGTAACCGCGCAAGTGCCACGCCAGTGACACGCCGGCCCGACAGTCGCCGCAAGAGAAGTCCGCTCTCGTTCTCCGTGAAACTCAGCCTTTCAGCCCCGATCTCCTCCAGCGCACCGCGTGCGCGGAGGTCCTCGATCGGTAGAGGAGCCGACTGGGAAATCATGACGACCTGGAGACGGGGAGCGGGGTAGCGTAGCAGCGGCGACAGAAAACGCTGAATCCCGATGGAGTTTCCCTCGTGGACATTGTCGATGACCACGACGATGGGGTCGGACAGCGAATGCAGGTCGTCGTTCAACAGACTGCCCAGCACTTCGGGAGACGGCAGCTTGGAAAGTCTCAGCGCATCAATAACGGCGGTGCCAGCAGCCGGTGCGACCTGCCGGAACGCGGCCACCAGGTGCTCGATGAACGGCACCAGATTGCCGTCCTCTTCGCTGAGCGACAACCAACTCGACGGCCGATCGAGTCGGCTGAGCCATTGGGCGACCAGCGTCGTTTTGCCTGCTCCCGCCGGTCCTTCGACAAGCACCCAGGGGCGGTTCGTCTGAGGAAAAAGTCGTTCGCGCTCGATCAGGCCGCGGCGCAACCTTGGTGGCCGCAGATTCCCTGCGATGGCGGCCAAGCGGTCGGAGGGGCGTTGTAACCCAGCGGAATCTCGGCTGGCGTTTGTGACTCCCGCATCAGGAGTCAGAGAACCAATTGACTGACCGTGAACGGAATATAAGACATGGTCGCGCATGTACTTGTCTCTCGCGAGATTTTAGATTTTTCTTCCCGCTGCGCGATCTTGTTCGCGACCTTGGGGATTTCTCGTGTTCTCTCATTCTCCGGCCAGCAGTCGCGCGATGCCGTTCACTGGAAGTCGATCACGAATAGCGTTTGGCGTACTGCCGTCCTCGCGTACGGTTGCCGTATCCGCTGCCGGCATATTGCGCAAAATCAGCGACCAGCGCCAGGCCCATCCATATCCAATCGAAACCACGGAGCCCACCGAGCCCAACCCCGACATACATCAGCGTCGTCCACGGTAGAAAGATGAACCCCAGGAACGGCCAAAAGAACGAACTGAACATCCGCTCCCAGCGAGTCGGATTCAAGAGCCACCAGACGAGGATGCCCGCGCGCGGTCCGAGAAACAGCAGGATCGACGCAAAGCAGCACATGCGGGTGTCCTCCTAATACTGAACTGACCTTTCCACCTCAGGGTTCGCGCAACGCCGGCTTGAACAGCCGGCAGGTGAGGTGTGACGATCGGGGTGTTGGCTGTGGCGATCGCGCGCAATCTCGGTAGGCGCAAAAGTCGCATATCTGTCGCCCCGAACGATCGCAGACGGAGCAGAGACCGCAGCTTGATCCTGTTGCCGGAGACGCGCGAGTGGAGCCGGCTGAATCTTCGAAGGTGAACAGCCGGCCGTGCTCGCACCCGGGACTAGTCCATGTCGGCGAGCTCCTGCTCTTCGCCGGCCTCGGTGATCTTGATCGCGATCCCCAGCGCTCGCGCGATATTGCCGACAGACGCCACCACGCGGGGTCCGCCAACCACTGGAGCGATCGCGACCAGCGTGCTCTGGATATCTTCGGCGGTTATGCCCGTACCGCTCGCGAGGCTAAGATTGGTCAGGTATGAGAGCGGTGGAGCGTCGACGGCGACCAGCGCAGCGATGCGAACCATCATGAAGGACTTCGGGTCAAGGCCGGAACGCTCGAACGATTCGGCGCCCATTTGGAGCAGCGTATCGAGTACTGGTTGGTCTTCGGGTTGTTCTTCGACCGACATTGGCAAATCCCTCTTTACTGTTCTTGAAAGGCTCAGTTCGTGACGATCGTCCCTGCCATCACGCACCGAAAGTGTGGGACCAGCCAGCGCGCTAATCATGAACCGGCCGGTCGCAACGGTAGGTGGTATTCCGCTCAATGGCTGAAGATGTACGCCGAACGAGTGGCCGAGGTCAGATCGTTCGAGCGTCTCGGGCGCTCGGCGTATGTTGTCTGAGACGTCTCACGCTTGTCCCTGCTCCTGGTTGTGTTGCATACCAGATATCACGCTGATCGGCGTCGACGCTGACGACGCCTCGCTCGTTTGTCGTATTGTCGGGTCGTAGTCGAGCCTCTCGACCACGCCGACTCGTCCCAGATGTCTCTCCAGGCAGACTCAATCACCCAGTTCGAAACGATCCTTAGCGTTCAGGCAATTGGATGAGTACCTCCGTCAACGCATCCACGACCTCGTCATCCAGGATTCGCCGCGCGAAGTCATCAAATCCCTGAAATGACGCTGCTATTTCGTCCGCTTTTGACGACCAGTAGACGACGGAGATCGATTGTGATCCACTCGGCACGCCTTCACCGAGCTTCTTCAGTCGGCTGTTCACGATCCCACGTTGTGCCATATGTCCGAGCGACTGGCTCCAGCCCGCCTGATTCGAGTCGATCTGAATCGTTCGAGGCTCAAAGAGAAGGCTGCACAGGCAGATGATGACCGACATCCCGTTGGTTTCGGGTGTCCGCGTCAGCCCAGCGATCGAGCGAATGCGCACGGTTCCGGAACGTGCCCTCAGGAGCAACGCACCATCGATGATCGCATCCTGGGACTCTTTGGGAAGCGTCAGGATGCGCTGCAACGAGCCATCCAGGTGGTTCGACTGGGAGTATGTGGCAACAATCATCTCAGTCTGAGGCGACCGATGGCTCGGCGAATGTGACTCGCCAAGCAAGATGCCCTTCTTGATTTGCTCGAATTCTTGATGGGTTACGGCGCCAAGCTCATAACGTTCGATGAGTTGCGACAAACGTTGTAACCGCGGCAGCGGAGCTTCGGGCGGTTCGTTGTGACTCTCATTCAACGGAACCTCCTCCAGTTCCAATTCTTCGGAAATGAATACCGGAGTGCGCTTTGGTGACGCGACACCAAGGCGAATTAGTTTATCGCCGCGATTGGCCTCAGCTGCTGAAACCTGATCGGCAGGCCGAGTCGCAGGAAACGTCGGCACTCGTCGCGTGCCTCGGCGATCTCAGTCACCCGTGCTCACCCTAGCGATCGATGACCGTCCGGCGCATCAACAACACGGTCGCAGTTGAGGGCGTACACCGTTCCCTCAGGCAGTATTAATCGGATGCTGCGCCTGTCAACTGGGTGGCGCTCTCTTGCTTGGAGGCCAACAGGTTCAGCTTGCGCGCCTTCTGAACGGCTTCGGTTCGACTGGAGACGCCAAGTTTGCCGTACAGGTTCGTGATGTGACGTTTCACGGTCGAAACAGCGATATACAACTCTTCGCTTATCTCCTTGTTGGTCAGGCTGAGCGCCACCAGTTCGAGCACATCGATCTCGCGCGCAGTGATCGGCTCGATCAGATCGGTGTGGGTGAACTTCGTGAGTTTCTCCGGCGTCTCCCCGCTTGCCTTGAGCAAGGTGTTGACGTAATACACCTGCACTCCCCGGCGATGGGCGATGCGCAAGAGCCGCGACATCGGAGAGCCATCGTCGATGAAGACGCGGACGTGTTGTGCTGCTTCCCCTAGCTCGAGCGCCTCGCGCAGGACCTGCACGGCCTGTTCGAGCTCGAACAGGTCGAGATAGGCGAGGCTGAGCAGCGCCAGAACGTGTATCAGGTTGTACCTGGCGCCACTTGCTGCCATCATGCGGCGCAACCGCTCGAGCAGTTCCACGACCGCTTCGACGTCGCCTTCGGCGATGTGAATTCTGGCGAGCATGAGCGACTCCGGCAGCGACATCGATCCCTCCGGCGGATCAGCTGCCAGTCGCGGCATCAGTGCCCAGCGGCGTGCCGATTCGACGTCACCACCGGCCAGCGCAATACGGACGAGAAACGCGTAGACCTCGTTAAGCCGACGCGCGTTCTGCAAGGCGTTCGCGGATTCTGTCGCTGCATTCAGCGCCTCGAGCGTCCCATCGAGATCGCCCTGTGCCCAGCGCGCTCGCGCGAGTTGGAGTTGGAGCGGCGCGTCCTGTGAGCGCATCCCACGTTGATTGAGAAGACGTATGCCTTCTTGCAGCAGTTGCTCGCACTCGTTCACCCGGTTTTGCGAATACATAACCTCCGAGAGGGCTCCCACAACGAGGGCAGCAACTGTTGGAACCTCGTCGAGGCCATCGTTCGCGATCTTCCCGAGGATCGTCTCCGCCTCGGCGAACCGGCCGGCGGCGACGTATGCGTGGCCCACGTGCGCGAGCACCGTCCGCATCTCCTTGTCGACATCGTCTGCTTTACGGAATTCGAGCACTTCCTCGGCAAGACGGACGCCCGCGGTAATACGTCCTTGCAGGGTGAGACCCAGCGCCATTTGGATGAATGGCATGATGTGCGGCGTCGTTTCCATCCAGGTACCGTTAAGACGCAGGTGGTAGAGCCCGACCGTTGTGTCGGTCGCAGCTTCCGGATCTGTGATGTGGCCGGCCAGCTCGAGGCATCGGGTGGCGTGCTCGACCAGCTTGCCGCCTTCTTCGCGGAGACGGGCGATCTCGCCACGAATGATTTCGACGACTGCCAGACCGCAGTTGTTCCCCGCTTTTTGCCAAAGCGATTCGGCTGCCTCCAGGAACGGTGGTACCTCGGCGATTCTCCCCTGTCGTGCGAAGCAGAATGCGGTGATTGAGCTGAGATCAGGATCAGCCAACTTCACGTCGTTTGGAAACGCTTCGAGCCACCGCATCAGATCCGAAGCTCGATGTGAAATCAGGAAGTCGTAGGCGATGGATCGGATCAGTTTCGTCGCCGCTGTCCAGTCGCCTGCCTTCACCGCATGCGAAAGCGCCTCTCCATCCTCATTGTGGAGCTTGAACCAGTTGCTCGCCGCCATGTGCAACCGCGTAAGCGACTCAGGATCGTCCCGCAGGTACAGTTCATGCAGCAGGAATTGCCGGAACATTGGGTGGAAGCGAAACCAGGTTCGGGTGTCATCGATCTCGGTGAGGAAAAGCCCGTTCCGTCTGGCACGCTCGAGGTATTGCCCTGCTGCAACGTCATCAGTGATCGCGTAGCAGGTATCGACGGTAAATCGATCGAGAACCGCGATCCGCAGTAGGAATGACTGCATCTCGGGGGGCTCCTGATTCAGGATCTCCTGCAGGAGGAAGTCGCGTAGGAGATCGAGTTCGTCGTTGAACGTCTCCAACATCTGGATGACCTGTTCGATCGATTGCGATCGGGCCGCCACGGCGACGAGATGTAGCGCCGCGAACCAGCCGGCGGTCCGATCGGTGATCGCACGTGCCTGCAAGGACGTGACCTGTACACCAAGGCCCATGAGGGCTGCTCGGCATTCAGCGGTTGTCGCTCGCAACTCTTCGGCGGTCATGAGCGTCATATCGCCGTGCATTCGCATCCGCGCAATCGGAAGCGGGGGCTCGCTGCGCGAGGAGATGACGAGTCGGCAGTTCTCCGGCATCACGTCAATCAACTGCAGTATAAACGCGTGGATCTCCGCGCTTCTGATAACGTGATAGTCATCCAGAACAAGCTTCCATGCCGCAGCCCCGCACTCGACCGCCTCGAGCAGCGCTTCGCTCGCCAGTGTCGGCTCGAGCAACTCTTCGTCGAACGGTGAGCCTTGAAGTCCAACTCCGGCGGCTGGATGAAATGGCGCCAGCGCGGCCCCGAGTTGGTGAAGAAAGCTCGGGAGATTGTCGTTCTCCTGCCGAAGGGTGATCCAGGCGCCTCCGTCTCCGAGCGTTTCTATCCAGCTTCCGAGAAGTGTCGACTTACCGAAGCCCGCTGGAGCGACCACCAGAAGCACTTTGCCACCAGCGCGGTCTAGCGTCCTCAGGAGGCGGCCACGACGAGACAAGCCCGCGTGGTAGGTCGGCGGTCGTAGTCGCGCTAAGGAGATATGGGTTGATGCATGCATAGAATCATCCTCCGCGGTTTAACCCTTCGCCCGCGACGACCTCATTGTGCGTTCACGAGAACACCTGTAGGCGCCCCACCGGCGCACTGTAGTGACAATGAGCCTGTAACCATCTGTCAGTTGTAGTTATGGTAAGAAAACGATGCCGAAGCGGCATGGTCCGTATGGAACCATATGTGTAGCCAAGTCCTGTGCTGCCGTCGGGTGCTGATCCACTCGCAATCCGCCGGCGACGGGTGATGGCTTCTTGCTGTGCAGATGCATTCGCGGATAGTCGTCACGAGGATATTCGCGAGCGGGCCGAAGCCGGACTCCTGTTTCTCTGACTACGACGCCGAATACACCCTCGCGGCCCATGATCGAGGCGTATTGTCTACCTAAGATTGAGTCCGGGCTGAATTTGAGGTGGATTACGAATCTATGGCGTGATCGATGACTCGTCGTGGATACGTCCAACTGCGTGTGTATGCAAGAATCGCCGGCAAGGAGAACACCCGATGTCACATCGCCACGGTCCGAATCCGACGCATGTACCTTCGGCCTCGGGCGCGATCACACTCAGGACGGTAGAAGACGGTGAACCGTCAGTCAAGCGCTTCCGCATGCGTGAGCAGCTGCCGGCATTTAGTAACGAATTCGATGTTGTGACCGCATCCGGCCAACGCGCGTATCGGATCGAGCCTGGGATCCCACACCTGGGTGACACGTTAGTCCTCAAAGACACAAGAGGTAACGAAATATTCCGCATTCAAGATGACTTCGCTCGAATCGGTGACATGTTTTCGATCCACCAGCGTGGAGAAAAGATTGCAGTTGTCAAGAGAGCCAAGATCGATCGAGATGAGAGCCGCTATACGGTCAAGTTACGGGGCGCGAGCGATCTATCGTTACAGGGCAACGTGCTCCAACACGAGTACAGCATCGACCGCAATGGAGTACTGGTCGCGACTGTTTCCCGCGATTGGCTCCAGGTTCATGATGCCTATGGCGTCGAGGTCGCGCCGGGAGAAGACGCAGCGCTTATTCTGGCTGTCGCCATCTGCATCAATACGATGGCTCAAGAGAGCCCATTGCGTCTTCAACGCTGAGTCGACCAGATGCCGGTCAGACCGCGAAACAGTGATTGGTCTTCTGAACATGACGTGTTTGGCGGGCTCCGGTCAGGAGGCCATAAGCGCTTCGCGTATGGAAAACATGGAGTTGAGCACATGCTAATGCTTATGCAGGCGCTACTGAAACAGTTGCACCGAACGTGGAAATCGATGGGAAGCTCAAGCTATCATTCGATCTTGGCCTTGCTGTTCGTTACGTACATCGTGCTCAGCATTGAGCTTCTGGTCGAGTTCCTGAGGTCCTGGGCTCGCCGCAGTGCGAACACGCGTGACGACATGCGGCGTGTCCAAACCTGGCAGGATCAATCGAGAAAACATCGATCCCCCACTCCAGTGAGTGGGCCGTAGAAGCTGCTGTGTTCGATCAGCAGCTGTTGATCGGCGGCTGCGAGCGCGTTGCCGCACGCAGGTCAAAATGCGTTCCCTCTCGACGTATGCGAAGTCCTTGTGGTTCGACGCCGCCATCGAAGGGCGGCCGTCCTTTGCCGCTGCGGTTGACTGAAGGACGAATTCGGACCTTCCTCGAACGTCGTTCCGCTCATGATCGCTTATCCTTCAGATTCCTCGCCGAGACTCGATATGAGTATCAGCAAGCGCCGAGTGCGGCGCTTCATCGGAGCGCCCAAATCACTGGGCGGCGAGGTGGCGGAAAAATATACCAAGCGAAAACTGCAAGACGTACACGCTTGACGCCGCACATTCATCGCAATATGCTACGTGTGCAGTCGGTCGGCTGGGCTAAGACGTAGCCAATGCATTGCCAGCTATGAGGGCGGCCATTTGGTCCTTGGGAAGGAGCCAGAGCCTGACCTGAACTGCTTCCAACCTCAGCTATCCAGCTTGCACTCTGACGCGGCTCAGGGTGCATCGGTTCCGGCGCAGCTGGAACCGAGCAGGCAGTCGAGAAATCCTGCCGGGCGGTTCGCAGAGCGATAGAGCCCATCGCAGTGAGCGCGCAGTCGCAGGTGTTCAACCTCATACGTGAAAAGCAGATCCGAGTTGCTCCAGCCAGACCGGTGTGAATGCCCGCGTCGCGCATGCGATGGGCGTGCTCACGAAGGAGATTGCATGAGTGATCTGATCGCAATCACGTACCCCGACATTAACAAGGCAGCAATTGTGCTCGATACGCTCAAGCGCCTGATGAGAGAGCACGTCATCGACCTACACGACGCCGTCTACGTCACCAAGGACACCGACGGTGAGGTGGACCTCCATCAGATGATCAACTTGCCCGCCCTTGGGGCGGCCAGCGGTGGCGCGCGTGGCGCGCTCTGGGGCACGTTGATCGGCCTGCTGTTCCTACAACCGCTCACGGGGGCGGCCATCGGCGCGGCGGTTGGCGCCGGAACCGGCGCACTATCTGGCAGGTTCACCGACTATGGCATTGACGACAAATTCGTTCGAGAACTCAGCACTCAGATGACGCCAAATAGCTCGGCCATCTTCGTGTTGGTTCGCAGCGTCACACCGGACAAGGTGCTGCCGGAAATCCGCCAGTTCGGCGGAACGGTGCTGCGCACATCGCTGTCGGACGAGGCCGAACAACGCCTTCAGGCGGCGCTCGCACAGCAAGTGATGATGCCTCTGTCCGGGAGTGATTCGCCATCGCCGCCGGCCTAGCGTCCATATCTGACTCGGCCGATTAAGGACTGACCCGCTCGACTCAATCTGCCTTCACGGCATTTCCTGGACTCGGCGTTGGATTCAGCGTCGAGATTGGGGATTGGTCGGATCGGGTCAGTCACTCTTGCATGCGTCCATGTGTGCAAACGGATATGATCGACGTTCTCGGCACGCACATCACAATCCTCGGCGTTATGATCGGTGGCTTGATCTCAACGATCGGTGCGTTGTCTGTTTCTGCGATACCGCACTCCGAAACCTCAACATGTGCCCGTGGCCGGGAATCGAGTTGCGCCCTACTTCACGGCTACTCACGTTGGCGCGTATTGCTCGCCGTTAGCGGGGCTAGAGAACTCGGCACCCAACCGCGTTATCGGAGACGTCGATGCATACGTTCCCCCGGGGGAAATCATTCGACTCGCGACAACCAGCCAACCAACGTAGAGGGGCAGCGATGAGCAGAGACAGAGTAGCCGGCGCTGCGCGAACAGAGGGAGTCGCGATGGGGGCCTCCGTCAAACCGAAGCCGTTTATTGAGCGATTGCTTGACGGCGTCGAAACGCTCGGGAACAAAGCACCTCATCCGGTGCTCTTGTTTCTCTATCTGATCGTCGGCGTGATCGTGCTCTCGCAGATTCTCGCGTTCGCGGGCGTCAGCGTCACCGAGCAGGTCGTCGAGCCGGTGCCGTATCCCGTCAAACACAACTACTATCAAGACACCACCCAGGTCCAATCGGAGGTGCCCGCCCAGGGCAACCAGTATTCAGATGTGGAGTTTGAACTGCGGCACGAGACGACGCCCGTCAAAGGGATGTTAACGGTCGCGGGAATCCGCTATATCTTCACCTCGTTTGTCGCGAACATGCAGAACTTCGGCGTCATCGCCGTCGTGTTCATCGCCATGCTGGGCGCCGGAATCGCCGAAGGCACCGGGCTTCTCGACGCGCTCGTCCGCCGTCTGGTCGTGGTCGCACCGGCTCGACTTGTCACCTTCCTGATCGTCTTCCTCGGGGCGCTATCGAGTATTGCGAAGGACGCCGGCTACTTGATCCTGATCCCGCTGGCCGTGGCTGCCTTCGTTAGTTTGCGGAGGCATCCGCTCGCGGGGCTCGCGGCCGGCTTTGCCGGTGTCGGCGGAACCTTCGGCGTCAATCTGATCATCCAGCCGACCGATGCGATGCTCACAGAAATCACGAACGAAACCGTCTCGCATACGGGCGGCGAAATGATCACCGTCGTCCATAACTACTTTTTCGGTGCGGCCTCATTGTTGCTGCTCTGTCTCATCGCGACGGTGATCACCGAGCGCGTGATCGAGCCACGTCTCGGCATCTACGTGCCGGCCACGACTCCAACCGGCGAGTCCGAAGCCGATGAGAACTCCGCTCAGGAGGATTCGGCGCTTTCCGCGGCAGCGGAGGCGCGAGGTTTGCGCTTCGCGCTCGTCGGTTTCCTGGCGGTCCTCGGGCTGGTGCTACTCGCCACGCTGCCGCCCGGCGCACCGCTACGCGACCCGCAGACCGGAGCGATCATCGGCGCCACGCCGTTCATGGACAGCCTACTGTTCACCATCATGCTCTGTTTTGTGGTGGCGGGGATTTGTTATGGCGTCGGCGCCAAGACCGTGACGAGCAGCGGCGACGTCATTGAGTCGGCAACCAGGACGTTCAACAGTCTCGGTGGACTGGTCCTGATGCTGTTGATGGTGGCGCAATTCATCGCGTACTTCAACTACAGCAACATTCCGCGAGTCGCAGCGGTCGGTCTCGGCGATCTGCTCGAGCGCTCCGCGATTGCCGCGTTGCCATTGCTCGTCGGCTTTATCGTCGTCAGCTTCCTGCTCACCTTCATCATCCCGTCGATCATCCCGAAGTGGGCGCACTTCGCCCCGGTGTTCATCCCGATCTTTCTGCGGCTGGGAATCGGGCCGCAAACGCTGTTGGCGGCCTATCGGATCGGGGATTCGCCGGTAAACATGCTCACGCCGTTGAATGTCTACTTTCCCTTCATCGTCACA
>Ga0070679_100004008_pt1 | contig 13562 bp, 9 predicted proteins | sample KBSC63BmetaG_FD_65652 | JGI IMG/M metagenome (GOLD analysis project Ga0070679, IMG submission 65652) | Corn rhizosphere microbial communities from Kellogg Biological Station, Michigan, USA - KBS C6-3B metaG | ecosystem: Host-associated > Plants > Roots > Rhizosphere | place: USA: Michigan... | reverse complement strand
TTTGCCGATGTTGTAATATTTGTAACTACCGTATTTAATTCAGCACACATTTGTAAATAACGCTCCATTCTCGCACTGCTATGTTCAGGTCCCTGCCCTTCATAACCATGAGGCAGCAACATAACAACACCATTCATACGATTCCATTTTTGCTCAGCCGCACAAATAAACTGATCAATGATGATCTGTGCGCCATTACCAAAATCACCAAACTGCGCTTCCCACAACACTAATGCATTAGGAGTTGATAAACCATAACCATATTCAAATCCCAGCACAGCATATTCACTTAGCAATGAATTATAAATCCTCAATTGACCCGTTGCACCTTCGATATTACTTAAGCGATTGTACGCTTTGTCTGTATTTTCATCTCTCAATACCGCATGCCGGTGAGAAAAAGTTCCACGTTGCACGTCTTGTCCGCTCATGCGTACATCTTTTCCTTCGAGCAATAAACTTGCATAAGCCATCAACTCACCGGTTGCCCAATCCACTTTATTTTCAGATTGAAACAATTTTATTTTATCATGCAAAATTTTTTCAATTTTCTTCAATGGTGTAAAGTCCTGAGGCCAACTCATTAAAGAATTAAAAAGTTTTTTGAAAGTCGCTTCATTTATTGAAGTAACAGGTGATCTGTCAAAATCTTCGGATTTTGCTTTGCGTAAACTTTTCCATGCTAATTCCGGTGGCTGATAAGTATAGGGAAGAGGATTTTGTTTTATTTCATCCAAACGTTCCTGGAGATCTCCCCAGAATTTTTTCTCCATTTCTTTTGCAAGCTCTTTTGCGTCCGACTCGCCATTTTCAAGAAGATATTGTGTATATACTTCACGCGGATTTGGATGTTTATCTATCAATGCATACATGTGTGGCTGCGTAAATTTCGGATCATCACCTTCATTATGCCCGTGACGACGATAACAAACCATATCAACAAAAATATCTGAATTGAATTCCTGCCTGTAACGGGTTGCGATCTCAACACATTTTACTACGGATTCCGGATCATCGCCATTTACATGCAACACAGGCGCTTGTATTGCGGACGCAAGTGAAGTGCAATAATCAGAACTGCGTGCATCATCAAAATCTGTTGTAAACCCAATCTGATTGTTGATGACAAAATGAATTGTTCCTCCGGTATAATATCCCTGCAGATCACTCATCTGCAGAATTTCATAAACAATTCCTTGTCCAGCAACCGATGCATCACCATGAATAAGTATCGGAAGAATTTTATCAAAATCACTGTTGTACATGATATCGGCTTTAGCTCTTGAAAAACCCAGCACAACAGGATCCACGGCTTCAAGATGCGAGGGATTTGGCATTAACTTCAAATGCATCGTTTTTCCATCAGGTGTTTGTATTTCTGAACCAAAACCCATATGATATTTTACATCACCGCTGCCCATTGTTTGATCAAGCTTTGCCGTTCCTTCAAACTCACTAAAAACTTGCTCATAAGTTTTTCCCATGATATTTGCCAGCACATTCAATCTTCCGCGATGCGCCATACCGATCACTACTTCGTGCACATCAAAACCTGCCGCCGTGTTGATGATTGCATCCAATGCTGCGATTGTTGTTTCGCCACCTTCAAGTGAAAATCGTTTTTGTCCGATATATTTTGTATGAAGGAATTTTTCAAACATAACACCCTGGTTGAGTTTTTCAAGGACGCGTTTTCTTTGTTCGAGTGTCAGTGGCTTATCGAATTTCTTTTCCAATTCATTGGTCAGCCAATCAACTCTATCTTGTTCACTTATGTATTTGAACTCAATACCAACGTGTCCTGCATACCATTTTTCAAGATGCTGAATAATATTTCGCAGCGTAGTAGTTCCCAGCCCGATTAATTTTCCTGCGTGGAATTCTTTGTCAAGGTCTTCTTCCGTAAAACCAAAGAAACCGAGGTCAAGATTGGCGCCACGGTCTTTTCGTTTGCGGATCGGGTTTGTTTTAGCAATCAGATGACCTTTGTTGCGATAGCCAAGGATCATACGGTAAGCACGCACTTCGCGCATCCAGTCAATGCCTTCAAGCGGAGGCACTGCTTCAGATACAGGCACAGGAAGCGTTGCAGCTTTTCCGTTTCCCCCGTTTACGGTTGTAATTGCAAAATCGAATCCCTCAAAAAATTTCTTGAACTCAGGATCAACACTATTGGGATCTTTTGTGAAATCTTTATATAAACTTTCTATAAAAGAGGGATGTGAGCCGGTTATATAAGAAAAGTCTTTCATCAGGTGAAAATTTATGGCGTTTGCAAATATCGTTCATTTGCAGGCAAAAAATAAAGGCAAAAATATTTGCAATTCAAAAACTTCTGTATCATCAACAAATGAGCAAGTCGTAAAGTTTTAATTTTTTATATTTTAAATTTTTTATTTTTCACGTAAGTCCATACTTTTGCCCTCCGAAAAAATTAAAGATGGCAAATCATAAAGCTACAAAGAAGGATACACGCCAGGCTGCCAAACGCAGGGAAAGAAACCGTTATTATGGCAAAACTACACGTAACGCAATTCGTGATCTGAAAGAAGTGACGGATGAAAAAGCATACAAAGAATCACTTCCTGATGTGGTATCAATGATAGATAAGCTGGCAAAAAAAGGTGTTATTCATAAAAACAAGGCGGCAAATTTAAAAAGCAAACTTTCTAAGAAAGCTGCAACAGCCACTGCATAAACAAAAATTTTAGTTGTTGAATGATAATAAGCTGCGTTAATCATAACGCGGCTTTTTTATTGATAAAGTCAGAAAGTCGGAAAGCTATATTTCTGATTTTATTAGCTTTGGGAATTGTTTAATAGAATTCCGAACGTTGAAGTGTCCCAAAGGATTCCTTCGGAGAATGACACAGCCGGCGATGCCACAAAGAACAACTGCCGGTAAAAAAATATCTTCTAAAAATTGCCACTGAAAACTTCTCTTGCAATAATGTAAATGCTCATTACTAAAATAAACCAGCCAAAACCTTTCTTTAGTTTTTCACTATTTATTTTTTTATTCAATGCATCGCCGATGATCACGCCGATCATTGCAATGAAAGTGATAGGTAATAAGAATGTCCATTGAAAATCGAAATGTCCAATGTCGCCGGTAAAACCGATAAGGGAATTTAATGTGATGATCAATAATGATGTTCCGATGGCGTGTTTCATGGGCAATTTCATAATGAGCACTAAAGTTGGGATCAGTAAAAAACCGCCGCCTACGCCGAGAAAACCGGTAATAATACCGATTGTAATGCCATATATCAACACTAAAAAAATTGAATGCTCTTTTTTATCGCTGTAGGTGATTGGTTTGTTGGTAAGCATTGAAATTGAAACCGCGAACATGATGAAAGCAAAAACGATCATTATTGCAAATGGCTCAGTAACCTGGAACGTGCCGATTGAAAAAAATACTTTTGGTAATTGAGGTATGATAAATTTGCGAATAAGAAAAACCGTCGTAACAGATGAAGCGCTGAATATTAAAGCAGTTCTGAAATGCACCAATCCTTTCCTGTAGTTTTTATATGCACCGACAAGACTTGTAATGCCTACAATGAAAAGAGAATAAGAAGTGGCAAGTGATGGCGACACGGAAAATAAATAAACAAGAACAGGCACGGTTAAAATAGAGCCGCCGCTTCCGATAAGTCCTAAAGAAACCCCGATAAGTGCCGCTGCAATAAAGCCAATGACGTGCATATCCTTGTGCTTTAACTGCGAAAGATAATATTTTTAAGTTGTTCAATGCTATTCATGTTTCAGATCGTAATAATGCAAACGTCTTATAATAATTTATTTACTCAAAAACTATGTACGCTGATAAACTTATTTAGGCTAAACCAGTAAAAACAACTCAACATTTATCAAAACAAAAAAGCAGATGCGCGATACATCTGCTAAAGTTTTTTACTTCTCATTCACATAATTTTATCCGGCACCACCCGCAAAGCAATAAGCACATCCATGTTCCTGCGCACGACCTACAGCCCAAACGCCTGAAGGCACAACCTGAATGCCCGGCAAAACACCTGCTACCCATTCTTTTTTTACAGCGGCAGGATCTGCATTATTACCCATTGCACCTGCAGCCACAGCGCTATAAACTGTTAATGCCGCATCGCAAGCAGCGAACATTACACCGCTTTTTTGTAGTGAATCAATTCCTATTTGCACTGTGCCAATTCCGGGAACAGTATCATCCGGACGTTGCCAGAATGGATTGCTTACAGAAGGTGTTTTTGCTTTGTCATCATTTATCTTAAACATTTCGCCCAGTTTATATTTTGTCCAAAGATCATTTCCTAATGCATAGGGAATAGCTTCATGGCGCAAAATAACTACTACGCCACAATCAGCTTCAGGCGTGCCTGTAGCTGCATTCGTTAAAAGAAAAACTTTTGGCCATGCAAAAGGCATGATACCATTCGGAGCAGTTACATCATAAACAATACGATGCTTGCCTTTTACTTTTTTGAACCATTCGTCGGCTTCGGAAACATCGCCTCCGAAATTCGGCTCGGCTTTTAATTGCAGCGGATTAACCAACGCTGCCATTCCAAGGGTAGCGGCGCCGGTGGCAAGTGATCCTAAAAATCCGCGACGGTGCGTTGTTTGATTGAGATCATGTTTTGCCATAAACGTTTAGTTTTAGTGAGAGAAATTGATTTGAAAAGTTCTTAAAAGCTAAGAAAAAAAATTGATTAATAAAAGCAAAACAAAAACTTTTTATAAATACAAAAAATAATGAAAATATTTTTTATGTACCCGTCTGCATTGCTACTATTGAACTTTTGTTGCGTCGCACTCTTGTACGTTTTGTTCTTTAAGCAGCAATAAATTTCACATACATCACAAATTATCCGGCGTCTGTTTTTCCTGCTTTATGAAACCAACTCTTTATAATTACCGCAAAATATTTTCATTATTTTAAAAGACTTTAAATAAAAGCATTGCAATTGAAAATAGATTTCGTAAATTTTCTCACACTAAAACTCACAACTATGAAACGAAATATTTTTTTGCTGATGCTTCTTGTTTGCTCAACACAATTCTTATTTGCACAAGCCCGTCCCTACAATGTAGTATTTGATATGACAAGTAGAGACACTATCAATCAGCAAACGGTCATCAGATGGATAAACGAAGTAACAAGTGCCAATCCTGATGCAAAAGTTGAAGTAGTAATGTTTGGGCAAGGAACTGCACTTGCAATAAAAGATAAATCCGCGGTAGCGGATGATGTAACAAGATTAGCGCAAAATAAAAATGTTGCATTCAGGATTTGTGCAATTGCGCTAAAAAATCAAAACGTGGATAAAAGTCAATTGCTTTCCGGCGTTGAAACTGTTCCCGATGGAATTTATGAGATCATTTCAAAACAAGGTGAAGGTTGGGGATATATAAAAGTGGCTCACTAAGTTTGAACGAGATATTTTGTTGAATAAAATTGTTGCAGTACAAGAGTGCGACGCAACGGAAGTTTCATGTTTATTCTGTTGTTTGGTTCATAATCCTTCGACTTCGCTCAGGATTTTTCTTTCTTTCAATGGATTATTATAAACCCAATACACACCGATAAAAGAGATCACGAGTGTGATCAGATAAAATGTAATGCTGATGCTTACCGGAGTAGGATCGTTGGTAATATGTAACAACGTATTGCTTCCCCACAGAAATACAACTTCTCTTGCGCCAAGACCACCGATTGTGAAAGGAAGAATAGCAACGATGGATGACAAAAGAAAAATAAGTATGTATGCAGTTTGATGCTCGCTGATATGTAAGGCACTCATGATAGAATAAGCGCAAAGCACTTGTAATATTTGCACTGCAAGACCCAGCCACAATGCTGGCCAAAAACCTTTAACGAATGAAGGGAAAATTTTTATAACAATAAAATAATAAACTGCAATGCCAACAGGCAACAAACACAGAAGAAGCAATGAGAAATTTGCACCGTGAAAAACAAAATAATAATAGATTACCGCAAGAATTCCGAGACCAACAACACCACTGATGCGATCCAGCAAAACCGCTGCAGATAAGAGTTTCGCTGAATGTTGATACGTTCGGTTGAGTAAAATAACTTTATAGGCGTCCCCACCAATGCCGCCGGGAAGAAACAAATTGTAGAACATTCCGAGCCAATACAATTTGAGATTTTGTAATTGCGAAATTTTGAGATTGATGTTGTCGAAGTAGATGTTTAATCTTATTGATGAAACAATTTTTGAAGCTGTAAACAAAATGATTGCAGCAAACAACCACAACAAGTTACTGTTTGTAATGATCTGAAAACTTTTTCCCCAATCAATTTTTCTGCTTACATACCAAAGGCAAATAACAGTAACGGCGATCTTGATGAAGAGTTTAAAAAAAGATTTAAGAGACTCTTTGACGGGCATTTTTAGTCTTCAGTTTTTAGGTTGCAGTGGCAGCTCTAATTGTTTGTTTCTGTTTATTTCCTGTGCGTCGGTCCTCGTTTCTTGTACATTGGTTCTTGCTTCTTGTGCATTGGTTCTTATTTCTTGTACATTGGTTCTTGTTTCTTGTTCTTGTTCTTTGTCTCTTGTTTCTTGTTTCTTGTTCTTTGTTACTTGTTCTTTAACTTCTTCCGTCCACACTCTTCTTACCTGGTAAGTTTTTTTGTGAGATGATTCATAATAGGTGCGCATGCTTACTTCGGCAAGAATACCAATCGTAATAAGTTGTATGCCTCCGAGCAATGTTATCAAACCAAGTATCAGCAAGGGTTTCCCCCAAATATCTTCGCCCATTAATTTCAATACAAACAAATAAAGATTAATAATGATGCCGATGAATAGCAAAACAAAACCCATCGCTCCAAAAAGATGCATCGGCTTTTGACTGTATTTTCTAAAGAAGACCATTGTTACCAGATCACTCATCACACGAAATGTTCTTCCCAATCCATATTTTGATTTTCCGAATTTTCTTGCATGATGCTTCACATCAACCTGAACAATTCTTGCGCCCTGCATTGCAGCAAGCACCGGAATAAAACGATGCAGTTCTCCATACAAGCCAAGATCTTCAGCTATTTCACGTTTGAAAATTTTTAAAGTGCAACCATAATCACGGATGTAAACTTTGGTCATGCCGCGAATGATGGCATTCGCAATATTGCTTGGAATTTTACGAAGAAATGTTCCGTCCTGCCTATTCTTTCTGTTTCCTGCAACCACATCCCAATCTTCTGCAATTAATTTTTTAAGCATCATCGGAATATCATCAGGATCATTTTGTAAATCGCCATCAAGCAATGCAACATATTTACCTGTTGAATAGTCAATGCCTGCCGCCATCGCCGTGCTTTGACCGTAATTTTTTCTTAATTCAACCAACATAATTCTGCCATCCAATGCTTCTTTTATTTTAGCACGTGTTGCATCAACAGATCCATCATCAACAAAGATCACTTCATAATCTATTTCATGCAAAGCTTTACGAATAGCTTTAATCAAAGGATGAATATTATCTTCCTCATTCATTACAGTTATAACTACAGAAAGTTCCCGCATACAGATGATTTGCGCCGCAAAGGTAAGGATTGTATGTTTTTACTTTTTTTACGGGCATTAAGCAACATGACATTCCACAAGTTTTGTTAAAGGCGTTTTTTGTAGAAAATTTTTCACGAACCAAATTTTATAAGCAACCAAAAGGTTGTATATTTTTATCCTTCTGATAAAATTTCTCATTGCATTTGTTTTTAATCCGTTAAAGTGGTAAAAGACGCTTAATAATGTTTGATATTTGCCGCATCTTAATAGCTTATTGAGAGGCATTTTAGTTACGTTCATTAAGTTGCTAACCGGCAATTTCAAAATTGCTTTTATCATGAAATTATTTTTATCTTTTGCATTTACATTTATTATTTCATTCGCCTTTGCACAGGAAACCTTACCGAAGAAGAATTCCGAAAACACTGTCATAAACATAAAAGGAAAAATAATAGACCAGGCAACACAAAAAGCAATGTTTGGAGCAGTGGTTCAATTTTTATCTGTTACACCTGCTTCTCCTGATTATTTAACTGACAACTCTTTTTCAAGAACAGTTCTTACAGATAAAAATGGAAATTTTGAGATTAATAATGTTCCATTCGCCGAACAATATAATATCAATGTTACAGTGATCGGTTATGCTTCTTACACAAAAACAATTTCGTTTGATAAACAAGGCGAAGAAGAAACTGCAAGAAAAAATATTATAACAAAAGCATTAGAACCTATAGCGCTTACACAGGAAACAAAAAATTTGGGAACAGTTGTTGTTACTGCCGCAGCCAAGCCAACCATGCAATTGGATATTGATAAAAAAGTTTTCAATGTTGATAAAAATATTACGGCGCAAGGCGGAACTGCAGTAGATGTAATGAAAAATATTCCGTCTGTATCTGTTGATGTAAATGGAAATGTGCAGGTGAGGAACAGTTCACCGCAAATATTGCTCGATGGTCGCCCTACAATTCTTACACTTGATCAAATACCCGCAGATGATATTGATAAAATTGAAGTAGTAACAAATCCTTCTGCAAAATACGATGCATCAAATGCAGGAGGAGTTATTAATATTGTTTTGAAAAAAAATAAGCGCGTTGGTTTTAATGCACTTGCTTCCATTGGTGCAGGTTCACCGGATGTTTTAAACGGTAACATCAATTTAAATCTTCGGCAAAAGAAATTCAATTTTTTTGCAAGCGGCAGTTATAATTATTCAGGCGGAACAGCAAAAGAAGAAACATACCGTATCAATAAATCAAACGGCATCATCACAGATTACTTCAATCAAACATCAGAAAATAACAGATCAAGAAAATTTATGTCAGGAAGAGTTGGGCTCGATTATTTTGTTGATGATAAAACAACACTCACCTTCACGCAGAATTTTACACAGGGACGTTTCGGAAACAATGAACAACAAAATCAGCAGTATCTTGACAGCCTGTATAAATTAAGTTATACAGGCTTGAGATACAGCGATGGAACAGGAAGTTTCAACAGATCGAGCAGCCGTTTAAGTCTTGATAAAATTTTTGACAAACCGGATAATAAATTAAGCGCAGATATCACCTATAACAGAGGCACTCGTTCAAACGAATCAGTCATACTTAATGATTATTATAATCTTGATGGAACTGTTTATGCACCTCAAACAAGAGTGCGCAATACAGGTTCGGGAGAAGATCATCAGTTAACCGCGCAAATTGATTACAGCAACAAGATCAACGATGATAAAAGAATAGAAGCGGGTTTAAGAAGTTATTACAGAAACACGTCAACAAATTTCGGAACCTTTTCTGTTGATGAAACAAACGTAGAAACAAAGCTGCCTTTAAGTAATGATTATAAGTACAGCGAAACTGTAAACGCAGGTTACATTAATTATGCAAACAAATGGAAAGGAATACAATACCAGGTTGGTTTAAGAATGGAATTTTCAAAATTGGATGGTGAATTAATTGATAGCGCCTTTCATTTTGGTTACAAATATCCTGAGAAGCTGAGCAACATTTATGATGCAATGTTTCCAAGTGTTTTTATTACAAAAGAATTAACCGAGAACCAAAGTATTCAATTCAATTATTCAAAAAGAGTTCGCAGACCAAGATTTTGGGAAGTGAATCCTTTTGTTGATATTAATGATCCGCTCAACATTTCTCTTGGTAATCCTGCATTAAGACCTGAATTCACAAATTCTTTTGAATTCAATTATTTCAATCAATTAAAAAACGGAAACTTTCTCGGCGTGATTTATTTTAAAAATAATGTTGGCGATATCACTGATTATAGCGATACGATCAGCACTAAATTATACCAGCAATTGATCAATGCCGGCGTTTCGCCAAATGCGATTGTAAACACATACATTAATGCGGGTTACACAAATCGCGTCGGTTCTGAATTTACTTTGCAAAAAAAGTTTTTCAAAAATTTAGACCTTACATACAACATCAATTTTCAATATAGAAAAACACATGCTGTTGTTAACGGTCTTGATCTTAGCAACCAGGGTTTTAACTGGGACACAAAGTTTATCGGCAATTACAAGATCGTTTCGCCTTCAAGTAAATTTTTTAACAACCTGAATTTTCAATTGGTATCAGAATATGAATCACCGCATGTTATTCCGCAAGGCAAAGAAAAAGGACAATTTGTAACAGATTTTGCTATGCGCAAAGAGTTCCTGAAAAATAACAAAGCGGCGCTTTCATTTAGCATTAACGATGTTTTCAACACGCGCAGATACGGAACTATTTATGACACGGAAGATTTCTACCAGGATTCTTACAGTCGTTGGAGTGTACGCACATTTCGTGTAACTTTTTCTTACAAATTTGGTGATGCAGATTTTAATTTCTTTAAAAAGAAAAACAACAGCAATAACGGGGGAGATAACGAAGGTGATAATGGATAGTACAGCATATTTTTGTTGTGAGCTTTATGGCTACTATTGAACTCCTGTTGTGTCACTCACTTCAACAACAGCAATTCTATTGAACAAAAAAAGTCCCGGCATATTTACCGGAACTTCAAATATCACCCACAAAAATTTTAAATTATTCCTGCTAATTCCAAACTTCTCTTTTTCAAATTTCTTATTTCAATGTTTTCTATTACCGGCTCCGGTGTTAATATTAAAGACACTCCATGCTGTTTCCACCATTTGTCATCAATCAATTTTTGAAAATGTATCACACCAATTAAATAACTTCTCTCTTGTCCGCCGTGCCATTCTTCAATCCATTCAAACTCTTCTTTGGGAATATCGTTCAGCTTATTAAAACTGACAAAAGTTTTTACATAAAAATCATTTGTTAATTCAGACGGCGTGTGATAATACAATTTCTTATACTCATAATGATAATCATATCGCAACGCGGATATATCACTCAACACAGCGGATGCAGTTGGAAAACTTCCTGCACCTTTTCCATAAAAGAATTGTTTGTCAGCAAAGCCACTCTCAATTACAACACCATTGTATTCATTTTTTACAAAACTCAAATGATCGTCATGCGGAACAAATTGCGGCAATACGAATGCAGCAACTTTTCCATTTTTTAATTTCTGTGCTTGTGCAACGAGTTTGATGTCATAATTTTTTTCCTTAGCAACAGATGCATCATTTGATTGAATATTTTGAATACCTGTAAATAAAATTTCGTTGGGCTCAGTTACAATCCCGTAAGCATGCGTTAGCAAGAAAGTCCATTTGTTCACTGCATCAAAACCTTCCACATCAAGAGAAGGATCACTTTCTGCAAAACCTAATTGCTGTGCGAGTAATAATGCTTCATTGTAATCAAGTTTGTCTTCAAACATTTTTGTAAGAATGAAATTGGTTGAACCGTTTACGATCGCTTTTATTCCATGTAATAAATCATTATCATAATATTCTTCAAGATTTCTTATCACCGGAATTGAAGCACAAGCTGCAGCTTCGCATAAAAATGGCAAACCTGTTTCTTTTTGAAATGCAAGTATTTCAGGTAAATGTTCAGCGATCATTTTCTTGCTTGCACTTACTACAGCTTTCCCGTTTTTAAATGCTGTGCGCACAATATCAAACGCAGCATCTGAATCATTGATCACTTCAACAATTACATTAATATCGTTATCAAACAACAATTCATTTTTGTCTGTTGTAAATAATTCATCCGGTGCATTTCTTTTTTTGCCGGGATGTTTGATACACACTTTTCTGATCTCTGCTTTCAATGAAGGAGTTTGGTGTAATACATGATATAACCCTTCACCAACAACACCGAATCCGAATAAACCGATTATTAATTTTTTATCAGTACCCATGTATTTAGTTTGTAGTCTTTAGTTTGTAATCTTTCAATTCAAAAAGTTTGCATTCCTTATTTCTTCATTTTCAAATCTTCAAATTCATTTCCACACTTCTCACATTTTCACATTTGCCACATTTGCAGAAATAAATTCCCTCACCAACGTTTCAATCGCCTCATACTCTAAAAGAAATCCATCATGTCCATAATATGAATCTATCACTTCCAACTGAGCATTTGGAATATATGCAGCAAGCAATTCCTGCTCGCTTGTCGGAAAAAGAATATCTGATGAAATGCTTATCACCAGCGCTTTTGCCCTGATGCTTTGTAACGCCGCACGAACAGAGTCTCTTCCTCTTCCCACATTATGTTTATCCATTCCCAGACTCAAAAAATAATAGCTGAATGCATTGAAACGCTTTGCTAATTTTTCTCCCTGGTAACGCTGATAAGTTTCTGCTTTAAAAATTTGTTTATCTATCGTTGAGCCTTCTGTATCTGTTGTAAAGCCGTGTTGCGATTTAAAATATGTTTCATAATGCCTGTAAGAGATCAATGCAATTGATCTTGCTGTTTTCATTCCTTCCAAACCTGCATCAACGTGTTCTTCTTTCCACGTTGCATCATTTTCAATACACCATCTTTGCGATGCATTAAACGCAACTCCCCACGGTGAATGCTCTGCATTGGTTGCAATAGGAAAAATAAATTCAAACAATTCCGGTTCTTCAATTGCCCATTCAAGCAATTGTTGTCCACCCATTGAACCGCCAACACCAATATGAATTTTTTTCAAACCCAAATGATCTTTCAGCAGCCGATATGCTCTTGCCATATCGCGTGTTGTAAACACCGGAAAGTTGTGATAGTATGGTTTATCCGTTAAAGGGTCATTATCCAAAGGACCAATGCTTCCATAACAACTTCCGGGCATGTTCACACATACAATAAAATATTTTTCAGGATCCAATAATTTTTGTTCACCCACCAATCCGGGCCACCATTCTGCCGGATTACTGTTTGCTGTCAATGCATGAAATATCCAAACAACGTTGCTTTTGTCTGCATTCAATTCTCCGTGAGTTGTGTACGCCAAATGCAGGCAGGGCAAGGTTCTCCCACTTTCGAGTGTAAATGATTTGTTGTATGAAAAAATTTTCGGTTGCAATGCTTTTTATTTTTATGAGACCAGCTTTTGATTCTTTACTCATCGTCTGTTGCCTGCCTGCCGGTAGGCAGGTGTCACTCACTTGTACGTTCAGAACTTTATTCAGCAAGGCTGCGAGCCGCGAGCTATGAGCTGCGAGCAAATCAACTCGCAGCTCGAAACTCACAGCTCATGGCTATTCTTAGTACAAGTGTGCGACGCAACAGGTGCATAATTCTTATTCTACTGGTTGGTTCAAAAAAATTATAAAATGTATTCGTCAACCAACTGCTAATTCAACGCATAAGTTGGTGCATGTATCTTGTCAAATGCTTGTTGAAAATCTTCTTTAATATCATCAATATGTTCAATGCCTGCACTGATGCGAACAACATTTGGCAATACACCGGCAGCCAATTGTTCTTCTTCACTTAACTGTTCATGCGTTGTTGATGCCGGATGAATCACCAATGTTTTTGCATCACCAACATTTGCAAGATGACTTGCCAACTTTAATTCGTCTATCAACTGCGCAGCTTTTTCTTTGCCACCTTTCACACCGAATTGCAACACTGCACCGGC
>Ga0070679_100004002_pt1 | contig 13577 bp, 9 predicted proteins | sample KBSC63BmetaG_FD_65652 | JGI IMG/M metagenome (GOLD analysis project Ga0070679, IMG submission 65652) | Corn rhizosphere microbial communities from Kellogg Biological Station, Michigan, USA - KBS C6-3B metaG | ecosystem: Host-associated > Plants > Roots > Rhizosphere | place: USA: Michigan... | reverse complement strand
GTTGGGAGTAGAACTTCTTTCCCGAGAAGTTCCGCAGAACGAAATCGTTTCCGGGCGCTCATTCGTCGAACTTGCCCCAGCGGTTGCGCACCGGTTCCGGCGGTGCAATCGGTTTTGGCGCTTGGCCTTGCCGATGGCGGTCGTCCATGTCGCGCAGCAGCGCCGCGAAATCACGCGCGTACACCTCCATGTCGAAAAGACCCGAGGTTTCGCGTTGCGTTTCCAGCCGCTGGCGGAGCGCCGCCAACACCGGGCGGTCGTTGCCGAGGCGTGCTGCGGTTTCGATGAACGCGCCATCGTCGTGCGCAATCAGCTCCGGCACGCCGAGGTAGTGGTTGAGGCTGCCCGCGACCCGCGAAGCGAAGGTGTCGCCGGGACGCGTCAGCACCGGGCAGCCGGCCCAGATCGCATCGGACGCGGTGGTATGTGCGTTGTACGGGTTGGTGTCGAGGAACAGGTCGGCGAGCCGATAGCGCGCGAGGTGTTGCAGGTGCGGCAGCGACGGCGAGAACACCAGCCGCTGCGGTTCCACGCCCTGGCGGCGCGCCGCATCGCGCAGGCGCGTGTCGGCCTCGCGATCGGTGTTCAGCAGCCACAGCACGCCATCGGGCACCTTCCGCAGTACCGCGCACATGCGCGCGAAGCTCGCACGGTTGAGCTTCCACGAGTTGTTGAAGCTCGCGAATACCACGGCATCGTCGGGCAATCCGAACGACGAGCGCGGCGGTGCGTCGAACAATAGTCGGCTGGTGTCGGAGGGCTGATAGCAGCGCGGCAGCCACGCAATCGCTTCGGAATAAAAGCGGCGCGAGCTTTCCGGAACGATGAAACGGTCCGCGATCAGGTAGTCGATGAACGGCGCCCCCGAGGTGCCGGGGTAAGCGAGCCAGTTGGCCTGCACCGGGGCGGGCCTCAGCGCGAACACGCCGGGCACGCTGCCGGCACACCAGCCGTCCACATCGATCAGGATGTCGATGTTCGCCCCGTGCACGAGCCGGGCGATGTCCGCCACCGACAGCTCGTCGGCATCGTGGAAGGCGTAGGCGGCACTGCGCAGGCGCTGCCGGATCGGGCTGCCGGCATCGGGCGTGGTGGCGATCAGGTGCAGTTCGATGTCTTCTAGCTTGCCCAGTTCCTCGAACATGGCGGCGGTCAGCACAGCCGTCGCGTGCGGCACGCCCATCGGCGCGCCGAAACCCGCGGACACGAAACCGACCTTCAGCGGAGCACCGGGCGCACGAGGTGCATGTTCGAAGTTCAGGCGTTCCTTGAGCGACTGCTGCTCGTGGATGGTGCGCGCTGCCACGGCACGTGCGCACGCCAATTGTTCGGCCGGTGTCGAATCTTCGGCCAGGAACGCGAATGGATCGACGTCGTCCGCACCGGCCATCACCCGCGCACGCGTTCTGGCGCCGAGCGGTTCGGCGGCGGCCCAGTCGTGCACGCGCCTCAACGCGAACAACAACTGGCCTACGGCCAGGTGCAGGTTCGGATCGAGCTGCAGCGCGCGCCGATAAAACCGCGCCGCTTCCGCATAGTGATGCTGCTCATCCGCCATCAGGCCGGCCTGATAGGGAAACTCCGCCGCGCCGGGTGCGAGCTGCGCGGCCTGCAGGTAGGCGGCTTGCGCATCGGCGAACTTGCGCCGCCGGTGCAGCAGGTTGCCGAGCAAAAGCAGGGCCTGCGGATGCCGCTGCCGCGCCAGCAGCGCACGCAACCGCTGCTCGGCCGCGTCCAGCATGCCCAGCGAAACTTCGACCGCCGCGAGGTTGAGCAGCGCGCCCGGATGATCGGGCGCGACCTTGAGCGCGGCGAGGTACTCGTCGCGCGCGCGCGCGTCGTCGCCGGTGGCGCGCAATGCATTGGCGAGATTGTTGCGGACGCCTGGATCATCCGGGTGTTCGCGTGCGACCTGTTGCAGGATTTCGATGGCCGCGTCGGCCTCGCCGCACGCCATCAAGGCCGCTGCGTAGTTGCAGCGCGCGAGGTAATCGTCGGGCGCGAGCCGCACTGCTTCGGCCAAGGCTGCGCGGGCTGCGGCGGCGCGGTTCAACATCAGCAACGCGACACCTTGAAGACGCGCGGCTTCGGCAGAATCGGGAAATGCAACGCACGCCGCTTGCGCGAGCCGCTCGGCGGCGGCGGGATCGCGCTGGTCGAGCAGCTCGAGAATCCGGGTGATGTGTTGTTGAAGCGCGGGCGACATTGGCGGCGCGGTGGTTGTGGTTGATGCCGTCGCGCCTTGCTCGGTCGGCGTATCGGGTTGCGCCACCTTGCCGAGGATGCGGGTCAGGCGCGCGCCGAGGTCGGAACGCGGCGCGTTCATGGCGCATCGCCCAACGCGGCCAGCGCTTCGGCGTGCGACTCGCGCGCGAGGGCTCCGATCAGATCGTCGAGATTGCCATCCAGGATTTGCGGCAATTGGTGCAAGGTCAGGTTGATGCGATGGTCGGTCACGCGACCTTGCGGAAAATTGTACGTGCGAATGCGCTGGCTGCGGTCACCCGAACCGACCTGCAATTTGCGCGTGGCGGCCTGCTTCGCGGCCTGCTCGGCGCGTTGCGAATCCAGAAGCCGCGCCTTCAACAGCGACAAGGCCCGCGCACGGTTCTTGTGCTGGCTGCGTTCATCCTGGCATTCGACCACGATGCCGGACGGAAGATGGGTGATCCGGATTGCCGAGTCGGTCTTGTTGACGTGCTGGCCGCCCGCGCCGGAGGCACGGAAAGTGTCGACCTTCAGATCGGCGTCGCGCAACTCGACGTCTTCGATCTCCTCCATTTCCGGCAGGATCGCGACCGTCGCAGCCGAAGTGTGGATACGTCCCGACGCTTCGGTGACGGGCACGCGCTGCACGCGATGCGTGCCGGACTCGAATTTCAGCGCCGCATAGGCGCCGGTGCCTTCGACGCGCGCCACCGCTTCCTTGTAGCCGCCGTGTTCGCCCTCGTGCGCGGACATCAATTCGGCGCGCCAGCCACGGCGCTCGGCATAGCGCAGGTACATGCGCAGCAGGTCGCCCGCGAACAGCGCGGCCTCGTCGCCGCCGGTGCCCGCGCGCACTTCCAGGAACAGGTTGGCGTCGTCCAGTGGGTCGCGCGGGATCAGCAGCGATTGCAGCCGCGCATCCATTTCGGCGTGGGCGGTTTCAAGCCGTGCGATTTCCTCGCGCGCCAGTTCGCGCAGGTCGGGATCGGTCAGCATCTCGCGTGCGTGCGCCAACTCGTCGTTTGCCCTGCGGGAAGCGGCGAAAGTGGCGGCGAGTTCCTGGGTTTGCGCATATTCGCGCGACAACGCGCGAAAGCGTGCGGAATCGTTGGCGGCATCGGGCTCCGCCAGCAGCAGGCCGACCTCGTGGTGGCGTTCCAGCAGTTGTTCCAGACGGCGCTGCAGTTGCGGGGTCACGCATCGTGCCCGTGCGTACCGAACAGGCGCGTCGCCGCGTCGAGCAGCGCCTGATCGCCGTGTTCGGCGGCCTCGTGCAGCCGCACGCTCGGGGTGTGCAGCAGCTTGCCGGTGAGGGTGTTGGCGAGGAAATCCAGTGCCTCGTTGGGATCGCGGCCATTGACCAGCATCTCCCGCGCGCGTGCCAGCACTTCGTCGCGCTGGGCTTCGGCATTGGCGCGATACACGCGCAGTGGACGGTCGAATTCCGCACCGCGCCGCCATGCGAGATAGCGTTCGACCTGCAGGTCGATGATGGCCTCGGCCTCGCGCACCGACGCCTCGCGCGAGCGGCGGCCGTTGTCGATGGCCTGCTGCAGATCGTCGATGGTGTACAGGAACACGTCGGGCAATTCGGCTGCGGCGGGATCGATGTCCCGAGGCACTGCAAGATCGATCAGCAGCATCGGGCGCCGGCGCCGTTGGTGCAGCGTCTCGCGCAACATCGGCACGTCCAGGATCGGTTCGCGGCTGGCGGTGGCCGAGATCACGATGTCGGCTTCGGCGAGGTGCTTGGGCAGATCGGCCAGCGCGATCGCGTAGCCGCCCACCGGATTCACCAGCGCCTGCGCGGTTTCGATGGTGCGGTTGGCGACAATCAGGCGCTTGACGCCGCGCTCGATCAGGTGCCGCACCGCAAGTTCGATGGTGTCTCCCGCGCCGATCAACAGCACGCACGATTCGCGCAGGTCCGCAAAAGCCTGCTCCACCAGCCGGACCGCGGTAAACGCGACCGAAACGGGACCGGTGCCGATGCGGGTTTCGGTGCGCACGCGCTTGGCCACCGCGAAAGCGTTTTGCAACAGGCGGTCCATCGGCGCGTGCAAGGTGTTGGCCGAACGGGCGGCGCGCCAGGCGTCCTTCACCTGGCCCAGGATTTGCGGTTCGCCCAGGATCATCGATTCCAGGCCCGTCGCCACACGAAACACGTGGCGCACCGCGTCGCCATCGGTGTGTCGGTACAGGAACTCATCCAGTCGGCCCGGGGTCATCTGATTGCGGGCGTGCAGCCATGCCGAGGGGACGCGCTCGGCGCCATCCCGCACGCTGCAGTACAACTCGGTGCGGTTGCAGGTGGAAAGGATCATCGCCTCGTCCACGCCCTGCTGCGCGGCCAGTTCCGCCAGTGCCGGCGGGGTCGCGTCCGCATCGATGGCCACTTGTTCACGCAGGGCGACCGGCGCGGTGAGATGGTTGAGCCCGAGTGCGATCAGCGGCATGGGAACGGGGGCGGCAACAGGCTAAGCTGTCGTCTTGCGACAAGAGAAGAGGACCGGAATACCGGTGCGGAGTGTGCGGACCCAACCCGACAAGTTCAAGACGCGGCACAGGATGCCCGCACATTTTAGCGCGTTTGTGGCCGTTCTTACCGTGTTGGCGTTGCTTGGTGGCTGCGCGCAGGTGCCCACCCGTGGCCGTGCCGGCACGGCCTCCGAACAACCCCTGGCGCAGCTCGACCTGCCCGTCGGCAACGCCGGCGGCAAGACATCCGCGCTGGTGATCGCGGCCGAGTTCGCGTTGCAGAACAATCAGGTGGACGAGGCCGCGGCCGATTACGCGCAGGCCGCACAAATTTCGGGCGATCCGGCCGTTGCCAAGCGCGCGCTGCAGCTCGCGCTGGCCACGCGCGATGCCGAAGGTGCCCGGGAACTGCTGGACCGCTGGCAAGCCTTGGGCGCGGAACCGCACGACCTCGCCGGCGCGCGGGCGCAGCTCGCGATGCTGCACGGCGATCGCGCCGACGCGGAACGCCAGTTCCGCACGCTGCTTGCCTCCGGCAAAACCGAAGATTGGAAAACCTTCGCCGCGACGTTGCTGACCGCACGCGATACCGCACTGGCCGGGCGGGTGCTGGAAGACCTCGCGACACCCGAACGCCTGCCCGCAAACGAAAGCATCTGGGTCGCATTGAGCCAGTTGGGCGAGCATCTCGGTCGCCACGCATTCGCGCGCAAGCTGGCCGACGCGGCGGTGCAGCGCTTCGGCGCGCCGGACAGCATCCGCTGGGCTGCCAGCCTGCGCCTCAACACCGGTGACCGCGCCGGCGCGCTGGCGCTGTACGCGCGAGGTGTAGCGGCACATCCCCGCAACACCGAGCTGCAACTCGGTTATGCGGCGCTGCTGGCCGAGTCCGACCATTACCGGCAGGCCATGAAGGTCCTCGCGCGTGGCCCGCAGACCGAGGCGACGTGGTCGGCGCGGGTTGCGTATGCTGCACGCGCCAAGGATGACGGCGCGCTGCGCGCCTTGTATGCGGAGCTTGCCCGTGCGCCCCAGGCGCAGCGATTCGACAATGCCTTTCTATTGGGCCAGCTTGCCGAGTTGTTGAAGCACGATCATCAAGCGCTTACGTGGTACGGCGAAGTCGATCCCGACAGTCAGCACGCCTTCGATGCCAAGGTGCGCAGCGCGGTGCTGCTGGACAAGTCCGGCCAATCGGTGCAGGCGCATACGCTGGCCGCGGAACTCCAGCAGGATTACGCCGATGATCTCGACAGCCTGCGCACCGCGTACGAACTTGACGCGCAGATGTATTCGCAGCACGGCGAACATGCCAAGGCCATCGCGGTCTACAATCGCGGTTTGGGCGCGCTGCCTGGTGATCCAGCGCTGGTCTATGATCGCGGCATCGAGGAGGCCAACGCCGGCAACACCGATGCCGCGCTTAGCGATTTCCGCAAGGTACTGGCGCAGAACCCCGACAACGTCGAAGCGATGAATGCACTCGGCTTCACGCTGGCCGATGCCGACCGCGACCTGCCCGAAGCGACGAAATTGCTCCGCAAGGCACTGGCGGCCAAGCCTGACGCGGCGGCGATCATGGATTCGTGGGGGTGGCTGCAATATCGCCTCGGCCACCTCGACCAGGCGGAAAGCTATCTGCAGCGCGCTTGGGGCCAGCAGCAGGATCCCGACATCGGCGTGCACCTGGGCGAAGTGCTGTGGAGGCTGGGACAGCACCAGCACGCGCGTGAAGTGTTCGGCAAGGTGCGCAAGCTCGACCCGCGTAATCCGGCGCTGCTGCAAGCCGAGCGGAGATTGAAACCTTGACCCGCTTCGCGCGTTTTGCAATCGCCGCGTCTTCGGCCACGTTGGTCCTGGCGGCCTGCGCGCCGGTGCCGGTCCGCACGCCGGGCACCGCGCAGCAACTCGCAGCGCAGGCCGCACGCGAGCAGATGCTGGGCGCGCAACAGGACTGGGGCCTCGAGGGGCGCTTCGCGGCGTCCGACGGACATCGCGGCGGCAGCGGCGGCATCGCCTGGCGGCAAAGCGGCCAGCACTATCGATTCACGTTGCGCGCGCCCGTCACCGGCAAGACCGTGCAATTGAACGGCGGTCCCGACGGCGCGATGCTGACCGGCGTCGGCAAGCAGCCATTGGCCGGTGCCGACGCGCGCCAGGTGCTGAGCGCGGAATTTGGTTGGGACGTACCCGTGGCCGATCTGGCATGGTGGGTGCGCGGCTTGCGCGCGCCGGACCGCCCGGCCATTCTCACATTCGGCGCCAATGGGCTGCCGGCCACACTGGACCAGGGCGGCTGGCATGTCGATTACCGCGACTGGTATTCGGAACGCAATCCGCCACTGCCCCGCAAGGTGTTCGCCAGCCGCGATCCGTATACGGTGCGGGTTTTCATCGAACAGTGGAGTGGCATCGGCTCGACGCGGCCCTGAGGTGCTGATCCTTCGAAGTCGGGAGTCGGCATCCAACCGCCTGAATTGACACGAATTGCTCCGGCCGCGACAATATGCGGCTTTTCATCGCGCCGGGCAGGATGCCCGGTCACGATAGCGTAGAAGCAGGAATGTTCGGAATTGCGGTACAGGGATGTACCGCCGCGGCAGCGTGAAGCGCTGACGCGTGCAAACGTGACGCAGCCCGGCTGCGGCCGTTTGTCATCAGGGCGCGGCAGGATGCCCGCCCCGTACATGGTGGGGCGTCGCCAAGTGGTAAGGCACCGGGTTTTGATCCCGGCATTCGCAGGTTCGAATCCTGCCGCCCCAGCCACATCGGCGTTGCGGCGAGAGACCGGAAACATGCACAACACATCCAGCCTGATGTTGTTCTCGGGCAACGCCAATCGCAAGCTGGCCGAAGACGTCGCGCACACGCTCGGCGAGCCGCTGGGCAAGGCGGTGGTCGGCAAGTTCTCCGACGGCGAAGTGCAGGTGGAGATCGACGAGAACGTCCGCAACCAGGACGTGTTCGTGATGCAATCCACCTGCGCCCCGTCGGCTGAAAACCTGATGGAACTGCTGGTGCTGGTGGACGCGCTGAAGCGCGCCTCGGCCGCCAGCGTCACCGCGGTGATTCCATACTTCGGCTACGCGCGCCAGGATCGCCGTCTGCGCGCAGCGCGGGTGCCGATCACCGCAAAAGTGGCCGCGCAGTTGATCGACGCGGTAGGCACCGACCGGGTGCTGACGGTGGACATCCACGCCGATCAGATTCAAGGCTTTTTCGAAGCACCGCTGGACAACGTGTACGCTTCGCCGGTGCTGCTGGCCGACATCTGGCGCAAGCACGGCACCGAGGGCATCACGGTGGTCAGCCCGGACGTCGGCGGCGTGGTGCGCGCCCGTGCGGTCGCGAAGCGATTGGACGATGCGGACCTCGCGATCATCGACAAGCGTCGCCCGCGCCCGAACGAGGCGACGGTGATGAACATCATCGGCGAGGTCGTCGGCAAGACCTGCGTGCTGGTGGACGACATCGTGGACACGGCCGGTACCTTGTGTGCCGCGTCGAAGGCGCTGAAGGATCGCGGCGCCAAGGAAGTGGTCGCGTACTGCACCCATGCGGTGCTGTCGGGGCCGGCGATCAGCAACATCGAAAAATCGCAGATGGACGAACTGGTGGTCACCGACACCATCCCGCTGAGCGAGCAAGGTGCCGCGTGCCAGAAGATCCGCCAGTTGTCCGTTGCGCAGTTGCTGGCCGAAACCGTCCGCCGCATGGCGTATGGGGAATCGGTCAGCAGTTTGTACGTGGATTGACGAGGATACGGAAAATTCTTTTGTCGTCATTCCGGCGAAAAGCCGGACCGTGCAGGCAGGATGCCGCGAGTAGCCCAGTGACTTCTGTGCTGTACCGCGAAATAAAGACACTGGGTCCCGGATATCGCTGCGCGACTGCGTTTGCAGGATTGCAAACGCGAACGCCGAAGACGGCGCGTAGCGCGAGCGCTATGGATGGCGCGAGTAATTCCGGGATGACGAGCAAAAATCAGATGTTCTTATCGACTTCCCTGGTCGCGGGGAAGTCATTCCAAGTCGCCGCGAGGCGGCATCATGCAACCCGAGGTAACAGAAAATGGCAACCATCCATGAAATCACGGCCGAACGCCGTGCCGACCAGGGGAAAGGTGCGAGCCGCCGCCTGCGTCGCGCCGGCAAGGTTCCCGCCGTCATCTACGGCGCGGGCCAGGCCGCGGAAAACATCCAGTTCGATCACCTGAAACTGTCGCTGGCTGCGAAGCACGACTGGTTCTCGTCGGCCATCCTCGACTTGCTGGTCGACGGCAACCGCCAGAAGGTACTGCTGCGAGATGTACAGAAGCATCCGGTCAAGCCGCAACTGCTGCACCTGGACTTCCTGCGCGTCGACGAATCCAAGCCGGTTCGCGTGTACGTGACGATCCGCTTCCTCAACAAGGAAAAATCACCGGCCGCGAAGACTTCCGGCGTGGTGATCTCGCACAACATCACCGAAGTCGAAGTATCGTGCTTACCGAAGGACTTGCCCGAGCACCTCGACCTCGACCTCAGCGAATTGGCGCTGGGTGATGTCATGCACGTGTCGGACCTGAAGCTGCCGGCGGGTGTCGAGATCCCCGAGCTGAAGCTCGGCAAGGAATACGACCATACCGTCGTGTCCACGCAGGCGGTTCGCGAGGAAGTCGAGGAGGCTCCGGCCGAAGCAGCGGGCACCGCCGAAGGTGCGCCAGCCGAAGGCGCGGCCGCACCGGCAGCGGGTGGCGATGCGGCCAAGGCCGCGGCGCCTGCCGCCGGCGAAAAGAAGCCAGCCGAGAAGAAGTAGGGGCTCATGCGAATACCCCTGTCGTCATTCCGGACGCCGCGCGAGCGGCGATCCGGAATCCATCTGGCTTTTGCGTTCGAAAAAATCAAAATGGATTCCGGGTTCTGCCTTCGCCAGCCCCGGAATGACGAAATCTCTTTCATCCGGGTTTCCCATTGATGACTGGCGTCCGACTCATTGCCGGCCTTGGCAATCCCGGACCCGAATACTTGCGCAACCGGCACAATGCCGGCTTCTGGTTTGCCGATGCGCTGGCGACAGGCGCCGGGGCACGCTTCGGTTTCGAGAATCGCCTGCATGCCGAAGCGTGCCGCGTGTCGATCGACGGCGAGCAGGTTCGGCTGATCAAACCCGACACGTTCATGAACGAAAGCGGCCGCGCGGTCGTGGCGGCGCTGAACTACTGGAAGCTTGCGCCCGAGGAGTTGCTGGTGGTGCACGACGATTTGGATCTGCCGCCTGGCGCCGCGCGCCTGAAGTTCGACGGCGGCCACGGCGGCCAGAACGGCATTCGCGACATCATCGCGCAGCTTGGCCACGGCAAGTTTCATCGCTTGCGCGTCGGCATCGGACATCCGGGCGATCGTAATCGCGTGACGCCGTGGGTGCTCGGCAATCCCTCCGCCGCGGACGAGGATGCGATGCTGGACGCGATCGCGCGTGCGCGGGAGGTGTTGCCGCTGGCGATTGCGGGCGATTTCAACGAGGCGATGAAGCGATTGAACACGAAGGGTACGCTGCGGCAGGACCCGCCAAAGTCCGGCTGAAACCATTTCGCTCGCCATCCCGGCAAAGGCCGGGATCCCTTTATTTTTTCCGGTACCCGTAAAAAGTGGATTCCGACCTTCGCCGGAATCACGGCGTGGAGTTTCTCGAATGGCCATCCAATGCGGCATCGTCGGCCTGCCCAATGTCGGCAAGTCCACGCTCTTCAACGCGCTCACCAAGGCGGGCATCGCCGCGGCGAATTTCCCGTTCTGCACCATCGATCCGAATGTCGGCGTGGTGCCAGTGCTCGATCCGCGTTTGCAGCAACTCGCTGACATCGTGCATCCGCAGAAGATCATCCCGGCGTCCGTCGAGTTCGTGGACATCGCGGGCCTCGTTGCGGGCGCGTCGCAAGGCGAAGGACTCGGCAACAAGTTCCTCTCGCATATCCGCGAGGTCGACGCCATCGCGCACGTGGTGCGGTGCTTCGAGCATCCCGACATCGTGCACGTCGCGGGCAGGATCGATCCGATCGCGGACATCGAAACCATCGACACGGAACTGGCACTGGCCGATCTCGAATCCGTGGACAAGGCGCTGGCGCGTGCGGAAAAGGCGGCCAAGGCCAATGACAAGGAAGCGATGGCCAAACGTCCGGTGCTGGAAAAACTGCGTGCCGCGTTGAACGAGGGCAGGTCTGCGCGATCGGTGGCGCTGGACGACGAGGAGCGTGCCGCGATCCGCGACTTGTTCCTGCTGACGATGAAGCCGCTGATGTACGTCGCCAACGTGCGCGAGGACGGTTTCGAGAACAACCCGCATCTCGACGCGGTGCGCCAGCGCGCTGAAGCCAAAGGCGCGGTGGTGGTGCCGGTGTGCGCGGCCATCGAAGAAGAACTTGCCCAATTGGATGAAAGCGATCGCGGCGAATTCCTCGCATCGATGGGATTGCGCGAGCCCGGCCTCGATCGAGTGGTTCGCGCAGCGTACACGCTGCTTGGCCTGCAGACCTATTTCACCGCGGGCGAAAAAGAAGTGCGTGCGTGGACAGTCAAGCGCGGCGCCACCGCGCCGCAGGCGGCGGGGGTGATCCACACCGACTTCGAAAAAGGGTTCATCCGCGCCGAGACGGTGTCGTTCGATGATTACGTGAAGTACCGCGGTGAAGCCGGCGCGCGCGATGCGGGCCGGCTGCGTCTGGAAGGCAAGGAATACGGCGTGCAGGAAGGCGATGTCTTGCACTTCCGCTTCAACGTTTGATGCGATCGTCCCTGATCGCTGCGTCGCGGAAGGCGTCGTGGATTGTTGGGGGCCCGGTGGTCCAGGAGACCAGAACGGCCTTCCTTGGCCTGACTTTTCACCAAAGCCGTCCGCATACTGCTTGCGGGTTTTCGCTCGCGGCCTGGTCCGGCTCAAATGCCGCTCTTGCCGCCGAACTTGATGCTCAAGTCCACGAAGTACGCACGTCCGACGGCGCTGAACCAGTTGCGCGAGTAGTACGGATAGCTGGTCCAGGTGGTGTCGCGCGGCGGCCGCGAGTCGAACACGTTGTCCACGATCAGCGAGACGTTGATGTCGGGCGTCACGCGGTAACCGAATGTCGCGTTGTACAGGAACGTCGGTCCCATGCGCTGGGTGCCGTCGTAGTTCGGTATGCCGCCGAGGCGCGCGCCATACAGCGTCGCGGTGAAATCGTGGAAGTTCCAGGTTACCGAGGCGTTGGCCTTGGTACGCGGGATCAGGTAGTAGTAGATGTCGGTCATCTCGTTGTCGACCGGCGAGTCAGGGCTCAGTTGGGTCGTGTGCCTGATTACGTAGGTGGCGCCGAGATTGAAATCGAAGGTGCCCAAGCGCTGCGCGTTCAAGCGATAGTGCGCGTTGAAGTCGATGCCGGAGGTCTGGTCGATCGCGGCGTTGATCGGCAGCACCAGCACCGAGGTAATGCCGTTGGGGTTGTAGGACGCGTTCGGCGCGTTGCGCACCACTTGGCTGTCGACCTGCTTGCAGAACGATGAACCCCCGTCCACGGGGGCGCCGTTGACATCCATGCCGAGCCGGCAATCCGCTTCGCGACGCAGGATTTCGTCGCTGCTCTGGTACTCCACTTCGTTGTTGAGCTTGATGCGGTAGTAGTCGGCGCTGATGTCAAAGTTCGGCGTCGGTGCAAACACGAAACCGTAGGTGAACGATTTGCTGGTCTCGTCCTTCAGTGCGGTGCTGCCGTGGCTGCGGCCGTTATAGCTGGCGTCAAAATCGGAATCACCCAGGCAGTCGTAGCCGGGCTCGGGATTGGCGAGTCGGCACTGGTAGTAGTCGGTACCGCCGGAACTGGACCCGCTCATGCCGGCGTAGAGATACGACAAGTCCGGTGCGCGAAAACCGGTGGACAGCGACCCACGCAACAACAAGCTCTGGAACGGGCGGTATTCCACGCCGAGCGCGTAGGTGAACTTGCCCGCGCTCGTGTCGCTGTATTCGTAGCGATCGTAGCGGCCGGCGGTGGTGACCGTCAGCTTCGAAAATACCGGGATGCTGAATTCGTAGCCGACCGCTTCATGGCTGCGCGAACCCACCGCATCGGTGTTGTGCAGGCCGTAGTAACTGCCGTCGAGCGACAGCGGGTCGGCCTTGAGGCCGAAGTAAGAAGTGCCGTATTCGGCGATACCCGCGAATCCAACCGGTCCGGCCGGCAGCTTGAACAGATTGGTGTTGGTCAGCGTGAGCGACCAGTTCTCGGCGCGACTCTTGTCGCGGTCGATGGAATCCTGGCTGATGGAACGGAATTGCGCCACCGTCAGCGGCGTGTACAGGCGACTGGTCGGTGCGTTGTACATCTGGTAGCCGGTATCGTTGCCGTCCTCGTCGATGTATGGCCCCAGCGAAGGGCCGAGATACAGCGCCTGCGCCTTGGCGGCGATCAGCGCCGGCCACTTCCCTTCCAGCTGGTTTTGCGAATGTTCGAAGTTCGCTTCGTAGTTCCAGTCGCTGTCGCGCCCGAGCGTGCCCTTGATGCCGGTGTTGAGCGAAAGGGTGTTGTTGATGTTGCGGATCATCCCCGGTTTGAAGCCGCCATTTTCCTCGATCGTGAAATAGCGTCGGCCCCATTGTTCCACCTGTCCGGTCGCGGTGTTGTAGAAGGGCGTGTCGGCGCAGTCGCCGTTCAGGGGTTCGCAGTTGTACCACTGCAACGGTGTGTTGTAGCTGTCCTGGTGCGAAGTGCCGGCGAGCACGTCGAGGTACACATCGGTGTAGTCGTTGAAATGAAACGTGGCGGACGCAAACAGGTTGGCCATCTTGCGGCCGTTCTCGAGCGTGCCGTAGGCCACGTCGGCGTTGCTGCCGCAGTAGTAGCCGTAGTTCCTGCGGTGTGCGTAGATAATGCTGCC
>Ga0070679_100004001_pt1 | contig 13577 bp, 12 predicted proteins | sample KBSC63BmetaG_FD_65652 | JGI IMG/M metagenome (GOLD analysis project Ga0070679, IMG submission 65652) | Corn rhizosphere microbial communities from Kellogg Biological Station, Michigan, USA - KBS C6-3B metaG | ecosystem: Host-associated > Plants > Roots > Rhizosphere | place: USA: Michigan... | reverse complement strand
GCGGCAAGCGAAGTATCGACCCAGGGTGCGACGATGAAGCGGGCGCCGGCGGTAAGGCAGGCTTCCGCCGTGGCGCGGTCCGGAACGGTACCGGCGCCGATCAGCAATGTCGGATCACGGGCCAATTCGCGGATCAGCGCCGGTGCGTCGGGAACCGTCATGGTGATTTCGAAGATGCGCAGCCCGGTATCGCGCAGCCATTGCACGACGGTGACCGCGTGCCGCGATTCCAGCGTGCGTATCACCGGCACGATGCGCGCCGCTCGGAGTGTGTCGATCAGGAAATGCACGGTCATGGGAAAATTCTCCGCTGTCGCTCGCGGAGAATCAAGATCGCACACGTGATCGAGGTGCGGACAATCCTCCCGCAGCACTGACAGAGCTCGGCTTTGCGAGGGGCGGGAGTTCGCCGGACGAATTCCGACGGTGGGTTATCAGTCGGGGCGCGCTGCCAGTGCGGTGTCGGCCGTGCGCTCGAGTTGCACGGCCTGCGTGTGCAGCCTGGCGACCCGGCCACCAAGCGTGTCCAGGTTCTGGCGATAGCGCTGCATGCTGTCGCCGAGGCCACCGATCACGGTTCCCAATTCAGCAAGGGCACTGCGCCATGCCGCGACTGCGGTGCGTTGACCGGCGACCGCGTCGTCGAGATCCTGAAGCGCGCGACGGAGACGTTCCTGACCGTTGTCACGTACCTGCATGGCCTGACCGTTGTCATGCACCCGCATGGGTTGCCGCGATGGGAACGGGATAATCTCTGCACTGCTTGGCGTCGATTCGGACATGCTCATGCACTCGCTTACGGCATGTATTAATAAATCATGAATCGAGCAAAATTTCAATACAACTCTTATAGAGCGATGGTCTGTCCGAGCATGTGCAGCGTCAGTACGGTGACCATCATTGCAACGGCAACGACCGTGACAATCCAGCGCAGCCAGAGATAGCGCGGTGGCAGCAATCCCCGCGCTGCTGCTTTATGTTCCACCAGTACCATGCCGATGTATGCGGCAATCAGTACGAGCAGCGCGACCCACGACGCGACCACCAGCGGCAACAACAATGCGATCCAGCCGACCAGAGCGGGCACCACGGCAAGGCCAAGCCGTGCGCGTTCGATGAAGGCATCCTGTTGGCGGGATTGCAGCTCGAAACCCCAATGCACGCCGCCGGAAAATGCGAGCGTCACCGCAGCGTAGGCGATCAACCCGCTCATCATTCGCGCCGCGGTACCGGGATCTGGCCCTAGCGCCGCCAGTCCACAGGCGATGAACGGGATCAGTCCGAGCAGACTGAGCAGGATGGCAAGAAAGGGCATGGCACCGGGCTTTGCTGGACCTGGCCCATCCTACCGACAACCTGTGGGATGGGTAGAGCAAAGCGACCCAATGAGCCTCAGTGGCCGGTCGCTATCCGGTGGGGCCAGCCGCTGGCGCGCTTGTGCCGACGGCCGGGCCCAAGCTGCCGATAGGCAACGGAGCGATGCCCCCGGTATGATTGGCCCATGAACCTCGCACTGGAAATCCTCGTCGTCCTGCTGCTGATCGTGCTGAACGGGCTGTTCTCCATGAGCGAGCTCGCGCTGGTATCGGCGCGTCGCGCGCGCCTGGCGGTGCTCGAACGTAAGGGCGTCCGGGGCGCCATGCTGGCGCGCCAGCTGGCGGAGGATCCCCAGCGATTTCTGCCCACGGTGCAGGTCGGCATCACGTTGGTCGCCGTGCTGACCGGCGTGTTCGGCGGCGCGCGGATCGCCGTTCACGTCCAGGAGTGGCTGGAGGGCATACCCGCCCTGGCGCCGGCGGCAGAGACCCTGGCGCTGGCCCTTGTGGTGGTGATGACCACCTACCTGACGATGGTGCTGGGTGAACTGGTGCCGAAGCACCTCGCGCTGCGCCGGCCGGAGCATATTTCGGCCCGGGTGGCGCCCTCGATCGCCTGGATGGCGCGAGCCAGCGGGCCGGTGGTCTGGCTGCTCGACAGTTCGTCGGCCGCGGTACTGCGCCTGTTCGGTCTGCACCGGGCGGCCAAGCAGGCCGTGACCGAGGAAGAACTGAAGGCGCTGCTCGCCGAGGGCACCCAGGCCGGCGTTCTGGAGACTGAAGAACGCGACATGATCGAGCGGGTGCTGCGGCTGGCCGACAAGCCGGTGCGTGCGATCATGACGCCGCGCACCGAGATCGCCTGGATCGACCGCACCGATCCGGCGCGAGAGATTGCCGCCACGCTGAAATCGGCGCCGCACTCCCGCTTCGTGGTCTGCGATGGCTCGGTCGACAACGTGGTCGGCGTGGTGCAGGCGAAGGACATCCTCGACCGCATCCTCGACGGCGGCGAGCTGTCGGTGGCGGCGGCGCTGCGCCAGCCGATCGTGGTGCCGGATACGGTTACGGCGCTCGATGCGCTGGAGCGGCTGAAGTCCGATCCATTGGGTCTCGCTTTGGTGATGGACGAGTACGGCAGTTTCGAAGGCGTGGTGACGGCGGCTGACGTGCTGGAAGCGATTGTCGGCGATCCGACGGATGCCGAACCGCAGGAGGCCGGGGAGGCAGGCAATGGTGACAGCTCGCTGGTGATGGATGGCATGATGCCGGTCGACGAATTGAAGTCACGGCTGTCGCTGCCTGATCTCCCGGCAGAAGGCAGCTATCACACGGTGGCAGGCCTGTTGCTGGCGCTGTTGCGCCGTGTGCCGCGCGCGGGGGATCGCATCGTGTTCGGCGGCTGGCGATTCGAGGTGTTGGAGATGGATGGTCGGCGCGTCGACAAGCTCCGCGTTGGCCGTGAGCCGGCAGCGGAGGGCTAGTGCGTTCGGTCACGCTGCGCCAATGCGCGATCCTGGTCGGCGGGCTTGGTACGCGGCTCGGCGCGCTGACGACAAACCTGCCGAAGCCGATCCTGCCCTGCGGCGACCGGCCATTCCTCGCCTGGCTGTTACGCGAATTCGTTCGGTTCGGTGTCGAGGAGTTCCTGCTGCTGACTGGACATTTGTCCGGGGAGGTGGAAGCGCGCGTGCAGGCACTATCGGCGCTGCTGCCGCGGCAAGCGAACATCGTGGTCTGTGAGGAACCGACCAGAGCTGGCACGGGCGGCGCGCTGTTCCACGCCCGCGAACGTCTGGATGAGCGGTTCCTGCTGTGCAACGGTGATTCGCTGTTCGACTTCAATGTCGCACGGTTGCTTGCCGCCGCTGCCGGCGACGGGACACAGGTTATCGGCCGGATGGTGTTGCGCCGGCTGGATGATGCATCGCGCTTTGGCGTCGTGGAGCTGGACGGCGACGAAATCCGCGCCTTCAGCGAACGGTCATCGCCTGTCACACCCGGTGTTATCAACGGCGGCGTCTATCTGTTCGATCGGAGACTGATCAACGACCTGACGTCGAGCTGTTCGCTCGAGGCCGACATCATGCCGCGTCTCGCAGCGCAGGGCGCGCTCCGCGGCATCGTGGCGGAAGGGTATTTCCGTGACATCGGCATACCGGAGGATTTCGCGCGGGCACAGGCGGAGGTTCCGCCTTTGCTGCATCGGCCCGCGTTGTTCCTCGACCGCGACGGCGTGATCAATATCGATCATGGCTGGGTCGGTACACGCGATCGGTTCGAATGGATGCCGGGCGCGCTTGATGCGATTCGTGGGGCAACCGACGCCGGATAGCATGTGTTCGTCGTGACCAACCAATCGGGTGTGGCGCGCGGGCACTACGACGAAGCGGCGGTGGCGACGCTGCACGCCTGGATGACCGATGAGGTACGTCGAGCCGCTGGGACAATCGACGATATCCGCTATTGCCCATTTCACGCAGACGCGGCCCTGCCGGAATATCGTCGCGTCAGTGATTGGCGCAAGCCGGCGCCTGGAATGCTGCTCGACCTGATTTGCGCCTGGGAGTTGGATCCGGCTCGCTGCGTGCTGGTGGGCGATCAGGACAGCGACATGGCGGCGGCAAAAGCGGCCGGCATGGCGGCACGGCGTTTTACCGGCGGCAATCTGGCGGAGTTTGTGCGGCCAATCTGGATGCAGGGATCATGATGTCATTGCTGACAGGGTTTGGCGTCCTGCAGATCGGCCAGGGCTTGGCTGCCGCGGTCTGCGGCCGGCTGCTTGCCGATGTGGGCGCCGATGTCGCCTGCATGGACCAGGACGATACGACGCAGCTTGCCGCGTATCTGAATCATGCCAAGCCGCGTACGCCCGATGAATCGGCGATAGCCAGCGCCAGCTTGATCGTCTGCCAGGGTACCCCAGCCGAATTGACGGCACAGCGCCGCGACGCCGCTGCACTTCGCCGGTTGAATGCCAATGCGGCGATCGTGCTGATATCGCCATTCGGCCAGACCGGCCCAAAGGCGAACAATCCGGCGAGCGACCTCACGTTGCTGTTCTCCAGCGGCATTGCGCGCCTGTTGACGGGGCAGGTGGATGACCTGGCGGAAGCGCCGATTCGCCCGGTGGGCGAGCAGTCCGCCTTCATCGGTGGCATTGCCGCAGCCTGCGCCGCAATGCACGCAGCGCAGGATGGCATGTCGGGCGCAGTAGTTGATGTCTCTATTGAGGAGGCATTGGCGACGCTCGCCATGGCGGAACTTGCCAGTGCCGGTTTGCATGGCAGGAGCCGGTCGCGCAAACGCCTGACCGACGGCAATGGTGCGACGGTCTGCATCCTGCCGGCACGCGATGGCTATGCCGCGATCTCGCCGCGCGAGGATCGGCAATGGGCATCCTGGCTGGTGGCGATGGGTTCACCCGAATGGGGCAACGATCCGCGCTTCGCGAGCAAGCCCGATCGGGTTGCCAATTTCGACGCCTTGCATGCGCTGATGTCCGCCTGGAGTCGCCAGCACGACAAGCAATGGATCGCCGACACCGCGCAGTCAGCGCATGTGCCAAGCTTTCCGTTGCGCGAACCCGCCGAGCAGCTCGCGTCGCCGCAGCTTCAGCATCGTGGGTTCTATCGGCCGCTGCAGCTTGGCGACCGCACCGTTCGGGCGCCGGGGCCACCGTTCGGTCTGACCATCGCGCGATCCGCAACAGTGGCGTCGGAGGATCGTGGGCCGATGCCGTTGTCGGGTGTTCGCGTGCTCGATTTCAGCTGGGTGATCGCGGGTCCGACGACGACGCGCTATCTCGCGGCGATGGGCGCGGAGGTCATCAAGGTCGAGGCGCCGGGTCGCGGTGATCCTGGCCGTACATCCGAACTGCACACCGTTCTCGGACAGGCCAAGCGTGGCATCGTGCTCGATCTGAAGAAGCCCGAGGCAGTGGATGTCGCACGCTCGCTGGCCGATCGATGCGACGTTCTGGTCGAGAATTTTGCCACCGGGGTGATGGATCGACTGGGTCTCGGCGCAGCGGCGCTGCAGCAGCGCAACAGCAATCTGATGTACGTTTCGGCGTCGGGCCTCGGTCGCACCGGGCCGGAGTCCCATGCCGTCGCCTATGGCACATTGCTGCAATGCTATGCCGGTTTCGCCGGCCTCAATCGGCATCCTGATATCCCGCCGCGCGTTGGCTTCGCATGGCTGGATCCGATGTGCGGGCTGATGCTGGCGTTCATCGTCGCCGCCGGCATCTGCCAGCGAGGAAAGTCCGGCAAGGTTGCGCGCGTGGACTTCTCGATGATCGAGGCAATGCTATGGACGATGGCCGATCCATTGCTCGCCACGCAATATGCAGCACCGCCGACGCCGCAGGGAAATCGCGCGGCCCAATACGCGCCGCACGGTGCGTGGCGCTGTGTCGGGGATGACGACTGGATCAGCATCGCGGTGCAGAACCAGGAACAGTGGCGCAGCCTGTGCGCGATGGTCGGCGAGCTGTCACCGCTGGTCGGGCTTGGCGAGCAGCAACGCATGACGCGACGGGTGGCGATCGACGATGCGCTGGCGGCTTGGCTGCGTCCGCAGACGGCTCAGGCAGCCGAGGCGATCCTGTTGCGTGGCGGAGTTCCCGCGGCGGCGCTTGCCAGTTCGATGGACCTCGTGGCGAGCCGCCATCTGCGCGAGCGCGGCTTCTGGGAAGCGCACGGCGACGGTGTTCTGCCAGGCTTACCGTGGCGTGCCAGCTTCGGCCGCAGATCCGGCGCCGCGCCCGGCCTGGGCGCAGACACCGATGCTGTCCTGGAGGATGTGCTCGGCCTGTCGCGCGACGATATCGCCACGCTGCGGCAAGCGGGCGCGCTCGGCTGAGGCCGCTGCGCTATGCCATGCTGGCCGCCGGCACTGCGATGGGGATCCGGCTGGGCGGTCGAAAGGTGAAGGCGATGGCCACAGCGCCAAGCCCGATGCCGAACGACCCGATGTAGAGCCAGAAGTAGCTGCTGAATACGTCGTACAACCAGCCGCCGGCCCACGGACCAATTGCCATGCCGAAGGTGGAGATCATGGCCACTGCACCGAACGCGGAGCCCATGATGCGTGCACCGAAATACTCACGCACCAGGATCGCGTAGAGCGGCATCACGCCGCCATAGGCGAAGCCGAACATCATCGACAGCGCGTAGAAGCTGGCGGCGCCGCGGGTGAACACGTAGAGGCTGACAGCGACGGCCTGCAACGTCAGCCCTGCGACCAGCGTGGGCTTGGCGCCGACGCGATCGGCCACAAGGCCGCAGACGACCCGGCCGCTCATGGCCGCAAGGCCGGCGACACCGAACACGGTGGCCGCGGTCATCGACGACACGCCACAGTCGATGGCGTAGCTGACCATGTGGAAGATCGGCCCGGAGTGGGCCGCGCAGCAGGCGAAATGGGTCAATGCGATGGCGGCGAACTGCGGCGTGCGCACTACCTGTGCAAGCGTGAACTCCCGGCCACCGGCGCCGGCCTCTGCCGCAAGGCCTGATGCCGGTACCGCAGGCGGCCGGCGCAGCAGCAATGACGCTGGGATGATCAATCCCCACGCCAGTCCGCCGAGCACCAACATGGCGGTGCGCCAGTCGTGGGTGGTGATGATCCAGCGCGACAATGGGGCAATGGTCGCCGTTCCGAGGGCGAGGCCGGCGGAAACCAGTGCGACCGCAAGGCTGCGGTTCCGGGTGAACCAGCGTGCCGTGATGGTCGTCATCGGGACGTAGAAACTGCCGACCGCCACGCCGACGAGGACGCCGAACACCAGCTGGAATTCCAGCAATGTGGCGGACTGGCTCGCGGTGATCAGGGCGATGCCGAGCAGCACACCGCCGCAGAACACGGTGGTGCGTGTGCCGTACCGGTCGGACAAGGCGCCCCATGCGAAAGAGCCCAGGCCCATGCTGATGAAGTTCAGCAGGGCGGCTATCGAGATGCCAGCGCGTGACCAGCCCTGGCTCTCCGCCATCGGCTGGAGGAACACGCCGAGCGACATCATCGTGCCCATGCCGATGCAGGTGATGACGATGCCGGCACCGACGATGACCCAGCCGTAGAAGATTCTCATGTCCGTTCCCTGCGGTTCAATCCGCGTGACAGCACGATGCCGCAGCATCGTCGTACCGGTCGTGGTGACGCACCCAGTCGGTCAGATTGCCGTTGACCGTTTCGTCGCGTCCTTTCGGCACGATGTCAAGAAATGCATAACTGCCGAGGAACATCTCGCCGCCGCGCGCGAAGGATGAGTAGGTGTGGAAGATGTCTCCCTGCTCGTCCTTGTAGAACACGCTGCGGCCCGACATCTCGTCGATCACCTGAGCGCCCTTCCGGTAGTTGTAAAAGGCCGTGCCGCCGGCGATTTCGTCCGGTGTGAACGAGACGTGGAAGTCACTGTTGAAGTCGTTGTCAAAGGACGACACCCAGGTGATCGGCCAGCCCATGCGTTGGCGGAACGCCTCGATCTTCGCGAACGGTGCGCGTGAGACCGCGGCATAGGAGACGTCGTGGTGCTGGAGATGGACCAAGGCGCCTTGCGTCTGGTCGACCTCGAACGAGCAGCCGACGCAGCCCTCCTGCCAATCGGGTCCGAACATGAAATGCTTGACCACGAGCTGGCTGTTTCCGCCGAACAGTTCGGCGAGGGTTACCTTGCCGTTCGGCCCGTCGAACACATAGTCCTTCTCCACCTTGACCCAGGGCAGGGCGCGGCGCTCCGCGCTCAAGCGGTCACGCAGCCGGGTGAATTCCTTTTCCTTGCGCAGGAGCTCCTGGCGCGCGTCGAGCCATTCATCGCGTGACACGACCTGATGCTGCATGATCCGGGCTCCCTCAGATGGTGATGATGTATTCGGCGAAGCGCTCCAGGCAGCTTGTCCAGCCGCCACGATGATCGTCGCGTCGTTCCGCTGTGGCGAAACCGACCTGGTGCAGGGTGAGTTTCGTCTTGCCGTCCTGTTCAGCGAGCGTCACCGTCGTGAGCAATTCGTGACCTGGTTTCCCATCGGCGTCCTCCCAGGCGAAGGTGAAGACGATGCGCTCCGGTGGCACGATCTCCCGGTAGGCGCCCTGCTTCCAGTAATCCACGCCGCCCGGCGAGCGCATGCAGATGCGATAGGCGCCGCCCGGGCGGATATCCATCGCGCAGGAGATCGTGGTGAAGCCCTTCGGTCCCCACCAGCGCGCGACCTGCTCGGGCTGGGTCCACGCCTTGAACACGAGTGCGCGGGGCGCATCGATAACGCGCGTGATGACCAGTTCCCGCTCCGCAGTTGTCGCAACATCGCTAGTGCCGGCGGCCAATTTTCTTCTCCTTGCCCTGCAGGTCCTTCAGGTACTCCTCCAGGCGATCGAGGCTTTGTTCCCAGAACTGGCGATAGTGCTCAAGCCAGTCCGCGGCGCCTTTGAGCGGCCGAGGTTCCAGCCGGCATGGGCGCCATTGCGCGTCCCGGCTGCGCGCGATCAGACCGGCCCGTTCCAGCACCTTGAGGTGCTTGGATATGGCGGGAAGGCTCATCGCGAACGGCTCGGCCAGTTCGGTGACCGATGCCTCGCCCGACGCCAGCTTGGCCAGAATGGCACGCCGCGTGGGGTCGGCGAGGGCGGCGAATGTGGTGCTGAGCCCGTCAGGTGACATTGCTGTTGCGCCCATATATAACCAGTAGGTTAAATAAGGAGTTTGGCTCTGTCAAGTTGCCTGCGCACTCAATTGTTCCCGCCGGCAGCGATACGGCTCGACCGCGGCTTCAGAACTCGCCGCTGCGGTAGGCCTCGTCGAGGCGTTGCGCGTCTTCCTCCGACGGTTCTTCCCAGGCTTCGCCACGCCGTCGCAGTGCACCGGTATAATTCGGTGGCCGCTTCGCATTGAACGCGTGGCGGCCTTCCTCGCCGTCCGTCGTCACCTGGATCAGCATATTGTTGATCAGGGTCTGCACATGCCAGGCCTGGTCGGTCGGCAGGTCGCCGAACCGGACAACGAACTCCTTCATCATGCGCACGGCGACTGGTGGCAGGGTGACGATATTGCGGGCCATCTTCTCGGCCCGCTCGAGCAACTGCGCGTGTGGCACCACTTCGTTGACCAGGCCAATCCGCAAGGCTTCCTGGGCATCGAATGGTTCGTCGGTCAGCAGTATCTTCATCGCATCGGCATAGCGCAGCTGTTTCACCAGCAGGCTGGCGCCAGGTCCATGTCCCAGCCACCCCTGAGAAATCAGCGAGAACTTGAACCGCGCATGTTCGGCGCTGGCGATGCGGATATCGGTGGATGACAGAAGTATATACAGGCCGGCACCGGCCGCCCAGCCGTTCACCGCGGCGATCACAGGCTTCCATACACGGGGGTAGTGATCGCCGAAGCGTCCATCGACGCCGGTCTTCTGTCCATGCACCGTGCCGGCAAGCGGCCAGAAGATCCGCTGTGTCCGCAGGTACTCGCGTTCCTCCTCGGTGATATTCTCGCGCGGCGCCAGATTGTGGCCACCGCAGAAATGCCGATCGCCTTCGCCGGTCAGGATCGCGCAGCGAATGTCGCGGTCCTCCCACATATCGATCCACGCGGCGGAAATCTCATCCGACGTCGGCTTGTCCAGGATGTTCGCCTTGGTGGGATTGTTCAGCGTGATGTAGGCAACACCGTCGCGCTTTGCGTATTTGATAGCCACGTCGAAACCTCCTTCAGCTTAACGGCCGGCCATGACGTGCGATGAACTCCGGAAAAGCGTCCTCGGCTTTCGCGCCACGCATCACGTGCGTCGTGTAGTCCTGCTCGACTTCCCATTGCCGCTCGAGGTTTTCGCCTTTCTGGCGCAGCAGCAAGGCCTTCACGCCCATCACCGCGCCACGATGGTTGTTGGCGATCATCCGTGCCTGTTCCATCGTCTTCGCTCGCAACTGCGCGCGCGGCACCAGATGGTTCAGCAGGCCGATACGATATGCCTCCTCGGCTTCGACAATACGCGCGGTGAACAGCAGTTCCTTGGCCATCGGCCAGCCCACCTGATTGGGCAGCGTCCAGGTGCTGTTGATCCGCCCGTACGCCGCAGCGAGGAAGCGGAACTTGCTGTCCTCGCATCCCACGCGCATGTCGAGCGACGAGGCCAGCACCGCGGCGCCGCCATAGGCGAGGCCGTTCATCATGCCGATCACCGGCTTGGCGCAGGCGCTGATGTCGTAGCTGTTGCGCGGGTTGCGCATCGCATCGAGCTGTTCCTGGCTGTAGCGATGATCGTCCTCGCGCTGCTCATGGATGTCGCCACCGGCGGAGAACGCGCGCGTGCCGGAGCCGGTGATGACGATGCAGCCGACTGCATCATCCGCTTCCATGCGCTTGACGGCATCGTGCAGCTCGCTGCCGAGCTTGCGGTTCATGGCGTTCAGCTTGTCGGGGCGATTCAGCGTCAGAATCGCTACGCCGTCTTCCACATCGACCAGGATATGCTCGTACGCCATCGCTTCCTCCAGAGTCCCGCATTCAGCGAATGCACGATAGGAGTACCGCCGCGCCGGCGCCATCCGGGGCGCCCTCAGTCGGCGGGCTTGTCCGTCTGCGCGGCGGCCGGCGTGGCGGCGGGCGCGGCATCGGCCGTCGGGGTGCCACGTGGCGCCGGGGTCTTGGAAATCGCGCCGGTCATCGGAATGAAGAACACCCCCATGTCGCGCTTGGAGTGGATCTTGCCTTCGGCGTCCTTGGTATAGACGTAAAGCACCTGACCGCGCTTGAACGGCTGGCCGATCGGGATCACCAGGCGCCCACCCGGCTTGATCTGCTTGAACAGATCGGGCGGCGCGTATTGTGCGGCGCAGGTCACGATGATCGTGTCGAAGCCGCCCGTCACCTCGGGCCAGCCGTAATAGCCGTCGCCAACCTTGGTATGCACGTTGTCATAGCCGATCGGCGTAAAGATCTTGCTCACCGCCTTGCCGAGTGGCTCGATGATCTCGATCGAGTAGGCCTGCTTGACGATGCGAGACAACAACGCGCTTTGGAAGCCGCTGCCGGTGCCGATTTCCAGCGTCGTGTCATTAGGGGTCGGTTTGCAGACCTGGGTCATGTAGGCCTGACCGAGATAATCCGACAACGCGGAACCGTAGCCGAGGCCCCAGGGCTTCGGGTCCGATTCATAGGCGTCGCCCGGCGTCGCCCGATGCTCGGAATAGATGTAGTGGAAATACTCGCGGGGCACCGCTTCGAACGCCGTCATCACCGCCGGGTCGGCGGTGCCAAGGCGCTCCTTCAGATACGCCTCGATGCGCTTCAGCGCGGCTGGCTTGCGCTTCTGGATGGCGTCGAATTGTGCATCGGTCAGGCTGACAGGGCGGCCCGAGGCTGCCATTGCCGTCTCGTATGCCGATTTCGTCCACGGCGAAGCGGCAGCGTGCGCCCGCCCTGCCAAGGTCAGTGCGCCGGCTGCGGAGATTACTCCGCGGCGCGTGATCGTGCTGATTGAAGCTGCCACGCGCGATTCGTCCTTGTTGTTGGGAACATGATCAGGGCAATCACATACAATACGGCGGCGCACAACAGAACCCGGCTGAAGCCCGCCTCACGCGCAATCAGGTTGGCGAGTGGCGTTGCGACCACAGAGAAGGCGCCGTTCAACCCCCAGGCCCAGGGCAGGAAGCCGCCATCGCCGGTATGCGCCAGCCCCAGGGGGAACGGCAGGCCGAGCGCCAGCGATGCCGGCGCGAGCACGGCGAGGACGAGGCCTGCGCGCGCCAGCCAGGGCAGGTCGAGTGTCGCCAGGATCACCGGCTGCAGCCCGACCAGCACGATGCCGCACCAAGCGATGACGACGAGGCATGCCAATGCGATGGCACGCCGAGGCGCGGCTGCCAGCCGGTCGGCTGCCATGCTGCCGAGGCCGGAAAACACCAGCATGCCGGTCAGCACGAGTGCGAAACCCGATGTCCGGTCGTTTAGCCACAGGCTGGCTTTCTCGATCAGGAAGATCTCGATGAACAGGAAGCCGAGCCCAAGCGCAGGGAAATAGATGATCGGCCGCAGCACCCCGAACTCCGGCAGACGCAGCCGGCTGCGCGCGGCGAGCGGGACCAGCAGCACCACCAGTGCGAACAGGATAGCCTGTGCCAGCACAGCCAGATTTACCAGTGCACCGATCTCCGCCTGGGGCAGTATTTCCAGCCGCTTCAGGATCGTGCCGAGTTGATCCAGTCGCAACACGGCGTAGAAGAATGGCCGGTCCAGGGTGATCGGCGCCAGGTTGAATGCCGACCGTGACGGCGTTGCATCGCCCGCGAGCACCGCACCAGCTTCGTCGGCTATCGAATCGTCCGGGCCGTCGGACGTCACCTCGCCGTTGGCGAAGGAAACCGCCGGTAGATCATTGTAGATCTCGGCGCGCGAATTGACCGGATCGATGCCCGGATACCACGACACGTCGAACGACCGTTCGTCGCAGAACTTCCGCAATGTCGCGAGGCGGTCGCCATCCCAGAGTGCATTGGACAAGAGGATCCGGACGCCCCATGCCGACCGATAGACAATTGTATGCGCGGCTGGATCGCCGATACCGGCCTGCAGCAGTGCCGCGCGGGCGGTCCCCAGCATGCGTAGCGCGTAGACCGGGAAGTCCCGGATCGACACCGGGATGGATATCACGCCTTTCGGTTCGAGCGCGTGCAGATAACCGGTGAGAGCCTGGACGCTGAAGGCTGTTGCGTTGGCCTCCGCGGCGTCCAGAAAGTCAGCGGACAGGTCGATAATGTCGTAGCGCGCGCCAGAGCGGATCGCTGCGATAGGGCCTTCGCTGGACAGGTTCACGCGAGGGTCCGCGGCCCAGGCCGGCGAAGGTCCAAGGCCATGCTCAAGGCTGCCGAACAGGATTGGCTCCGGCTCCAGCACCTTCACCCGGTCTGCGCCGAGCGACAGGGTTTCCGCAATGCGGAATCCACCGGAGGCGCCTGCGAGCAGCACGTTGGCGTGCGGAATCAGGCGGTAAGGCAGCGCGTCCAGCGCCGCGGCCGCGTAGCCGACATCGAGCGGGCCCGGTCGCGCGAGTGCGGCGATCCGGTTGCCATCGCGATACAGGCCGAATGTCTGCGGCGGGCCGGCCACGCCCAGCATGCCGGCGTTGTTGGACACGTCGGTGTCCACACGCTCGGTGAAATCATCCAACAGCTGATAGTCGCCGCGCGGTGACAGCACGCTCGCCACCACATGCGCATCCGGCGTGTGCAGCGGTGCATAAATTGCCTTGAAGTCGTTGATTTCTGCCC
>Ga0070679_100003999_pt1 | contig 13581 bp, 18 predicted proteins | sample KBSC63BmetaG_FD_65652 | JGI IMG/M metagenome (GOLD analysis project Ga0070679, IMG submission 65652) | Corn rhizosphere microbial communities from Kellogg Biological Station, Michigan, USA - KBS C6-3B metaG | ecosystem: Host-associated > Plants > Roots > Rhizosphere | place: USA: Michigan... | reverse complement strand
TTTTGGGCTCGTAGTGAAGAGGCCTATCACGCCTCCCTGTCACGGAGGAGATCGCCGGTTCGAATCCGGTCGGGCCCGCCAGATGGATCGCAAACCCTACGATAGGCTAAAAAAATTACTTTGCTGAATGTGAACGGTAGCGATTGGCTGAGATGTAAATGCCAAAAATGATCAGCCAGACAGTTTGCGGGTAGCCGACCAGACGCTCCATGCCACCGATGCCGAGGCCGAGGTAGCGGTGAGTTATAAAAAACGCCAGGGCCACTAGCGTAATAATGCCGGTAACTAGGCTGTAGGCACGAAGCCAGTCTGGTGCCCGCAAACTAATACCCAGAATTACTATGCCTAGATTGCCGATAAAGAAGGGCAGCAAAGCGCCGACGAAGTGCAAGCTGCCGATAGTATTTTCGGGGAATAGCCCGACCAGCACCGTGCCCAAGCCAGCTAAGGCCATAAAGCTAAACCCCACTGCCGTACCTCTATCGCGCTGGAATTCGTGGTAAATCAGCATTGCCCCCTGTAGCATCGTCGCGCCCAGGACGATAAACGAAGCGTTCATTAAACTATGGTGGGGCGAACAGACATAGCGAGAACCATATTGCCCGCAGGCGGTATTCCCGAGATCACTAATCGTATTGTGCAGCCAGCTATACGGACGCGGCCAGGCAGCCGCCACCGCCAGCTGGATGATGAAATACTGGAGGCTGAGCATCCAGAGGGTGGGCCCGACCAGCGGAAACCGGTCAGCAAATACCTTCGTTCGCCACATACCCTTCATGGCGCATATTATAAACTAGAGACATGGGTGAATTTTATAAAGCAGCAGCCGTGGCTTCGTCGGTGTTAGCCCTGGGGGCTTTAGGCTGTGGCGGCGCCAAAAGTACCAGCCGGCCCGAGTCCATTAAGCGGCCTGCGCCGCTAAAGCTGACACGCCCACACAGGGGCCCGGCAGTGGGCAAGCCCCGCCATGGTGCGCTTCATTGTGAGGCCGAACAGATCGGCACGTGGGTGCCAGTGCCACCAAATCTTAACAAACAGGCTATCGCCCAAAGACTCGGCGTGTCGGCTTCGGAGGTTGATGCCGGTAAACTCGGCCCGGCTCACTGTGAAGAAGCTATATACGCTAGTCAGGTAGGGAGCTTGGCTCACGTTAAAGGTGTTGGCGCCGTTTGCCTGACAGTCGGCATCATGAGCGGCAATAGACCGCCTCAATCAGGCGTCAAATACAACGAAGTGATGGCTTTTTGTGCAAGCAATGGCGAACTGTAAGCTTAGTAGCCGCCACCGCCGCTCTTATGGATAAAGAGCAGATAGATCAAACCGTAGACAACTATGGCGACGACGACGTAGATCAGTACCCACTGCCACACGGGACGCTTGCCATAACCTTTGGTTGATTTTTGTGGTGCCTGTGAATTTTCCGGTTCCATAAGCCCTCCTAACGGGTTACCTTTCCTATTGTACGCCTGTTCAATAATTTTACGCTCATGCTTGCGTTAACGCACAAGAATCGCCATATTTGATCTGCAATGGAGCAGTTGGCCTATAACTTCCCAGATGAAAACGCTCAGCTCGCCGAAGCGATTGAGGTGGTTCGACATGCAGTCTGGAAGTCAGGACGAGGTGGTCGGCAGGGCGCCAGAGGTCGCAACCCATCCATGCACTATAGCGCTTCCCGCAGCCGGAACCCCAAGGAGTGTTTACGACGTGCTTATGAAGATTTGGGCTTTGTTTCGCTGCGTGATGCCAAAGTTTGGCTGCAGGATCAGCCGACTGATTGGTCGAGAAAGCTTGATCTAAAGTTGAAGCCAAAAATCCTAAACATCGAGGGAGGTTTTACGATTTCGTCGGCAGTCGTTAGGCTTGATTATCCGACCCGCGTCCAAAAATTCCTCAAGCATCTTAATGAATCCGACTTGGCAGATGTGCGGCCGCTGATATTTGGCATCCGAGACGCTACCGGCAAGCGGTCACGGCTGATGATGAGGATTATGTCTGATCCGCGGCCCCAAGAACAGGGCAGTGTCTTGCTGGATGGACGTTTGATTATGAGACGAGGCCAGGCGGTATCGTGCCTTGATGGACAAACTCATCCTATCTTCCCGGGCTCTATGGCCCGGCTGCACATAGATCCTGAACAAAGTTTATGTCATGTTGAGTTCCTGGATGTTATCAAGGAAGAGACATCAGAGAACTATGAATAACCCTGAACAAGCGAATAAAACAGATCTGGCAGAAGCCGGAGTAGGCCTACTGGGTGGCGGTGCTATTTTATTCGAAGGCATACACATGGTGGCCGACAACCCCAATGTTATGATGCTACCTTCTGGCATAGCTGTAGCTATAGTTGGGGCTTTTGCAATCGTCGCCGGTGGCGTTCAGTATTCTAATTACTTTCGGCAACTAGACGGCCGACCCACTCAATAGCCCGGCAATCTGTTATTATTGTCATTATGCATACGCTTACGCTTTATACCGCCAAATACTTGGTTTTTATAATCATCCTGATCGCCTTCGCATATTGGCTGACCCTGCCAAAGAAGCAGAAGATAAATCTAGTCATTTTCGGCTTTTTCGCCGCATTAATAGCGCTGATTCTGGCCAAAGTTGGCGCCGCGCTTTATTACGATCCCCGGCCGTTTGTCACCCATCACGTGACGCCCATTTATCCGCACGGGCCGGATAACGGCTTTCCGTCAGACCATACGCTTCTGGGGTCGTTCGTGGCCGTATCGGTTTATTACATGAATAAAAAACTGGGTATCGGCTTGTTTGTTTTGTCTGCATTGGTAGGAATTTCACGCGTGGCGGGACACATACATTCGCCGATCGATATAATCGGCAGCATGGTTTTCGCGGTAATTGGCGGCCTGCTGGCCACGCTCATTACGCCACGTGCAGCAAAGTATTTGCGCCGAACAGTTGCATAAATAACAGATGGTGCGGGTACTGGGAATCGAACCCAGATCTCAACCTTGGGAAGGTTACATATTAGCCACTATACGATACCCGCTCGTCCTCCCAAAAATTCAAACAGCTACGCTTGGTTTGAATTTTTGACGAAAACAATTAGCTGGAGCCACCTGGCGGGATCGAACCGCCGACCTACGCGTTACGAATGCGTCGCTCTACCAACTGAGCTAAGGTGGCCCAAATTACCGAAGTATTATAACAAAAACGGGGCAGGATTAGGCTTGTTCGAAACTTAATGTTGCGGGTCTTTGCTCAAAGGGGACGGAAATAACATGTTCGTTTGGTATGTATCCGGGTTCGGCAGCTGATGGTGTAGTTTCTCCAGCGAACGATTCTTCTTCTGCTCGGCGCTTTGTCCCTTCAGATTTTAAGGCCATGTAGAGGAAAAATGCACCCGCCGGCGCTCCTATCGCTCCGATGATCCCGACAGTGTTCCCGGTACTATTGCCGCTCACTACTGAAGGGGGCAGGAGCGCTTCATTACAGGCTTTTGTGCCCAGGCGTTTTATTTGCTCGTTACAGGCTTTTTTGTAATGGTGGATTTCAGCAGTCACGCCAGGCAAGACGGCGATGCTTCCGCTCGCGACAGCAGCGCTGCCTGCTATGGCGAGACCTTTTTCTATCTTCCTACCAAGGCTATTCATTAATGCTAATTATACCACAAGCACTGTTTATTATCAACAAATGATTTCAAAAATATCAGGCGCCGACTCAAGATGTTACAATAATGTTCAACGATGGCGTCAAAAAAATATTTTCACGACCACCTAGTGCTCCTACTGCTCAGCGTTAACGTTTTTCTGGCAGTAGCTGGCGCCATATCTTTTTTGTTCCGGCTGACGACCAGCCACGGCAATGGCTACATCGTGCAGTACCGCCTGATCGACGGCATCAACACCTTTAAAAACGGCACAGTCGTCGATATTCTCAGCTTCGTGGCCTTCGCCGGGCTCGTCTTGGCGATTCATACGATTCTCAGCATGAAGGCGTATCATATCCATCGCCAGCTGGCGATCACTATTCTGGCGCTTGGAGTTTTGCTCCTGACACTGACCATCATAATCAGTAACGCGCTGCTGGTACTGCGCTAAATGAAACAAATCGAAATACCGTACGAGAAAGACCGTTCGCGCCACTATCGATTCTTTGAAATTCTGCCCGGTGCTTTGAGTTGGACGCTGCTTTTCATGCCACTCATTTTAAGTTTGATCGACGTCAAACTAGCAGTCTTCGCTATTTTCGCCTATATGTTGATCTATTTTGTACGCTCGATAGCTTATTCGATCCGGGCAATCGGCGGCTATCGCACCATGAAGGAGCACATGCGGCTCGACTGGCAAATGCTCAACCGCGACCTCGAAACCGAAGCCATAACAGATGAGAGAGGTACTCGGCCGAGCTGGCATTATGACAATCTAAAGCGCCTAGGTGGTAATTTTTTGTTCAAGCCCAGCCAGCTGACCCAGGCCGTCATTATCGCTACGGTCAATGAGAGCCGCGAAGTCCTCGAACCAACTATTCAAGCAGTGCTCGAAAGCGCCTATGACAATCAAAAAATCGTGCTGGTGATCGCTTACGAAGCCCGAGCCGGTCAAGAAGCCGAGGAGCGAGTGCACGAGCTGGTGGAGCTGTATAAAGATCGCTTTCGCCACGCCATGGCCGTAAAACACCCGGCCAACATCCCTGGGGAGATCATCGGGAAAGGTGGCAATGTCACACGGGCTGGCCGCGAACTCCAAAAGTATCTCGAGAGCGAGCGCATCGATCCCGACACCGTGTTGGTCACGACGCTCGACGCCGACAATCGCCCCGACAAACAGTACTTTGCGGCCCTGAGTTATCTGTACTGCGTGGTGCCCAATCCTTTGCGCGCCTCATACCAACCCTTGCCGATGTTCACCAACAATATTTGGGACGCTCCGACGCTGATGCGTGTAGTGGCCACTGGTAACAATCTGTTTTACATCGTCGGCAGCAAGCGGCCACACCTGACGCGTAACTTTTCAGCCCATGCCCAGCCTATGAGCTCGCTGATCGATATGGATTTTTGGAGCGTCCGTACGATCGTCGAAGACGGTCATCACTTCTGGCGCTCGTATTTTCACTTTGACGGTGACTACCGTGTCTACCCCTTGAGCATTCCGATTTATCAAGATGCCGTGTTAGCCGATGGCTACTTGCGCACCCTTAAGGCCCAATTTTATCAATTACGCCGCTGGACCTACGGCGCTTCAGACATTGCTTATATAGCCGACAAGGGCTGGTTCCATAAGAATAAAGTGCCCAAAATCGATCTGACGTCTAAGTTTTTCCGCTTGCTGGAAGGGCACGTCAGCTGGGCCGTCGGCGTGCTGCTCATATATTTCGCGGCCTTTATCCCGCCGCTGATCCACCCCGACGCCTTGGCGGCCAATGAACTACCCCTGATAGTCAGTCGGGTCCAGCGCATCGGCATCGCCGGTCTGCTGATATCGGTTTACGTCTGCTTGGTGACGCTGCCGCCCAGACCTGCTCGCTACCGTCGGCACCGCTCGTTCCTGATGCTGGCCCAGTGGATCTTTCTACCGGTGACCAGTATCGCCTACGGCTCGCTGGCCGCCTTCAATAGTCAAACTCGATTAATATTTAAGAAATACCTCAGTAAGTTCGATGTCACCGAAAAGGCTACCGTCAGCGAAAGCGGCCGCCGCACCTCTACAATCGCCGATCCAGATTCTCGTTAATCTTTAAAAACCCGGCCGTGAGGAGCCACAGATTTAGCGCGTGTCGTCGTCTCTGCCGGATGTTGCTCCACCGACAGAGATCGACCACTAAGCTAAGTCAGGTGGCGACGTTCTAGGCCGGAAGCTTTTTGGTTCTTTTTGGCACCCAAAAAGAACAGAGGAAGAAAGAGTTAGCGAAAATTTAGATAGAAGGGTCCGCCACCTGCATGGGATCCTGAAATGAATTCAGGATGACGTTTTTTTTGGATCCCAGCTGGAGTTTACCCCAGCGAAGGCTGGGGCTGGGATGACAAGAGTGCAGGTCAGTGTCGAGACTTGCCCAGATCCTGCCTCGACAGAGTTGGTATTAATTAGGGTGATATGCGGCGTAATGGCTGCTGGCGGCCTTGTCGAATCTGTTGAGGGCTACCTGAGCCACCTGCGCGATATCTCGACAACTAATGACCGCGTCCTTGGCGTGCTCACCGATCTTGGTAATGACGGTCTCGGTAAGGCCAGCTGCGTCCTCCAGGGCTGTTTTACGGTGCTGACAGCTCACAAACAGGCTGAGCAACAGTTTGTCACGGGAAAAGGGCTCTAGAGAGCCTGTGACGCGGCGCACGCGCCAGACGGAGCCATAATCGGCCGCTTCTAGGGTGCTAAACACCGAATTACACCTTTGGCATTGCCGTCGACGCCAAACCTGGTTGCTCCTTTTCTGGGGACGGGAATTCACCACCTGAGTTTCTCCGCTGCAATACACACAAACCATGTCAACATATTGACATACAGCTGTTTAAAACGCTAGTGGAAAAGAATACTGAAAACGGGGAAAACCCTGAAAACCTCTGTTAATACAAAAAATCCCTCACCTATTACGGTGAGGGATGATTGTGCGACCCTATATTTTGCCGATGCTAAGGTGTTAATTTAGCGGACGGGGCGGAGTCGGCGAATTCGATTGTTTGGTTTCGAGGCAATTAATTCCTCATAAAAAAGTGTAAATGCGTCTAAAGCGCTCTCTTTCTTGATACCAAAACTTCCCTTGTTTAACCGATCCATCCTACCAGCGAGAGGCAATACTGTCAATACTCTAGGCCACAAAAGCGAGCTATATAACAGGGGTCAAGAATTTAATTTTCGGTTGAGCTTTTGGATATCCGATAGGCGACATAGGCCATAATACCCCCAGCGTAAGCAGCGGCCCCTACCGGGGGTAGATGCGGATCGTTATCATAAACAAAATTCATTAATTCAGCGCCACCATAGCCCATTCCGCCCATCAGAGCCGCCCCAATGGCAGCACATTTAACAGGGGATCGGGCTATATTTTGTAATTTTTCAACAGGGGTGGGCATACGATTTCCTTGGTGGGCGATATCACTTTGCTTCGCAAAGCTGTATCGGCCCGTTTACCAGTGTAAAGCGCCCACCTTTCGGTAGGTTTTTTACCCTGGTGGGCGATATAGGATGACGCTTCGCTATTCCGTCGCTCCGTTTCTCGAAGCAAGCTTCTGCGGTACTCACTCCTTACGAACCCGGCTATCGCCGGCCGGTTCTCATCTATATGCTACCAAATTGACAAACTCTACCTCTGTTAGAGTTCTCAATTTGGTGGGCGATATAGGATTCGAACCTATCACCTCCACAACGTCAATGTGGCGCTCTAGCCAAATGAGCTAATCGCCCAGAACAGTTCAGCGAACTGTTTCTGTAGCTCGAGTGAAACGTCGTTCACCCAAGGGCACCGAATGAGTATACCTAATTAAGCAATGGTGTGACAAGGGGTGCCTGAACTCATATATGACAAGCGGTATCATCTGGCAACGCCACACATGACGTCAGCCGAAAATAGTTTTCCCCAGGTGGAAATGTGGGAATTACAGCACAAATGTACTAGCCTGATAGTACTAACCTTGCTATGATACTCGTCACAGGTGAAGTTTTGACGAGAGTGTTTTACCCCGCCGGGAAGCGGACGTAAACAGTCAAAACGCTTGAAGGATTGAATGACATTGCGAGCTCATTCAATCCTTTTTAGTTTGTTAGAGGTGTTTTATAGGTGTTATACTGCTTGTGAGCGTTGAGGTGGCCTCACCAACCACTGAGCTTCGGGGGCGTGGCGACGACAACCGATAAATGAAGTCGCAAGAGTAAATGTCGAGGTGGAACCTCCCTTATAAGGGGACCGAGACGCTTAGTAATACATGAAGTATGCTAAGCGTTTTTTATTATTTAGTTGTCATCCTGAACGTATGTGAAGGATCTGGTAGCAGATTCTTCGCTGGCGCTCAGAATGACAAAAAGGAGCAGCATGAAAGAAGACCAATTACAACCGATGCGTCACTCGCTGGCTCATATCTTGGCAAACGCCGTACAGCACCTCTGGCCGGAGGCTAAATTTGGTGTCGGCCCAGTGGTCGAAAATGGCTTTTATTACGACATTGACCTCGGTGAAACGAAGATTTCAGAAGAGGATTTTGAAAAGATCGAGGCCGAGATGCGCAAAATTATCGAGGCGAATCAGCCCTTCGTGAGGGCTGAAAAACCGATAGATGAAGCCATCGCTTGGGCCAAAGAAGCCAAGCAGCCGTATAAAGAAGAACTTTTGAACGATCTCAAGCGGGCCGGGACCACTGTCGCTAAAGATCTTAACGCCGAAGAATTGGGCACGATCGCCGAAGGCGACGCCCAGGTCTCAAGCGTATCGTTTTATACCAATGGCGACTTTACCGACCTCTGTCGGGGGCCGCACGTAGAGTCGACGGGCAAGGTTGGTGCTTTCAAGCTGCTCAGAGTGGCCGGAGCATATTGGCGGGGCAATGAAAAGAATCCCCAAATGCAGCGACTTTACGGCGTGGCGTTTGCGACTGAAGACGAGCTAAAGCAGCACCTCAATATGCTGGAAGAGGCCAAGAAGCGTGATCACCGCCGCCTGGGGCGGGAGCTTGATCTGTTTGTGTTCTCTGATCTGGTAGGCTCGGGTTTACCGTTGTTTACTCCTCGCGGTACCGTCATTCGCGACCGATTAGCGCACTTTGCCGAGGAACTGCGGCACGAGTCGGGCTTTGAGCGAGTCTCCATTCCGCACATCACCAAAATTGATTTATATAAGGTGTCGGGGCACTGGGATAAATTCGGTGATGAACTGTTTTTGGTGGAGAGTCAGGAGACGTCTGACAAATTCGCGCTGAAACCGATGAATTGCCCGCACCACAATCAGATTTACGCTTCGCAGCCTAGAAGCTATCGCGAACTACCCATCCGCTACTTTGAAACGACGACTGTTTACCGCGACGAAAAAAGCGGGGAGTTGGCCGGTTTGACCCGAGTGCGCTCGATTTCTCAAGATGATAGCCATGTCTATTGCCGCCGGGACCAAGTTGAAATAGAGGTCGACGCACTGATTAACGACGTACGCACTCTCTACAGCACGCTCGACATGGAGCTGAAGGCTCGCCTGAGCTTCCGCGACGATAGCGACAAGTATCTCGGCCAACCGGAGCTTTGGCAAGAGGCTGAGGCCACAATTACTGAGGTGGCCAAGAAAAATGACCTACCGTACTTTACGGCGCCCGGTGAAGCTGCCTTTTACGGGCCAAAGATTGACTTCATTGCCACCGATGCCATTGGCCGTGAGCATCAAGTGGCCACGGTGCAGCTCGATTTCGTGCAGCCGGAACGCTTTGAGCTGACCTACATCGCTGAAGATGGTAGCGCCCAGCGGCCTGTGATGGTGCATTGCGCCATTCTAGGTTCGATTGAGCGCTTCATGGGAGTCTATATCGAGCATACAGCCGGATTGTTCCCGGTCTGGTTGGCGCCGGAGCAGGTACGGATCATTAGCGTCAATCAAGAGCAATCAACACTAGAATTCACCGACAAGCTGCTCGCTCAGGCTAAAAAGCTGGGATTGCGTGTCTACGCTGACAATTCCAACGAGTCGGTCGGCAAAAAGATCCGGGCCGCCGAAGTCGCCAAGGTGCCTTACACAATAGTGATAGGTGAAAAAGAAATGCAGTCGGGCAGTGTGGTGCCGCGCATCCGTAAAAACATTGCTGTCCAGCCACAAGAACAGGCCATAGGTATCGAGGAGTTTTTGAAGACGGTGGCCAACGAAGCCAAAGCCAGGGTCAACAAAACTTCACTACAGGGCTAATTGTCATCCTGAACGGTAGTGAAGGATCCGCCTACTTTTCTGTACGTACCCAGATTCTTCGCTTTGCTCAGAATGACATAAGTGCTTAAGGTTAGCTGCCGCCAAATTGATATAATTTTTGCATGAGTGAATTGGTCGTCGCCGTCGATATAGATGATGTCCTTCGCCCCAGCGTATATCCAGTTTCTGATGCTTACGCAGCGCATCATGGGCTAACATTCGAACTCCCGGCTGTAATGGTTAACGGTGTTCTAAAGAGTATGCTCGACGTTTTTAAAGAAGGTACACCGCACCTTGAGGAAGAAGACATTATCGACCATATTGAGGAAATTCTGTGCCGGCCAGAAATTATCGATGTTGAGCCTATCCAGGGGGCGGTGGAGGGGATAGCTAACCTATCTGAGAAAGGAAAACTCGTGGCTGTCAGTTCTTGCCCGGCCATCATTAAAGATCAAACCGAGAGTTGGATTGAGGATTGGTTTAAGGGGCGATTTGAAGATGTACATATACTCGGAGAGCGCTGGGGCCGGGGCTATCTGATAGATAAGTGGCAAGTAATGCAGGAGTCCGGTGCGACGCACATCATCGATGACTTGATCCAAAACAGTGTAAAGGCCGGAAAGATTGGAGCTAAGGCTGTTTTGTTCGGCCAATATCCCTGGAACCAGACAGACGAATTACCAGAGCACGTAACTCGCTGTGAGAACTGGCCGGAAGTTGTTGAGTACTTTGATGCGCGGGATTGAGGCTGGTTTTCGGCAGCGGGTGGAGGCGCTCGTGGCGCAGATACCCAGAGGTAGAGTCATGACCTATGGCCAGCTGGCGGCGCTGTGTGGCAATGCCCGGGCAGCGCGCATTGTCGGTGGCATAGCTCATTTTGGTGATCCGGACCTACCGTGGCAACGAGTGGTCAATAAATCCGGCGGTCTTGCATCGGGCTATCCCGGCGGGAGACAAGGACACAAACAGGTGCTGGAAGCCGAAGGCGTCGAGGTTTCAGAAGATTATAAGGTGGATGTACAATCACTCCTATGGTGGCCAAAAGCTTGATACTTAAGTTAGCTGCATTTGCATCTATAGTACTGCTGCTATTGCTATCAGCGGAAGGCTCAACGGCAGGGGTTAAGCTATTCGGGGGATCTATCATGGTTTTGACAGGAGCAATAGCAGTTTTATGGGCATCTTTTGGATATAAATTTTTACCGCCGGCCAGGAAAACAGTTAGAAGGATCGTAACCGTCTTTGTCGCTTCGCTGATTGCTCTAGGGTGCTGGTGGGCTTATGCCTTGCATTTGAATAGTATCGAAATGTCTGGAGCTTGGGGTTGCGACCCAGGAGTGGGAGTGTCTCCACAATGTACCGGACTATATGGCCCGCCCGGCATTAAATACTATCTGATATATGGTTCGTTTTTCCTCATTCTCGCTCTTATAATAACTTCCCTCAGTTACATAATCTTTTACCTCACCAAATCATGGATGCGCAAATCCCGTCGTTAGTAGTCATAGTTGGGGAGACAGCGTCGGGGAAGTCCGATCTGGCGATGCGACTGGCCGAGCAGCTCGATGGCGAGCTTGTATGCGCTGATAGCTGGACGGTTTATAAAGACTTTGACATCGGTACCGCCAAGCCGTCGAAACTAGAGAGAGCAAAGATCCCTCACCATCTGCTGGATGTGGCCGATGCCCACGGCGGCTTCAGCGCTGCGGTTTTCCAGGAGCTGGCCCAACCGGCCATAAATGCCATCGCCGCGCGGGGGAGGTTGCCCATCATGGTCGGCGGCACCGGACTTTATGTAGACAGCGTGCTCTATCAATACAGTTTTTTGGAGCAGGCCGACCCGGCAGAGCGGGAGCGTTTAAACAATATGACGTTGAACGAAGTCTTAGCTGAGGCCAATATCAAAGGCTTGGACACAAGCATGGTAGACACGCGAAATAAGCGCCGGGTGATCCGGCTAATTGAAAACGAAGGTCAATTGCCAACCAAAAAAGCGTTGCGTCCGAACACGCTGATTCTGGGAATCCGGGTGCCGCGGGAAGAGCTTGAAGCCCGCATAACCAAGCGAGTCGACGCCATGCTGGAGGCTGGTTTGGAGTTTGAAGTGCAGCGCCTGGCTGACGAATATGGCTGGGGAGCCGAGCCGATGAAGGGCGTTGGTTACGCGCAGTGGCGTGAGTATTTTGAGGGCTCACAAACGCTCACCGAAACCCGAGCCAAGATCATCAAAGCCACTCTCGATTTGGCCAAACGGCAGCGGACGTGGTTTAAGCGTAACAAAAGTATTCATTGGCTCGGGACCCCTGTTAAATGGACATATGTTGTAGATACAGTCACAACATTTTTGGATACAAAACATTCCGATTGATCACATTGTTTGCTACACTTAAAACATGGTTGAACAACTCTTCGGATCAAAAACTCGTGTCAAATTATTACAGCTGTTTTACAGCAATCCAAACCGGTCATTCTATGTCCGGGAAATTACTCGCAAGATCGACGAGCAGATAAATTCCGTGCGCAGGGAACTTAGCAATCTTTTGAGCATCGGCATTATCACCTCGGACAATACCAATAACAAGCTTTATTATGAAGTCAATCAGAAGTATGAGTTTTACGACCCGCTGCAGCAGATTTTTGGCAAAGGGGTTAAAAACGTCCGCAAAAGCGTGCCAGCTGACGAAGACGGCGATGGTATCGTCGACGAGCTAAAGGCGGTGGGCCACATCGACCTGGCAGTATACACCGGTCAGTTTACACGCGATGAATCAGCCGGGGTGGATTTTCTCGTCGTCGGGCAGGTTAACCCAAATGCATTGCAAAAATACGTCGACGAGCTGGAAAAGAAAGAGAATAAGAGCCTGCGCTACGCAGTCATGACGCTGCCCGATTTCCAATACCGCCAACAGATCAGAGATCGCTTTGCGACCTCGATCGGCAAGGCTAAAAAGCAAGTCCTGGTGGACACCTATAATTTACTGAGCGACGAACACGAGCTAGAGGAGGAATAAATGGATCTGCAGTTCCATGGTGCTAACTGTATTGTGTTGACGTATAAGGGCACGCGAATCGTTATTGACGATAATCTGGCCGACCTTGGTGGCAAAAGCGTCATCAAAAATGATGACGTAGCGCTGTTTACCGGTCCGCACGGAGGACCAAGTGGAGCGCGTATCATCTTTGATAGCCCCGGTGAGTATGAAGTGGCCGACATCTCCATCATCGGTATCGCCGCCCGGGCGCACATCGACGCCGAAGGGCAAAATGCCACCATGTTTAAGTTTGTGGTCGGGGATCAGAGCGTATTGGTAACCGGGCACATCCTGCCTGAACTCAGCGACAAACAGCTGGAAGCCATTGGTATCGTTGACGTCATGTTCGTGCCAGTAGGCGGCAATGGCTATACCGTCGATCCGATCGGTGCGCTGAAACTCATTAAGGAAGTTGAGCCCAAGCTGGTCATCCCGACGCACTACGATGATAAATCTCTCAAGTTTCCGGTACCGCAACAAGAACTGAGCGTTGCGCTTCATGAGCTATCTATGGAGCCAAAAGAAACTGTCGCAAAATTACGAATCAAGCCAGGTGAGCTGAGCGATGTTACGCAGCTTGTCATTCTAGAAATGTCTTAGCCATACTTAAGAATAAATGCGTCCCCCGGCCGTGAGGAGCCACAGATTTAGCGCGTGTCGTCGTCTCTGCCGGATGTTGCTCCACCGACAGAGATCGACCACTAAGCTAAGTCAG
>Ga0070679_100003998_pt1 | contig 13582 bp, 13 predicted proteins | sample KBSC63BmetaG_FD_65652 | JGI IMG/M metagenome (GOLD analysis project Ga0070679, IMG submission 65652) | Corn rhizosphere microbial communities from Kellogg Biological Station, Michigan, USA - KBS C6-3B metaG | ecosystem: Host-associated > Plants > Roots > Rhizosphere | place: USA: Michigan... | reverse complement strand
TCGGGCAACTACCTGCGCGGCTGGCTGCACCTGGGCTTCAACCAGGACGAGGCCGGCGGCATGGTGCACGACGGCATGTGGCCGATCATCGCGGGCCGCCGTATCGCGCTGAACTTCCGCTGGGCCCAGCCCGATGGCGTGCTCGAGTTGTACCAGGCCGGCAGCGAAGGCCCGCAATGGTGGTTGCCGCATCCCGACCCGGTGCGCGGCCTGCCCGCGGCCGGCATCCTCGATCGCTGCACCGCCACGCGGACCTGCCCGAAAGTGATCGAGCATTTCGGCTCGGCCGAAGTGTGGGCGCTCAAGCTCACGCCCGAGTGGGTGGGCACCGATGGCAATTCGGACCTGCCGCTGCCCGACACGGTGCGCCGCTACTACATCGCCAGCAGCACTCATGGCGGGGGCGCGGGCGGCTTCGACACCAGCTTGCCGGGCGTGGGCCTGCCCAAGTCCGGCGCGGCCTGCCCCGGCAACAACTTCGGCACGGGCGTCCTGCCGGCCAACCCGATGCCGCACACGCAGACCATGAACGCCTTGCGCGTGCACTTCCGCGATTGGGTGATGAAGGGAACGCCGCCGCCGCCCAGCCGCTATCCGATGCTGGCGCGGCAGACGCTGGCCGAGGCGAACAAGGCGGCGCTCGGATTTCCCACGCTGCCGGGCCTGCGTTCGAGCTTGCCCGAAGCCGACTTCATCATGCCCGTGCACGATTACGATTGGGGCCCTCGGTTCAACGCGCAGGACGGCTCGGGCATTCCGGCCAGCGCCGTGCCGCGAATCAAGCAGGTGCTCAAGATGTTCGCGCCGAAAGTCGACGGCGACGGCAACGAACTCGGCGGGGTGCCGGTGGTGCTGCGCGACGCGCCGCTGGGCACCTACCTCGGATGGAACGTCACCGCCGGCGGCGACAAGCCCTTCCACAAAGACCAGATCTGCGATTACGTCGGCGGCATGATCCCATTCGCGCGCACCGCCGCCGAGCGCGAGGCGCAGCACGACCCCCGGCTCTCGCTGCAAGAACGCTACGGCTCGCACGAAGGTTATGTGGCCGCGGTCTCGAAGGCCGCCACGCGCGCGATGGCGGAAGGTTTCCTTTTGCCGGCCGATGCGGCGGCGCTGGTCAAGGCAGCCGAGAACAGCGCGGTGCTTCGGTGAAGGTCGAAGTCGGAGCTTACGAGCATCGCTCGCAGCCGATGCTGCCGCTGCGGCTTTTCCTCGCGCGCATGGCGCGCACCGGTTCGATCGCGCTCGGCCTCATCGCGGTGTCACTGGCGATCGGGATGGTGGGCTATCACACGCTCGAGCGGCTGGGCTGGCTCGACGCCTTCCTGAACGCGGCCATGCTGCTGGGCGGCATGGGGCCGGTCGATGCGCCGAAGACATCCGGCGGAAAATTGTTCGCGGGCCTTTACGCCTTGTACTGCGGCCTGGTGGTGATCGCCGTCGCGGGGCTCTTGCTGGCGCCGGCGCTGCATCGGATGATGCACTGGTTCCACCTGGAAAAAAAAGGCGAGCGCTGAGCCGTCGCGCGCTACAAGACATGCCTTATCCGCTGATCATCGCGTTCCAATGGCAGCCCTCTTTCCAACATCCAAGCTTGCTTCGTTCCTGGCGCTCGCCACCCTCACGCTGTCCGCGTTCGCGGTTGTGCCAAGCGTTTCTGCCAAGACCGAAATCGACCAGCTGCTCACGCGGCTGCAAGCGTCCGGCTGCCAGTTCGAGCGCAACGGCAGCTGGCATGACGGCGCCGAGGCGCGTGCCCACATAGAGCGCAAATACCGGTACCTGCTGAGCAAAGAGCTGGTGGGCACCACTGAGGATTTCATCGTGGGGGCTGCCACGCAGAGCAGCGTCAGCGGCAGGCCATACCAGGTGAAGTGCGGCAACCAGCAGATGCCCAGCGCGCAATGGATGACCGACCAGTTGAAACAGCTGCGCGGTGCCAAGACTCCGTGACAGGCGCGAAGCTTGAACATCACCAGGCCGGACAGCGTGCGCACGCGCGCCGTAGGTGACGCTGCCTTCGGGGGCCGCGTTCAAGCAATGAAGCAAGACCTGGTCAGCCGGTTCGCTTGCCGCGCGCTGTTGCCGCGGCCTTCAATATCTCGATGAAGCGCCGGCCTGCCGCGGGCAGGTAAGCGTCCTTGCGATAGGCCGCAGCGACAGGGCGAATCCAGTCGAGGCCCTTGACCGGCAGTATCTTCAGTCCCAATTCGGCCGCGACGGCCTGCACATTGGCTTTCACCGTGACGCCGACCAGATCGGAAGCAGCCACGGCGCGAAGCTTGAACATCACCAGGTCGGACACGAGTGTGACTCGTGGCGCCGGCAAGCCGCGCTCTTCGAACACACGTTGCAGCGACAGCAAGGATCCGGACGCCGGTCGATCGCGCGCCGCGCCCGCCGCCGAGATGGCCCATCGCTCGTTCGCGAGATCGTCCAGCGTGACCGACTTGCGCCTGGCCAGGCGATGACCGGACGCGCAATACACGACGAACTCGTCTTCGCGGAACAGCTCCTGGATGACATCCGGCTGGATCGGTTGCTGCGTGTGAGTGATGGCGATGTCCAGTTCACCTTTGCGCAGCGCGGGCAACAAGGCGTTGTTGTCGAGCACCCCAACTTCGAAGGTGACCTTGGGCGCTTCCATCAGCAGCGTGCTGCACGCCTGCGGCAACAGCACCTCGGAGTTGGATGGGCTGGCGCCGATGCGCAGGTGGCCCGCCCGCCCCTGCGCGAGATCGGCCACCTCGCGCGCAAGATCGTCCCGCGCCAGTTGCAGCTTGTTCGCGTTCGCGAGGACGGCGACACCCACGGCCGTCAGTTCCACGCCCTTGGGCGTTCGCTTCACCAGCTTGGCTTGCGCCGATTGCTCCAGGCGGCGCAGGCTCATGCTCAAGGCCGGCTGACCCAGCCCGAGGGCTTCGGCGGCGCGTCCGAGATGGCCGTGCTGCGCGACGGCCGTGAAGTATTCGATGTCGCGCAGGTCCATCTCGATCAATCAGATTGATGATGGCGCCATTCTCACACAATTGCGTTGATCGGATTGGCGGACCACCATTCGCGCATGGAGCGATCCATGAACCTCTCGCCCAAGGAGTACGCCATGCATGCAATGAGAAAGACGACCGCACTGGCCTTGATGGCCGCCATCATGATCGCAGCCGCTCCGGCCTGCGCACAGAACTATCCCGAACGGCCGGTGCACATCGTCACGGGCGGCATCGGTACTTTCCACGACATCGTGACGCGGCAACTGGCCCAGCGATTGAGCGAGCGCTGGGGCCAGGCCGTGATCGTGGAGAACCAACCGGCAGCGGCGTTGACGATAGGCACGGCGGCCGTCGCGAGGGCCGCGCCCGATGGCTACACCCTGGTGGTGTCGGACCGCTCGGCGCTGGCCGTCGCACCGTACTTGTACAAGAGCCTTCCCTACGACGTCGACAGGGATCTGGCTCCCATCTCGCTCGTGGCGCTTGCACCCACCATGCTGGTCGGGCACCCATCGGTGCCGGCCGCCAACCTGACAGAGCTGCTTGCGTATGCGAAGGCACAGCCGCGCGGGATGGATTTCGCCACGGCCGGCCCCGGCACCAACAACCACATCGCGATGGAACTGCTCAAGCACGCGACCGGCATCAATCTCGTGCCGATCCACTACAAAGGGGGCGGCGCGTCGACACTCGCGATGGTGAGCGGAGAAGTCAAGGTGGGATTCGCACTCGTTCCGCAGGTGCTGCCGCAAGTCAAGGCCGGCAAGCTCAAGGCGTTCATCGTCACCGGCAAGCAGCGCTTCCCCGGCGCGCCGGAAATTCCCACCGCCAAGGAAGCGGGGCTGCCCGGTTTCGAACTGGAATTCTGGATCGGCATGCTTGCTCCGGCACGCACGCCGCCTGCCATCGTGGCCAAACTCAATCGCGATGTGGGCGACATCCTGCGAACGCCGGAAATGCAAGCCCTGTTGCTCGCGCATGGCGCGCAGGCCGCGCCCGGAACCCCGCAGGAATTTGCCGCTTACATCGACCGCGAAGGGGCGAAGATGAAAAAGCTGGTCGAGCTGACCGGCATGCGGGCGGAGTGAAGCGGTGAGCGCCATCACCATCGACGATTCTCTTGACGTCTTGAAGAGCGAACTGGAGCGCTTTGCCCAATCCCATGACGCAGCGACGAGCGAAGTGCCGCGCCGCATGTTGAACATCACGCGCGACACCGGAGAATTCCTGGCCGTCCTGGTGCGCGCGACGCTTGCGCGTCGGGTGCTGGAGATCGGCACGTCCAACGGCTACTCCACGCTTTGGCTTGCCGAAGCCGCGCGGGCGATCGATGGTGCTGTCACCACCGTGGAATTGGATGACGAGAAGATCGCGATGGCAGCGCTCAACTTCGCACGCTCGGGGCTTTCAGCTTGCATGACGCAGATTCACGACGATGCAGGCCGTTTCCTGCACCGATGCGATCCAAGCGCCTATGACTTGATCTTTCTGGATTCCGAACGTGCGCAGTATTGCACCTGGTGGCCGGCCCTGCGCCGGATCTTGCGTCCCGGAGGTTTGCTCGTCGTGGACAACGCGACCTCCCACCCTCAGCAGATGGCTGCCTTCGTTGCACTCGTGAAGCGTGACGCCGCGTTCTCGTGCAGCCTGGTTCCGGTGGGCAAAGGCGAATTTCTTGCCGTGAAGACGCCGCGGTGAGACACGCGCGGGTGGATCTGGCTTGCAAGCCCGCTCGCTAAGCGCTGGCGCTCTCGCGCCCTTTCATCAGCTGTTTTGCGACTTCGCGCGAGCTTTCCATGAATTCCTGCGCGAGCGGGCTGATGGTGCGGTTCCTCAAGGTAATGATTCCCACTGGGAGGCGGCGTAATTGCTGATTCACCCGCAAGACACGCAGCTCGGGCCGACGATCTGAAAATCGGAACACGGACTCCGGAAAGATCGTGACGAAGCGGCCGGTGGCCAGCATGTTGATGCGTACCTCGACCGGCTCACACACGACAGTCGCACGCGGATAGTGCAGGCCGGCCGCGCGAAAGGCCGCGAGCGCGACCGACCCGGTCGTCGATTCCGGCGGGGGCAGCGCCCAGGCCTCGTTCGCCAGTTCGGCGAGCTCAATTTTTCGCCGGCGCGCCCACGGGCTCTTCGCTCCCGCCATGACCCACCACGTGTCGTCGAATAGCAGCTCGTAATCGAATCGGTCGTCATCGGCCAGCGAGCCCGTGCGGCGGGCAATCACGAGATCGACGTTGCGCTCGGTCAGTTCGCGATAGAGCGGCTCCACATAGGCGGCGATGAGGCGAAACACAGCCCGCGGATAGCGCCGCGACAGCCGTTCGATCACCGTCGCCACGAAGCTGGCCGCCAGGAAAGGATTGCAGCCGATGCGCACTTCACCGACGGTTGGGTCGGCAAGAAACGAGATGCTGCTCACGGTCTGCCGCAGATCATCGAACACCGCTGTTCCGCCATCGAGCAGCGCGCGGCCGTATTCGGTCGGCTTGACGCCCTGGCGGCTACGGTCCAGCAGCCGCACGCCAAGCGCCTGCTCCAGCTCGGAAATCGAGCGCGAGATCGCCGGCTGCCCCGTGTTGAGCAGCGCGGCCGCCCTGCTCATGCTGCCGGCCTGCACCACGGCCATCAGCACATGAAGGTCATTCAGCTTGAGGCGGCAGCCGATCCGGTCGCTCAAACGCATGGCATCCTTCCATTACGAAACCGTTATGCAAGCATCTGAAAATAGCATTATGCAAGCATGGCTACACCTTCTACCATGAGAACGCTGCGATTGACGCGGCGCGCCTCCTGCATCCGCCGAAGGCCGACCAGCAGACTGGGAGGAAATGGCATGCATCTTCTTCGCCGACAGTTCCTGCAACTCGCCGCCGGTGCGGTGTCGCTGCCGATGGCTTGCGGCCTCGCACGAGCGCAAGGCTATCCCAGTCGCCCGGTGCACATCATCGTGAGCTATCCAGCCGGTAACGGGTCCGACATCATCGCCCGCCTGGTCGCGCAGACTCTCTCGGAGCGCCTGGGGCAGCCCTTCGTGGTCGAGAATCGCCCCGGTGGGGGCGGCACGCTCGGCGCCGGCCTCGTCGCGAAGGCTTCGCCGGACGGCTACACGCTCCTGATGGAGGTTGTCACTGCGAACGTCATGAATTCCACGGTGTATCCGGACCTCAAATACGATTTCGCGCGCGACATCGCGCCGGTCGCGCGACTGGCTCAAGCGCCTTACGTGATGTTGCTCAATCCCACGGTCGCGGCGGCAACGGTTCCTGAATTCATCGCTTACGCGAAAGCCAACCCGGGCAAGATCAACATGGCGTCGACCGGTAACGGCAGCCCGACCCACGTTTTCGGGGAACTCTTTCGGATGAGAGCGGGCATCGACCTCCTGCACGTACCCTATCGGGGCAGCTTCATGCCCGACCTGCTGGGAGGCCAGGTGCAGCTCGTGTTCGGCCCGATCTCGCAGTCGATCAAGTACGTTCAGGCGGGCAAGTTGCGCGCGCTTGCGGTGACCACCGCCAATCGCCAGCCGGCGCTGCCGGACGTGCCGGCGGTCGGGGAGTTCCTGCCCGGCTACGAGGCGAGCGGCTGGTACGGCATCGGGGCGCCGAAGGGCACGCCAGACGAAATCGTCGAAGTGCTGAACCGAGAGATCAATGCAGCGCTCGCCGATCCGAAGGTGAAGGCGGCGCTTGCCGATCTCGGGCTCGCGCCGAAGCCGGCAAGCCCGAGCGAGTTCGGCGCGTTCATCGCGGCCGAAACCGAGAAATGGGCGAAGGTCATCCGGTCGGCAAACATCAAGGCGGCCTAGGACGTGCTCGCTGCCGGCTTCGCGCCGGCGATCCCTCGCGCGACTCGGGGCTGTGTGCTCAGCTCCAGGCAATCTCGTGCTTCATCACCAGCGGCCCAAGCCGCTGGTGGATCTCGGCCTCCACTGCGGCTCGCTGTGCGGCCGGCACGCCCCGTGCGTTCACCGTGATCATGCTGCCGTGCACCGCATGAGTGGCGACTGAAACGGCGATCTTCAAATCGCCCTGCTGCAAGTCCGCCAGCATCTCGCTCACCTTGCGCTGCGCCGCGTCCCAGCGCAGCTGCGGCTTGAACACCTTGCCGACACCGGTGAGCGGCATCGCGTCGATCAGGTACACGTGGACCGGGTTGGCGGCGCGTTCGGGCGTGCGCTCGGCGACGAACGCCATCAGCGCTTCGGCTTGCGCGCTCGCCTGCGGTTTCAATTGGACATAGGCCACCGGCAGTTCGCCGGCGTACGCGTCGGGCTGGCCCACCACCGCGGCGAAGGCCACTGCGGGATGCTGGAACAGGATTTCCTCGACGACGATCGGATCGATGTTGTGCCCGCCGCGGATGATCAGGTCCTTGGCACGGCCGGTCATCCACAGATAGCCGTCTTCGTCGAGGCGGCCCAGGTCGCCGGAGTTGACCCAGCCCGGCTCGACGAATGCATTGCGGTTGTGCGACTCGCTGAGATAACCGGAGAACACACCCGGCCCTTGCATGGCCACCGTGCCGATCTCGTTGACTTCGCAATCGCGCACATAGCGATCGTTGGCGTCGAGCTGCACCACGCGCACCCGGCTGTACGGCCCCGCATGTCCGACCGAACCCAGGCGGATCGGCCGGTCGGGATAGCTCATGGCATGCACGCTGGACGTCTCGGTCATGCCGTACACCTCGAGCACTTCCACCTTGAACTTGTCGGTATAGGTGTTGGCCACCGCCACCGGAATCGCGGAGCCGCCGCCGGAGCAATAGCGCACGCTGGAAATGTCGGCGTCGCCGACCGGCACCCCGAGCGCCGCCGCCAGCACCGTCGGCACGCCACCGAAAACCGCGGGGCGGTAACGCTGCACCAGCTGCCACACGTTGCGCACCGAATTCGGGTTGCGCCAACCGGAGGGCGACAGTATGACGAGAGTGGTTCCCATGCCGAGATTGCCCAGCCCCTGCGTCAACGCGCCCCCGACGTGAAACAGGGGCAGTCCGAACAGGATGCTCTCGCTTTGCAGCATCAAGGCAATCAACCAGGCCTGGTAGACCTCGTTGCGATGGGTGTGCCGAACGAGCTTGGGCATTCCCGTGGTGCCGCCGGTGTGGAAGAACGCGGCGGTATCGCTTGCCGCAATCCGGCGTCCGCTCACCAGGCGGTCGGCCGGTTGCGCCGCCGACAATTGCTCATAGCTGTAGATGGACTTGGCTTCATCGGATTGGCCTTTCACCACCACGACGGCCTTGAGCGCGGGCAACTCGGCACGGATGCGCTCCACCTTCGCCCAGATCTCCGCACTGAGTTGCGCACCGACGGTGACCAGCACCTTGGTGTTCGCGGCGCGCAGGATCTCGGCGATCTGCGCCGCCTCCAGCAATGGATTGACGGGATTGGCGACGCCGGCGGCCTGCGCGCCGAACAGCCCCATGAAACTCTGCGGCAGCAGCGGCAGCAGGAAACTCACGACTTCGTTCGGCCCGACACCGAGCGCATGGAACATGTTCGCGGCCTGGTTGACGCCGCCCATGAATTGCCGGTAGCTGACTGTGAGCGGTGTTTCCGCGGGATCGGAATTGGGCAGGAACTGCAAGGCCGCTTTGTCGGGATCCCGCGCGGCACCCAGCTGCAGCACCTCATACGTGCTTTGCGCGGCGATGCGTTCGTCGTAAGGCGTCGCCTCGAACTGGCGCAGCGCCTTGTCGGTGCTCAAGTCGGGCCGCTCGCCGCCTGTCATCCGATCCAGCAAATGGAAGAAGGCCATCTTGTCTCCTGTTACCTGCCACTCGAGAGAACTATATCGACACTAGGGGACTTTCGCACCCTCCCGGTACCACTGTCCGATCAGCGCCCGCTCGGACTCCGTGATGCCCGTCGCATTGTTCATGGGCATCAGCTTCGTCACCACTGCCATCTGGTACACCGACTGCGCATGCTGCTTCACGGCCTGCGGAGAATCGAGCCGCACGTTCTTCATCTGCACCTGCGCCCCGTGGCACATGTAGCAACGCTGTTCGAACACCTTCTGCACCTGGGCATAGCTCGCTGCTTGCGGCGCTGGTGCGGCCGTCGCAGCCGCGCTCGATTCGTCCGGGCGCAGCCACACCACGACTGCGATGATCGCGGCCACACCCGCGAGTGCATACGCAAGCGGATGCGCATGGCGCCCGAGCTTCCAACCGTGCCGCAGCACGAAGAACTGCCGGACGGCTGCGCCTGCGAACATCATCACAATGAGCACCAACCAGTTGCGCGGGTGGCTCCAGGTGAAACTGTAGTGATTGCTCAACATGGCGAACAGCACCGGAAGCGTGAAGTAGGTGTTGTGCACGCTGCGCTGCTTGCCGCGTTCGCCATGGATCGGATCGGGCGGCTCGCCGGCCTTGATGGCCGCCACCACCTTCTTCTGCCCGGGGATGATGACGAAGAACACGTTGGCCGCCATGGCCGTGGCGATCATCGCGCCCACCAGCAGGAAAGCCGCGCGGCCCGCGAACCAGTGGCACGCCAGCCATGCCGCGATGCAGATCACCAGCGACACCAGTGCGCCGACGATCGCATCGCCATGCTTGCGACTGCCGAACACGCGGCAAATCGCGTCGTACAGTATCCAGAACACGACGAGAAACGACAAGGCAACACCGATCGCCGCCGGCTCTGACCACGCCATCCGGCTCTTGTCGATCAAATAGGTGTCGGCGCTCCAGAGGTAAGACACCGTGAACAGCGCGAAGCCGGTGAGCCAGGTGCTGTAGGCCTCCCAATAGAACCAGTGCACGTGTTCGGGCAGGGTCGGCGGAGAAACGGCGTACTTCACGGGATGGTAGAAACCGCCGCCGTGCAGGGCCCATAGCTCGCCGGTCACGCCCTGCTTCTTCAGTTCCTCATCCTGTGCGGGCACCAGGCTCAGGTCGAGGAAAACAAAATAGAACGACGCGCCGATCCACGCAATCACGGTGACCACGTGGGCCCAGCGCAGCAGCAAGTTGGCCCAATCGAGAAAATAACTTTCCATGCGGTGCGTTCAGTCGATATCCGGTGGTGCGACGAGCAGGATCTGCGCCGCCACCGATGCGGCGATCACTTCCGGCTGCTTGCCATGAATGCCCGGCAGCCCGATGGGGCAGGTGATGCGCGCCAATTCGGCCGGGATGAATCCGCGCTCCTGCAGGCGATGGCGGAAGGTCGCCCATTTGGTTTCGCTGCCGATCAATCCCACGTAAGGCAAGTCGCCGTGTTCGCGCCATCGCCGCAGGCAGGCGGCGACGATGTCGAGATCTTCGGCATGGCTGAAACTCATGATCAATACCCGCGAGCCCGGTTCGAGTTCGCGCACCGCGCCGTGCACCGGTTCGGAATGCTCAGTGGCCACATTGGCCGGCAGCTGCGGGGGAAAGATTTCGTCGCGGCTGTCGATCCAGCGCACGGCATACGGCAAGGGTGCGAGTGCGTTGACCAGCGCCTTGCCCACATGGCCGCCGCCGAACAAGGCAAGCGGTGCGAGTTGCGGCGCAAGGCGCTGCTTCAATGCAGGAATATCGGCCGCACGCACCGGCTCGAAGCGCAGCTGCATCACCCCGCCGCAGCACTGCCCGAGGCTGGGACCCAGGCCGAATCGCTTCACCATCTCGCCCTCGCCGGCGAGCAAGCGGCGGCGCGCCTCCTCGATGGCTTGAAATTCCAGGTGCCCGCCACCGACGGTGCCAAGCACGGTGTCCGCGAACACGGCCATCCATGCGCCCGGTTTGCGCGGCGCCGAGCCCTGGGTGGACGCCACCGTCACCAGCACTGCGGGCTCGCGCTCAAGCACAGCCGTGAAAAGATTCATGGTTTCGAGCATCTGGCTGCGTCCGCTCGCAAGAATCGTATCGGATGAGTAAAGGTGGTCGTCAAATCCCTGGGCTTCGCGTTCAATTGGCTCAGCAGTAACCGCGCCGGTCCACAGGCGAACCCCAAGGAGCCACCGTGCAACATCGCCAGCATACGTTCAACTTGCACCATGCGCTGTCCGGCGTGCTGGCTTGCCTTGTCGCAGCGCTGATGGCCGGCTGCTCCACGCCGGCAAAGGCGCCGGCGCCCGTGGCCAGCGTCGCCCCCACGCAAGTCCAGCCGCAGGCCAAGGCGCCGCCAAGTGCCGGCGCCGACGTGCGGATCTCCAATGCTGCCAATCCGCGCGCCTACCGTGCCGACGCCGCCGCGCATCTTTATGCGCTGAACCAGACTCGCATCTACAAGGGCCGCATGCCGGCCTTGCTGTACGCCATTGGCACGCTGCAAGTGGAAGTGGACGGGCGCGGCAACGTGCGCGAGATGCACTGGATGCGCGCACCCAAGCACGCGCCCGAAGTGGTGGCCGAGATCGAGCGCACGGTCCGCGCCGCCGCGCCGTTCCCGGCGCCCGCCCGCATGGGCAAGGTGGTCTACACCGACACGTGGTTGTGGCACAAGAGCGGACGCTTCCAGCTGGACACGCTGACCGAAGGCCAGGATTAGAGGAGGGATGACAAGGCAGGTTGAGGCCGCCCTGTCCTGCAGGTTTTTCACGATCCCCTGTATGTCGAATAGCTCCACGGGCTGACCAGCAGCGGCACGTGATAGTGCTGGTCCGGCTGGGCCACCCCAAAGTCCAGGCTCACGCGATCCAGAAAGTTCGGATCCGGCAGTGCCACGCCGCGCGCCTTGAAGTACGCCGCGACGTCGAACACCAGGCGGTACGTACCTTTCTTCAGCTTGCCGTCTTCATAGAGCGGCCCGTCAGGGCTGCGGCCGTCCGCGTTCAGCGTGAAGCGCTTGACCAGTGTTGCCTGCCCGCCTTGAGTCGTATACAACTGCACGCCCATGCCCGCGGCGGGGCAGCCGTGCATGGTGTCCAGTACGTGCGTGCTCAGGCCCATGGAATCTCTCCGGTTTGACGCACAATGTAACAGCGCCATGACCTACGACACCACCGCCCCTTATCCGCGCGACTTGGCCGGATACGGCCGCCGTCCGCCCGATGCGCAGTGGCCGGGCAACGCACGCATCGCGGTGCAGTTCGTGCTCAATTACGAAGAAGGCGGCGAGAACTCCATCTTGCACGGCGACGCCGGCTCCGAGCAGTTCCTCTCGGAGCTGTTCAACCCGCCCAGCTTTGCGGCGCGGCACCAGAGCATGGAAAGCATCTACGAATACGGTTCGCGCGCCGGCGTGTGGCGCATCCTGCGCGAGTTCGAACAGCGCGGATTGCCGCTCACGGTGTTCGGGATCGGCATGGCTTTGCAGCGGCACCCGGAGATCACCGCCGCGTTCATGGAACTCGGGCACGAGATCGCCTGCCACGGCTGGCGCTGGATCCATTACCAAGGCATCGACGAAGCCACCGAACGCGCGCACATGCGGCTGATGGTGGAATTCATGGAACAGCTCACGGGCAAGCAGCACGGCTCGCCCGGCGCGATCCATGGTGCCGGCTGGTACACCGGGCGTGACAGCCCCAACACCCGCCGGCTGGTGGCCGACCAAGGCGGCTTCGAATACGACAGCGACTATTACGGCGACGACCTGCCGTTCTGGATGAAGGTCGCGAAAAGCGACGGCACGGTCGTGCCGCAGCTGATCGTGCCGTACACGCTGGACGCCAACGACATGCGCTTTTCGCTGCCGCAGGGCTTCGCCCAGGCCGAGGATTTCTTCGTCTACCTGCGCGACAGCTTCGACGCGCTCTATGCGGAAGGCGACACCGCGCCCAAGATGCTCAGTGTCGGCATGCATTGCCGCCTGCTGGGGCGGCCGGGACGCATCGTCGCGCTGCAGCGCTTTCTCGATCACGTGCAAAAGCACGAGCGCGTGTGGGTGTGCCGGCGCATCGACATCGCTCGCCACTGGAAGCAGGCGCATCCGTTCCAGGGATGAACATGGCGCTGACTCTCGAACAACTCAACGCCGCGTCAACCGAAGACGCCGCGCGCCTGCTCGACGGCCTGTACGAGAACTCGCCCTGGATCGCGGCATCCGCGCTGGCGATGCGGCCGTTCGAGTCGCTCACGGAATTCAAGCACGTGATGGCGCGCGTCGTCGCGGATGCCGGCACGAACGCGCAGTTGAAGCTGATTCGAGCGCACCCCGAACTCGCGGGCAAGGCGATGGTCAGCAAGACGCTCACCGCCGAATCCACCCACGAGCAGAGTTCGGCGGGACTGGCCGACTGCACGCCGGAAGAATTCGCGAAGATCCAGCAACTGAACGCGGACTACAACGCGAAGTTCGGTTTTCCTTTCGTGCTCGCAGTGCGCGGTCCGCGCGGCACAGGCCTCGGCCGACGCGAAATCATCGCGGCTTTCGAGCGCCGCCTGGACAACCCCGCCGATGTCGAGATGGCGGAGTGCCTGCGCAACATCCATCGCATCGTGGAGCTGCGCCTGAACGACAAATTCGGTGTCGAGCCGTCGCTGGGCAACTTGGTTTGGGACTGGCACGAAAGCCTGGCGCAATTCAGCGACGCGGGATTCAAGGAAAACGGACAGCTCACCGTCACCTATCTCACCGACGCACATCGCGCCTGCGCCGCGCGCATCGCGCAGGACATGCGCGATTGCGG
>Ga0070679_100003996_pt1 | contig 13583 bp, 10 predicted proteins | sample KBSC63BmetaG_FD_65652 | JGI IMG/M metagenome (GOLD analysis project Ga0070679, IMG submission 65652) | Corn rhizosphere microbial communities from Kellogg Biological Station, Michigan, USA - KBS C6-3B metaG | ecosystem: Host-associated > Plants > Roots > Rhizosphere | place: USA: Michigan... | reverse complement strand
CCGGCCACGATCGTGCCCCGATGGGTGTCACCGCTGGCGCCCCAGACGACGGCCTTGAGCACGCGCCCGCCGTCGAGCGGCAGACCGGGCACGAGGTTGACGATGCCGACCAGGAGATTCGTCCATGCCAGGCCGGTGAACGCGAGACCGATCAGGCCGTCGGTCACGACGAGGTGGGCGGCGAACGCGACCACGGCCACGCCCAGCGACGAGAGCGGCCCCACGACCGAGATCCAGAACTCCTGCCGGGGCGTCTCCGGCTCGCCGTCGATCGCCGTCATGCCGCCGAAGAACTGCAGCGTGATGTGCGAGACGGGCAGCCCGTAGCGCTTGGCCATCACCGCGTGGGACGCCTCGTGGGCCAGGACCGAGAGGTAGAGAAGGACGGCGAGGGCCAGCCCGGCGATGTACTTGAGGCCCCCCAGGCCCGGCTCGGCGGCCTCGATGGACGGCGCGGTGATCACCGCGATCAGGCCCGCGATCAGGAACCACGAGCTGCCGACGAGAACGTCGCTGCCCGCGACCGTGCCCACCTTGAACGTCCCCGGGGGACGCCTGGTGGAGCCGCGTCCGGCGCCGTCGTCGCTCATGACCTCGAGGCTAGCCGACCGTGCGGGAGCGGATACGCCGTACGGCGCGCGGCGTTCCGCATGCTGTCGGTGCCCTCCCCTAGATTCGAGGACATGAGCGCGATGCCCTCACCGCCACCGCTGACCGGGTCCCCTCAGGGGGCGCCGTCGCCGGCGGAGCTCCGCTCGACGCCGGTCGACGGCATCGACGTGCTCGGTGCGCTCTCACCGAGTCGCGCCTCCGACTTCATGACCTGCCCGCTGCTCTACCGCTACCGCACGATCGACAAGCTGCCCGAGGAGCCGTCCGCCGACGCGCTGCGCGGCACCCTGGTCCACAAGGTTCTGGAGGACCTCTTCGACCTGCCCTCGCCCACCCGCACCCCCGACCGGGCTCGCGACCTGCTGGTGCCCACGTGGGACGCCCTTCTCGCCGCGGAGCCCGGGCTCGCCGAGCTGTTCACCGACGAGGGTCCCGACGTCGCGGAGTGGCTCGCCTCGTGTCGCACGGTCCTCGATCGCTACTTCACCCTCGAGGACCCGCGGCGCCTGGAGCCGGCCGAGCGGGAGCTGTACGTCGAGGCCCTGCTCGACTCCAAGCTCCTCCTGCGGGGCTTCGTCGACCGCCTCGACATCGCCCCGGACGGTGCGATCCGGGTGGTGGACTACAAGAGCGGCCGTAGCCCCTCGGAGATGTTCGAGGCCAAGGCCCTGTTCCAGATGAAGTTCTACGCGCTGGTCATCTGGCGCACCCGCGGCGTCGTGCCGGCCATGCTGCAGCTGGTCTACCTCGGCAACGCCGAGATCCTGCGCTACGTCCCCGACGAGGCCGACCTGCTCGCCACGGAGCGGAAGGTCGAGGCCATCTGGCGAGCCATCGTGCGGGCCCAGGAGTCCGGCGACTGGCGACCGCGCAGGTCCAGGCTCTGCGACTGGTGTTCGTTCCAGGCCGTCTGCCCCGAGTTCGGCGGCACGCCGCCGCCGCTCCCCGCCCGGCCCGGCGACCCCGGTGAGCTCACCGCCGAGGACGTCGACTGAGGAACGAAGTCGCGCGAGGGCGTCGAAGCCCGGTGACGGTGTCTGCGGCCCCAGGCACCGTCGCCGGGTGTCGAGGCTCGCTGCGCGCGCACCTCGACCACCGGGGGGCAGCGCCTGGGCGGTGAGCCAGGACCGGTTCCACCGACCCGTTCCGGTCGTCCCCCACCGCCCACCGGCCGCAACCCCCAGGGGCGGTGAGCCAGGACCGGTTCCACCGACCCGTTCCGGTCCTCCCCCACCGCCCACCGGCCGCAACCCCCAGGGGCGGTGAGCCAGGACCGGTTCCACCGACCCGTTCCGGTCCTCCCCCACCGCCCACCGGCCGCCGCCCCAGGGTCAGATCCCTACCCGACTCCGTTGCGCTCGGCCCAGAGGGCGGCCTGGGTCCGGTCGACCACGCCGATCCGCTGGAACGTCGAGGTCAGATGGGCTTTGACGGTCCGCTCGGAGATCCCGAGCCGTCGCGCGATCTGCTTGTTGGCCAGGCCCTGACGCACCAGCGCCAGCACCTCGCGCTCCCGCGGTGTGAGGTCGGCCGCGGCCGAGACGGTACGCCGGGCCCCCAGGAGCGCGCGGGCGGCCTTGGCGTTGATCGGCGACTCGCCCCGCGCCACGGCACGGATACCGCGGAGCACCTCCTCGGGCTCGGCGTCCTTGAGCAGGTAGCCCAGGGCGCCCGCGTCCAGGGCGCCGACGATCCGCTCCGCGTCGGAGAACGACGTGAGCACGAGCACGTCGGCGAGCTCCTCGCCGACGATCGCCCGGGTCGCCTCGACCCCGTCGAGGCCGGGCATCTGCAGATCCATGAGCACCACGTCGGGCCGCACCTCCCGCACGAGCGCCACGGCCTCGGCGCCGTCGGAGGCCTTGCCCACCACCTCGAGGTCGGGCTCCCCGCCGAGCAGCTGCTCGAGCCCGGCGCGCAGCATCGCGTGGTCGTCCACGATCACCACCCGGATCCGGGGCGCGCCGGTCGACCCGGTCGACCCGGATGTCCTGGACGTCCCGGTCGTCACGGCCGCTCCACCACCATCCGGACCGTCGTCCCCCGGCCCGGTGCGGAGTCCACCCGAACCCGACCCCCGCCGTCCTCGACCAGGCTCTGGAGCCCGCGCAGTCCGTAGGAGCCCGGGCGGGCCGGGTCGGCGTCGTCGAAGCCGATGCCGTCGTCCTGGACGGTCAGCCGCACCTGTCGCTCGTCGCCACGCACGTCGACGGTCAGGTGCGAGGCGTGCGCGTGCCGCAGGGTGTTGCGGGTCGCCTCCTGCGCCACCCGCCAGACCAGGGCCACGACGTGGTCCGGTGCGCCCTCGACCCCGGTGACCGACACGGCGGTCGTCACTCCCGCGGCCGCCGCCGGCGCGGTCAGATCCTCCAGGGCGGCGCCCAGGCCGGACGCGTCGAGGCCCGGCGGGTGGATCTCGACCAGCAGCGAGCGCAGCTGCCGCAGGGAGCGGCGCAGCGCGCGGCTCGAGCCGAGGAGCTCCTCGCGCAGGCCGTCGGAGAGCCCGGGCTCGCGGGCGGTCCCCGACAGGGCGAACGCGGTGCCGGCCAGCTCCTGCACGACCCCGTCGTGGAGGTCACGCGCGATCCGCCGCCGTTCGGCCTCCGAGGACTGCACCGCCCGCTGCATCAGCCGCTCCCGAGCCCGGGAGGCCCGGGTCAGTCTCAGCGTGAGCACGCCCAGCAGCGGCACGCCGACGAGCAACAGCGCGAGCAGCGACAGGGCCGTGATCCGCCGGAACGGCGTGAGCACCTCAGCCGACCGCTGCTTGACCGTGTCGACGGAGAAGTACGCCTCGAACAGCAGGCTCTGTCCCTCCGGCGACTCGATCTTGGTGTAGACCTCGAGCAGCCCGTCGTCCTCGGTCTCGAACTCGTTCTCGCGCCGCCGCAGGTCCGACAGGCTGCTCTCGGTGGCGCCGCTGCGCAGCACGCTGAGCTGCTCGGCATCGAGGGCGAACCGCTTCCCGATCAGCTCCGTCTCGTCGCTGTAGACCACGGTGCCGTCGTCGCGCCAGATCTTGATCCGTCGTACGTCGCCGGTCATCAGCCGGTCGTGGACCGCCCGGTCGAAGCGGTCGATGGCTCCCGGATCGCCGGCGACCAGCCGGCGCGGCATCGCCGGCTCCGCGATCGAGTGCGCGAGCAGCTCGGTGGTCACCCGGGCGTCGGCCAGCGCCTCCGCCCGCGCGGCCCGCTGGGAGAAGATCCCGGTGGCCCACCACGTGAGCCCGAACAGGAACAGGCTCGCCACGACGAACTGGACCAGAGGATTGGTCAACGGGCGCCGCAAGCCGGTCACGCGATGCTCCCTCCCCGGGCGGCAGCGTCCGGGGCGTGGACCTGCGGGTGCTGTGGTCAGAACGAGATGGTGCCACGACAGGTCTGCTTGCCGTGGGTGGCACGGAAGACGAAGTGGTCCGGGCCGCTCAGGTTCGCCATCCGGCGCTCGACCGAGAACGACCCGGAGCGACCCGCCGTGCGCTTGGAGCCCCGGGCGGACACGCTGCCGTCGTGCTTGAACGTCCACCGCCACCTCTGGCCCGCCACGTTGCTGTCGATCTCGCCCTCGACCTCGATCCGGCCGTCGTCCGGCTTCGCCTTCAGCTTCCAGTGGGCGCTGCCCGAGCACGTGCCGCCGGCCCGGACGTCGTTCGCGCCGCCATGGGATGCGTACGCCGGCGCGACCAGGCCCCCAGGGAGCGTGAGAGCGGTGACGGCGGTGACGGCGAGCACGGTACGAGCGATCATGGCCAGACTCCTGAGCGGTTCGGTGAGGTGAGCACCAGCATCCGTTCCGCAGGGTCCGGCCCGCCATTGTCCGGTGGTACTACGACCCCTCGGCGCCCTCGTCGGGGTAGAGCACGCAGGCGACGTCCACGCCTCCGGCGCGCCGCAGGGCGGGCGCCTCGGCCGGCTCGAAGTGCATGGTCACGCCGGACCCGCTGTCCTCCATGGCGGTGACCCCCTTCCACATCGGCTCGCCGGGGTCCTCCTTCTTGACCCCGTCGAGGACCGCCCGGACCGCGGCACTGCCGCCGCTGCCGACCGAGGCCGTCGTGGACGGTACGTCGAGGTGGTCCAGGTCCCCGACGATGCGCTTCTCCTCGTCGTACGCCGCGGCGTCGCGCAGCCAGTGCTCCTCGAGCAGCACACGGAGGTCGCGCGACTCCCATCCGCACTGGGCCACGGCCTCCGGGCACCTGGGGTGGAAGGCGCAGCCCAGCGGCGGCTGGGCGGCGTCGGGGATCTCACCGCGCGGCAGGTTCCGGGGCACGGACGTGTCGGGGTCGGGATCGGGGATCGCTGCCAGGAGCGCCTTGGTGTAGGGGTGCCGCGGCTGCGCGAAGATCTCCTCGGTCGGCCCGATCTCGACGATCCGCCCGAGGTACATGATCGCGATCCGGTCGCAGAAGTACTTCGCGGTGGCCAGGTCGTGGGTGATGTAGACGTAGGTCAGCGACAGCTCGTCCTTGAGGTCCAGCATCAGCTGCAGGATCTTGGCCCGGACGCTCATGTCGAGCATCGAGACCGGCTCGTCCGCGACGAGGAGCTCCGGCTCGAGCACGATCGCCCGGGCCAGCACGACGCGCTGCTTCTGACCTCCGGAGAGGTCGCGCGGGTACTTGCTCAAGAACAGCTCGACGGGCGAGAGACCGACCCGCTCCAGGGCCGTGATCACCCCCGCGCGGCGTTCGGAGGCCGACCGCATGCCGTGGACGCGGAGCGCGTCGCCCACCGCCTCCTCGACCGTCATCGACGGGTTGAGCGCGGCGTTGGGGTCCTGGAAGACCATCTGCACCGTGCGACGGATCCCCCGCAGCTGCCGCCGGTTGAGGTCGGCGATGTCGTCGTCGCGGAGGTGGATCGACCCCGACGTCGCGGGCACCAGGCCCAGGAGCGCCCGCCCGAGGGTCGACTTGCCGCTGCCGCTCTCGCCCACCAGCCCGACGACCTCTCCTGGCGCGAGGTCGAGATTGACTCCGTCGACCGCACGGATCGTCCCTGTGTCCCTACCCAGGAGGCGCGAGAGGGTGCCTCCACGTAGCTCGAAGTGGACCGACAGGTCGCGTACCGCGACCAGCGGGGCGCCGGTCATGGTGACTCCGGTCCGGTCAGGCCTCGTCGGCAACGGTCAGCTCCTCCTGCTTCAGGGGCCGCTTCCCGCCCTCGGGGATCTGGTCCTCGGGCCCGGCCAGCCAGCACTCCACGCGCCCACCGCCCGCGCGCTCGATGTTGACCGGGTTCTTGGTCGCACAGACGTCCATGGCCGCGGGACACCGCGGGTGGAAGCGGCATCCGTCGGGCGGGTCGACGAGGTCGGGCGGGGCGCCCGGGATGTAGTTCAGTCCGGTGGTGTGCAGGGAGATGGTCGAGCGCAGGAGCTCACGGGTGTAGGGGTGCTGCGGGTTCTTGAAGACCTCGGCGACCTTCCCCTGCTCGACGATCCGGCCGGCGTACATCACGGCGACGCGGTCGCAGGCCTCCGCGACGATGCCCACGTTGTGGGTGATCAGCAGCAACGAGGTCTGGAAGTTGCGCCTCAGGTCGTTGAGGATCTGGACGATCTGGGCCTCCACCAGCACGTCGAGCGCGGTGGTCGGCTCGTCCGCGACGACGAACGCCGGCCGCAGGACCAGCGCCAGGGCGATCATCAGGCGCTGCCGCATGCCCCCGGAGAACTCGTGGGGATAGGACCGGTACCGCGTGGGCGGGATGCCCATCAGTCGGAGGACCTCCAGCGCCCGCTCGCGGATCTCGTCCTTGGTCAGCCGCGGCTCGTGCTCCTTGATGGTCTCCTCGAAGTGCTGGGAGATGCGCATCAGGGGGTTCAGCCGGGTCAACGGCTCCTGGAAGATCATCCCGAGCTCGCTGCCGCGCAGGCGGTACGACGCCTTCGGACTCAGCCGGAAGATGTCCTGGCCGCGGAACAGCACCTGACCGTCGCGCTTCGCGCCCTCGGGCAGCAGTCCCATCAGCCCCCGCCCCAGGGTTGACTTGCCGCAGCCCGACTCCCCCACCAGTCCCAGGGTCTCCCCCGGCGCGAGGTCGAAGCTGACCCCGTCGACCGCCCGGATCGCCCCCCTGGTCGTGCCGTACCAGACCCGCACGTCGCGGGCCGAGATCACCGGCTCGTGGCCGGTGGCGTCGAACCTGTCGTCGACCACGTCGATGGCCATCAGTGCTTCTCTTCCCCGGTCGGCAGGTCCGCGGGACGTCCCGGCATCACGACCGGCAGCAGCCGGCGACGCCGCAGCGTCGGGTTCAGCGTCTCGTTGAGCCCCTCGCCCACCAGCGTCAGCGCGGTCACCAGCAGGACGATAGCCAGACCCGGGTACAGGCCCGTCCACCACACTCCCGAGCCCGCGTCGGCGAGGGCCCGGTTGAGGTCGTGGCCCCACTCGGCCGCGTCGGTCGACTGGATCCCCAGCCCCAGGAAGCCCAGACCTGCCAGCGTGAGGATCGCGTCGGCGGCGTTCAGGGTGCCCAGCACGGGCACGCTCTGCACGACGTTCCCGAACAGGTAGCGCCGCATGATGGCGAAGTCGGACGCGCCGATGGCGCGGGCGGCCTCGACGTACGTCGCCTCCTTGGCGCTCAGGGTCGTGTTGCGGACCACCCGGAAGTACTGCGGGATGTAGATGGCCGTCAGCGACATCGACACCGCCAGCACGCTGCCGCCGAACGCGTTGGTCAGCAGGAACGAGAACACGATCGCCAGCAGGAAGGACGGGAACGCATAGAGCGCGTCCATGATCAGCACCAGGATCCGGTCGAACCAGCCTCCGTAGTAGCCGGACGCCAGGCCCAGGGGCACCCCGATGACCACGCACACGAAGATCGACAGGATGACGACCTCCATCGCGGTGCGGGCGCCCCAGATCGTGCGCGACAGCACGTCGAAGAACAGCCGGTCGGTCCCGAACCAGTGAGCCGAGCTCGGGTGGCCCACCTTCGGGAACGGGACACCGTGGGCCGACGCCTGAGCGAAGCCGTACGGCGCGATCCAGGGCGCGAAGATCGCGAGGATCACGAAGATCACGGTGAGCACGACGCCGCCGACGAGCATCCAGCGGGCCAGTCCGACGGTGTCGGTGAAGGGGCGGGTGAGCGTGGACCGAAGGCCTGCCATGTCAGTACCTCACGCGGGGGTCGATGAGGGCGTTGATGATGTCGACCAGCAGGCTGATCAGCACCACCGCGATCGCGAAGATGGTCACGATGCCCTGCACGGCGCCGTAGTCCCGGTTGTTGATGTAGAGGACCAGCTTCTGCCCCAGACCCGGCCAGTTGAAGGTCGCCTCGGTGAGGACCGCCCCGCCGAGGAGCAGGGCGAACTGGAGCCCGATCACCGTGATGACGGGGACCAGCGCGTTGCGGAACCCGTGTCGCCAGGTCACGTTGCGGCGCCGGATGCCCCGCGCCTCGGCCGCCTCGACGTAGTCGGCCTGCATGGTCATCAGCATGTTGACGCGCACCAGGCGGATGAACACCCCGCAGATCAGCAGGCCCAGCGTCAGGGCGGGGAGGAGCAGGTGCTTGAGCACGTCCTCGATCGCGGTGCCGTTGCCGCTGAGCAGCGCGTCGACCAACAGGATGTGGGTCTTCGGCTTGACCTCGAAGATCGTGATGGGGCTCGCGTCTCCCGACGTCGGAAGGCCGAGCGGGGCGGCGACGTACACCTGGAGCAGGAAGCCGACGAAGAAGATCGGGGCGGCATAGCTGAGGATCCCGAAGAGGCGGATCACCGCGTCCGGGAACGAGTCGCGGTAGCGGCCCGCCACCAGACCCAGGGGGATGCCGACGACCAGGGCCACGACGAACGCCGCGAGGGTGAGGCTCAGGGTCGCTCCCCCGTTGTCGCGGACGACCCGGAGCACCGGTTGGTTGTCGCTGAACGTGGTGCCGAAGTCGAGGTGGGCCACCGAGGAGAGGTAGTCCCAGTACTGCGCGATCAGCGGCCGGTTGAAGCCCAGCCGGTCTCGTGCCTGCGCCAGGGCCTGCGGGTCCAGCTTCCCGCCGAGGGCGGCCGAGACCGGGTCACCGGGGGCGACCCGGAGGACGAGGAAGACGACCGTGAGGATCACCCAGATCATCGGGATCACCAGCAGGACGCGTTGCAGGATGTAGCGCGGAAGCGATCCGGATCCGCCTCGGCTCATGCGTGTGTCCTCCTGGCACGGCTCGTGGGGAGAGACCGCAAGGGCCTCTCCCCACGACCGTGCACGGTGGGTTGGTCAGGACTTGGAGACCAACCAGAACCGGAAGATGAACGACGGGTCGAGCGTGCTCTCCACGCCCTGCATGCCCTTGCCGTACACCGCGGTGTTCTGGCCGACCCACGACGGGATGAACGGGACGTCCTTGGCTGCGATGTCCTGCAGCTGCCCGAAGATCTTCTCCCGCGTGGCCTGGTCACTCGTGCCCTGCTCCTGCGCCACCAGCTTGTCGACCTGGGCGTTCTTGTAGCCGTTGGCGAAGAAGCCACCGTCGACCATGAACGGCGACAGGTAGTCGTCGGCGTCCGGGTAGTCCGGGAACCAGCCGAGGAGCCACAGGTCGTAGGCGCCCTGCTTGTAGATGGTCTGGTACTGCTCCCACTCGGTGCTCTTCAGGGTCACCTTGAACAGACCGCTCGCCTCCAGCTGACGCTGGACCTCGTTCGCCTCGTCCTCGGCGTTCGGGCCGTAGTGCGTGGGCGTCCATCCGACGGTCAGCGGGACCGGGGTCTTCACGCCGGCGGCCTGCAGGATCTGCTTGGCCTTGGCCGTGTCCGGGGCGCCGTAGGTCTCCTTGAAGGAGTCCTTCTGGCCGCCGTAGCCCGGCGGGACGATCGAGTACAACGGGTCGACCGTGCCGTCGTAGGCGTTCTTGGCGATCGCCTCGCGGTCGAAGACCTGGGCCGCTGCCTGACGGACCGCCGCCTGCTTGCCGATGCCGTTGTTGAGGTTCCACACCCAGTAACGGATCTCGGAGCCCTTGCCGGTGGCCACCGTGACGTTGGAGTCGCTCTTGAGGGACGCGATGTCGGTCGGGGCCAGGCTGCGCCAGGCGACGTTGACCTCGCCGTTCTGCACGGCGAGCTTCAGCGCCGACGGCTCCGAGTAGTACTTCACGAAGACCTGTGAGGCGCCGCCCTTGTTCGGGCCGGTGTAGTTGGAGTTCAGCTCCAGCGTGGCCTGGTCGCCCGACTTGTACTGGCTCAGCTTGTAGGGGCCGGAGCCGATGATCTGGTCGTCGGGGAGCTTCTTGTCGGCCGGGAAGACCTTGTGGTCGACGATGGCTGCGGCCCCCGGATAGGTCAGGACGTACTGGAACGTCGTGTCCGGGTGGTCGAGGTGGAAGACGACGGTCTGTGGGTCGGGGGTCTCGATGGCGCCCTTGTTGAGGGTGACCACGCCCTTCTTGTCCGTGGACGTGATGCTGCCGAGCAGGTAGATCGCGGCGCCGTTGGCGTCCTGGATCTTGATCGCCCGCTCGAAGCTGTACTTCACGTCCTCGGAGGTGAGCGGGTCGCCGTTGGAGAACTTCTCACCGGCGTTGAGCGTGCAGGTGAGCGTCTTCGGGTCGTTGTAGGTGCACGACTTGGCGGCGTCGCCGACGATCTTGGTCGAGTTCGGCGGGACCGTCACCAGGGTCTGGTACAGGTTGTACTCCAGGGTCGAGGACCCCAGGTCGTACGAGCCGGCCGGGTCGAGCGCGGTCACGGTGTCGGTCGTGCCCAGGATCCACGGCTGTCCTTCGCCCTGGGCGCTGCCGCCGGTGTCCCCGCCGCTGGAGTTGCTGCTGCCACAGGCCGCCAGGGCGGCGGCGAGTGCACCAGCCCCCACAACGGCTGCGAGTTTGTGTCGGATCACGAGTCATCCCCTCGTATTCAGGTGTGCCACGCCAGGCCCCAACTCCGACCTGCCGCATTCGTCCGCAGAACATAGTCCCTGGCCGGGGTGGGGTCCATCACCACCATGCCTGCGGGAGGTCCCGATCCGGCAACGATCTGGCCCGGAGTCAGGCCGGCAGGGTCGAGGAGGAGGTCAGGCCGACCAGGGTGTCGGTGAAGATCCGCCCGGGGCCGTCGGGCACGCAGACGTGCAGCGGAGCGACCAGGACCGTGCATCCCGCCCCTGCGGCCGACCGGGCCCCCGTGTCGGAGTCCTCGATCGCCAGGCACTCCCCGGCGAGCACGTCGAGACGCCGGGCGGCGGTGAGGTACGGCTCGGGGTGGGGCTTGCCGCGCTGGACGGTGTCGCCGGTCACCACGGCCTCGAACGTGCCCGCGGGGAGATGGGCGAGGATCGGCTCGACCAGGCGCGTCCACGACATCGTCACCAGGCCGCACCGGACACCTGCCTCCCCCAGGGAGGCCAGGAGCTCGCGGGCCCCGGGACGCCAGGGCACCTGGCGCCCCACCTGGGCGATGACGTCGTCGAGCATCTCCTCGACGATCTGCTCCGGCGACGGGTCGATCCCCATCTGTTCGCGCATCAGCCGCGCCGCGTCGATGAGGTCGAATCCGACGATCTGCAGGGACTGTTCCGGAGTCCAGGTGCCGCCGTACCGCTCGGCGAGGGCGAGCTCGGCGACGGTCCAGTAGGGCTCGGTGTCGACGAGCGTGCCGTCCATGTCCCACAGGACCGCGGCGAACGAGCCGATCGGGCGGCCGACCACCCTCAGTCCTCCGGGTCGTAGCCGAGGTTGGGCGACAGCCAGCGTTCGGCCTCGGCCGATGTCCACCCCTTGCGGCGGGCGTAGTCGGCGACCTGGTCGCGACCCAGCCGGCCCACCACGAAGTACTGCGACTCCGGGTGGCTGAAGTAGATGCCCGACACCGACGCTCCGGGCCACATCGCCATCGACTCGGTGAGCTCCATGCCGGTGTGGGTGGTGACGTCGAGCAGGTCCCACAGGGTGCGCTTCTCGGTGTGGTCGGGGCTCGCCGGGTACCCGGGCGCGGGCCGGATGCCGGCGTACTGCTCCTTGATCAGCGCGCGGTTGTCGAGGTGCTCGTCGGGGGCATAGCCCCAGAGCTCGCGCCGTACGCGCTCGTGCATCCGCTCCGCGAAGGCCTCCGCGAGGCGGTCGGCCAGGGACTCGAGCAGGATGCCGGAGTAGTCGTCGAGGTCGTTCTTGAACTCCGCGATCTTGTCCTGGGTCCCGATGCCGGCCGTGACCGCGAACAGCCCGACGTAGTCCTTGATGCCGGTGTCCTTGGGAGCCACGTAGTCCGACAGCGACCGGTTGGGGACGCCGGCGCGGTGCGCGCCCTGCTGTCGCAGCTGGTGCAGCACGGCGTGGGGCTCGCCTCGCGCCTCGTCGAGGTAGACCTCGATGTCGTCACCGACGGCGTTCGCGGGGAACATGCCGACCACGCCGTGCGCGGTCAGCCACCTCTCCTCGGTGAGCCGGTCGAGCATGGCCTGCGCGTCGTCGTAGAGCTTGCGGGCGGTCTCGCCCGAGTCGGCATCGTCGAGGATCTCCGGGTACGAGCCCTTCATCTCCCAGGCGTTGAAGAACGGCTGCCAGTCGATGTAACGCCGGACGTCGGCCAGGTCGGCGTTGCGGAAGACCCGCACGTGCTGGCTGGTGCCGCGGCGACCGGTGATCGGCGAGACGTCGTGGTCCTGCTGGAGCAGCAGTCGCGGCCGCGGTGGGCGGTACCCCTGCCAGTCGATCGGGGTGCGCGCCGCCCGCGCCTCCTCGAGAGTGGCGAGAGGACGGTCGTTCTTGGCGGCGTGGCGGGCACGCAGCGAGTCGTAGTCGGCCCTCACCTCGGCCAGCAGGCGGTCGCGCCGGGTCTCGTGCAGGAGCGAGGCGGTGACCGGGACCGAGCGCGACGCGTCCTTCACCCAGACCACGGGCGCGTCGTACCTGGGGTCGATCTTGACCGCGGTGTGCGCCCGGGACGTGGTCGCGCCTCCGATCAGCAGCGGCAGGGTGAAGCCCTGGCGCTGCATCTCCGAGGCGACGTTGACCATCTCGTCGAGGCTCGGTGTGATCAGCCCGGAGAGACCGATGGCATCGGCGCCGACCTCGCGTGCGGTGTCGAGGATCTTCTGGGCCGGCACCATCACGCCGAGGTCGATCACCTCGAAGTTGTTGCACTGCAGGACGACGCCGACGATGTTCTTGCCGATGTCGTGGACGTCGCCCTTCACGGTCGCGGTGACGATGGTGCCGTTCGTCTCCTTCTGCAAGGCCCGCTCGGGGTCGTTGGCCTTCTCCTCCTCGATGAAGGGGATGAGGTGGGCGACCGCCTTCTTCATGACCCGGGCGCTCTTCACGACCTGGGGCAGAAACATCTTGCCCGCGCCGAACAGGTCGCCGACGACGTTCATGCCGTCCATCAACGGCCCCTCGATCACCTCGATCGGGCGCCCTCCGGCGGCCGCGATCTCCTGCCGCAGCGCCTCGGTGTCGCCGACGACGTGGGTGTCGATCCCCTTCACCAACGAGTGCGTGATCCGTTCCCGCAGCGGGAGCTCTCGCCACTCCTCCGCGGCCTCGTCGACCTCGCCCGCCGCCACGTTGTAGCGCTCCGCGATCTCCAACAGTCGCTCCGCTGCGTCGGGGCGGCGGTCGAGGACCACGTCCTCGATCCGCTCACGGAGCCCGGCGTCGACCTGGTCGTAGACCACCAGCGCACCGGCGTTCACGATCCCCATGTCGAGCCCCGCCTCGATGGCGTGGTACAGGAACACCGCGTGGATCGCCTCGCGCACGGGGTTGTTGCCGCGGAAGCTGAAGCTCACGTTGGAGATGCCCCCCGAGACCAGCGCGCCGGGGAGGTTCTCCTTGATCCAGCGCGTGGCCTCGATGAAGTCGGTGCCGTACGCCGCGTGCTCGGCGATGCCGGTCGCGACCGGGAACACGTTCGGGTCGAAGATGATGTCCTCGGTGGGGAACCCGACCTCCTCGGTCAGGAGCCGGTAGGCCCGCTCGCAGATCTGGGTCCGGCGTTCGAGCGTGTCGGCCTGG
>Ga0070679_100003995_pt1 | contig 13585 bp, 13 predicted proteins | sample KBSC63BmetaG_FD_65652 | JGI IMG/M metagenome (GOLD analysis project Ga0070679, IMG submission 65652) | Corn rhizosphere microbial communities from Kellogg Biological Station, Michigan, USA - KBS C6-3B metaG | ecosystem: Host-associated > Plants > Roots > Rhizosphere | place: USA: Michigan... | reverse complement strand
GGCCTCGCCATCGCCTTCCTCATCCTCTTCGTGTTCTGACCGCCGCGCAGACGGCGCGATGCGCTGCCCCAGGGAGATGATGACGATGTCGCGCGGTTTGGCCGCGGCTCTCGCTCTGCTCGTCGCGACGCCCGCCTTCGCGGCCGAGACCGAGCAGCGCGGCATGCCGCAGCTCGACCTCGCCACCTTTCCGGCACTGCTGATCTGGCTCGGCATCACCTTCGTCGTCCTCTATATCGTGATGGCGAGCGTCGGCCTGCCGCGCGTCGGCGGGATCATCGCCGCGCGCCGGGCGCGCATCGACGGCGATCTCGACAAGGCGGCGCAGATGAAGCGCGAGGCCGAGGCGGTGATCGCCGCCTATGACAAGGCGCTCGCCGAGGCGCGGATGCAGGCGCAGATCACGCTGCGCGAGACTTCGGAGCAATTGAACGCCCGCGCCGCCGAGCGGCAGCGCAAGATCGCCGAGGAGCTGGCGCAGGAGACCGCCGCCGCCGAGCGCCGCATCGATGCGGCCAAGCGCGAGGCGCTCGGCTCGCTGCGCGAGGTGGCGATCGACGTGACCCGCGCCGCGGCCCAGAAGCTGACCGGCGCCGAGCTCGATGCGGCGCGCGCCGCGGCCGCGGTCGACCAAGCGATGCGGGAGCGCGGCTGATGCCCGAGTTCATGGTGGAAGCCGAATTCTGGGTCCTCATCGCCTTCCTCATCGCGATCGCTTATCTCATCTACAAGACCCGAACCATCGTCACCGGCTCGCTCGATACGCGCGCGGCGAAGATCAAGGCCGAGCTCGACGAGGCGCAGCGGCTGCGCGAGGAAGCGCAAGCGACGCTCGCCGATTATCAGCGAAAGCAGCGCGATGCCCTGAAAGAGGCCGAGGCGATCGTCGCGCAAGCCAAGGCCGAGGCCGAACGCGCGGCCGCGCAAGGCGCGCGCGACCTCGACGCCGCGATCGAGCGGCGCAAGCACCTCGCGGTCGAGAAGATCGCCTTGACCGAAGCGAAAGCGCTCGCCGAGGTGCGCAACCTCGCGGTCGATCTGGCGATCGCGGCGCTTAAGCGCGCCTTCGCCGAGGATCTCGACGCGGCGCGGCGCGGCGCCCTCATCGACGAGGCGATCGCGGCCCTGCCGCCGACGCTGCACTGAGCTGCGCCTTTTTTCCTTCCGTCATGCCCGGACTTGTTCCACGGCTGTCCGGTTGAGGTTTTTCTGCAACGAAAACGATTCCCTCTGCGGCGTTCGCATCTTTCAGTCGTCATACCCGGGCCGGTCCTGAGCGCAGCGAGGGACCGAGTCCCGGGTGTCCATGGGTTCCTTGCTCCAGAACAACGCGTGGATGCGCGGACCAAGTCCGCGCATGACGATGACGCAGAGTCTTGGACAAAAGTTCTGCAACCCGTTTTGCTCAACCGGACAGCCGTGGGACGAGCCCGGCCATGACGGGAATGAAGTAAGGTCTCTTACCGCAGCGCCTCGTCCGGCGCGAGCATCTCAAGACCGAGACCTTGCGCGACGGCCGCATGGGTGACGCGACCCTGGGCGATGTTGAGCCCGGCGCGCAGATGCGGATCGTCGCCCAGCGCCTTGCGCCAGCCCTTTTGCGCGAGCGCCAGCGAGAACGGCAAGGTCGCGTTGTTGAGCGCGAAGGTCGAGGTGCGCGCGACCGCGCCGGGCATGTTGGTGACGCAGTAATGAATGACGCCCTCTTCGACATAGGTCGGGTCGGCATGGGTGGTCGGCCGGCTGGTCTCGAAGCAGCCGCCCTGATCGATCGAGATATCGACCAGCACCGAGCCCGGGCGCATGCCCTTGACCATCTCGCGCGTGACGAGCTTGGGTGCGGCGCCGCCCGGCACCAGCACCGCGCCGATGACGAGATCGGCAGAGAGGACCTCGCGCTCGACATTCTCCATCGTCGCAAAAAGCGTGTGGAGCTGCGAGCCGAATTGCAGATCGAGCTCGTAAAGCCGCGGCAGGGATTTGTCGATGACTGAGACATAGGCCTCCATCCCCATGGCGACGCGCGCGGCATTGGTGCCGGCAACGCCGCCGCCGAGGATGACGATCTTCGCCGCGGCGACGCCCGGCACGCCGCCCAGGAGAATACCGGCGCCGCCCTGCTCCTTCTCGAGGCAATGCGCCCCGACCTGCACCGCCATGCGGCCGGCGACCTCGCTCATCGGCGCCAAGAGCGGCAGCCCGCCCTTCGCGTCGGTCACCGTCTCATAGGCGACGCACACCGCGCCCGAGCGCATCAAGCCCTCGGTCTGCTGGCGGTCGGCGGCGAGATGGAGATAGGTGAAGAGCACCTGGCCCGGGCGCAGCAGCGCGATCTCGCGCGGCTGCGGCTCCTTCACCTTGATGACGAGCTCGGCCGCGGCAAAGACCTCGCCCGCCGCTCCGGCAATGCGCGCGCCGGCCTTGCGGTAAGCCTCGTCGCCGAAGCCGATGCCCGCGCCGGCGCCGCTCTCGACCAGCACCGCGTGGCCGTGATGGACGAGCTCGCGCACGCTGCCCGGCACGAGTCCGACGCGATACTCATGGGTTTTGATTTCCTTCGGCACGCCGATCAGCATGTCTTCAGCACCTCTGACAAAGTTCCGAACATCGCATCGATTTGCGGTTTCTCGACAATCAAGGGCGGCGACAGCGCCAAGATATCCGCGGTCTGGCGGATGAGCAGGCCGCGCTCGAAGCATTTGACGAAGGCGTCGAAGGCGCGCGCGCCCGGCTTGCCCGCGACCGGCGCAAGCTCGATCCCAGCGACGAGGCCGAGATTGCGGATGTCGATGACATTGGGCAGGCCTTTGAGGCTGTGCGCGGCGTCTTCCCAATAGGGCGCGAGCGCCGCAGCACGCGGGAAGAGATCCTCGTCCCGATAGATGTCGAGCGTCGCGAGCGCCGCGGCGGCAGCGAGCGGATGGCCCGAATAGGTATAGCCATGCGCGAACTCGATCGCGCTCTCGGGACCCTGCATGAAGGCGTCGTAGATGGGCTTGCGCACCGCGACGCCGCCCATCGGCACCGCGCCGTTGGTCACGCCCTTGGCGAAGCAGATCATGTCGGGAAGGACGCCGAAGAACTCAGCGGCGAAGCCCATACCCAGCCGGCCGAAGCCGGTGATCACCTCGTCGAAAATCAACAATAAATTGTTCTGGTCACAGATGGCTTTGAGCCGCTCAAGATAGCCCTTGGGCGGAACGAGAACGCCGGTCGAACCCGCCATGGGTTCGACGATCACGGCGGCGATGGTCGAGGGGTCATGCAGCGCGATGATGTGCTCGAGCGCATCGGCGAGCTCCGCACCCCAGTCCGGTTGACCGCGCGAGAAAGCCTGGCGTGCGAGATCGAAAGTATGCGGCAGGTGATCGACGCCCGGGATGCCGGCATAGAGCTTGCGGTTTGCGGCGATGCCGCCAACCGATACGCCGCCGAAACCAACGCCGTGATAGCCGCGCTCGCGCCCGATCAGCCGCGTGCGCCCGCCTTCGCCGCGCATGCGATGATAGGCGAGCGCGATCTTGAGCGCGGTGTCGACCGCTTCGGAACCGGAATTGCCGAAGAAGACGTGATCGAGATCACCGGGCATGAGCGCGGCGATGCGCGAGGCCGCCTCGAACGCGGCGGGATGGCCCATCTGAAACGTCGGCGCGTAATCGAGCGTCAGAACTTGGCGATGCACCGCCTCCGCGATCTCGCGGCGTCCATGGCCGGCATTGACGCACCACAATCCCGCGGTGCCGTCGAGAATGCGCCGGCCGTCGCTGCTGCGATAATACATGCCCTCGGCCGATTCCAGCAGGCGCGGCTGCGCCTTGAACTGGCGGTTCGCGGTGAAGGGCATCCAATAACACTCGAAACTGTTTCGCTTCGGCGCGTCGCTCATGGCGTTCTCGCCCGCAAATCCTGAAATGGAGGCGAGCGTAGCACGCCGTGCGCGGCGCTTGCGATGATGCTTCGGCGCGGCTGAGCCGCTCGGGCTGGACAAGATAAAAGAAGCATGATCACATGTGGGCGATGGGACCGGCGAACAGAGATGCTACCATGAATCAGGGAGTCCGCTTTTCGGATCTCATGTCGCGCCTGGCCGTCACGGCGCTGGCCGTGGTGTTGGCGATCGCGATCGAAGGGCTGCTCGAATCGGCGAAGGTCTCCGCGCCCTATCTCGTCTTCCTTCCCATCATCACCGGCGTATGCGCCATCAGCGGCTTCGCCATGGGTCTTTGCGCGATTTTCTTCAGCACGCTGGGCCTGGTTTATTTCTTCATTCCGCCCGACGGATTCGATCTGCCGAACTCGGCGGATTTCATGCATCTCTGCGTGTTCATCACCGTGGCGTTCTTCGGCTGCTGGATCATCGACGGGCTGAAGCGCACGAATGACGAGCTATCGCGCGACAATTTCGTGCTCGGCTGCAAAGTCTCGATTCTGATGAGCCGCAAGAAGTCGCGCTGATGGATCGGCGGAAGCCTGCTTCTCTCATCGCCCCGTTCTGCATCGATCGCGCGGAGACCGCCTCGGCCGAATGAGGCGCCGCGCTCTGCTGTTTGCGCCGCTCTCCCTCGCCCTTATGGGCCGGGCGCGGGCCAAGGATTTCACCGCCGGATCGATTCACATCATCCATCCTTGGGCGGCGCCCTCGGCGACCGAGGCCGCCGCGATGTTCGTCGAGCTGCGCAATGACGGTCCGCGGCCCGATCGCTTGATCGCCGCGGCGACGCCTGTCGCCGGCGCGGTGATCTTTCGCGACCGCGACGGCACGGCACTCGACTATTACGAGCTGCTGCCGCGCCGGCCCGTCCGTCTCCGCCCGGGGCGGCGCTATATCGCGCTGCGCGACCTGAAGCGCCCGCTGGCCCTGGATGACGGGTTTCCTTTAACTTTCCGCTTCGCCGAAGCCGGCAGCATCACCGTTGCCGTCACCGTCGAGGCCGGGCCCGAGGACGAGAGCGGTTGAGGCTTTCTCCGGATGAGCGAATGAATGGTGCGTTTACCATTGGCAACGCCGATTTGCATCGCTCGCATCTTGCATTGCCGCGCGCGGTATTCTAATTTTGTCGCAGCGGCGCTTCGCCGCCATTCCCTGATCGACACCAAGGCCCCGGCACTCACATGGACAGCGCAACCATCCTGATGTCAGCAGGAGCGCTTTGCATGGTGGGCGGAGCCTTGATCGCCGCGCTTCGCCTGTGCTTCACCCGGCCGATCGGCAATGTCCGAATGGGTATTCCGATGACGCTCGCCCAATGGCGGCTTCACACCGCCTCGCCCGGCATTGCGCTGGCCGGCTTCGGGCTCATCCTCATCGTCATCACCATCATCACGACTGAGCCCGGCTAGAAGCGCGCGAGCAGCGCCGCGACGCGCTCGGCAATCGCCAGCGAGGCGGTGATCCCGGGCGATTCGATGCCGAAGAGATTGACGAGACCCGGCACGCCGTGGCTGTCGGGCCCGGCGATCGTGAAATCCGCCGCCGCCTCCTTGGGGCCGCTGATCTTCGGGCGGATGCCGGCATAGCCCGGCTGCAGCGCATCATCGGGCAAAGCCGGCCAATAGCTGCGGATCGCCGCATAGAATTTGTCGCCGCGGCGCCGATCGACGGTGTAGTCGATCCCCTCGATCCACTCCGTATCGGGACCGAAACGCGCGCCGCCATTCATGTCGAGCGTCAAATGGACGCCGAGTCCGGCATGCTCCGGCACCGGATAAACCAGCCGCCGGAACGGCGCGCGCCCGCTCAAGGTGAAATAGACGCCGCGGCAGAAATAGTCGCGCGGGATCGCCGCGGCGGGAATGCCGGCGATGCGGCGCGCGAGCGCGGGCGCGTAAAGGCCGGCGCTGTTGACGAGGAGCTTTGCTTCGAGGGTCATCGACTCGTCGCCGCCGATTTGCAGCATGAAACCATTTTCCGTGACGCGGCCTTCGAGGAGCGGCGCGCGCAGCGCGACGGTGGCGCCCTTCGCCTCGGCATCGCCTTGATAAGCGAGCATCAGCGCATGCGTGTCGATGATGCCGGTCGAGGGCGAGTGGAACGCGGCAACGCAGGCAAGCTCGGGCTCCATCGCCATCGCCTCCTTGCCGTCGAGCCATTGCAGGTCGTCAACGTCATTCGCCGCCGCATGCGCGGCGACTTTGCGCAGTACCGGGATTTCCTCTTCACTCACCGCTACGACGAGCTTGCCGAGCCGCTTGTGCGGCACGCCGTGCTCGGCGCAATAGGCATAGAGCGCCTTGCGGCCCTCGACGCAAAGCCGCGCCTTCAGACTCTCTTTCGGATAATAGAGCCCGGCATGGATCACCTCGCTGTTGCGCGAGGACGTGTCCTGGCCGAGCCAGCGCTCTTTCTCGATAAGGAGAACCTCGCGGCCGGCGCGGGCCAAAGCCCGCGCCACCGCCAAACCGATGATGCCGCCGCCGACGATGACGCATTCGACGGCGGCGCTCATCAGGTCCTTTCCAGAATCTCCAGGCCGCGAACGCGATCGATCAAGAAGATCAAGCCGCGATCGTCCTGATAGACGTCGTTGCTCTGGCAGCGCTTGGCGCCCGGCGCCGGGTCGGGCATGTAATGCGCCACCTCGCGCGGGAAATGCGGATGCGAGATGTCGATGATCCGCAAGCCCTGCGCGAACCAGGCGAACGGCACTTCGGTGCCGCGGATTTTTTCGACCGGCTGATGGCAGCCGGAATTGTTCGCGTGGTTGCCGTGATCGAGGCCCTCGACCTGATAGGTGCCGACCGGGACCGGCCGTTCCTCGGCGGTGATATCGACCATCCACATGAAGGCCGGCAAGGCGGTCTCCGGCCGCTGCACATCCTCATCGGCGACGATCGCAAATTTGCGGCCGAAGATATCGAAGGGGATGCGCACGCAGGAATGCGTCGGGCAGGCGAAGGGCGGGCTCCAATCGAGGCCCGAGACGCGTTTCGGCTTCGACATGTCGTCGATGTTGAGGATGTGGAAGCCGCCTTGCCAATAGCTCGTATAGAGGCGATTGCCCTGCCGCAGCGGGTGATGGCAGCGATGATCGGTGCCTTTCCATGTCGGCGTCTCGCCGCCGGCGGTCCACTGCCCGGGCTCCCACCAGCGCCCGACCTCTTCCGGCTTTTCCGGATTCTTGAGGTCGAGGATCATGACGATGTTGCCGCGATAGCCCTCGACCGTCGGCGAGATATAGGCATAGCGGCCGTCGAAATCGTAGCGATGGACGCCGTGACCGTGGGTCTCCCAATTGATGATCTTGCGCGGCTTCAGCGGATTGCTGACATCGTAGATGCCGAGCCCGCCCTTGAAGTCCGAGGGCGGCGAGGCCGGACCGCCGGAGGGATTGGGATCGACCTCGTGGTTGGTGACCAGCAGCCCGTTGACCGCCCGCGCCTTGTGCGAGTGGGTGCCGGGTGGCATCTCGTAATAGGCAATTTGCTTCGGATTCTTGGGGTCGCGCACATCGACGATGCTGGTGCCCGAAGGCGAGTGGATGTGCCCGATATAGGCAAAGCCGTTATCAACATAGACCTGGCCGCCGCCATAACAGTCATAGAACCCGACTCGCTTAACGCCTCTTGCTGAAACCATCTTTATTCCCTCCCTTCGAAACGCCCGATCCTACTGCAAATTGCGATTTCGCCAAGCCTTCCCCGAGGCCGGGATGCGCCCCCTCCGCCACGGCTGAGGCGAAGCGCCCGATTGACTTTCGCCGCGCCATAGGGAGGCTAGCGGCCATGACAGACGCCTCGATTGCGGCAGACCGGACTGCGCGGCTTTGGCGCGAGGACGAGCCGGGCCCGGTGCGCTCCGGCAGCGAACGGCACAAGACCATGTTCTGCCGGATGCTGCTCGACACCTTCAATCCCTACAAGCCGGCGGTGATCGACTGGCCGAAGCTTGACGACGAGGCGCGCGAGCGCCTCGTCAGCCTGCCGATCTGGGACATCGCCGTCCAGACCGAGGGCAAGGCGAAGCTGCGCGTCTTGAGCTATGGCGAGACCATCGCCGACCCGCTGCTGCGCGAGGCGATCGCGCTCAACGGCTTCGAGGAAGGGCGACACAAGGACGTGCTCGCCAATATGGTCGCGGCCTATGGCATCAAGCTCGCGCCCGAGCCGCCTTATTTGAAGCCGCGCGATCCCGAATGGGCCTTCATGGTCACGGGCTTCAGCGAGTGCATCGACAGCTTCTTCGCCTTCGGCCTCTTCGAGGTAGCGAAGCGCTCGGGCTATTTCCCGCCCGAGCTGGTCGACACCTTCGAGCCGGTGATGCAGGAGGAAGGCCGCCACATCCTGTTCTTCGTCAACTGGCTCGCCTGGCACCGACGCAACCTGCCGTGGTGGCGACGGCCCTGGTTCCGCCTGAAGACGCTCGCGGTTTGGGCCTTTCTCGTTTGGGAGCGGATCGGCATCGCCCGCGGCCTCGGCGGCGCGCCCGACGCGGACAACAATTTTACCGTCACCGGCAGCAAATCGGTCGGCGTCGATATCGACGCCGCGGCGCTGATGGATATCTGCCTTACCGAGAACGAGCGCCGCCTCGGCGGCTACGACAAGCGCCTGAAGCGGCCGAAAACGGTGCCGCGCCTCGTGCGCTTCGCCCGGCTATTCCTGCGGCGCAAGCCCAGCGTCGCGATCGGCTCGGAAACGCATAAGGAAATTTTCTGCAAGCACTTCCACGACACTTATCAGGACTACGATCCCGAGACCCTGCCCTGGCCCGAGCTCGACGAGGCGGCGGCGCAGCGGCTGCGCGCCGTGCCGTTCTGGCAGGAGGTGCTGCACACCGAGCGCCGCGCCGGCGCGATCGTCGCGGCGTTCACGGAGACCATCGACGATCCGGTGCTGAAGAAGGCCGTCGCCCTGCAAGGCTTCGAGGAGGCGCGCCACGCCGATCTCATCCGGGTGATGATCAAGCGCTACGGCATCGACGCCACCGAGACGCCGCTCGAGCCGCTGCCCGCCGATATCGAGACCGGCTTCAAGGATTTCGGCTATGGCGAATGCGTCGATTCCTTCCTGGGCTTCGGCGTCTTCAAGATCGCGCGCGAGGCGGGCTTCCTGCCCGAATCGATGTTCCAGATTTTCGACCGGCTGATGTATGAGGAGACGCGTCACATCGTCTTCTTCATCAACTGGATGGCCTATCGCCAGGCGCAGAAGCGGCGCGGCCGCGTCTGGTGGCGCGCCGCCGCCTCGCTGCGCTTTTACACCCGCGCCTTGAAGCGCCTCGTCGGAACCGCGCGGCGCGGCGCCAAGCTCAATGACGGCAAGGACTTCTCAGCGACCCAGGCGAGCATGTTCCTCGAAGGCTTCACCTTCCGGCGCTTCCTCGAAGACTGCTACAACGAGAATCGCCGCCGCATGAAGGAATTCGATGCCGAGCTGCTGCGCCCGAGCTTCCTGCCGGCGCTGGCCGATGCCGCGCTGACCAGCCTCAGGATGTGGAATTTCCGCAGACGCCGCGCCGGCGAGACCGCCTGAGCCTGGCGCAAGCACCGCCTTTGCTTCTGCCCAGCCGATGAAGCTCGCCACCATCATCGTCACCATCCTGGGTCTTCTCCTCGGCACCGCGATCGTCGGCTATTTCGGTTTCGGCGCGGTCGCGACGGCGCTCGGGGCGATCGGCTGGGGCGGCTTCCTCATCATCTGCATCTATCATGTCGTGCTGATGACGATGCTCGGCTTGGCCTGGTTCGTCATCGTTCCGCCGGCGCAGCGCCGGCTGCGTCCCTATCTCTGGGGACGGGTGGTGCGCGATTCGGGCTCCGAGGTTCTCCCCCTCTCGCAGGTCGGCGGCTTCGTCATGGGCGCGCGAGCGGCGAGCCTGCTCGGCCCGTCGATGACGCTCGCCTCGGCCTCGACCATCGTCGATGTGACGGTCGAGATGATGGCACAACTCGGCTACACGGCCGTCGGGCTCGCATTGCTGGCGCGGCTGCATCCCGAGGACAGCCTCATCTATCCGGTCGCTATCGGCATCGCCATCGGCATTGTCGCGGTTTTGGGCTTCGTGCTGCTGCAGCGCCGGGGCGCCGCTTTCGTCGAGCGGATCGGCGAGCGCCTCGCGGCGAGCTGGCTGCCGGGCGCGGCGGCCCGCGCCAAGCCGTTCCAGCGCGCGCTCGACGACATCTATTCCCGGCGCGGCGCGCTGGCCCTCGGCTTCGTCATCCATCTCGTGGGCTGGATCGCCAACGCGGTCGAGGCATGGCTTGCCTTGCGCTTCATGGGCGTCGGTCTCGACATCGCCGCGGTGCTGGCGATCGAAAGCCTGCTCTATGCCATTCGCAGCGTCGCCTTCGCCGTGCCCAATGCCGTCGGCGTGCAGGAAGGCGCCTATGTGATGCTGGGCGGGCTGTTCGGCCTGCCGCCGGACGTGGCGCTGGCCTTGTCGCTCCTGAAGCGCGGCCGCGACCTGACGATCGGCATTCCGGCACTGCTCGCCTGGCAAGCGATCGAGAGCGGCGCACTGTTTCGCCGCCGCGACGCGGCGCCGCTGCCGATCGACCGCGATAGCGGGCCGACGCCGTGACCGCCGGCCCGATCGCGGCGCCGCGCGAATCAGGCTGGTTCGCCGCCGTCTATCCCTATCTCCTGCTCGCGCTTTGCATGCTGTTCTGGTCGGGGAATTGGATCCTTGGCCGCGCGATGCGCGAGACCATGCCGCCCATCGCTCTCGCCTTTTGGCGCTGGGCGGTCGCGGCGCTGGTGATCGCGCCGTTCGCGCTGCCGCGGCTGCGCGGCAAAGCCGCGCTGCTGCGCCGCTCCTGGCCGTTGCTGTTCGGCCTCGCCATCACTGGGGGCGCCTTCTATCAGGTCGCGGTCTATTTCGGACTGCGCCACACCGAGACGGTCAATGCCGTGCTGCTCAACGCCGCATCACCGCTCTGCATCCTGCTCGTAAGCTGGCTCGTCGATGGCGAGCGCGCGACGGCGCGCCAATTTCTCGGCATGGGGATTTCGATCGCCGGTGTGCTCGCCATCATGACGCGCGGCGACTGGGCGCAATTGGCGGCGCTGCGCTTCAGCATCGGCGATCTCGCGATTCTCGCAGTGATGCCGCTCTGGGCGTTCTATACGGTGATGCTGCGCCGCCGCCCGCCCGAGATGGACAATATCGAGCTGATCTTCCTCGTGAGCGTGTTCGGCGTCGCGGCGCTGGCGCCGGCCTATCTCGCCGAGAGTCTTTATATCCAGGCGGTGCCGCTCACCTGGGCGACAGTCGCAACCTCGCTCTATACCGGCTCTTTCGCCTCGGTCGGCGCTTATTTGTGCTGGAACATCGGCGCCGAGCGCGTCGGACCGAACCGCGCCGGCATGACGACCTATCTGCTGCCGGTCTTCGCCACCATTCTCGCGGTGATGATCCTTGGCGAGCACCTCTATCTCTTCCACGCTGTCGGCATCGCCACCATCGTGTTCGGCATATGGCTGGCGACCAGCCGCCGCGCGACTGCCGCCGGCGCTTAACGCGCGGCGCGCCCCCGCACCATCTGCGTTGCCGCATCGAGCACGCGCTCGACTGCGGGACGGCGATAATCCCAGACCGGATCGGGATCGGGCGGGTTCACCACCATCGCCGCATTGGCCTCGAACAGCAGCACGCGTCCATCGGCCGCGAGCGCGAAATCGATGCCGGCGTAGTCGAGCCCCAGCGCTTGCGACACGCGTCGGAGCGCCGCCAGCGCGCGATCGCCCAAGACGGCGGGCATGTCCTCGAGAAAGCGCCGCTCTTCGGCGCGATGCGCCGCGCTCGCGGCCATGTCGGCGGTGAAATAATGCACTTTCCAATCCGCCGAGACCGCGAGATGCAGCGGATAAAGCGCGCCGTCGATCATCATCACGCGGTATTTGCGCGCGAGCCCATCGGCCCCGCGCGCATCGAGATACGCGATCGCGAGGATCGCGTCGCCCGGCAGGCCGGCGAGCGCGGCGGCGAGCGCCTCCCGCCGCTCGACCTTCACGAAGTGCCTGCCGGTGTGAAAACCGGGCGCGCGCAAGAGCAGGGGAAAGCCGAAATGCGTCGTCGCCAAAAGCGCCGGCCGCGACAAGCTCTCGACCGCCGGCACGACAAGGCCGGGAATATTGGCGAGGCGGCGCGCAGTGGCGGCACGGCCGGTCGAGCTGACGGCGGCGGGCGGATTGATCACCGGCGCCGCGCTGCGCCGGGCGATCGCCTCGGCATGCGCCAAAGCCTCGCCGCAACGATCCGCATCGCCGATCGCGTTGAAGAGGATGTCATGCGGCGGCAAGGGCTGCGCCGGGTCGAAGAATTCGGCGTAGACCGCGGTGATCGCGAAGCGCCGAGGATCGAGCCAATGCTCGGTCGGAATGTTGCCGCCCTTGGCCGAGACCAACAGCAAGAGCGGCAGGCCGGGCGATGCGCCGCGCGGGCGCCGCGTCACGACCGCACGCCCGGCAAAGCCTTTCGCGAAATGCGGCGCGGCCGCCGCGTCCTCGCCCAGCTCCGTCAGCGCGCGCGCCAAGCCCTGATGCGCCGCGGCGAAATCGGGATCGATCGCGAGCGCCGCCGCGAACTCGGCGCGGGCCGCTTCGAACTCGCCCGCTTCGATAAGGAGGTTGCCGAGATTGACGCGCGCGATCGGCTTGCCGGGATGGCAGCGCACCGCCTGCTCATAGGCGGTGCGCGCGGCCGAGCGGTGGCCGCTCTCATAAGCCAAGGTTCCGAGCTCGTTGAGCGCGTCGAACTGCGCCGGATCTCGGCGCAGGATTTGGAGATAGGCTTCCTTCGCCGCCGCGTCGTCGCCGGCTTCGGCAAGGCGGCGTGCCTCAATGAGGAGCGCCCCGATCTCGGCCGCCGTCTCGCTCACGGCAGGATCGCAAAGACCCGCGCCGGGAAGCCGGTGCCGTTCTTGATGTCGGGCCAGGTGACCGACACCAACGCGCCGGTCGCCGGCACCTTGTCGAGATTGGCGAGAAGCTCGATCTGATAATGGTCCGTGCCGAGGATGTAGCTCTCGAGCGAATAATCGTCCTTGCTCGTCGCGAGCCCGGGGTCGGTGTCGGTGGTCTCGTGGCCCGAGGCGGTGATGTGCCGCACCTCGTAGAGATATTTGAGCGCCGCGAGCGTCCAGCCCGGATAATGCGCCACGCCCTTCGCGTCGACGTTCTGCATCGCCGCCTGATCGGGCCAGCGTTTCGACCAGTCGGTGCGCATCGCAACGAACGCGCCTTTGGGGATCGCGCCGTGCCGCGCTTCCCACGCCTTCACCGCCTTGAGGGTCAGAACGTAATCGGGATTCTTCGCGACTTCGCGATGCACGTCGATCACGACGAGCGGCAGCAGCATCTGCTTGACCGGGATTTTGTCCGCCGTGCGCGCGCCTTTGTGGAAATGCACCGGCGGATCGACATGCGTGCCCCATTGCCCGACATGGCAGAAGAGCTCGGCGCGGAACCCGTCCTTGTCGTAATCGTAGATGATCTTGCGCGTCATGGGCTCGAAGCCCTTCCAATGCGGGATGTCCGTATCGAAGGGATGGGTGAGATCGACCCATGTCTTCGTCTGCAAGGTCGCGTAGAGGTTCCATAGCCCGTCGGCGCGCGCTGCGGCCGGCGCCAGAAGAAAGACGCCCGC
>Ga0070679_100003991_pt1 | contig 13587 bp, 10 predicted proteins | sample KBSC63BmetaG_FD_65652 | JGI IMG/M metagenome (GOLD analysis project Ga0070679, IMG submission 65652) | Corn rhizosphere microbial communities from Kellogg Biological Station, Michigan, USA - KBS C6-3B metaG | ecosystem: Host-associated > Plants > Roots > Rhizosphere | place: USA: Michigan... | reverse complement strand
GCTCGTGATCGGGCCGAACACGCGCTCCTCCTTCGGCGCGTGGACCATGTCGAAGTAGACGATCTCCGAGCCGCGCTCACGCGCCTCCTCGACCAAGGCCGCGCCCGGGTTGCGAGTGCGGATCACGCCGGTGCGCAGCTTGAGCTTGGACTCGCGCGCGCGTATACGGGCGGCGTCGAGCAGCGCGGCGGCGTGGCGCTCCTCGTCCTCCATGCCGGCCTCGAGCGAGAGCTGCGGCGGCACCTGGATCACGTACACGGCGTCCACCACCGCGTCCTCGCCGACGAGCCGGGCGGCGCGGCGGAGCGCGCCCGCGCTCACGTCGTCGCCGAAGATCGGCACGAGCGCGGAGCCATAGGCCAGCTCGCTGAAGCCCTCCGGGTGATCGCGGTGCTCCATCGTGTACCGCTCGCGCGGGTCGAGTCCCTGCCTGCGCCGGTACCAGAAGTAGCCGGCCATGCCAACCACCATCCAGCCGACGCCGACCGTCCGCGCCTCGGTGTGCAGGATCACGACCGACACCCAAGCGGCGAACGTGCCGATCGCGCCGACCACGGCGGCGAGCGGCAGCGATCCGCCCCTGAAGGGCACGTTCCACGGGACCCGGTACGGCCGCTCGGCGTCCGGCCGCTTGTAGCGCAGCGCCACGATCGCCACGTGCGCGGTCGTGAACGACAGCATCGCGCCGAAGCTGTAGAGGTTGCCGAGGAAGTCCGTCTTGCCCGGTATCAGCAGCAGCGCCGCGAGGACCGAGAAGAAGGCGATCGTGAACCACGGAGTGCGGTAGCGCGCGTGCACGGTCGCGAATATCGACGGCAGCTGTCTGTGTTTGGCGAGGGACCACGACAATCGCGAGATGCCGATCAGCCCGGCGTTCGTCGCGATCACGAGAATCGTGGCCGCCAGCACGCCGACGTAGTACCTGAGCACCGTCTGTAGGCCGTGCCCGATCGGCAGTGCGGACACGATGCCCAGCACCGGGTCGTTCTCGTACTTGGTCCCTAGCAGCGTGCTGTAGTGGCCGGCGGCATCCCGGGTGACCGGCAACGCCATCAGCGCGATCACCGATATCCCGGAGAAGATCCCGAGCACCGCGATCAGCACGTAGTTGACCGCCCGCGGCACGTCCTCGTCCGGATCGCGGGCCTCCTCGGCCATGTTGGACACGGTCTCGATCCCCGTGTACGCCACCATCGAGATCGAGAGCGCGAAGATCAGCTCCTTGTACGACGGCGCCACGCCAAGGTGCACCTGGTGCAACAGCGTGCCCGGGTGGAAGATCAGGATCGCGCCGAGCACGACGAGCAGCGCCTGAGTGACGAGGTCCGCGAGCGCGAGGAAGATGTTGAGGTTGGCCGACTCGCGCAGCCCGCGGATGTTCAGCCCGGCAAGCACGGCGATCGTCACCGCGCCGCCGATCACGTCGCCCGGCCCATGGTGCAGCGCCGGCCAGAACGCGCTCAGGTAGTGCGGCACGAAGAACGCGCTGATCGCGATCGTGATGATGTAGTCGAGCGTGAGCGCCCAGCCAGCGAAGAACGACGCGACCTCGTTGAAGGCGTGCCGCGCGAACGACGACGAGCCGCCCGCCTCCGGGAACATCGAGGCGCCCTCCGCGTACGTCTTGGCGGTGAGCGCGAACAGGCCGCCGGCGAAGATGAACACCACCGGCGTGAGCCCGAGCGCGTGCGCCGCCACCAGGCCGAGCGCGTAGTAGATCGAAGAGCCCACGTTGCCGTACGCCGTGGCGAACAGCCCGGACACGCCGACCGTGCGGCGCAGGCCTCTTTCGACAACGCGTGCCATCCCACCTCAAATGCTGAGAAGGGGCGCGTCAAGCAGCCGCTAAGAACTCGCGGCGCGGCGTAGAGATTTCGCTAAGCGGCGGGCTCGCGCAGCCGGTAGCCCACACCCGGCTCCGTGATCAGGTAGCTCGGGTGGGACGGATCCGGCTCGATCTTGGCCCTGATGTGCGCCACGTGCACGCGCAGGTAATGCGTCTCGAGCTCATAGCCCGGGCCCCACACGGCCTGCAGCAGCTGGCGCTGTGTGACGAGCTTGCCCGCGTGCTCCGCCAGCTCGCGCAGGATGTCGAACTCGATGGGGGTGAGGTGGATCTGCTCGCCGTCGCGGGTCACGCGCCGGTCGGCCAGGTCGATCGACAAGGCGCCGACGGTCACGACCGGCTCGTCGCGCCCATCGCCCACCCGGCGCAGCACCGCTCGCAGCCGGGCCAGCAGCTCCTCGGTGCCGAACGGCTTGGTGATGTAGTCGTCGGCGCCAACGTCGAGCGCCCGCACCTTCTCGCGCTCGTCGCCCACCGCGGACAGCACGATGATCGGCAGGCTGCTCCAGGTGCGCACCTGGCTGGTCACGTCCACGCCGGAGCCGTCGGGCAGCACGAGGTCGAGCACCATCGCGTCCGGTGGACGCACCGACACCGCGTCGAGCGCCTCGGACTTGGTCGAGGCGGTGGCCACCGCGTAGCCGGCGTTGCGCAGGATCACGCCGAGCGCGCGGAGGATCTGCGGTTCGTCGTCCACGACGAGCACGTGCTCGCCGGTGGTGGTCATGCGGAGGGCGACGGCTGACGGGCGGCGAGGAACGAGACCGCGAACGAGGTGCCGTCCTTGCTGCTGAGCTGGATGCGGCCGTGGTTGGCCTCCACGAAGCCGCGCGAGATCGCGAGTCCCAGGCCCGAGCCGCCGCCGGAGTCGCGCGCGCGGAAGAACGGCTCGAACACCTGTGAGCGCTGCGCGGCGGGGATGCCGCGGCCGCGGTCAGTCACGCGCACGGTCACGCGCCCACCGCTCGAGCCGCCGGTGATCCTCACCGGCACGCCCGGCGGCGAGAAGCGCACCGCGTTCTCGATGAGGTTCGAGAACACGCGCTCGAGCTGCGAGGCGTCGGCCTGCACGAGCGGGAGGTCGTCCGGCAGGTCGATCGCCACGGGGTGATCCCCATCGGCGGCTCGCACCTGGGCGGCCGCCCCCGCCACCACGTCGCGCAGGTCCACCCAGTCGGCGCGCGGGTCCACGGCGCCCGCCTGGATCTTGGACAGGTCGAGCAGGTCCGTGACCATGCGCGCCAGCCGCTGCGACTCGGTCTCGACCACGTTCACGAGATCCTCGCGGTCACGCGCCGACAGCCCGCCCTCGCGCAGGCCGCTCGCGGCAGTGGTGATCGCCGTCAGGGGAGAGCGGAAGTCGTGGGACACCGCGTGGAGCACGGCGGTCTTGGCGATATCGGCCCGACGCGCGGCCTCCGCCTCGGCGGACCTGGCGGCGAGCCGCTCGCGCTCCACCGCCACGTCGATCAGCCGGGCCAGCGCATCGGCCAGCCGCTCGGCGTCCTCGCGCTCCCAGCCCGCGTCGCGCCGCACGTACAGCCAGCCCGAGCGGTTCTGGGTCGGCAGCCGCACGGCGTGCTCGTCGGGCGAGCCGGTGGGCACCGAGCGCAGGTCGATGCGGATCAGCGGCCGTCCCGCCTGATCGGTCGTCCCCGCCGCGATCGCCGGCAGTCGCTCTTCGATGCTCGCGCCGGCCAGCACCTCGGACGCCACGCTCGCGAGCAGCCGCGCCTCCTGTTCACGCACGCGCGCGAGGCGCTCGCGGCTCTCCGCCTGGTCGGCCCGTTCGCGCGCGGTGGCCGCCAGACGGCCCACCACCAGCGCCGCCACGAGGAACACGGCCAGCGCCACCACGTCCTCCGAGTGCGAGATCCGCAGCTGATGAACCGGGTCGACGAAGAAGAAGTTGAGCGCCAGCACGCTGCCGACGGCGGCCACGATCCCCGCCGTCTCGTCGCGCCGGATCGTCACGAACAGGACCGCGAGCAGGTAGATCACCCGCAGGTTCTGGGCCGAGGTGAGGCCCTCCAGCGCGGCCACGGCGGCCGTGGCGACGGCGATCGCGAGCAGCGCATCCAGCAAGCTGAGGGCCGCCCGCCCCGCAGGCGTGTGCAGCGCGCGCGCCGCTACCCCGTTCACGACAACCACTCTAGTTGCGGCAGAGCACCTGGTAAACGGAGGTAAATCCGGTCTCGAAGCCGTTTCGGGCCGCGCGTAGGTAGAGCCTCCACACACGCACCCGCTCGTCGCCCGCCAGCCGCCGCGCCTCGTCGATGTTGTCGTCGAGCCGGCGCGCCCAGTGGCGGAGCGTCTCCGCGTAGTCCTCGCGGAACGCCTCCACGTGCAGCGGCTCGAGCCCGGCGCGCTCGATCGCGGCGAGCACGCGCGACACCTGCAGCGGCGCGCCGTCCGGGAACACGTAGCGGTCGGAGAACGGGCCGCCGATCACGTCGCCCGGGTCGAGCCGCCCGATGCCGTGGTTCAGCACGAGGCCTCCAGGCTTGACGAGTTCCCGCAGCCGCTCGGCGTACAGGTCGATCTTCTCCTCGCCCACGTGCTCCACCATCCCGATGCTGGCGATCGCGTCGAAGCGCTCGCCGCTGATGTCGCGGTAGTCCATGACCCGGAAGTCGAGCTTGTCGGCGAGCCCCGCCTCCTCCGCGCGCCGGCGAGCCACCTGCGCCTGCGGCTCGGACAGCGTGATGCCGGTCACGTGCACGCCATGCCGCGCGGCGGCATGCAGGCCGAAGCTGCCCCAGCCGCAGCCCACGTCGAGCACGCGCTGCCCGGGCTCGAGCCGCAGCTTGGTGCACACCAGCTCGAGCTTTGTCTCCTGAGCCTCCTCCAGCGTCTTCGCCCCGCGCGAGAAGAAGGCGCACGAGTAGGTCATCGACTCGTCGAGGAAGAGGGTGAAGAACTCGGGCGGCAGGTCGTAGTGGTGGCGCACCGAGCGCGCATCGCGCTCCTGGGTGCGGCGCTGGCCTCGTGGCTTGAGCTCGGCCCGGGGCACGCTCGGCGGCCGCGTGATGCCCGCGGCGCGTGCGGCCGCCAGCGCCAGCCTGAGCTGGTCCTTGCGAGACAGCGCCGGCGGCTTCCAGGTGTCGAGCAGCCGGATGACCGCGTCCATGTCGTCCACGTCGATGTCGCCGGACACGTACGCCCGGCCGATGCCGAGCTGGCCGGGCGCGCGCATCGCATGCGCAAGCGCCCGTGGCGAGCGGACGCTGAAGTGCACGGCGTCGCCGTTGGCGCTCGTGGCCGGCACGCGCGTGCCGTCCCAGAACTCGACCTCGAAGGGCCGGTCAGGGAAGCAGCGCTCTAGTTCCTCGCGGAACGGCCCGGTTCGTGCCAGCGCCATCAGGCGAGGGCGGAGGCCTTGATCGCCTGGCGCTCGGGGCTGATGCGCACGACGTCCCACGCCAGCCCGAGCTTCTCGAGGCCCCGGATCACCCAGGCGGACGGGTCGATCTCGAACCGCCGCATGCCGTGCGCCGCGGAGGTGGGGAACGCGTGGTGGTTGTTGTGCCACGCCTCGCCGAACGAGAAGAACGACAGCCACATCAGGTTGCGCGACTCGTCGTCGGTGTTGAAGCGCCGGCTGCCGAAGAAGTGGCATAGCGAGTTGATGCTGTAGGTGACGTGGTGGATCACCAGCATCCGCACCGCGCCGCCCCAGAGCAGTCCGGTGAGCCCGGCCTTGAGCGTGTGGCCGATCGCCACTCCCAGCGCGAACGACAGGCCCAGGCCGAGCAGCGCCCAATACACGAACGTGCGGTCCACGAAGGCCACCACGGGGTCGGCCATCAGGTCGGGCGCGTAGCGCCGCTTGGCGCCGCGGTGGGTGTGGATGAAGAGCCAGCCCACGTGCGCGTGCGCAAGCCCGGCGAGCGCGCCGCGAAGGCCCGCGCCGTGGTCCACGTGCGGCGAGTGCGGATCACCCTCCTTGTCGGAGAAGGCGTGGTGCTTGCGGTGGTCGGCAACCCACGAGATCACGGGTCCCTCGATCGCCGCCGAGCCGAGCACCGCGAACGTAAAGCGCAGCCACGGCGTGGTCTTGAAGCTGCGGTGGGTGAAGAGCCGGTGAAAGCCCACGGTCACGCCCAGCCCGAACAGCACGTACAGCACGCCAAAGATCAGGAGGTCGCGCCAGTGGAGCGCCTCTTCCCAGAGCTGCCAGGCCACGAAGCCGAGCGCCAGGACCGGCGCGACGGTGACCACCGCCGTGATGATGCGATCACGCGCTTCGTGGGCTACTGGCTCGACGTCGTCGGCCACTGCAAAATCCGTCATCTAATTCCCCCTCGTTGAGCCCGCGCGAGTGTAACTGTCTGACCGGTCTTGGGCGAGCAGCTCGAGCCGGTTGCCGAAAGGATCGTCCACGTAGAACCGTGCAAAGCCCGGCAGGTCTTCGTCCCAGCGGACCTCGCCCAGCCGCTCGGCGAGCCCTTCGAGCTCGCTCACGGAGCCGACGAGCAGCGCCGGGTGTGCCTTTCGCGCCGGAGCAAACGGGTCCTCCACGCCCAGGTGCAACTGCTGCGCGCCGCACTCGAACCACACGCCGCCGCGGGCGCGCAGCGGCTCCGGCTTGTCGAGCTCCGGCAGGCCGAGCAGCTCCCCGTAGAAGCGGCGTGCCTGGGCCTCGCCGCCCGGCGGGCAGGCGAGCTGGACGTGGTCGAGCCCCTCGACCACGACGGCTAGGAGATGACCCCTAGTTCCTCGAGCCGCGCCACGATCGTCGCCACCGCCTGCTCGGGGCTGGCGCCGCGCACGACGATGTCAGCGGCGTCGGGCGGCTCGTAGGGGTCGTCGATCCCGGTCATGCCGGAGATCTGGCCCGCGCGCGCCTTGGCGTAGAGGCCCTTGGGATCGCGGCGCTCGCACTCGTCGAGCGGGGTGTCCACGAACACCTCCAGGAAGTCGAGCTCGAGCTCGTCGTGGGCGGCGCGGGCGGCCGCGCGGTCGCTCACGTACGGCGACACGAGCGAGGCGATCGCGATCGTGCCGGAGTCGGCGAACAGGCGCGCCACGTGCGCGGTGCGGCGCACGTTCTCCGCCCGGTCCTCGGCCGAGAAGCCGAGGTTGCCATTGAGCCCGTGGCGCAGGTTGTCGCCGTCCAGCCGGTAGGCCTGGCGGCCGCGCGACACCAGGTGCTGCTCGAGCGCGGAGGCGATGGTGGACTTGCCGGACGCGGGCAGCCCCGTGAGCCACACTGTCGCGCCCTTCTGCCCGAGCGTGCGCCAGCGCTCCTCGCGCGTGAGCCCGCCCTCGTGCCACGTCACGTTGGGCGAGCGGCCCGAGCCGTCGCCGGGCTGGTCGCCGTTAGTGATCGTCTCGACGATCATGCCCGCGCCCACCGTGTCGTTGGTGGCCTCGTCCACGAGGATGAAGCTGCCGGTGGTGCGGTTGCGACGGTAGTCGTCGACCGCGAGGGGCGAGGTCGTGCGGATCTTCAGGCGCCCGATGTCATTCAGCTCGAGCGACTCGGCGCTGGTGTCGCGGTGCAGGTTCTCCACCTCGACGCGGTAGCGGATGTCGTCCACGGTGGCGTGCACCCAGCGCGTGGTGTGCTTGAGCATGAGCCGCTTGCCCACGGCCACGGGGGAGTCGCTCATCCAGCACACCATCGCCTCGAGCTGGCGCGAGCGGTGCGGCCGGTTGCCGGGGCGGCAGAGCATGTCGCCGCGCGAGATATCGAGCTCGTCCTCGAGCCGTACAACGACGGACATCGGCGGCACGGCCTCCTCGACCTCGCCGAGCGGCCCGTCGATGGAGGCGATCCGCGACTTGTCGCCGGATGGGACCACGTGCACGTCGTCGCCCTTCCGCAGGATGCCGGCCGCGATCTGACCCGCATAGCCGCGGCCCTCGCCCTGCTCGGCCGGCCGGATCACCCACTGCACCGGGAAGCGCACGTCCACGAGGTTGCGGTCGGACGCCACGTGTACGTGCTCCAGGTGGTACAGCAGCGGCGCGCCCTCGTACCACTTCATCCGCTGCGAGCGCTCGACCACGTTGTCGCCCTCGAGCGCCGAGATCGGGATGAACTCGATGTCCGTGAGCTCGAGCTTGGCGGCGAAGTCCTCGAACTCCTGGCGGATGTCCTCGAAGACGTCCTCCGAGAAGTCCACGAGGTCCATCTTGTTCACGCAGACGGTGAGATGGGGGACGCCGACCAGCGAGGCCACGAACGCGTGGCGCTTGGTCTGCTCGGACACGCCCTTGCGGGCGTCGATCAGGATCAGCGCGAGGTCCGCGGTGGAGGCGCCCGTGACCATGTTGCGCGTGTAGCGGACGTGCCCGGGCGTGTCCGCGAGGATGAAGCGCCGGCGCGGGGTGGCGAAGTAGCGGTACGCCACGTCGATCGTGATGCCCTGCTCGCGCTCGGCGCGGAGGCCGTCGGTGAGCAGCGCGAGGTCGGTGTACTCGTCGCCGCGGCGGCGACTGGTCTCCTCCACGTGCTCGAGCTGGTCGGCGAACACCTGCTTCGAGTCGAACAGCAGGCGCCCGATCAGGGTGCTCTTGCCGTCGTCGACGGAGCCGGCGGTGGCGATGCGGAGTGTGCTTGCGCGGCGCTCAACCACGGGATGGGGCTGGCCGTTGCCCTCGATGACGGAAAGCCTAGAAGTCAAGGGATCAGGAGGCCTAGAAGTAGCCGGCGCGCTTGCGGTCCTCCATGGCCGCCTCGCTCACACGGTCGTCCGCGCGCGTCTCGCCGCGCTCGGTGATGCGCGTGGCCGCGATCTCCTCCACCACGGCCTGCAGCGTCGTGGCGTTCGACTGCACGGCGCCCGTGCACGACATGTCGCCCACAGTGCGGTAGCGAACGCTCGCGTCGAACGGCTCCTCGCCGTCCATCAGCTCCACGAAGTCGCTGAGCGCGTACAGCATCCCGTCGCGCTTGAAGACCTTGCGCTCGTGCGCGTAGTAGATGGACGGGATCTCGAGGTTCTCCTCGGCGATGTACTGCCACACGTCTAGCTCGGTCCAGTTCGAGATGGGGAACACGCGCACGTGCTCGCCGCGGTGGTGGCGGCCGTTGTAGAGCGACCACAGCTCCGGGCGCTGCGCCTTGGGGTCCCACTGGCCGGCCTCGTCGCGGAAGGAGAAGATGCGCTCCTTCGCGCGGGCGCGCTCCTCGTCGCGTCGCGCACCGCCGAACGCGGCGTCGAACTCGTGCTCGGCGATCGCGTCGAGGAGCGTGACGCTCTGCAGCCGGTTGCGCGAGGCGCGAGGGCCGGTCTCCTCGACCACACGGCCCTGGCGGATCGACTCCTCCACGGACGCGATCACGAGGCGCTCGCCCAGCCGCTCGATCAAGCGGTCGCGGAAGTCGATCACCTCGGCGAAGTTGTGGCCCGTGTCCACGTGCATCAGCGGGAACGGGAACTTGGCCGGCCGGAACGCCTTCTCGGCCAGGCGCACCAGTACGAGCGAGTCCTTGCCGCCGGAGAACAGCAGCACCGGCCGCTCGAACTCCGCGGCCACCTCGCGCATGATGTGAATCGATTCGGCCTCGAGGGTCCGGAGGTGTGAAAGCTCGTAGCTCATCGTGAAGGGGAAAAGAGTCTAATCCCTGTCGGATTTAGCGGGTTTGTGTGTCCTACTGGCTCGCGGGCCCCGTTTGCTGGTTTAACCTGCTCGCCGCCATGGGCCGGCAGGGATCGCAGCTCGAGGTTTCCGTGGTGGTGCCCTCCCACGAGCGCGTCACGCGGCTTCGCTGGCTGCTCAACGCACTCGAGGAACAAACGCTCCCACGCGATCGCTGGGAGCTCGTGGTGGTCCACGACTCGACAGACGGTACCGAGGAACTCGTAGAAACGCACCCGCTCGCCGCCGCCGGCGTGCTGCGCAGGTCGCGGCTCGAGCCTGGGACGGGGTCCGCCTCGCGGCAGCGGAACGAGGGCTGGCGGGCCGCCGCCGCGCCGCTGATCGCCTTCGCGGACGACGACGTGCGCCCCGAGCCGACCTGGCTCGAGCGACTGCTCGAGGCCGCCAAGGCCAATCCCGGGGCGATCGTTCAGGGCGCCACCAAGCCCGATCCCTACGAGGCCGAGATCATGAAGTGGGCTCCGCGCGCGCGCTCGATCGAGGAGCCGGATCCTCCCGGGCCGCACGCCCAGGCGTGCAACATCCTCTACCCGCGCGCGGCGCTGGAGGCGGTAGGCGGTTTCGACGAGTCGATCCGCACCGCGGGCGAGGACCTGGACCTGGCGGCGCGGGTGCGGGCGCGAGGCGCCGGCTACGTGGGAGCGCCGGACGCGCTCGCCTACCACGCGGTGGACACCTTCTCGCTGCCCGGGCTGGTCCGCTTCAACAAGCGCTGGGAGACGCTGCCGCTGGTGTTCAAGCGCCATCCGGAGCTGCGCGAGCAGCTCGAGTACGGCGTGTTCTGGAAGCGGCGGCACGCCTTCCTGCCGGCCGCCGTGGCGGGGGTGGCGCTGCACCGGCGCGAGCCGCTGCTGGCTCTGTTGGCCGTGCCCTACGTGCTGCACGCGCTGCCGCACCGCGGCACGCACCCGGCGGGCCGCGTGCGCGCCGCGGCGGAGCTCTGCGGGCGCGCGGTGGTGGACGCGTCCGAAATGTGGACGATGGTCAAGGGGAGCGTCCGCCACAGGACGCTGATGCTGTGAGCGAGCCGCTGCGAGTCGCGCTGCTCAGCCCCTGCTTCTTCCCGGAGGTGAGGCGCGGTACCGAGCGGATCGTGCGTGACCTGGCCGACGGCCTGATCGAGCGCGGCCACCGCCCGCGGCTGATCACCAGTCACCCGGGGCGCGCGAGCCGGACCGTGGAGGACGGGCTGCCGGTGATCCGCCACCGGCGCCTCTTCGACGAGCGCCTGTCGCGGCGCTGGTACCAGCAGTACCTCACGCACGTGCCCTTCTCGTACGCGTCGCTTGCCCGCGGCGACGACGAGCTTGCTCACGCCTTCTTCGTCACCGACGCCGCGGCGGCGGTGCGCTGGTCGGCGCGCAGCGGGCGCCCGTCGGTGTTCTCTTACATGGGGCTCCCGGACAGGCCCGTGCTGGCCGACCGCCGCCACAAGCTGCGCCTGCTCGAGTACGTGACGGGCGGGGTGACGCAGATCGTCGTGCTCAGCCAGACCGCCGCCGACGGGATGTGGCGCTGGCTGGGAGTGCGGCCGCGAGTGATCTACCCGGGCGTGGATCTCGGGGACTTCACTCCGGAGCCCGCCGAGCGCGCGCCCGAGCCCACGATCTTCTGCGCGGCGGCCCCCGACGACGCGCGCAAGCGGGTGGCGCTGCTGGCCGCGGCGTTTGCGCTCGTGCGCCGCGAGCGGCCCGATGCGCGGCTGGTGGTGATCCGCCCGAACGACCCGGCCACGGTGCGCCGCTACGGGCTCGACCAGGACGGGATCGAGTTTCTCGATCCGGTGGACGAGCCCGTCAAGCTCGCCCCTGCCTATCGCCGCGCGTGGGTATCGGCGCTGCCGTCGTACCGCGAGGCCTTCGGCGTCGTGCTGATCGAGTCGCTGGCCTGCGGCACCCCGGTGGTGGGCGCGCGCAGCGGCGCGATCCCCGAGGTGCTGTCGAGCGAGCGGGTGGGAATCCAGTTCGACGGCGAGGACGAGCGCGAGGTGGCTCGCTGCCTGCTCGACGGGTTCGAGCTGTCGCAGGACCGCGCCACCGCCGGGGCCTGCAGGGAGCGCGCGGCGGACTTCTCCACCGCGCGCACCACGGAGGCGCACCTCGACCTCTATCGCGAGCTGCTGGGCCGGTGAGCGAGCCGCTGCGCGTGGTGCTGATGGTGGACCAGTTCCCCGAGCTGTCGGAGACCTTCATCGCCGCCGAGGCGCGCGAGCTGGCGGCGCTCGGCCACGCGGTGCGGGTGGAGTCAAACGCGCATGCGCCGGAGCCCAACGATGCGGCGGGACGCGGCCTCGCGGTGTCCTACCGGGCGGACGACACGCGCGCTGAACGGGCGCGAGCGGCGCTGTGGCTCGTTGCGCGCCACCCGCTCCGCGCGCTGCGCGACCTGCTGAGCCGCCCGCGCTGGCGGCACGAGGAGCGTCTGCCGCCGCTGCGCGAGCTGGCGCCGGTGGCGCGCCGGATCCACCGCTTCGGCGCCCGGCACGTGCACGCGCACTTCGCCGCCGGCGCGGCGCTCGACGCCCTGCGCGTGGCCGAGCTGCTCGGCCTGCCGTACAGCGTGATGAGCCACGGCTACGACATCTTCAGCCGGCCGCGGAACCTGCGCGAGAAGCATTCGCGCGCGGCGTTCAGCGTGACCGCGTGCGACTACTCGGCCCGCTACCTGAGCGAGCGGCATGGAATCGACGGCGTGCGGCCACTGGTGGTGGGTGTGGATTCCGGCGCGTTCACGCGTCGCCGGCCGCAGCCCGGGGGGCGGACGGTGATCGCAGTCGCCCGGCTCACCGAGAAGAAGGGAATCGGCGTGCTGATCGCCGCCGCCGCTTTGCTCGCCGAGCGCGCGCCGCTCGAGCGGGTGTGGATCGTGGGCCGCGGGCCGCTGGAGGCCGAGTTACGCGCGCGCACACGCGAGGTGGGCCTCGACCACGTGGTCGACTTCCTGGGCTCGCGCTCGCCCGGCGAGGTGCGCGACTTGCTCGAGCGCGCCGATCTGCTCGCGGCGCCCTGCGTGGTGGCCGCCGACGGCGACCGCGACACAATGCCGGTGGTGGTGAAGGAGGCGCTGGCGATGGAGGTGCCGGTGGTGGCGAGCGACGAGGTGGGGCTGCCGGAGGTTGTGAAGCCTGGCTGGGGGCGGCTCGTGCCGCCGGGCGACGCCGCCGCCCTGGCGAGCGCGATCGAGGAGCTGCTCGCCCTGCCGGTGGAGCAGCGCGCCGAGATGGGCCGCGCGGGCCGCGCGTTCGTGGCCGAGCACTGCGACCTCCGCCGCGGGACCGAGCGGCTGGCCGAGATGATCGCCGCTAGATGACGAGCGAGCGGTTGCGCGCGCTTCCGTAGGCCAGCGCGGCGAACGAGAGTGCGTCCGCCGCCACGTCCGCGGCCATGACGAACGGAGCGCGGCGGCGGTATGGCCGCGCCCGGACCGCGAGCTCGCGCGCGTAGGGCAGCGCGGCCACGAGCGGCAGCCGCGATCGGCTCACCGCCGCCGCAGCCAGGCCCGCCAGCGCGGCATCGAACATCGCGCTGCGGCGCGACAGGAACACGCGCCTGTGCATGAACTGCCTGCGCAGCTCGGGCATGCGGGCGGCCATGGCCGGAAAGTGGCGCGCCCGGCGGCGCTCCGACACGTAGCCCGCGGGCCCGCGCCGGTGCACCGCGTGGTGCACGAGCGCCGCGGGCTCGAAGGCCGAGCGCGCGCCGGCGCGCCTCGCGCGCCAGCCGAGCCACACGTCCTCGCCCAGCTCCGGATTGGTCCAGCCGCGCCGCGGGCCGCCGTCCTCGAGCCAGGGCTCGAAGCCGCCCACCCGCGCGAACAGCTCGCGCCGGATGAAGAGGTTGGCCGTCTCGTACAGGCCTGTCTCCCGCTCCACGAAGACCGTGCGATCGAACGGCCCCAGTGTCGAGCTGGGATCCGGCTTGACGGCCCCGGCAACGAGGTCGAGCCCATCGAGCCGGCGCACTCCCACGGCCAGCCAGTCGGGCGACGGGAAGCAGTCGGCGTCGGTGAAAGCGATCACCGCCCCGCGGGCCTCGCGGACCCCCGCGTTGCGGGCGGCGCCGGAACCCTCGCCCGCGGCGCGTACCACGCGGACGCCGGCGCGCCTCGCCACGAGCGCGGTCTGGTCGGTG